>JAAUYE010019044.1_pt1 | contig 11705 bp, 8 predicted proteins | sample 7278081 | NCBI WGS metagenome assembly JAAUYE01 (sample SAMN14350131, study PRJNA611818) | marine sediment metagenome | isolation source: surface marine sediment (0.6m) | place: French Polynesia: Moorea | collected 2018-08
GTGGCGGTCGAAGGCCACCGCCTCGGGACGGTGCTCGTAGAGGCGCGAGAGCCGGTCGAGGGCTTCCTGGTAGGCGCTCCAGGTCTCGGCGTGGTCGAGGTCGCCCAGGTGCTGCGACACGACCACCCGGCCGCGCGCGGCGAGCGCGAAGGCGGCCTTGAGGTCGCCGCCCAGCGCCAGGATCGGGGGCGCCTGCTCGAAGCCCGGAGGCAGCGGCGACGAGATGGGCGCGTAGCCGCGGGCGCGGCGCAGCACGCGCGGGGCGCCGTCCATCACGGCGACGACCGAGTCGTCCACGCGGTTCCGGATGGCGCGATCGTGCGTGAGGATCCAGTCGGCGATGGGGGCCAGGCGCCGGCGCGCGTCGTCGTCGTCGATGCACTGGGGCTCGTCGCTGCGGTTGCCGCTCGTGCAGACGATCGGACGGTCCAGGCGCCGGAGCATCAGCGCGTGGAGCGGCGTGGTCGGCAGCATCACGCCGAGACGCCGCTGGTCGGGCGCCACCGCGTCGGCGACGGCCGGCTCGGCGTCGCCCCGTCGCGGCGCCAGCACGATGGGCGCCTCGGGTCCCTGGAGGAGCCGCTCCTCGTCGGGGCCGAGCTCCGCATGACGCCGCGCCACGTCGAGGTCGCGCACCATCAGCGCGAAGGCGCGGTGGGGACGCTGCTTGCGCTCGCGCAGGCGCGCCACGGCCTCGGGGTCGGTGGCGTCGCAGCAGAGCTGGTAGCCGCCCAGGCCCTTCACCGCGACGATCTCTCCGCTGCGCAGCAGGCCGCCGGCGGCGTCCACGTCGTCGAGCATGCTGTAGCGCTCGACGCTGAAGGCCCGCCCGTCGCTGCGCTCGAGCCGGGCCCGCGGGCCGCAGACGTGGCAGGCGACCGGCTGCGCGTGGTAGCGGCGGTCGCGCTCGTCGTCGTACTCCGCGCGGCAGTCGTCGCACATCGGGAACGCGGCCATGGTGGTGTGGGCGCGGTCGTAGGGGATGGCCGTCACGAGGGTGAAGCGCGGGCCGCACCAGGTGCAGTTGGTGAAGGGGTAGCGGTAGCGCCGCTCGGTGGGGTCGAAGACCTCGGCGCGGCAGGCCGGGCAGGTGGCGGAGTCGGGCGTGACCTCGGTGCGCGGAGCTCCGGCGGCGCTCCCCTCGATCACGAAGCCCCGTCCGGCCGGCACCGCGCCCGCGCCGCGCTCGACCGCCTCCACCCGCGCCAGCGGCGGCAGGGCGTCGAGCAGCTCGGCCACGAAGGCCTCGGCGTGGCGTCCGTCGGTGGCGAGACCGATCAGCACGCCGCCGGCGTCGTTGCGCACGAAGCCCTCGAGCCCCCGGGCCCGGGCGAGCCGCGCCACCGTCGGGCGGAAGCCCACCCCCTGCACGCGGCCGCGAATGCGCAGGACGGCCCCCGTCATGCCGCCGCCTCCGAGCCGGAGGCGAGGGGCCAGAGCAGGACGCGGTGGTTGCCGGTGTCGGCCACCACGGCGGTGTCGCCGTGGAGCTGGAGGCCGTAGGGCCAGCACAGGCTGTCGCGCACCGGGAGCGACCAGCGGTTGTCCCCCTTGCGTCCGAAGTCGGGCTGTCCGGTGAGCTCGCTGGCGTCCATGCCGCTTTGCAGCGGCGCGCGGAAGGCGACGAGCCTCGAGTTGGCGGTGTCGGCCACGGCGAGGCGGCCGCCCTCGGCGTCGACGGCATAGGGCATGTTGAGGCTGGCGGCGCTGGGCCAGTAGCGCCCCCGGTTGTGGTCGGCGTGCAGGAAGTCGTCCTGACCGAGCACGAAGGCCGGCGGCGTGTCTCCCTCGGGCAGGCCGCGCCACACCAGCACGCGGTTGTTGCCGGCGTCGCTCACGAGCAGGCCCCCGTCCAGCAGCGCCAGGTCGTGCGGCCAGCGCAGGCCGGTGGGCCCCACCTCGGTGCCGCCGTAGTCGCAACGCGACGTAAGGTCGGGCTGGCCGAGCACGCCGTCGGCAGGCTGACCGTGCTCCGTCGGCAGCTCGCTCCAGACGAGGATGCGTCGGTTGCCCGCGTCGGCCACGTAGAGGCGGTCGCCGGCGACCCGCACCTGGAAGGGCCAGTGCATGGAGTCGGCGCCGGCGGCGTCGCGGCCGCGGTTCGCCTCGCCGCCGTCGAAGTCGCGCTGGCCGAGCACCAGGTCGGGAGGCACGCCGCTCTCGCGCGGGCGCTCGCGCCAGACGAGCACGCGGTGGTTCCAGGCGTCCGCGACGGCGAGCCCCTGCTCCCCCCAGGCGGCGACCCCGGTGGGCACGTTCAGGGTGGTGGCGCCGGGATCGCCCAGCGCGTTGCGCCCCTCGCGGCGGAAGTCCGGCTGGCCCAGCACGAGGTCGGCGGGCTGGCCGTCCTGGCCGGGGCGGGTGCGCCAGCCCAGCACCCGGTGGTGGCCGGTGTCGGCCACGTAGAGCGAGCCGTCGGGGAAGAGGCGGGCGCCCCGCGGCCCGAAGAGGCTCGCCGCGGAGGGCTCCAGCGCGCCGGCCAGGGGGTCGGCGCCGCCCAGCACCACGGCCGGACCCTGCGGCGCGAGCAGCGGGCGCCCGGCGCCGAGCGTGGGCGCTCCGTGCATCTCGGCCATGGTGGAGGGCGCAGCCATCTCAGGGCACCTGCACCAGGACGCGGCCGCTCTCGACGCGCACCGGATACCGGGGCAGCTGCACGTCGGGCGCGGTCAGGCACTCGCCCGTCGCCAGCCGGTACCGGAAGCCGTGGTAGCGACAGGTCAGCACGCCGTCGCGGAGCTCGCCGTCGTGCAGGGGCATCCCCAGGTGCGTACACGCGTTCGGGTAGGCCTGCACCTCGCCGTCGCGCGCGGTGAGCAGCACGCTCGCCTTCGCCAGCTCCACCACGTGGAGGCCGCTCTCCGGCACCGCGTCGCGCGGTCCGGCGTCCTCCCAGGGGCGCGCGAAGGGGCTCGTCTCGACGCCCTCGATCTGCAGCACTCCCGCTCCGCGGCGCTGCACGACGCTCAGCTTCGTGATCTCGGGAGCGGCCTCGAAGATCGCCTTCTCGATGCCGAGGCGCACCGTGTCGCCGCTGAAGCTGCAGCCGTCGCAGGTGCCGAGCAGCCGGATCTGCACCTCGGGCGGAGCCACCGCCACCAGCTCGACGTCGCCTTCGTGGCCGGCGAGCGCCGGACGCACGCTCGCGAGCGCGGCCTCGATGCGTTCGGGGAGCGTCGGCTCCGGCGGCCGCAGGAGCCCGTGGTAGCTCAGCACGTTGAAGACCCACGGGTCGTCGACGGCGGAGCGCAGGGCCGCGAGTCCCTCGGGCGAGGCCTTCACGGTCTGGATCAGCCGCCGGAAGGCGCCGGCCTGGATCTCCTCGAGCGTGGCGCGGAGGGCCTGGACGGTCTCGTGGCGGCCCGGCTCGCTCCAGCCCTCGACCACCTGCTCGAGGCGCTCCAGGTCGCCCACCAGCGCCTCCAGGCTCCGCTCCGGACGCTCGCCGCTCACCCGCCGCTCCCGCTCTGCTGGAGGAGGTCGCGTGAGAGCTCGTCGATCAGCTGCGACACCACCTGCGCGCGGTCCGCCACGTGGTGGGCGGCGAAGACCGAGCGCGCCGTGCGCAGCAGCTCGAGGGCGCGGGCCAGGTTCTCCGGGTTGCCCCGCTCCGGCGCGTCGGGGTCGTCGGGCAGGTTCATCAGGGCGTTGGCCTTGTTCGACAGCGTGTTCGCGTACTCCACCGGCGTGTCGTAGTCGTTCCGGACCCTGAGCGCCTCGTCGTAGGCCTCCACCGCCCGCAGCAGGTTCTCGAAGCGGTGCGAGGTCTGCACGGCCTGGAGCGCGTTGCCCAGGTTGTTCTGCAGCATCGCGTACTCGCTCGGGTCCTCCTCGAGGGTGACGACCCGCAGCGCCTCGCGGAACGACTGCACCGCGAGTGCCTCGCGCATCTTGTCCTGCTCGGGAGCCAGGCGCATGGAGAGGTAGGCCGTGGCGAGGTTGTTGTGGATCACCGCGTACTCGCGGGGGTAGCGGTCGATGCGAAAGGTCCGCAGCGCGCGCTGGTAGCGCTCGATGGCGTCGGCCAGCGGAGCGAGGCCGGCGCCCGCCAGGGCCTGGAGCACCAGACCCTGGCTCATCTCCACCTCGGCCGTCTCCTCTTCGTCGCCCCGCTCGCGCAGCACGGGCAGCGCGGCCTCGAAGGCCTCGCGGGCCTCCTGCAGGGCCTCGACGCCTCCGCCGGGCAGGCGCCGCAGCGCCGAGCCGCGCCCCGCCAGCACGCGGGCCCGGGCCACCGGATCGCCCTCGGCCAGCTCCATGGCGCGGTCGTAGAGGTGGAGCGCGTCGAAGAGGTCCTGCGGCGCCTTGGGCTTGCGCTGGAGGTCGAGGGCGAAGTCGACGAGGGCCTCCGCCCGCTCGAGCGGCGGTCGTCCGGTGGCCGCCACCCGGGACAGCGTCGCCTCGACGTGGGGGCTGGGCGCGGGAAGGCTCACGACGCGGGCTCCCGGGCGTCCGGAGCCCGCACGCGCAGGGCGCCCGTCTCGGGATCCCAGCGGCAGCTGCAGTCGTACTCGCCCTGGTCGTCCCAGCCGGCGGCGCGCAGCGCGTCGCTGCCGTCGAGCACGCGGTCGCCCCGGGCGTTGCGGAGCTTCACCAGCACGCCTCCGGCCACCTGGTCGACCGGCATCACCTGGAGCTCTTCGCCGACCGGCAGCACCACCGCCCCGTCCCGCCCGTCGAAGACCTGCGCGTAGAGGGCGGCGTCGAGGTGGAGCGATCCGCGGCGCACCCGCACGCGGGCCCGGGTGTCGCCGTGACGCGCGGCCGCATGCTCGGCGAGCAGGCCCAGCAGGCGCTCGTGGAGCCGGTCGGCGGCGGCACGCACCGGGGCCGAGAGCTCGAGCCCGAGGTCGGTGCGCTCGACCTCGACCAGCAGCACGCGGACGTCGCGTGGGAACTCCTGCCCGAAGATCCTGCGGCCGGCCGCGAGCGCGTGCTGCCAGCGGAAGTCGTGGAGGCTGAAGGAAGGCTCGGGCAGGCTCTCCAGCACCTCGCCGGGCACGTCGAAGACGGCCCCGGGCTCCGCGCCCGAGCGGCACGCGTCCACCACCACCAGGGCCTCGGCGCCGCGTGCGGCGAACATCACGTCCATGCCGCCCGTGCCGCAGTCGAAGGCGCGCACCCCCGGCACGGGGTGGCGGCGCAGGCGCTCGGCCAGGCGCTGCGCGACGGCCACGCCCACGCCGTCGTCCTCGCGATTCGTGTTTCCGCAGCCGATCACGACCAGCACGGGGATGACGCTCCGAACCTCACGGCGGCCCGGAGGCCGATCTGCGGCGAACCCGAGGCGAGCCGGCCGGGGGCCGAGCGCGACCGCGGCTCAGGTCGTCCGGAACCGCGCGAGCTCCTCGCCGGTCTTCTTGTCGTAGGCATGAACCGTGCACACGAGGCAGGAGTCGAAGCTCCGCGCCACGTGCCCGACCTCCACAGGATCGTGCTTGTTGGCGATGGGCGTCCCGATCAACGCCTCCTCGATCGGGCCGCGGGCGCCGTCCTGGTCGCGGGGGCCCACGTTCCAGGTGGTCGGCGCCACGATCTGGTAGTTCTCGATCTTCCCGTCCCGCACGTCGATCCAGTGCGCCAGCGCGCCGCGGATCGCCTCGGTGGCGCCCCAGCCGCGGCCGTCGCGCGGCTTCGGCTTCTGGTAGAAGGGCTCGTCGAGCCGGAACTCGCGAAGACAGCGTTCGGCCTGGCGGTAGAGCTTGATCGTCTCGTGCATGCGCGCGAGCTGCCGTAGGTGCAGGCTGGCCCCTCCGAGCTTCTTGTAGCAGTCGAGGATGAAGGGATCGTGGTGCTGCCAGCTGTGGCCGTGGGTGCCCCCGGCCACCATCTGGCGCGCGAAGGGGCCCGCCTCGAGCCGCCCGTACTCGAGGTCGCGCACCGCGGTGCACCAGCTGTAGGCGCCGTCGAAGTCCGCGGCGTTCTTCTGGATGGCGCGCGTGGTGCGGTCGTAGGGGTGGACCTCCTCCTCGCCCTCGGCGTACCAGCTGTGGATGGTGTTCTCGCGCAGCCGGTCCTGCGACATGGTGAGGTGGGTGTCGGAGGCGCCGTCGTAGATGCCGCTCTTCATGATCACGGCGTCGTTGCGGCCCTCGACGGTCGGGTCCTGGTAGCGGTCCTCGTGGGGGAGGTAGCCCCAGGTGACGTAGCGGCCGACGCCCGCGCCGTACTTGTCGAGGCCGTAGTCGAGGCCCGCCTTCCAGTAGAAGGCGAGGTCGCTGTCGGCCTGCTCGGGCGTCTCCTCCATCCAGGCCATGAAGTCGTCGTAGCTCTGGATCTCCTCGTAGCGCTCGAGCGAGCAGCCGAGCCAGCGCGGCTCCAGCCAGTTGCGCCGGAAGTACTCGAGGATGCCCCAGGCGCGCGTGATGTCGGTGAGGGTCGGCGCGCACATCACGCCGCCCGGCACCATGTAGCTCGAATGGGGCCACTGGCCGCCCAGCAGCGCGTAGATCTCGACCGGCTTGCCGCTGATCGTGACGCCGAGCTCGTAGGAGGTGCCGACGAAGGGCGAGAAGCGCTTCACGGCCTCCTGGAAGAAGGGCGAGCCGCTGTACTTCTCGTTCACCAGGTCGATGGCGTAGAGCCCGTAGAAGTAGCGGGGCTGGCTCTGGAGGCTCTCGGTGATCTGGCCGAGGTTGCGCGCGATGATGGCGTTGCGCGGCACGTGCGTGCCGTAGGCCGTGTCGAGCGCCCAGGCCGCGCAGGTGAGGTGCGAGGCGCCGCAGATGCCGCAGGCCCGGGGCGTCACCACGAGGCCCGCCTGCGGATCCTTGCCCTTCAGGATCAGCTCGAAGCCACGAAACATCTCGGCCTGCGTCCAGGCGTTGACGACCTCGCCGCCGTCGATCTCGACCCGGACGTCCAGGTCTCCCTCGACGCGTCCGACGGGGGAGATGTCCATGAGTTCGGTGGCCATGCGCTCTCCTCCAGGCTCCTTCGGGCTCGCTCAGACGACGAAGATGTCTTCCTTGGACCACTGCGGCGCCGCCCCCTTGCCCGCCGCGACGAGCGTGAGGTACGTGCGCTTGTCGAAGCCGGGCGGCACCTCGTTGGGCAGACCGAGCGTGGTGGGCGTCGCGAACACGGTGCCGGGCATGAGGTCGTGGTGGGGGAACTCGGGCTCGGTGCAGCCGATGCAGGGCATGCCGGCCCGCGTCTTCGACGAGACCCGGTTCCACAGGATGCGGTTGCAGGGCGAGCGTGTGAAGGGCCCCCGGCAGCCGAGCTCGTAGAAGAGGCAGCCCCGGCGCTGTCCGAACTCGGTGGTCGACACCTTGTAGGCGAAGTGCATGTTCCGGGTGCAGCCGGTCTGGGTGAAGCTGGTGAAGAAGGTGGCGGGCCGGTTGAGCTCGTCGAACTTGAGGTCGCCGGCCCGGCCCGTCGCGATGGCGACCAGGATCTGGGTGATCCAGTCGGGGTGGGCGGGGCAGCCCGGGATGTTGATGACCGGAAGCCCCGCCTTCGAGCGGAAGCCCTCGCCCAGGTAGCCGCCCGCGCTGCGCTTCAGGAACTGGAGCCCCGTCGAGTCCGACGGATTCGGGGGCGTGGCGGGGATGCCGCCCCAGGTGGCGCAGTCGCCGACGGCCACCACGAAGTCGGCCGCGGCGCTGAGCTCGGAGACCCACTCCTGCATCGGCCGGCTGGCGAAGCGGTTCCAGTTGCCCGTGCCGTTGGGCGCCCGGATCACCGTGCCCTCGAAGACGAAGATGTCGAGCTTCGTGTCGCCGCTGATGCAGCTCCGGAGCAGGTTCTGCACGCCTTCGCCGAGCTCGAAGCCGAGCGACGGGTGCCACAGGACGTTGATGCCGAAGTCGGTGACGAGGTCGCAGGCGCTCGGCTCCTCCGCGTTCAGGAAGGACATGGAGTTCCCGGAGCAGGCGCCGCCCTGGAGCCAGAGTACGTTCGCCAATTGGAGCCTCCTGCGACGTTTCGTCCCAGACTAACAGCGGGCCGGAGCGAACGGAAGAACGATCCTCGTCGGGGAATGCCTTTGCCGCAGCGCGTCGTAGCCCCTGGGCGGCGCATGGGCGGGGCGTGGCAGGGGAGCCCGGGGCCGGGCCGCGCTCCCGACGGCCGCCGGGGAGATCCCCCGGCGGCGGGCTCAGGACTCCGCGGTCGGCTCGAGCTCGGCCCCGCAGTCCTTGCAGAAGCGGGCGTCGGGCAGGTGGCCCTCGCTCATGCAGCTCGGACAGAGCCGCGTGGTGATGCGGCGGCCGGCGGCCGTCTCCACGATCTCGGCGGTCACGATTCCCGTCGGCACGGCGATGATGCTGTAGCCCAGGATCATGACCAGCGAGGCGAGCACCCGGCCCGGCACGGTCTGCGGGACGATGTCCCCGAAGCCCACCGTCGTCATGGTGACGATCGCCCAGTACACCGAGATCGGGATGCTGGTGAAGCCGTGCTCCTCGCCCTCGATCAGGTACATCGCTGAGCCGAGGATGGTCACCAGGATCAGCACCGTCCCCAGGAAGACCGTCACCTTGTGCCGGCTCGACCGCAGCGCCATCGACAGGATGCTGGCCTCGCCGAGAAAGCGCCCCAGCTTGAAGACGCGGAAGATGCGGAGGAGCCGAAGGCCCCGGATCACGAGCATCGACTCCGCGCCGGGCACCAGGAAGGCCAGGTAGGTGGGCAGGATGGCCAGCATGTCGACGATGCCGAAGAAGCTGCGCGCATAGGCCCCGGGGTTGGGGGCCGAGACGAGGCGCAGCCCATACTCCACGCTGAAGAGCAGGGTGAAGAAGATCTCGACCACGTGGAGCGCCGGGCCGTGGCGGGCGCGGATGCCGGGCACGCTGTCGAGCATCACGACCAGGACGCTCAGCAGGATCGCGATCAGCAGGGCGACGTCGAAGGCCTTTCCCGCCGGCGTGTCGGCCTCGAAGATCACGACGCGGATCTGCTCGCGCCAGGCGGCCGGAGGGGCTTCGTGCGCCGGAACTCCCATGGCGCGCAGTGTATGTTCCGGAGGCGGCTCGAGGCAAAGGCCCCGCGACGTCCCAGATGAGCACACGCGACGAACCCGGAGCCGACCGGGTCCCGATCCCGAACCGGGTCCCGAGCCCGAGCGGGGCCGATCCCGGGCAGGCCCGCTGGCGCCTCGCCGCGCTCGTCGTCGCGGGCGTCTTCCTCGGGCACGCCTTCCTCCTGCGCGGCGTGGCGGAGGACGCGTTCATCAGCTTCCGCTTCGCCCGCAACCTCGTCGCGGGACACGGCCTCGTGTGGAACGCCGGCGACGCGCCGGTGGAGGGCTACACCAACTTCCTCTGGCTGCTGCTGTCGGCCCTGTGGATCCGCCTGGGCGTGGATCCCGTCCGCGCGGCGCAGGCCCTCGGAGTGATCGCGAGCCTCGCCACGCTCCACGCCACGTGGCGGAGCGCGCGGCTCCTGGGCTGGGGCGCGTGGGCCGCGCTGCTCCCGCCGCTCTTCCTCGCGCTCTCCGGCCCCTTCTGCGCCTGGGCGACGGGCGGCCTCGAGACCAGCGCCTTCGCTGCCCTCCTCGCCCTGGCGGCCTTCCACCTCGCGCGCGGCCTGCAGACGCAGCGGCCTCGCGACGCGTGGCTCTGCTTCCTCTTCCTGCTGCTGGCGATGCTGACGCGTCCGGAGGGCGTGCTGGCGACCGCCGTGGCGCTCGGGCTCGGGGCCGTCCGCGCGCGACGCCGTCCCGGGCTCGTGCGCTGGCTCGCGGCTCCGGCCCTGCTCTGCCTGGGCCTCTTCGCGCTCTACTTCGCCTGGCGCTGGAGCTACTTCGGCCTGCCCCTCCCGAACACCTTCTACGCGAAGACGGGCGGAGGCCTCGCCCAGGGCCTGCGGGGCGCGCGCTATGCCGGCTGGTTCGGGCTCCACTACCTGCTGCCCTGGCTGCCGGTGCTGCTGCTGGCCGCGCTGCCGGGGGGGCCGGGCCCCCCGGGCGAGCGGGCCGGAAGGACGGGCGGGGCGCCGGTGATCGCGGTCTCGGCGACGCTGCTGCTGACCTTCTCGGCGGCCGTCGTGTGGGAAGGCGGCGACTACATGGCGATGTACCGCTTCTTCGTGCCGGTGCTGCCCTTCCTCTACCTGCTGCTGGCGGCCGCCGCGCTGCGCGTGCTCCGCACACGGGGCGCGTCGCCCCGCAGCGTGGCCGCCGCCGGCCTGCTCGGGGTGGCGGCCCTCGGCACGCTGCTGCACTCGACGCCGCTCGAGGCCCGCTGGCTTCCCCACATGGCCGGGCTCCACGACAACTGGCGCGGCGTGCAGACGGAGCGGTGGCACGTCGCCCGGCTCTCGACCATCGGCGACTTCTTCGACCGCGAGGCCCGGCCGGGCGAGAGCGTCGCCACCGACGCGATCGGGGCCATCGGCTGGATCGCCGACGACCTGCGCGTCTACGGCGCTCACGGGCTCGTCGACCCGGAGCTCGCCCGGCGGTCCGAACACCGCGCGGGACGCGGTGTCGCGGGCCACGACCGCCTGGATTTCGGCGCCCTGCTCGGGCGGCGGCCGACCTTCCTGATGTTCCGACGGGAGCTGCGCTCGGCGCCGCTGCGCCGGTTGGAGCTCAACGTGGACGTCGAGGAGGGGCTGGCCGGCGAGTACGAGCTGCGTTCGGTGTGGCTCGAGGATCCGGCCAACGGGGAGGCCGGCTGGTTCACGTTCCTGGAGCGGCGCGACCGCCACGGGGCGACGTCGCCTCCGAGCTCGAACGGGGTTTCGGGACGCTCGTCGGGGGGAGCTTCCCCACGCCCCGGGCAGGCGTTACGTTAGCGGCCGAGCCGGGGCCATCCTCCACGACCCGGCACACCCGGAGACACGATGAGCGACCTGGACGCTGCACTGCGCGAGCGCATCGAGAACACCATCCGCTTCCTGGCCGTCGACGCCGTCGAGCGCGCCAGCTCGGGGCACCCCGGAGCGCCCATGGGCCTGGCGACCGCCGCCTTCGAGCTCTGGGACCGCCACCTGCGCTTCGATCCGAGCGACCCCCAGTGGCCCCTGCGCGACCGCTTCGTCCTGTCGAACGGTCACGCATCGATGCTGCTCTACTCGCTGCTGCACCTGTTCGGCTACGACCTCGGCCTCGACGAGATCGTGCGCTTTCGCCAGCTCGGCTCGCTCACGCCGGGGCACCCGGAGTACGGCGAGACCCCGGGCGTGGAGGTCACCACCGGGCCGCTGGGCCAGGGCTTCGGGCACGGGGTCGGCATGGCCCTGGCGGGCCGGCTGACGGCGTCACGCTTCTCCGTCGACGGCGAGGGACCCGGGCAGCACTTCGTGTACGGGATCGTGAGCGACGGCGACCTGATGGAGGGCATCTCGCACGAGGCGGGCTCGCTGGCCGGGCACCTGGGTCTCGGGAACCTGATCTACGTCTACGACGACAACCGCATCACCATCGACGGCCCGACCGACATCTCCTTCAGCGAGGACGTGCAGAAGCGCTTCGAGGCGCTCGGCTGGCACGTCCAGTACGCGGACGGCCAGAGCCACCTCTCGGTGCGCGCCGCCCTCGAGAAGGCGCGGGCCGAGACCGCGCGGCCGAGCCTCGTGGTGATGCGCACGACGATCGGCTTCGGCAGCCCGAACAAGGCGAACTCGTCGAAGGCCCACGGCGAGAAGCTCGGCGCCGAGGAGGTGAAGCTCACCAAGGAGGCCCTGGGCTGGCCGCTCGAGCCCGAGTTCCTGATCCCGGACGACGTGAAGGAGTTCTTCGCCGCCCGCATCGA
>JAAUYE010102781.1_pt1 | contig 11692 bp, 11 predicted proteins | sample 7278081 | NCBI WGS metagenome assembly JAAUYE01 (sample SAMN14350131, study PRJNA611818) | marine sediment metagenome | isolation source: surface marine sediment (0.6m) | place: French Polynesia: Moorea | collected 2018-08
ACAAGCAGATCATCGTGCCGAACAGCCAGATCATGGACAGCATCATCACCAACTACTCGGCCAACGACACGCGCCGCGTCGATATGGTCGTCGGCGTGAGCTACGACGACGACCTCGACAAGGTCAGGAAGACCGTCGAGGAACTCGTCGCCGCCGACGATCGCATCCTGGACGAGCCGGCCTGCACGATCGCCGTCTCCGAGCTTGCCGACAGCAGCGTGAACTTCGTGGTTCGGCCCTGGGTAAAGACCGCGGACTACTGGGGCGTGATGTTCGACCTGACCGAGGCGATCAAGAAGCGCTTCGACCAGGACGGCATCTCGTTCCCGTTCCCGCAGCAGGACATCCACCTGTACAACGCGTCGAAGGACTGATCGCAGGACTGGGCGTCAACCGAACCCGGTGCTCTTGCGTTATAGGTGTGGGCAGGACACGCGGTACATGAGAATGAACAGGATCTTATCGATAATGTCGACAATGCTGGCGATTCTGGTCGCCGGCTGCGCGGCCCACCCTGACCCGATCATCGACACCAAGGGCGTCGATCCCGACGTGCTCGCACAGGACTGGCAGGAATGCGAGGCCTACACCGAGCAGATCCGGATAGAGCAAGGCGTTGCCAAGGGCAGCGCCGCAGGCGCGGTTGTTGGCGCCGTTGGTGGCGCCATCGACGGCGATGCCGGCAAAGGCGCGGGCTACGGGGCGCTGTACGGAGGCACGCGCTCCGGGCTCGACGCCGATCGCGAGAAACAGCAGGTCTTCAAGCGCTGCATGCGCGGCCGCGGCTACAAGGTGCTGAACTAGTCTCGAGCGCTTGACCGGGTCGGGCAGGACGAGTACTGTATTTTTATACAGTAAGAGGTCCATCCATGCCTGCCCGCGGACACAAAGGTCGAGGCGCTATCTCGGCGCCGGACGGTCGCTTTGCCAACAGGCCCGTCGAGTTCGACGACGAGGAATCGCACGCTCGCGCGGCAGCCGCCCCGGAAACCGTGCTGCGCGCAACGGCGGCTGACCGCATCATCAGCCGCAATTCGTCGCCTGACGTCCCGTTCGACCTGTCGATCAATCCCTACCAGGGCTGTGAACACGGCTGCGTCTACTGTTACGCGCGACCCAGCCACAGCTACCTCGACCTGTCGCCCGGACTGGATTTCGAGACGCAGATCTTCTTCAAGCCGAACGCCGCCGCGAGGCTCGTCGACGCCTGGGAGAAGCCCGGCTACGAATGCAAACCCATCACGATTGGCGCCAACACCGATCCTTACCAGCCCGCCGAACGCGAACTCAAGATCACGCGGCAACTGCTCGAGCTGTTCCAGGAGCATGCCCATCCCGTCAACATCATCACCAAGAGCCACCTCGTCATCCGGGATCTCGACATCCTGTCCGATCTTGCGGGACGCAGGCTGGCGTCCGTCGCTATCAGCGTGCCAACCATGGACGACGAACTGAAGCGGGTCATGGAACCTCGTGTGCCCGCAGCCGGCGCGCGGCTGTCGGCGATCGGGCAACTGGCGTCGGCTGGCGTACCCACGAGCGTGCTGGTCGCACCGATCATCCCCGCCATTAACGACAACGAGATCGAACGCGTCCTCAGCGCCGCGGCCGAAGCCGGGGCCGACCAGGCGCGCTATATCTTCCTGCGCCTGCCGCACGAGCTCAAAGAGCTTTTCACGGAGTGGCTCGAGGCGCATTTTCCGGACCGCGCCGAGCGCGTGATGAGCCTGATCCGCCAGGCCAGCGGCGGCCGGGATTATGACAACCGCTACGGTATTCGCCAGACGGGTCGCGGACCCTACGCGAGGATGCTCGCAGCGCGCTTCAACACGACGGCAAAACGCCTCGGACTCAATGCGGCGGACTACCAGCATGTGCTTGATTGCAATCAGTTTTCGAAGCCCGGACAGCAACAGCTCGGACTCGGGTTCTGAGCGCGTCCGGGACGCTACCGTGGTACGTCGTCAATCGGTATAGTTGATGGGGAAACGCCGGTCCGGTAATTAGAACTTATCCCATCCGGTCCGGTCTGAGAGACGAACGATCGCGCTTGAACTCCAAGGATGTCCGACGTAGCGAAAATTACTCTGCCGTTGCTGGCGCTTCTCGTCGCCGGCGTCAGCCCTGCGCAAGAAGAAGATCGAGTCCCCGGTGAGCAGGTCGTGCCCGTGGCGGAAGAGGCGCCCGATGCTGTAGAGGCCGATGATTACGCCGAGGGCCTGAGCGACGAAGACCGCCTCATGCAGGAATTCGAGCGCTATAAACGTTACATCGACGAAGGCTCGCTCGATGAGGCCGACATCGCGGCCAAGCGCATCGTGGAAATGGCGATCAGGATCTTTGGCCCGCAATCGCTCGAAACCTCCAAGGCACTGAACAATCTCGCGCTCGTGCAGCACCGGACCGGCCAGTACGAGGCTGCGATCCAGAACTTCGAGTCGTCCATAGAAATCATCGAGATACGCGAGGACCGGCTCAACGGGCAGCTCGTCAACCCGCTCAAGGGCCTCGGCGCATCGCATCTCGCCAACGGACGTCCCGATCTCGCCGTGCAGACCTTCGACAGGGCGAAACACATCACGCATGTCAACGAGGGCCCGCACAATATCGAGCAGGTCGAAATTCTCGAGTCGCTGGCCGAATCGACGCTGCGTATGGGCGACATGAAAGAGGCTCGCGACCTGCTGGATCGGATTCACCTCCTGAACGTTCGGCATTTCGACAACAACGAACTCGGACTGTTGCCCTCGCTGATGCGGCGGGCCGACTGGCAGCACCGCGCGGGTTACTACAACGAGGAACGCGCCACCTACCGGCGCATCATTCGCATAGTCGAGGCGAGGCTGGGCAAGGACGACCTGCAACTGATTCCGCCGCTCCTGAAGCTTGCCGAGTCCTTTTACTTCATCGAGACAAACCCGGTCGGGCGCACGGCGCAGAGCATTGTTGCAACGGGAGAGATCTACTACAAGCGGGCAGCTCGAATCGCTGAGAAATCAGACGTCATCGAGTGGCCAGAGTACGCGGAAGTGCAGCTCGCACTCGGCGATTACTATATCTACATGGACGCCCACAATCGCGCGCGCAAGATATACGAGCAGGTGTGGGAGTTCCTCTCGACCGACGAAGAACGACTCGCCGCACGGCGAGACTGGCTTGAGCAACCTGCCGCTCTTTACGAGGAAGATTTGCCGACCCACGCAGGCGGCGGCAACGGGTCTCGGGGCGACGCCTACCTGAACGGCATGATTCGCGTCGAGTACGACGTGTCCCGGCGAGGCAGGGTTCGCAACATTCGAACCGTGGCCAGCCCGCCCGAGTTCATTGACCTTCAGCGCAGGGTGCACCGCGAGATTCGCAATCGCATTTATCGTCCGATGCTGGTTGATGGGCAGCCCGTCGAGTCGGACGGGCTCGTCTTCGAACACAATTTCCTGTACCGGCAATCCGACCTCGACAAACTGCGGCGGGAGCAGTCTGTCCAGCAGCAGGCCGGCAACTCTTCCGGAACCTGACAAGGACAGGAGCCCAATGAAAAAGTTGACTCTTCCGTCCAGTGACGAGGCGCTGCCAGGTCGCGATACGCCCATGGCCGTGCCGCAACGGCACTTTGTAAACGGCGCCCGCTTGCAGGGGCCGTTCGACGAGCACCTGCAAAAGGCCGTCTTCGCGCTGGGCTGTTTCTGGGGTGCCGAGCGGGCTTTCTGGCAAGTACCGGGCGTCACGACGACGTCGGTAGGCTATGCCGGCGGAATCACCCCGAACCCGACCTACGAAGAGGTCTGCACGGGCAATACCGGGCATACCGAAGTCGTAATGGCGGTTTTCGATCCCGCGGTCATCAGCTACGAGCAGCTTCTGAAAGTGTTCTGGGAAAACCATGACCCGACGCAGGGCATGCGACAGGGCAATGACATCGGCACGCAATATCGCTCCGCGATCTTTACGAGCGACGATGAACAGCAGGCAGCAGCACGCGGCTCCCTGGCAGCCTACGAAAAGAAACTGGGCGAGGCCGGATACGGCAGGATTACGACGGAGATCCTGCCCCTGGACATTTACTACTACGCCGAAGACTATCACCAGCAGTACCTGGCCAAGAATCCCGCCGGCTACTGCGGCCTCGGCGGAACCGGCGTGAGTTGTCCGATTGGGCTCGACCTCGATAAGAAGTCTGCGTAGGATGTCGTTCCTTCCCGAAGGAGCAATATCACGTGGCTGGAAGAAAAAAGAAGCAGGCAAAACCCCGCCGGCCAAGCCGTAAACAGGCTGAGGATGCGGTCCGGACGCTGCTGCTCTGGGCCGGTGAGGACACGCGCCGGGAAGGACTGCTCGATACGCCGAAGCGCGTTGCCAACGCTTATGAGGACTGGTTCAGCGGCTACAAGAGTAATCCCGTCGAGTACCTCGCACGCACCTTCGAGGAAGTCGAGGGCTACGACGAGATGATCGTATTACGTGACATCGAGTTTGAATCTCACTGCGAACATCATATGGCGCCCATCATCGGCAAGGCGCACGTCGGCTACCTGCCAAGAAACAAGGTCGTAGGCATCAGCAAACTCGCGCGCGTTGTCGAAGCGTTTGCGCGCCGCTTCCAGGTCCAGGAGAAGATGACGGCGCAGATAGCGAACTGCATCCAGGAAGTGCTGCAGCCCAAAGGTGTTGCTGTCGTTATCGAGGCCAAGCACCAGTGCATGACAACGCGCGGCGTTCACAAGTCGGACGTGTCGATGGTAACGAGCCAGATGGTCGGCACGTTCCGCAAGGATGCGAGGACGCGGGTCGAGTTCCTGCGCATGATAGACGCGAATCGCTAGGCGCGGGTCCGCCGTGACTAAGCGCTTGTCGATCGCCGCGGTGATGATGGCATTCCTCTATTTGCTCGCCTGGCCCGTACCGATCGATCCGGTCTCATGGCAGGCTCCTGAAAATCGCGGCTTCGTAGACCCGTTCGAAGTCAATGATCGACTGCAGTACGCACGCGGTATCAACATAGCCCCGTTCGAGGGACCCGAAGACGCGACGATAGGCGTTGACGGCAACATCTACGCAACGACATCGAGTGGACACGTCATCCAGGTGCGCAACCGGCAAGTTCGGGAATTTTCGAATCCCGGCGGCAGACCTCTTGGCATAGAGACGGATCGTGATGGAACACTGGTCGTCGCCAATGCGTTCGTTGGACTGCAGCGTATCGATCGCAGCGGAAACGTTACGACAATGTTACGGGAAATTAGCGCAAGGCCTGCGCACGACGTGAACAATCTGGCGATCGGTCCGACCGGAAAAATCTACTTCAGCGTCTCGAGTGTCAAGTTCAGCAGCACCGAATACCGGGGCACTTACGAGGCCAGTCTCCTCGACATTATGGAGCACGCCGGCAACGGAAAAGTCTATTCTTTCGACCCGGAAACGCAGGACGTTGAACTCCTTCTCGACGGGTTGAATTACGCTAACGGGGTCGCCGTCAGCACCGACGGGGACTTTCTGCTCGTTAGTGAAACGGGGCAGTACCGGGTCATCAAGTACTGGTTATCCGGCGACAAAAAGGGCAGCAGCGAGATACTGCTGGACAACCTGCCAGGCTTCCCAGACAACCTCAAAAGCGGCGCCAGTGGCCGCTTCTGGCTGGGTTTGGCCGCTCCCAGGAACGCCCTGCTCGACAGACTTTCGGACAAGCCCTTCCTGCGAAAAATCGTGCAGCGCCTGCCGGCCGCCATCAGGCCCGCCGCAGTCCCGTCCTCTCACGTGATCGCTTTTGACGGCGATGGCGTCGTGCTGGAAAACCTGCATGACCCAGGCGCGAGATTCCCGACATTAACGGGTGTGCTCGAAACCAATCGCGCGCTTTACCTGACGACCTTGTTCGGCAATGAACTGCCGCGCATCGACAAGCGCAATTTGTAAACGAATGTAACAAAGACGGACGCAGTTGGTAGATCGCAGGAGAACTGCGTTACCCTGTGATTGTGAGTCTTCGATATACGATTACAAAAGAAGATTCCGTCATAAAAGTTCGTACTGAGGGAGTCTTCGAGTTCATCGCCGCCTACGAGATGTGGGAAGAGATCGTATCGGCCTCCAAGAAGCACCGCTGCCCGCATATTCTCGGCTTCTCATGCCTCGACAAAGCGCTGCCGGCAATGGACGCATACGAACACCTGGGCATACTCGAGTCTGTCGGCGTCACGCCCGATTATCGCATTGCCTGGGTCGCCGAGAATCCGCTTTTGATCGATGGCCTCAGGCGCAGCGAACTGGTTGTCCGGAATCGCTCCGAGCTCGTCTTGCGCGTATTCGAAAATGGTGACGAGGCAAAACGCTGGCTCGACACTTTCGATTAGGCAGACTCAAAGCCCTAGTTCCGCCACGCCCTGTCGAAACGTGATGTCGACCGGTATGTCGGCGCTCGTCAGCCGGTCGAGGTCGGCCTGCAAGTCTTCCGTAATAACGCCCTTCTGCGCTGTCAGCTCCGCGGCGCCATCATAGTCACCGTCGCCCTGCAGCGTCAGCAACAGGCGTGACAGTTCCGTCATGGCCCGCTCCATCTGCTCGAAGTCAACGCGATAACGACCGGTTTCAGGGTCGCGAACGAACGCTCCCTGTTCCATGAAGAAATTGAAACGCACCATGTTCGCCTTGCCGTGTGCGCTGGCGGCGCCGAAACGAATCGAGCGGAATACGCTGGTCATGAAGGTCGTGTAGTAATCCCTGAGATCCACATCGCCCAACTCGCCCGCCTTGTGCAGCTCGGTAATCATGTACAGGCCGAGAATGTCCGCTTTGCCTTCCTCCATGCTCGAAGCGAGATCGAGCATCGCCTCACGCACGGTGCCGCGACCATTGATCGTGTTCTTGATGCCGAGTCCGTGGGCCACTTCGTGGAACATCGTGTTGGCAAAAAACGCATCGAAGGTAATGTACTGACGCTGCGTCTCATCAATAAGCACGTCCGCTATCGGCTCGAGGATCTTTTCGAACTTTGCCTGCATCGCGTTCTTGAGCTGCAGTCGACGCGTCCCCTTTTCGAGCTGCACGTCCTCGTCGTTGGGCAGGTTGATCGCGATGGTCTTGGATCCCGCGTTGCAGTCGCCGGCATAATAAACCACGTCGTAGGCGTTCAGGTCGGAATCGGTGCCCGGCGTTTCCCACTTGTACTCGTCCGGCACGGGCAGGCCCTCCTGCAGATCCGGAAGAAACGCGGCAAAGCGACTCAGACGATCGCTCCACTCGAGATCCTTTATCAGCACGTAGGACTCATACGCGGCGCGGTAGCCGAATAGCGCATCTTCGTAAGTCTCGATAGGTCCGATGACGACATCGATGTCATTGTCTTTCACATCCATCCAGTAACGGTCGCTAACCTGGAATTCGTCACTGATGAGCGCCGCGGCGCGGAGCTTGAGGTAGTTGGCGAAATCCGGACTTTCGGCGAGCCGGGCCGCCTCGCGCAGCAGGTCCGCGGCCTGTTTGAGTTCGTCCGCATAGGCGACGTGATACGGCACGAGCGTCAGTTCGCCGGCTGGATTGCGCCGGACGAATGAATACAGGCCCTTCTTGCCCGGCAGGTATGCCTCGTCGAACTCTTCCTTGCTCATGTCGGCGGGATAGAAACGGGCACCCGGCGGCTTTGCGCCCACGCCCTTCACGAATGGCCTGAAACCGTCGAGCCGATCCCAGGGACCGTAGTTGAGCTCGGCAAAGCGGCGCGTGTCTGCGTCGGTCAACGAATCAAGCCACGCCTTGTAGTCATCGCCGTAGCTCTGCCGCCAGAAAAGATCGTCCATGATCTTTGACGCGTCGATCAGTATGCGGATCATCTGCCGCTGGTCGTCGCTGAGATGGGAGAGATCGGCCGTCAGCGCGAACTCGGCATATATCTCCGGTCGCGCTTGCGCGGTTTCGAGCTTTTCGACCCTGACCTCGGGCGGCGCCTCCGCACCACAGGCAGCGAGGATGGTCGACACGAAAAAAACGCCCGACAGGCGCATCAAGGCTCGAAGTTTCACGGCTTCTCCCTGGAGCATTGTTGATGACGCATTATCGCACAGCCCGATCGTCGTTACGGGCCCGGCGAGGCCTCAGAGATCGACGAGTTCGACGTCGCGGAACGTCAGCGCATGTCCGAGGAACTGTCCGCCAACCCGCGCAAATCGCGTCGCACCGTCGGTCGCGAGAAAGCGCTGTTCGCCGGATTCGTCGGAATCACGCAGTTGCCCTTCCGCGTGCAGTGTTTCGCGAACCGCGTTCGCGGTTGTGCTCGCCGAATCGACGATCGCGACCGCTTCGCCCACGACCTCCCGAATCGCCTTCCTGAGCAATGGGAAGTGGGTACAGCCGAGAATGATGCTATTGGCCTCGAATCCACCCTCCCTGGCGTCGTCGAGGTAGCGCGTTATGATGCGCGTCGCGATATCACCGTCGGTCCAGCCTTCCTCGGCGAGCGAAACCAGCATCTCGCAGGCTTGTTCGCGCACTGCGGCGCGCTCGTCGAGGGACTCGATGGCCTTGCCGTACGCGCCAAGCCGCACGGTCGCCTCGGTGGCCAGCACGAGGTGCGAACCACCGGGTCGAGCGCGGACTGCCGCGGCAGCGCCAGGCTCGACGACACCGATGACGGGTAGCGGATCGAGGTCAGCGCGAAGCGCTTCCAGCGCTACCGCCGATGCTGTGTTGCATGCCACAACGAGCATCTTCACGCCCTGCTCCGCGAGCTTCTCAGCCGCCTGGATCGCATAGCGCTCAATCGATGCCGGGCTTTTCGTGCCGTACGGCAGGCGCGCTGTATCTCCGAGGTAGACGAGGTTCTCGGCCGGCAGCTCGCTCCGGATCGCTTTCAGCACCGTAAGGCCGCCAACGCCGGAGTCGAAGACGCCGATCGGCAGATTGCTGTCATATCTTGCGCTCATCGCCGCATTGTGCCGAAGGATCGCCAAGTGTGGAATAATCCGGCCCGTATTCTCCGACTCGCAGGTCCGGACAACGTGCAAAAGCTGATTTACGGCGTGGCCGCGGTCATCGTGCTGCTGATTGTGATCGGCTTCGCGTTACCGCGTACTCACAGCATCGAGGTGACGCAGGAGATCGATGCGCACCCGGCCACGGTATTCGCGCTGCTCAATGATTTTCGGCGTTTCACCTTGTGGGCGCCACTTGCCGAGGTCGATCCGAACGTACGAATCCTGTATTCGGGCAATAGCAGGGGCGCCGGCTCTACGATGACCTGGGATGGGGCGATCGCGGGAAGCGGCAAGCAGACGATCGTGGAAAGCAGGCCGCACGAACACGTCATGATGGTGCTGAGTCCGGGCGAGCCCGGCGAGGCGAAGTCGTGGTTCGATCTTGCCCCGGGTACGGGCACGACGATCGTGAGCTGGGGATTCGAGGCCGACTACGGCATGAATATCGTCGGCCGCTATTTCGCGGCGATGCTGGGCAGCATCGTGGCCCGTGATTACCAGAACGGCCTGCTGAACCTCAAGGAACTGGCCGAGAGCCTGCCCGCGGCAGACTTCAGTGACATCGAGATCGAGCATATCGTCGTCGAGGCCATGGAGATCGCCTACCTGCCGACCTCGTCAATGCCCGAGCCGTCGGCGATCTCGGAAGCCATGGGCCGGGCCTATTTCGAAATCCTCAATTTCATCGACAGGCATGAACTGAGGGACGCGGGTGCGCCCCTGTCGATAGCGCGGACATTCAGCGGTCCCAGGCTGCTGTTTGACGCCGCGATCCCGGTCAAGGGCGTTTCCGCAGCGACGCCGCGCGATGGCGCATCGGTCAAGCTGGGCTTCACGTACGGGGGACCCGTGATTCGCGTCAGGCATGTCGGGCCGTATCGGCTGCTGGCCACCACGCATCGCAAGATTTCGGCGTACCTGGCCGCGCACGGCATCGAGCGCAACGGCGACGCGTGGGAATCCTATGTGGGCGACCCGGGCGACGTGCCCGAAGAAGAACTGCTGACCTTCGTGTACTACCCGGTGCGGCTCGACTGAGTCAGACCGATTTTACGAGGAATGGCGGCACCCGGACCTGGGTATCGTCGCTGAGCGGCAGCGTGACCTGGCCGTAATCACCGAGCCTCGAGAACTCGGCGAACAGCGACACGAGCTGGGACGCACATTCGCTGGCCTCGTCCACCGACATCTTGCGTACCGAGGCACAAACCCGGCTTTCCCCGTTGTGTGGCGTGACGCGGTGCAGGGTCTGCCGCAGGTCGGCGAATGCCTGCTGCAATGCGACCGGAAGGTCTTCCTCGTCGATATCCCCTAGATGGTCCTCATAGGCCTTTATAAGTCGTTGTTTTATATGGCCATGGCCCGCCAGCACGGTCAGTGCCGCGTGAAAGCAGTCGACGTGGTTCTTCATTGCCACTCCAGCGTTTCGTTATTGTCGCTTATGTACGCTTTTCTTGGTTTGGAGCAGACTACCTCCTGTAGTCTCCGGGACCCCCTGCAGAGCCCCGCAAGTCCGTATGCACTCCTGATCTATCAGGACCTTGCGCACGGTTTTTATAACAGAGTTTCCAAACCGCGCGCAAGTATCGTTCTTTACCTACACGATCGACTCGATCTAAAGGGATATCTCGATTCTCCAGTGCTCATCGCCCATCTCACGGTCGATCGAGTATCGGGGCTCGGCCTGGCCGACCGCCCAGTCGACGGCCAGCGTCTCGTTCATGATATAGCCGCGATGCTCGGCCAGAGCGCTCTCGACAGCGGCCGATCCCGACACGCCCAGCGTGATGCGATCGGAGACCTCGAGACCGGCCTGCTTGCGGGCGTCCTGCACTGAACGCACGATTTCGCGGGCCAGTCCTTCGCTGACGAGTTCGTCATTGAGCGTCGTATCGAGCGCCGTCAGAAAACCGGCATCCGCCTCACACGAGTAGCCTTCGGCGGAGTGCGTTTCAATCAGGATGTCGTCGCCTTCGAGCGGAATGGTCTGGCCGCCCGCTTCGATTTCGAAGGCCTCGCCGCGCGCCGCCGCGCCGGCAATCTCGGCGCCATCCGCGTCGGCGAGCGCCTTGCGGATTTCGGGCACGAGCTTGCCGTATTGTTTTCCGAGTTTCGGCAGATTGGGCTTGATGTTGTAGCTGACCAGGCCCGCGTCCCTTGCTATGAACTCGATCGACTTGACATTGAGTTCCTCGAGGATCTGGTCCTTGTGGCCCTCGAGCGCCGTGGCCGCCGCATCGTTGGGTGCGCGCACCAGCAAGCGCGCCAGCGGCTGGCGCGTGCGTACACCTGACTGGCCGCGCGCGGCGCGGCCGAGTCCGACAACCTTCTGCACGACACCGATGTCGTACAACAACGCGTCGTTCTGCCACTCGGGGTTCGCCTGCGGCCAGTTCCCCATGTGCACGGAGGGCAGCGCATCGGCATCGACCGAACGAACGAGGTTCTGGTACACGTGTTCGGCCAGGAACGGTACGAACGGTGCCATGAGCTCGTGTACTCCCTTGAGGCATTCATACAGGGTCAGGTAGGCGGCCTGCTTGTCTTCCGGGTCCGTGGACTTCCAGAAACGGCGCCGATTGCGGCGTACGTACCAGTTGCTGAGTTGGTCGACGAACGACTCGATCGCCTCGCCCGCGGACTTCGCGTCAAAGGCATCCATTGCGTCGGTCACTGCCTGGATGGTCCTGTGCAGAAGCGCCAGCGCCCAGCGATCGATCTCGGGCCTC
>JAAUYE010010441.1_pt1 | contig 11691 bp, 13 predicted proteins | sample 7278081 | NCBI WGS metagenome assembly JAAUYE01 (sample SAMN14350131, study PRJNA611818) | marine sediment metagenome | isolation source: surface marine sediment (0.6m) | place: French Polynesia: Moorea | collected 2018-08
CCGTGCAGCGCTACTCGATCGACATGCTGACGGAACAGCTCGGGCGCGACTTCGAGTTGCAATCGCATGAACTCGAACATCACACGACGCCGGCCGGCAACGTGCAGCAATTCCTGTACAGCTGCTTGCAAATGACGGGCTGATGGTCACAGCGCAGGAAGCACTCGAGAGATTGCGCGAAGGCAACCGCCGTTTCGCGGCCAACGAGTCGCAGCACAGCATGGACAATGAATCGCGGCGGCGCGAACTCGTCGGCGGGCAGGAACCGTTCGCCGTCATACTCGGCTGCTCAGATTCGCGCGCCCCGGCAGAAATCGTCTTCGATCAGGGTATCGGCGACCTGTTCGTGGTTCGCGTCGCAGGCAACGTGGTTCAGCCGTCACTGCTCGGAAGCGTGGAGTTCGCCTGCTCAAAGTTCGGTACACGGCTGGTCGTGGTGCTCGGCCATTCGCATTGCGGTGCGGTTCAGGCAACGCTGGACGCGGTACGGTCTCCGAACGAGCAGGTTTCAGAAAACATCGGTGCGATTGCGGAACTCATCCGACCGTCCGTTGAGGCCGTGCTGGCGAGCGATGAGGATGCAGATGCCGACGATATCGTCAGGCGTGCCGTGCGGACCAATGTTCGTGCGTCGGCAGAGACGCTCCGGCGTGCATCAGATGTCATCGCGACCCTCGAGCGCGACGACGACTTGATGATCGTCGGCGCTGAATATTCACTGGAGACAGGCCTGGTCGATTTCTTTGATGGGGTGCCGTCATGACCGGGGACGAGCCGCTGTTCACTGAGCGCCTGGAGCTGCGGCATCTTACGCTCGACGATGCGCCTCTTATGCTAGCCATCTGGAACGACCCGGCTTTCGTGCGCTTTGTCGGTGATCGCGGCATACGTACCGTCGAGGAAGCGCAGGAAGCGATGCGCAATGGGATCCTGCAGTTGTATGAGGACTATGGCTACGGGCCCTTCCGGATCGCACTCAGGGATTCGGGCAAGGCCATTGGTATAAGCGGCTTGTTCCGGCGCGAAGGTCTGGACATTCCGGACATCGGCTACGCGACGCTGCCGGATTTCTGCGGCGACGGTTATGCCTACGAGGCTGCCAGTGCGGTCATCGAGAATGCGGCATCTGGCCTGGGCCTCGATCGCCTGATCGCGATCATCTCACCAGAGAACGCCGCGTCCATTAGCCTGATCGGGAAATTGGGCTTCGAATTTGAGAAGATGCACCGCATGCCCGGCGCTGATGACGACATCTGCATCTACGGCAAGTGTTTGAATAAAAACGGATAATTTCGGATGGGGTTCTTTCAAAGCGAAGGCGCGCGCACCGGCCTGTTCTTCGGCGCGACCTCGGGTGTAATCACGACGATCGGCCTCATCACGGGCCTGAATTCGGGAACCGGCTCGGTGGCTGCTGTGCTCGGCGGCATCTTCGTCATCGCCGTGGCCGATGCGATGTCCGATGCGCTCGGCATCCATCTTGCGGAGGAAGCGGATCCCAACACCACGACCGGCCACGTGTGGGCCGCAACGATTTCGACATTCTTCAACAAGTTCATCTTCGCACTCAGCTTCGCGGTGCCCCTGCTGCTGTTGCCGCTGGATACGGCTGTCGTCGCTTCGCTGTTATGGGGAATGCTCGTGATCGTCGTGTTGAGCTACTTCCTGGCCAGGACCCAGAATTCCCGGCCGCTGCATGTGATCGGCGAGCACCTCGGGATTGCAGTGCTGGTCGTCGTCCTGTCTCATTTCATAGGGGTCTGGGTTAACCAGACTTTTGCCTGATGGCTGCGAAAAAGTTCAAGTCTAAGATTGACCGCTGGATTCTCGTCCTGATCATTGTCGTGATCGTCGTACAGTTGGTCGCGATTACGGCCGCGATCAGCGAGGCGGGCGAACCCGGCATGATCACGAGCCTCGTGCTGACCATGATTGGTGTCGTGGCGCTGATGATCTGGTTGTTGCTGGGGACACATTACACGGTCGACCGGGGCGTCATCCGAATCGTATCCGGGCCGTTTCGCTGGAAGGTGCCTGTCGACGAAATCACTTCCGTCGCAGCAACGCGCAACCCGCTGTCGTCGCCTGCGCTTTCGCTCGACAGGCTTAGCATCCGTTACGGCAAACGCCGGCGCATAATGATTTCCCCGGCCGACAAGGCCGGCTTCCTGGAGGCAATTGGACATGACCTCGATGATTGAAGGCGGCTGCGCGTGTGGCGCTTGCCGTTACGAGTTGCACGGTACACCGATGATTGTGCACGCCTGCCACTGTACTGACTGTCAGCGCGGGACTGGGGCGCCATTTGCGGTAAACATCTGGATCGAATCGGACAACGTCGTGCTGACCAGCGGCGAGCTCAAATCCGTATTGCTGAAGGGCGGCGAAAGCGGCAAGCCCTGCGAGATTTGGGTCTGCAAAACCTGCGGCACGTCTCTCTGGAGCCGCTACCACGTTTCGCCGGGGAACTGCCGCTGGGTACGTGGTGTAACGCTCGATAACCCGACGAACATAGCACCCGATGTGCATATCTGGACACGGTCGAAGATGCCCTTCGTAGTATTGCCGGACGACGTACCCGTCTTTGAGATGTTCTACGATCTCAAGGAAGTCTGGCCGGCAGAGAGCCTCGGCCGCCTCAGGGCAAATATCGAGGCAAACGCAGAGTAAGCCGCGACGATCGCGGCGGGGAGCAGAATAATGAGAAACGAGGGTTGCGTAGACTACGTCGAAATACCGGCAACCGATATCGACAAAACGCGCGAATTTTTCGAGCAGCTGTTCGGCTGGAAGTTCCAGGAATGGGGACCGGATTATTATTCGTTCAATGACGGCCGCCTCGACGGCGGGTTGCGGCGGTCAGATGAAGCCGCGCCAGCCAGCGGCGTGCTGCTCGTTTTTTTTAGCCAGAACCTCGAACGAGATTACGACCGGGTGACGGAACTCGGTGCGACGATCAGCCAGGAAATATTTGAGTTCCCGGGCGGACGACGATTCCATTTCGTCGAGCCCGCGGGCACCGAGTTCGCCATCTGGGCCAGTACCGAAGACCAATAGGGGAATCTGCTTCATGCATGTACAAATCGATCATCCCTGCGTGCAACACAAGCTCGCGATCATTCGTAACGTCGATACAGGTCACAAGCGCTTCCGCGAACTCGCGACCGAGATCACGAAGTTCCTGTGCTACGAGGCGCTCAAGCATATCAAGACCAGGGAAGTAGACGTCCAGACGCCGCTAGCCACAGCCAAGTGCCACAAGATCGATACCGACATTGTCGTTGTGCCGATACTACGAGCCGGTGTGGGTATGCTCGAGGGCATCCTGGAGCTGGTGCCCACGGCGCGGGTTGGGTTCGTCGGCCTTTACCGGGACGAAGAGACCAAGTTGCCCGTGAGTTACTACGAACGATTCCCGCCCCAGGTTGATGGTGGCACCTGCATCCTGATTGACCCCATGCTGGCAACAGGAGGCTCGACGGCAGCCGCGATCGACGTGTTGAAGAAGCACGGCGCCGCGAAGGTGGTCGTAATCTGCATCGTCACTTGTGAAGAGGGATTAAACCTCGTCGAGGAGGCCCACCCGGATGTGCCGATATATACGGCATCGATCGACGACAAGCTCGATGAGAATAAGTACATCGTGCCGGGACTCGGCGATGCCGGGGACCGGCTATTCGGGACGTCGCACTAGGAGTATCATGGAACAGCAGCAGGCGCAGGAAGTTTGGGATGGCTGAGAACAAGACAAAACCTACCAAGGCGCGCGTCGGTGACTTCCTGGACACCGTTGACAATCCCAGGCGCCGGGCCGATGCCAGGAAAGTCCTGGCCATGATGCGCCGGGCTACGGGCAAGCGAGCGACGATGTGGGGTTCCAGCATCGTTGGCTTCGGGAAATACCGCTACAAGTACGAAAGCGGCCGCGAAGGCGAGTTCATGCTGACCGGACTATCGCCGCGTAAGCAAAACCTGGTCGTCTACATCATTCCCGGCTTCGAGCCATTCAAGACCAGCATGGACAAGCTGGGCAAGTACAAGACCGGGAGGTCCTGCCTGTATATAAACAAGCTTGAAGATGTTGACGAAAAAGTACTCGAAAAACTAATCAAAGATTCGGTCAAGATGATGCGCAAGCGCTATAACGTGAAGCCATGAGCGAAACGATCAAGACAAAGCGACTCGAAGGAACCCGCCTTGTCGTGGAAACAAGGGAGGGAACAACGACATACGATTCGCGGTTCCTGGTGGCCGCACTGCTGATCTACATAGCGCGCGGCAGCGGCACTATCGAGCCGGAGGAGTCGGCCAAGATGATCGATCTGATCGAGGAACATTTCCAGATGGAAGGATCCGAGTCGCTCGAACTTCTGACGCGAGCAATGTCGGAAATGGCCGAGAATCCCGAGCTCGGGCAGGCGCTGATTGACCTTGCGCCGACCCTGTCCGACCAGGACAAGGAAGACTTAGCCCTGATGTCGCTCAAGGTGATCGCAGCCGACGGCCACCGCGACGTTGGCGAGATGGAGAAATTCAACGAGGCTGCCGAAGCCCTCGGAATCTCGCCGGACGCCGTGCACCGTGCATTTGATCGGTACTTCGCGGAGACATTGCCCGGGTCGTAACCTGGCTATGGCGGGGGGGACCATTAATCAGGACAACTGGACGCTGCGCCCGGCGGTCGATGCCGATGTCGAAGCGCTCATGGAATGGTTCCCGGACTACGACGACGTCAATATCTGGGGTGGACCGTCGTTCCGATATCCATTCACGCGTAATTCCTTCTTTGAAGATATTCAATGGCAGCGGGTGGAGTCATTCAGCCTGTTCGACGCCGGTGGCGTGCTGGCAGGGTTCGGGCAACTGTACGAACGCGACCAGCGCGTCCACCTCGCCAGGCTGGTTGTCGACCCTGCGTTGCGCACAAAAGGAATCGGCAGCCGGTTGGTCGATATGCTCATGGCCGCAGGCAGGAAGCTGTATCCGCACAATGAGTTCTCACTGTTCGTCTACCGCGACAATGAGCCGGCTTATCGATGCTACCGCGCGCTCGGCTTCAAGGTCGCCGATTATCCGCCCGACATGCCTCACGCGGACGTGTGCGACTACCTGACGCGTTCCGTCTAACTGCAGGAGAAATGACATGCATCGCAGCCGACTGGCAGGATTCATTATCGACAGCAAGACCGACGATCTCGAGGCAGCAGCTGAATTCTGGAGCAGGGCGCTCGGCTACAGCGCCGGGGAGCCCGAAGACGGCAAGTATGTCAAGCTCGAGACGCCTGACGGCGAGCCCTATATCGAGGTGCAGAAGGTCGCCCATGCGAGCCGGGTTCATCTCGACATCGAGTCCGACGACGTCGCGGCTGAGGTGCAGCGGCTCGAGAAACTCGGCGCGAAGCGCGTTGAGGCGGTGCGCTCCTGGGTGATCATGGAAGCACCCGACGGCCAGCGCTTTTGCGTGACGCGCCATGGGCACAAGTACTTTGACGAAACAGCCAATCGCTGGAACGAAGAAGGAGAATAACAATGACAAATGAACTGATGAGCCTGACGTGGGTGATTACGCTCTCCGCAGTCATGTGGGTCCCGTACATCCTCAACTCGATCATGGTGCGTGGGCTGAAGGACGCCGTGGGCTATCCTGACGATCCGCAGCCGCTCGCGCCGTGGGCGGAGCGCATGAAGAAGGCGCACTACAACGCGGTCGAGAACCTCGTGATGTTCGCCGCGCTCGTGCTCATGCTCAATGCGCTCGGCATCAGCAATGCCACCACGGTCATGGCCTGCAATATTTATTTCTGGTCGCGCCTGGTGCACTACCTCGTGTACTCGGCAGGCATTCCCTGGCTGCGCACGCTGTCTTTTGCCGTGAGCTGGATCTGCGTGCTTGCGCTGTTGTGGCAGTTATTCTGAACCGAAGCCGCCGCCGCCCGGGGTTTCGATAACGATAGCGTCTCCGGCGCGCAGCGATGCCTCGTCGTTGCCCCGGAGATCTTCCGCGCTGCCGTCTGCACGTTCGACCGTGTTGCGGCCGCATTCGCCGGGCTGTCCGCCATGCAGCCCGAACGGGGGCACGACGCGGTGCGACGTGAGCATGGTCGCCGTCATCGGCTCGAGGAAGCGCAGCCTGCGCAGAACGCCATCGCCGCCTCGATGCCGGCCGGCGCCGCCGGAGCCGACGCGTATCGAGAACTCCTCATTGCGGACCGGGAATCGAGTTTCGAGAACCTCGGGGTCGGTCATCCGCGTGTTGGTCATATGGCTGTGGACCGCGCTCGTGCCGTCGTGACCGCGGCCAGCGCCGGTCCCACCGCAAATGGTTTCGTAGTTCTGGTATTCGTCGTTGCCGTAAAAAAGGTTGTTCATCGTACCTTGCGAGGCCGCGAGCACGCCCAACGCGCCAAGTAGGGCATTGGTGACTGCCTGGGATACCTCGACATTGCCCGCCATCACTGCGGCCGGGTACGCAGGACTCAGCATCGACGGATGCGGGAAAATGATCTTCAGCGGTTTGAAACAACCCTCGTTGAGCGGGATGTCGTCGTCGACGAGCGTGCGAAAAACGTACAGCACGGCAGCCTTCGAGACAGAGACCGGCGCGTTGTAGTTACCGGCATTCTGGCCGGAGGTGCCTGTGAAATCGATCGTCGCGCTGCGCGCTGCGCGGTCGATGGAAATGGCAACGCGGATCAGGCTGCCGTCGTCCATGGGGTAGTCGAATTCTGAGTCCTGCAGCCGGTCGATGGCGCGCCGGACGCACTCTTCGGCGTTGTCCTGAACGTGCTCCATATAGGCGTTGACGACATCTATGCCGTAATGCGCGACCATTTTCCGCAGTTCGGCCACACCGGTGGCGTTTGCGGCGACCTGTGCCGTCAGGTCAGCGATGTTCTGCTCGATGTTGCGGCACGGGTACTTGCCCGAGCCGAGCAGGGCGCGCAGTTCCGTCTCGCGCAGGCGGCCATTTTCGACGAGCAGGAAGTTGTCGATGACGACGCCTTCCTCCTCGATATGGGTGCTGTCAGGAGGTGCCGATCCGGGCGTGCGGCCGCCGATATCGGCGTGATGTCCACGCGATGCGACGTAAAACAGCAGGTTTTCGCCCGACTCGTCGAATACCGGCGTGACCACCGTGACATCGGGCAGGTGGGTGCCGCCGTTGTATGGCGCATTCAGCACGTACACATTGCCCGACCGAATCGAATCGCCGTTGGTTTCGATAATCGTCCGTACCGAGTCGCCCATCGAGCCGAGGTGGACCGGGATATGCGGCGCGTTGGCGACCAGGTCGCCACGTGCGTTGAACAGCGCGCACGAAAAATCGAGGCGCTCCTTGATATTGACCGAGTAGGCCGTGTTCTGCAGCGTCGCGCCCATGTGCTCTGCGATGGACATGAAAAGGTTGTTGAAGACTTCGAGCATGACCGGGTCGACGGTCGTACCCACGGCTTCGACGGCATCGCGCTCGATGTAACGTGTCAGCAGCAGGTGGCCGGCCTTGTTCATGGTGCCGCGCCAGCCGCGCTCGATGACAATGGTGCTCGTCGGCTCGGTGACGACAGCGGGCCCGTCAACCGATCGCCCGGGGCCGATATCGACGCGTTCATACAGCGCTGCGTCGCACCAGGCGCCGCCAGCAAACATCCTTATCGTATCGCGCCGCTCCGGCAGGTTATCTGCAGGCTCGAGCGCCACTTCGTCAACCGGCGAGGCGTCCCCGGCGCCGATTGCCTCCACCGATACGGCTTCCGCGACCAGCCCGCGATCGGGCGACGTGAAGCCGAATCGCGCCAGGTGTGCTGCCTCGAAGGATGCGCGCATCGCCGGGCCCGCACCGAGTTCCACGAGCAGGCTTGTGTCAGTGCCCTTGTAGCGCAGGTGCACTTTGCGGCTGAACCGTGTGCGCCCGGTCTCGATGCCCTGGGCCTTCAGTTCCTCCAGCGCGGCTGCCTCGAGTGGGGCGCACGCTGTCTCGATGCTTTGCTGGATCGACTCTTGATCGAACGGCAGGTCCAGCTGGATCTCGCGCATGGCGCGGATGTCGGCCAGGCCCATTCCATAGGCCGACAAGACGCCGGCGAGGGGATGCAAAAGCACGCTGCTCATGCCAAGGGCGTCGGCCACGAGACAGGCGTGCTGCCCGGCGGCGCCGCCAAAGCAATTAAGTACGTACTCGGTTACATCGTAGCCGCGCTGCACCGATATCTTCTTGATGGCATTGGCCATGTTGTCCACCGCCACGCGCAGGAAACCCTCGGCAACTGCTTCGGCCGTAGCCGCTTCGCCGCGGGCAGCCTTTACCTGTTCGGCAAGGACGGCGAAGCCGCGTGACACGGTGTCGTGGTCAAGCTTTTCGTCCCCATCCTCGCCGAATATGGCCGGGAAGTAGTCGGGCTGGATCCTGCCCAGCATGACGTTGCAGTCCGTCACGGTAAGCGGCCCGCCGCGCCGGTAACAGGCCGGACCCGGGTTTGCGCCGGCCGAGGCGGGTCCCACCCTGAACCGCGAGCCATCGAACGCCAGCATGGATCCGCCGCCGGCCGCGACGGTATGAATGCGCATCATCGGCGCGCGCATGCGCACGCCGGCGACGAGTGTCTCGAAACTGCGCTCGTACTCGCCGTTGAAGTGGGTCACATCGGTGGAGGTCCCGCCCATATCGAAACCGATCACCTTGTCGAATCCGTGCATGGCGGCTGTCTGGGTCATTCCGACGACGCCGCCAGCCGGGCCGGAGAGGATGGCATCCTTACCCTGGAACAGTCGCGCATCTGTCAGCCCGCCGTTCGACTGCATGAACATCAGCCTTGGAGCGCCGCCCGTGTCGGTGCCAAGGTCATCGGCAACCTGGTCCACGTAGCGCCGCAGGATCGGCGACAGGTAGGCATCGACGACCGTCGTATCGCCTCGCGAGACCAGCTTGATCAGGGGGCTTGTCGCGTGACTCAGGGAAACCTGGTTGAAGCCGATTCGCTCGCAGATTTCGCCGATGCGGCGTTCGTGCTCGGAGAATCGATAGCCATGCAACAGTGCAACAGCGACGGAGCGTACGCCGGCGTCGTAGGCTTGCTGCAGCTGCTCTCGCAGCCGGTCCGCATTGAGCGGTCGCAAGACTTCGCCGTCGGCCGCGATGCGCTCGTCCGCTTCGATGACCCGCTCGTACAACAGTTCGGGCAGTTGGATATGGAGCGCGAATATTTCTGGCCGCGCCTGGTAGCCGATGCGCAAGGCGTCGCCGAAGCCGCGGGTCGTGACGAAGACGACCCGGTCCCCCTTGCGCTCCAGCAGGGCGTTCGTCGCGACCGTCGTGCCCATGCGCACCTGGTCGATAAGACCGGCCGGGATTTCGCCTTCGACCTGCAGCACGTTGCGAATCCCCTGTGTCGCCGCATCCCTGTAGCGGCCGGGATTGTCGGAGAGCAATTTGTGACTGATGAGCCGACCCTCCGGACTCCGCGCGACGATGTCCGTAAAGGTCCCACCACGGTCGATCCAGACCTGCCACTTCGGGGCCGAGCTCACCGTAGGCTGTCCTGCAATGCTTCAAGCTCCGACCAGCGCTCGATGCGCTGTTCGAGCTGTTCCTCTGCCGCAGACAGTTCCTTCAGCTTCCCCTGAACGAGCGCCTGATCCTGGGCGTAGAACCCGGGGTCGGCAACGGTTTCCTGCAATGCTGCTATCGCCGCTTCGAGCGAATCGATCTCAGCCGGTAGCCGGTCGAGTTCCCGCTGATCCATGTAACTGAGTTTGGTTGGCTTCTGCTGCCTGCGGCGTTCGACATGGGCCTGTTTGCGTTTCGCCGCCGCGAGACCAAACGGATCGTCGATTTCCGCGAGTTCGTGTCCACGGCGGACCCAGTCGCTGTAGCCCCCGACGTATTGCTGCACCTTGCCGTCTTTCTCGAAGACGATCGTGCTGGTCACGACATTGTCGAGGAACTCGCGGTCGTGGCTGACGACGATCAGCGTGCCCGTGAATTCGACGAGCTTCTGCTCGAGGACCTCAAGAGTCTCGATATCCAGGTCATTCGTCGGCTCGTCAAGCACGAGAAAGTTGGCCGGCCGCGTCAGCAGCTTCGCGAGGATCACGCGGTTGCGCTCGCCCCCGGACAGTGCCTTGACGGGCATGGCGGACCGCTTCGGGCTGAACAAAAAGCCCTTGAGGTAGCCGACGACGTGCCGATCCTTGCCGTTCAGCTTGATGTAGGTACGGCCTTCGCCCACGTTGTAGGCGACCGATTTTTCGAGGTCCAGGTCTTCGCGCAGCTGGTCGAAATAACCGATCTGCAGGTTGGTGCCATGCTTGATCGTGCCGCTCTGCGGTTCGAGGTCGCCGAGCAGCAGGCGTAACAACGTCGTCTTGCCGACGCCGTTGTTGCCAATCAGGCCGATCCGGTCGCCGCGATTTATCTTGATCGTAAAGCCATCGATAACCGGCGTTTCGTCATACGCGTAGCTCACGTTCTTGGCGCGAATCACTTTGCGCCCGGACTGCTCGGCCTCGTCGATATAGATGCGCGCTCTTGCATCGGGCTTAATGCGCTCGGCAAACTCCTCGCGCATCTGCATGAGCGAACGCACGCGGCCCTCGTTGCGGCGGCGACGCGCCTTGATACCCTGCCGGATCCATTCCTCTTCCTGCGCGAGCTTCTTGTCAAATTTCTCGTTCGCGGTCTTCTCGTCGTCGAGCGCTTTCTCCTTGCGACGAAGAAAATTTTCGTAGTTGCCGGGCCAGCTCGTGAGCTTGGCGCGATCGATTTCCAGGATGCGCGTGGCGAGGCGCTGGAGGAAAGCGCGGTCGTGCGTAATGAAAAGAACCGAGCCCGGATACGAGTACACGCGATCCTCGAGCCACTTGATCGTGGCAATGTCGAGGTGGTTCGTCGGCTCGTCGAGCAGCAGCAAGTCGGGTTTCTGCACCAGCGCCTTGGCAAGGGCGACTCGCCGGCGCCAGCCGCCCGAGAGCTCGTTCATCTTCTTCTCGGCTGGAATCTCCAAATCCGAGATCGTCTCGTCAACGCGTTGTTCGATATGCCAGCCGTCGTGCGCGTCGATCTTGGCGTGCAGCGCCTCGAGTTCACGCAGTCCGTGTTTGTCGAGTTCGAGCTGCGATTGCTGCCGGTAGGTTTCGAGCAGCTTTTCGATGTCGGTTAGCCCCGAGCGCACGATGTCGCGTACGGGCATGTCCATGGCTTCTGGCAGCGTCTGGGCGAGCTGGCTGACGATGAGATTGCTGCCGCGGACGATTTCGCCGCTGTCGTGTTCGAGTTCACCGGCAATCAGTTTCAACGTCGTCGACTTGCCGGCGCCGTTGCGACCAATCAGGCATACCCGCTCGCCGGGCTCGATGGCGAGCTCGGTTTCACGCAGGATGACGTGGTCGCCAAACGCCAGGGAGACTTCATCAAAGCGGATTAGTGCCATAATTGGCGACAGTTTATCGTGGAGACTGACATGAGCGAAGACAGGCTCGTGGATATCGAAGTCAAGCTCGCGCACCAGGAGCAGCTGCTGATCGACCTGGACCAGGTGGTTACCAACCAGCAAGCCAAGATCATGCGGCTCGAGGAGTTGTGCAACGAGCTGATCGAGCGGGTTCGGTCCGCCGGTGAAGGCGCCACCGACGCGCCGCACGACGAGCGGCCGCCGCATTATTGAGGGGTACGCCATGAACAAGCTGCAGGTTGCC
>JAAUYE010031786.1_pt1 | contig 11691 bp, 8 predicted proteins | sample 7278081 | NCBI WGS metagenome assembly JAAUYE01 (sample SAMN14350131, study PRJNA611818) | marine sediment metagenome | isolation source: surface marine sediment (0.6m) | place: French Polynesia: Moorea | collected 2018-08
ACTCGCTGAGATTCTCGATGGATTAGAACTCTCGCTGAGTTACCGCTGCGGATGGCCCGAGAAAGAATCACTCGAGAAAGTCCTGGCGGAAAACCGGTCGCGCGATATTCGGCAGGGATTTACCGGGAGCGGGATTCACCGTGACGATATCGAAATGACGTCGGACTCGATCAGGGTGGGTGAAGTGCTGTCCCGGGGGCAGGCCAAACGGGTTTGCCTGGCACTGTTTCTCGCGGTGTTGAAACTGGTCGACGTCAGCCGTGACGATGGCGTTATTTTGCTCATCGACGACCTGAATTCGGAGCTCGATCAGCAGGCGCAAAAGCAGGTCTACGGGCAGCTGGAAAAACTTAATTTACAGTTATTTATCAGTAACATCGAAGCGCTGGTGCCGCCCGCGTTCGAGGCAAAAGATTTTAAAATGTTTCACGTGGAACATGGTATAATCAGGCCTCGAATTTTCAGCTAGACCCACTTAATGTCAGACTACGATTCTTCTAGCATACAGGTGCTAAAAGGCCTCGATGCCGTTCGTAAGCGTCCGGGGATGTATATCGGTGATACCGATGACGGCACGGGCCTGCATCACATGGTTTTCGAAGCGGTCGATAATTCCATCGACGAAGCGCTTGCGGGGCACTGTAGCGAGATCAAGGTGGTCATTCATACCGATGGATCGATCTCGGTGAAGGACGACGGCCGCGGTATTCCGGTCGATATTCATGAAGAAGAGGGACGATCTGCGGCCGAAGTAATTCTGACCGTGCTGCATGCCGGCGGTAAATTCGACGACAATTCCTACAAGGTCTCGGGCGGTTTGCACGGGGTCGGTATCTCGGTGGTCAACGCCTTGTCCGAAACCCTGTCGCTGCGGATCAAACGCCAGGGCAAGCTGTACACCCAGGAATACAAGATGGGCGAGCCGCAGGGCGACCTGGCCGCGATCAAGGATACGGATCAAACCGGAACCGAGCTGCGTTTTCTGCCGAGCAAGGAAATATTCAGCGATATCGAATTCCATTACGATATTCTGGCCAAACGCCTGCGTGAACTATCTTTTTTGAATTCAGGCGTACGCATACATCTCGTCGACGAACGCAGTAACAAGGAAGACTTATTCGAATACGAAGGCGGCATACGCGCGTTTGTCGAACACTTGAATAGAAACAAAACCCCGATCCACGACAAGGTCATCGATATCAAGATGGAAATGGATGAGGTCGGGGTCGAGGTTTCGATGCAGTGGAACGATTCCTACCAGGAAAATATTTTCTGTTACACCAACAATATCCCGCAGCGTGACGGCGGCACCCACCTGTCGGGTTTCCGCACCGCGCTGACGCGAACGCTGAACCAGTATATGGAAAGCAACCAGACCAAAAAGGACAAGGTTAGCACCGGGGGCGACGATGCCCGCGAAGGTTTGACCGCGGTGCTCTCGGTCAAGGTACCGGATCCGAAATTTTCGTCGCAGACCAAGGACAAGCTGGTGTCTTCCGAAATCAAGGGAATCGTCGAATCGGTGGTCGGAGAGCATCTGAAGGATTTTCTCGAGGAAAACCCGGGCGATGCCAAGGCAATATGCGGCAAAATCGTCGAAGCGGCGAGGGCGCGCGAGGCGGCGCGCAAGGCGCGTGAAATGACCCGGCGCAAAGGTGCGCTCGATATCGCCGGGTTACCGGGCAAACTCGCCGACTGCCAGGAAAAAGATCCGGCCCTGTCCGAGATATACCTGGTAGAGGGTGATTCGGCCGGCGGTTCGGCCAAGCAGGGCCGCAATCGAAAAACCCAGGCAATACTGCCGCTCAAGGGCAAAATTTTGAACGTCGAAAAAGCCAGGTTCGACAAGATGCTGCAATCGGCCGAGGTCGGAACGCTGATTACCGCGCTCGGCTGCGGTATCGGCCGCGAAGAGTTCGATATCGATAAACTGCGCTATCACCACATCATTATCATGACCGATGCGGATGTCGACGGTTCGCATATTCGTACGCTGCTGTTGACCTTTTTTTATCGCCAAATGCGCGAACTGGTCGACCGCGGACACGTGTACATTGCACAGCCGCCGCTGTACAAGGTCAAAAAGGGCAAACAGGAACGTTACGTCAAAGACGACAAGGAATTGAATGCCTACCTACTGCAGCTTGCGATCGAAGGCGCTCAACTGCAGCTGGACGAAGAGGCACCGCCGATATCGGATCTGGCGCTGGAAAACCTGGCACGGCATTACCTGACGATTTTGGCCATTTTCGAGCGCCTGCAACAGCATATTCCGGCTGAAATTCTGGCTGAACTGGTCGATCTACCAGCGGTCGACGAAACCATGCTGCTCGATGAAAAGGCCATGAGTCGATGGGGAAATATCCTGGTCGAGCGCCTTAATGCCAAATCGGAATCGGCTGTTTCCTACAGCGTGTCAGTTAAAAGTGACGAAGACAGCAATCAGTTCGGCCTCGTCTTCGATAAACGGCTGCATGGAATCACCAGCAGTAGCGAATTGAGCGCCGAGTTTTTCACCGGCGCCGATTACCAGCCGATAGCTTCGTTCGTGGAACAGGCCGGCGATATATTCGGCGAGCAATCTTACGTCAACCGGGGTGAACGCCGTCAGGCGGTGAGCAGATTCAGCGAGGCTTACGACTGGTTGATGCGTGAAGCGCGCAAAGGCCTGAATATCCAGCGTTACAAGGGTCTCGGTGAAATGAATCCCGACCAGCTGTGGGAAACCACGATGGATCCGGAGAATCGGCGCCTGCTCAAGGTCAGGATCGAGGATGCAATCGCCGCGGACGAAGTCTTTACCACCCTGATGGGGGACCAGGTTGAACCACGGCGCGACTTCATCGAATCCAACGCGCTTAACGTCAGCAACCTGGATGTATAGCAAGCCCTTGATTTTATTGAAATAATCCCTATATAAAGGGGATTGCTTCAAGAACAAGGAAAATCCCCATGGAAATAACCAGCATAATTTTCTGGGCTGCTGTCGTGCTGCTGCTGCTGTATGCGATCAGCATTTACAACCATCTCGTCAGGCTCAAGCACAACGTCTCCAAGGCCTGGTCCAATATCGACGTACTGCTCAAACAGCGTCACGACGAAATCCCGAAACTGGTCGAAACCTGCAAGCAGTACATGAAATTCGAGCAGGAAACCCTGGAAAAGGTCATGCAGGCGCGCTCGCAGGTTTCCGAGGCGCGGCAAAACCAGGATGTTGCCGGGCTCGGCGCGGCCGAAGGTGCGCTGCGACTCGGCCTGGGAAATCTTTTCGCCCTGGCCGAGGATTACCCGGAACTGCGCGCCAATGAGAATTTCCAGCATCTGCAAAGCCGTATCAGCACCCTCGAGAATACGATTAGCGACCGGCGCGAGTTTTATAACGAATCGGTCAATATCAACAATATCGGTATCGAACAATTTCCCGATGTTCTCGTTGCCCGGATATTCGGCTTCGGTGCGCGCGACCTGCTCGAATTCGAGGCCAGCGAAATCGCCGACGTCAGCGTCAAGCAGCTATTCGAAACCTGATCAGCGCGTGCGGCCGTGTTTGCCTGGCTCAAAAGCGAAATCCTGACGATGCAGGCCTCCGACTACCTGGTCATGTACTGCATTTTGATCGGGGTAACCGGGTACCTGGTTTACTTTTCCTACTTCGCGTTCAGGCGTTTTCGTTTCATGAAAGCAACCGCGACTTCGAAAATACGCTCCGCGGCCCAGGGCCACGTCGAGCTCAAGGGTCTCGGCGAATGGCTGCCGAACGACATGATCCAGTCGCCATTCAGTCAAAGCCGCTGTATCTGGTATCACTGCACGATCGACAAACGCCGCCGCAGCGGCAAACGCACGACCTGGACCAATATCTCCGATCAGTGCAGCGACCACCTGTTCCGCCTGGTCGACGATACCGGCGAGTGCATCGTCGATCCGGATCACGCCCACGTGGTCCCGGAGTCCGACAAGACCTGGTACGGACACAGCACCGATTCGCGTAACCAGGCGCCTAAAAGCAGCAGTTTGCTGACCCTCGGTACCGGCAACTATCGCTTTCGCGAGCGCCTGATCAGGCCCGCAACGCCGCTTTATGCGCTGGGCTGGTTTCGCACCGTGAACAGCGATCCGTCGGATGAATTCGTTTCGCAAAAGGTCGAAGATCTCGTCAGGCAGTGGAAACTGCAGCCTAAACGCTACCTCAGTGAATACGACTTCGATGCCAATGGCAAAATTCAGCGCGATGAATGGAAGGCGATCTATGCCGCAGCCCGACGGCAGGTGCTCGCCGAGCTGCGGCAGCAGAAAAACGAGCACCACGTCATGTCGCGCCCCGAGAACAAACGCCAGCCATTTATCCTGTCGGCGGTCGACGAAGAAACCCTGGTGTCGCGTAAAAAAATGAAAGCCTACGCTGCGGTCGGCGGTGCCTTCATGTTGTTCAGCACGCTCGTCATCTTTTATGCCATCCGCGTGCCTTATCCAGTATGATTCGCCCGACTTGTCTTCGCCGTATCCAGTCCCCAACTATCCCGAATGAAAACTGAACTGAATAATCCACTGCTGGAACCGGCGGAGCTGCCGGCATTCAGCAAGATAGAACCCGGCATGATCAAACCCGCGATCGAAACCCTGATCGAACGCAATCGCGAGGAGATTTCAAGGTTGACCACGGACACAGAGAAAAACTGGGACGGCCTGATCAAACCGCTGGAGCTGATGAACGACCGGCTGGACAAGGCATGGTCCCCGGTACGGCATCTGAATTCGGTTAAAAGCAACCCCGAACTGCGCGATGCCTACAATGCCTGCCTGCCGCTGTTATCGGAATACGCCACCGAAATCAGTCAGAATCACGATCTTTACGAGGGATATCGTGCGATTGCCGATTCAGCGGATTTCGAAGATTTCAGCGCGGCCCGGAAAAAAACCGTTACCGATGCGCTGCTGCATTTTCGCCTGGGCGGGGTCGAACTCGAGGGCGAGGCGCGCTCCCGTTACCAGCAGCTGCAAAAAGAACTGTCGGAACTGCAATCCAGCTTCGAAAACAACCTGCTCGATTCGACACAGTCCTGGCAGTACCTGACCGAGGACGAAGACGAGCTCGCGGGATTGCCCGATTATGCGCTGGCGATGTTGCGCCAGCTGGCGGAGCAAAAAGAGCTACCCGGATACCGCGTTACTCTCGACATGCCCTGTTTTCTCGCGGTGATCACCCATGCCGATAACCGCGACCTGCGCAAACGAATCTACGATGCCTACGTGACGCGGGCTTCGGACATTGGAATTACCGACAAAAGCTTCGATAATGCATCGAATATGCTCGAAATTGTCACTAAAAGAAGGGAAAAAGCCCAATTGCTCGGGTTTTCCGACTACGCCGAATACAGTCTGGAAACCAAGATGGCTTCGTCGGTAGAGCAGGTAACCGAATTTTTGCTCGATCTGGCGGAAAAATCGAGCAAGAGCGCCATCGCCGAGGTCGAGGAACGCCAGGCCTTCGCCGAATCCCTGGGCTTCAGCGGGGAGCTCGAAGCCTGGGACTATGCCTACTACAGCGAAAAACTGAAGCAGGAGCGCTACCGGATCTCGGACGAGGATTTGAAACCCTATTTTGCCGACCACCGGGTGGTCGAAGGGTTGTTCGAAATCGTCTCCAGGCTTTACGGTGTGCGTATCAGCCGGGTCGAGGAGGAAATCGATCGCTGGCACGACAGCGTCGGTTTTTACCAGATCAGCGACACATCGGACGAGGTGATCGGCCGTTTTTACCTCGATCTTTACGCGCGCGAAAACAAGCGCGGCGGCGCCTGGATGGACGAATGCGTCAATCGTTACCGAATCGACGGGCATACCCAGATCCCGGTCGCTTACCTTACCTGTAACCTGACTCCGCCGATCGGGGACGAGCCGGCGCTGTTCACTCACGACGAGGTCATTACGCTGTTCCACGAATTCGGCCACGGTTTGCACCATATGCTGACGCGGATCGACGTACCCGAGGTGGCCGGCATCAACGGGGTCGAGTGGGACGCGGTCGAGTTGCCGAGCCAGTTCATGGAAAATTATTGCTGGGAACGTCATGCACTGGAACTGTATGCGCATCATTACGAAACCGATGCGCCGTTGCCGGATGAATTATTCGAACGTATGCTGGCGGCGAAAAATTTTCAGAGCGCGCTGCAAATGTTGCGTCAAATCGAGTTTTCGCTGTTCGATATCCGACTGCATCAGCGGACCGACATCGCCTCGGCCGCCGATATCCAGGCTGTACTGGACCAGGTCCGCGAAGAGGTATCGGTGGTCAAAACCCCGGCGATCAACCGTTTCCAGAACGGCTTTTCACATATTTTTGCAGGCGGATATGCCGCGGGTTATTATAGCTACAAGTGGGCGGAGGTCTTGTCCGCCGACGCTTTTGCTGCATTTGAAGAAGAAGGCATTTTCAATCCTGACACCGGGCAAAGATTTCTGCAATGCGTGCTGCAACAGGGCGGTTCGAGACCCGCGATGGACTCGTTTCTCTGTTTCCGCGGCCGTGAGCCGGAGATCGATGCGCTGTTGAGACATAGTGGAATCGGCTAATCGATGATGAGAACGATAATCCTGGGTTTGACCCTGTTATTGAGCGCGGCGCCGGTTATTGCCCAGGAAGCGAGCGATCAGGATCGTGATCGCCAGTACGTAACCGACCAGTTAAGGCTGTCACTTTATGCGCAGCCGAATTCGTCGAGCCAGGTCATCAAACTGCTCCAGTCCGGCGATTTACTCGAAATCGAGCAAATTCAGGGTCCGTACGCGTTTGTCGCCACCCCGGATGGCACCAAGGGCTGGGTCAAGCGCGGATTTCTGGTCACCGAGCCGACTTCGAACCTGCTGTTGCGCGAAGAGCAGGAAAAGACCAAAAGCCTGGCGGCCGAAATCGAAAAGCTCAACAACAGCAAGGTCATCATCGACCAGTACGAAAAAGACATGGATAAACTGGTCGATAAAATCGATGAGCTCGAAACCCAGAAACAGGAAGCCGAAGAGTCGATCCTGGTGTTGCAACAGGAGGTCGAGGCCAAGCAGGCCGAGATAGACCGCAAGGAGGACGATAATGTGCCGGCGATGACGGTTTTACTCGATACCTTCGTTCGCTACTGGCAGGTTATCGTGCCGATATTGCTGGTGCTCGTGTTAATCAGCTTCCTCGTCAGCAAGGAAATCGTCGAGGCGCGCATCAAGGCAAAGTTCCACGGCATCAAGATCTGGTAAATGGAATACCGGGATCTGCGAGATTTTGTCGGCCAGCTGGAACAAAAGGGCGACCTGAAGCGCATCGGCCAGCGCATCGATCCCAACCTCGAAATCACCGAAATTTCCGATCGCGTGCTGCGCGCCGGCGGACCGGCGCTGCTGTTCGAGCAGCCCGGCGACTGCGACATTCCGCTGCTGGCTAACCTGTTCGGGACCGAGCAGCGGGTTGCGCTCGCGCTGGGCGAGGAAAATGTCGATTCGCTGCGCGAAGTCGGCAAGCTGCTCGCCTTCCTCAAGGAACCCGCGCCGCCGAAGGGATTCAAGGATGCGATGAAAACCCTGCCGATTTATAAAAAAATACTCGATATGTCGCCAAAGCAGGTCAAAAAGCCGCTATGCCGCGAAATCGTGTGCCGCGGCGACGAAGTCGACCTGGCGAAGCTGCCGGTGCAGACCTGCTGGCCGGGAGACGCCGGGCCGCTGGTTACCTGGGGTCTTGTCACCACACGGGGACCTCTTAAACCACGGCAAAACCTCGGTATTTACCGGCAGCAGGTAATCGGCCGTAATCGCCTGATCATGCGCTGGTTGTCGCATCGCGGCGGCGCGCTCGATTACCAGGAATGGCGCCAGCACAACGGCGATGAACCCTTCCCGATCTCGGTCGTGCTCGGCTGCGACCCGGCGACGATTCTCGCCGCGGTGACGCCGGTGCCCGACGCGCTATCCGAGTTCGCTTTTGCCGGCCTGCTGCGAGGTTCCAAAACCGAGGTTGCAAGCTCATTGTTATCCGACCTGGTAATTCCGGCGCGCGCCGAAATCGTGCTGGAAGGCTATATATACCCCGACGATGTCGCCGACGAAGGGCCTTTCGGCGACCATACCGGTTATTACAACGAGGTCGACCAGTTCCCGGTATTCAGCGTCGAGGCGATGACCATGCGCCGCGATCCGATCTATCACAGCACGTATACCGGCCGTCCTCCCGACGAACCGGCAATACTGGGGCTGGCGCTGAACGAGGTATTCATACCGCTGCTGCAAAAGCAGTTTCCCGAAATCGTCGACTTTTACCTGCCGGCGGAAGGCTGCTCCTACCGCGTCGCCGTGGTCAGCATCCGCAAGCAGTACCCGGGGCACGCCAAGCGCGTGATGATGGGCGTCTGGTCGTTCCTGCGCCAGTTCATGTACACCAAGTTCGTCATCGTCGTCGACGACGATATCGATGCACGCAGCTGGGAAGACGTTATCTGGGCAATTTCGACGCGCACCGATCCCGCGCGCGATATCACGCTGATCGAGAACACGCCGATCGATTACCTGGATTTTGCCTCGCCGGTATCCGGGCTGGGTTCGAAGATGGGTCTCGACGCGACCAACAAAACCGGCGGTGAAACCGGGCGCGAATGGGGCCAACCGATCACGATGACGGCCGAGGTCAAACAAAGAATCGACGCCATCTGGGCAGAGCTCGGACTGGATTGAACTTCCGCGATGCGTGCTGCCTGTTAGCGGGCTCCCGGGCGTCGGTTTTTGCACCCTGCGAAAATATGAACGATAATCGCGTCAATGCGGAAGTGACGCGACAGGAGAAATCATGCGCTCGATCATGGTATTGAATTCCAAAGGCGGATCCGGGAAGAGCACGATCGCTACCAGTATTGCGAGCTATTACGCGAGCCAGGGTAAGAAAGTCGTGCTTGCCGACTGCGATCCGCAGGCTTCCAGTCTCGAATGGCTCGCGGCGCGGCCGAGCGGACGCGCGACGATAACCGGAGTCGATGGCTCCGCCGGTCAGTTTCGCGTACCGCGCAGCGCCGACTACGTGGTTTACGATACCCCGGCCGCGGTGCACGGCAAGGAGCTCACCGCGCTGCTCCGGCGCGCGCAGAGCATTATCATTCCGGTACTGCCGTCGCCGATCGACATGCGCGCGGCGACGCCATTCATCCAGAAGGTGCTGGATAACGGGCGCATCGCGCGCAAGGAGGCCAAGGTAGCGCTGGTCGCGAACCGCTGTCGCGAAAACTACAATATTTACCACCAGCTCGATACCTATCTGCGCAAGGTACGCAAGGCGCCATTCATCAGCGTGCTGCGCGAAACCCAGAATTACGTGCGCGCGGCCGAGCGCGGGCTCGGCATTTTCGAACTGGCGCCTTACGCGGTGCGACGCGATCTCGACCAGTGGGACCCGATTATTCGCTGGTTGAACAGCAAACGAAGCCAGCCGGTAGGCTGACGTCGAATCCACCCGGGATTTCGAGGTTACCGTAGCGCCCGGCGGCGAGACGTTCGCCTGTCCGGCCGACAAGCCGATTCTGAATGCCGCGCACGCGGCCGACATACTGATCGCCTACAGCTGCCGCAGCGGGCAATGCGGTACCTGCCGCGGTAAACTGCTCTCCGGCCGCGTCGAGTATCCGCGCGGAGTACCGCCGGCCCTCGATCGCAACGACGCCGAGGCTGGCTATGTTCTGTTTTGCTCCGCGCGCGCGGCGTCAGACCTGACCATCGAGTTGTTAACCCCCGGTCCCGACGGGCTGGATTAGGCGAGCGCCTTTGCTACCGCCAGCTCGGCGTGGATCGCGGTAGTGTCATACAGCTTGAGATCGGTATGCTGCTGCTGGATCAGCATGCCGATTTCGGTACAGCCGAGAATCACACCGTCGATATTCTCCGCGCGCATGCGGTCGATGATAGCGAGATAGACCTCGCGCGAATCGCCGTCGACCTTGCCGAGGCATAATTCCTGGTAAATGATGTCATGCACCATTTGCCGATCGTGCAGTTCCGGTACCACGACCTCGATGCCGCTGGCTTCGATTCGACTGCGGTAGAAATCGAGCTCCATCGTGAACGCGGTGCCGAGCAGGCCGATGCGCGACACGCCATCCTCGAGCAATACCTCGGCGGTCGCGTCGGCGATATGCAGCAGCGGTATTTCGACCGCGGCCGCTACCTGCTCGGCAACCCGATGCATCGTGTTGGTTCCGATCAGAAAAAAATCGGCGCCGCCGGCCTCGAGCCGCCGTGCCGCGTCGGCCAGGATTTCGGCGGTCGCGTCCCAGTCACCGGCATGCTGCAATTCCTCGATCGGCGCAAAATCGACGCTATACATCAGCAGTTTGGCGGAATGCAGCCCGCCGAGCCGCAGCTTGATACCTTCGTTGATGAGCCGGTAGTAAAGCAGGCTGCTTTCCCAGCTCATTCCGCCGATCAGACCGATCGTTTTCATCGTTTCGCGCATTCCGAAAAGATTTGCACTATAACAGCAATAATTATGCGTCGCTTCGAATTCACCATGGCCCTGTCGGCGGAGAAAACCCGCAGGATTTACCAGGGAAGCGCCACCAGCATCCTGGTGCAGTCCGATGACGGCTTAAGGCTGCAGCTGCCGGCGGCTAATTTTCGCGCCTACGTCGGCAGTGACGGTATCCGGGGACGTTTCAGCGTCGCGATCGATCGATCCAACCGCATCGTCGACCTGCGCAGGCTTTAGCTCGCGCGTCGGCGCTGTTTTTCCTTGGCCTCGAGCTTGAGCGTCTTGCGCTCCAGTCCCTGCCGGGTCGCGTCGGCGCCGATGTGGTTCTCACCGCGAGCGGCCGCGATCCTGACCTGCTTCTCGCGCTCGCGGTAGCGCTTGCGCTCGGTATCGCTTTTTTCGTCGTAACAGGCCGGACAGCTGACGCCGGGCTGATACTTTTCGCTTTGCTTGTCGGCTTCGGTTATCGGCAGCCGGCAGGCATGGCACTGATCGTAACTGCCGCGCTCGAGCGCATGGTCGACGCTGACCCGGTTATCGAAAACAAAACACTCGCCGTGCCACAGGGTATCGCTTTCCGGTACCTGCGCGAGGTAGTTCAAAATGCCGCCCTTCAAATGGTAAACCTCGTCAAAGCCTTTTTCGCGCAGGTAGGCGGTGGCTTTTTCGCAGCGAATGCCACCGGTGCAAAACATCGCGACCTTGCGCTGCTTTTCCGGGTCGAGTTCGCGATCGACGTAGGCGGGAAAATCGCGGAACGAGTTGGTTTTCGGATTGATCGCGTGTTCGAAACTGCCAATGGCATACTCGTAATCGTTGCGCGTATCGATCAGGGTCACTTCAGGATCGCTGATAAGCGCATTCCAGTCGGCGGGGTCGACATAGGTGCCGGCATTGACCGGATCGATGCCCTCGACCCCCATGGTTACGATTTCACGCTTGAGTTTGACCCTGGAGCGGAAGAACGGCATTTCGTCGGCGTAAGAAAATTTGCAGTCAAAATCGCACAGGCGGTCATCGTTGCGCAGAAAATCGAGCAGTGCATCGATGCCAGCGCGCGGACCGGCTACGGTGCCATTGATGCCCTCGCTGGCAAGTAACAGGGTGCCGCGCACTTCGTTGTCGAGCATGACTTTTAGCAGGGGCTGGCGCAGGGATTCGAAATCGTCGAGCCTGACGAAACGGTATAGCGCAGCAAT
>JAAUYE010077183.1_pt1 | contig 11690 bp, 11 predicted proteins | sample 7278081 | NCBI WGS metagenome assembly JAAUYE01 (sample SAMN14350131, study PRJNA611818) | marine sediment metagenome | isolation source: surface marine sediment (0.6m) | place: French Polynesia: Moorea | collected 2018-08
CGGGTCGGCCTGGTTGCGGTAAGACCCGAGGGCTTGATGAACCTGGTTCATGAAGCTGTGAAAATGCGTGCGCTGCCCCGGAACCGTATCGGGCAAGGCTTGGTAAAACAGGTCCATCAGGAGTGTTTTACCGCGACCGACACCGCCCCAGAAGTAGATACCGCGCGAGATCGGTGAGTTCGGTTTTCGGCCGAACAATCGCGGCAGCCAACCCGGGGACGCCGGTTCGCTGACTGCCGCCTGTAACCGATCGAGATGCTCGATCGCCTCCAGCTGCGCCAGCCGCCGCGCGGGCGCGCGTCGACCACCCGTTTGAACAGGTCGTCGAGCGATTCGACGGCGCTCCGCTGGGCCGGATCGTCGACGAATCCCGGCTGCTGCATTAGCGCCCGATAGTTGGCGGAAGGCTTCATGGTATGTTTCAAGCGCCTGGAAATCGGCTTTATTTGATTGTTATCGAGCCTTGCTTGCGATATCAAATTCTAAAGAATATTGCAATTTATCAGTATCTTATAGTGTTTTTTTAAAGTTTTTTGCTAATATTAATTGCAACACTACGCGGCATATTGAATTTAACCGCAATAAAGATATACTTTTTGGGAAGATTAAACGGCATAATGGATTGATTTCGGGGATATTTCATACCATTTCGGTTTGATCAGTAAGCTAATAACGGCGTCAAGGTAGTAATGGCGGTAGACAACAGAGTCATCAACCCTGCCCTCGCGCAGCAGCTGTTTCGCAAGAGCGAAATGCTCAAGCGAAAGCGCGCCGGCGAACCGGCGGCAATCGAGTCCTTTCCGCGCGTGGTCAAAACGATTACCGGCCTGTGGCGCTACTCCGAGGGCAAAAAATATCTCGAAGAGCTGATTCTCGTCGAGGGCGGCAAACGCCGCGCCGGTTTCCCGATCGAGGCCCAGGACGAGCTCATGTTTCTCTACCAGCTGCTGCTCGACCAGCACCGGATTTTAAACCTGCGCGGCCAGAAAATTACCGCCAAACCGCCGCCCGGCACCAAGTTCACGATGGGCACCAAATCCTGACACAGAATCAAAAAGGGCGTAATCAATACGCCCTTTTTGCTTCTGTGTCATCCCGGAATGCGCGCTGCGCATATCCTGGATCTCCCAAGCCTCGTATTTACAGCCTGGCTTGCTTGACTCGAACCAGGGGTAACAACCCGCTCTTATGTAAGTCTGCCACACAGAAATGTGCGCCAGATCAATAAATCCAGTTTTCGCTAGAGCTCGCGCCCCGCACGCCATTCCTTGAGTTTGATCGTCGCGCGCGCGCCGAGCGTCATGAACGGTTCCGGGAACAGCCGCCGCGGCTGCGGCTGTCGCGGGAAATCGGGCAGCAGGCTGAGAGCGCTTTTGCCGCTGGCCATTTCCGCGGCGACGATGCCTGCGAGGATACCGCGGGTGGTGCCGAGGCCGTTCTGGCAGCAGGCGCTGTAAAGCCCCGCCTGCAGTTCGCCCAGCGCCCAGACGTCGTTGCGGCTCAGGCACAAACGACCTGACCAGCAGTATTCTATCTCTACCCGCTGCAGCATCGGAAAACGGGCATCGAAAGTCCGCCGGTGATCGGCGGCTATTTGCCGCAGGCGATCAGCGGGCAGGCGCAGCGAGGCTTCGTAGGTGCAGCGATTGCGAATCACCAGCCGCGTGCCGCCGCTGCCGTCGATGCGGCGCACGGTGGAGCCGATCGGGTCGGAGGGCGTCAATCCCCACCTCGAATGGCCGCCAAGAGCTTCGATTTCGTCTGCATCGAGCGCTCGCGTCATCGAGCCGTAGAGATTGATATGCAGCAGGCGGTTTCGGTAAAAACCGAAGGTTTCGATCAGACCGTTGACCGCAAGCAAAACCCGATCGGCGCTAATCCTGCCCTGCCCGGCCTCGACGCGCCAGCGCTCGCCAGCGCGCGCGAGGCTTTTGACCGGAGAATTCTCGTAAAGCCTGCAACCCGCCTGCTGTACCAGAGCATCGGCCAGCGAACGCACGAATAACGCCGGCTGCAAAACGGCGGTGCCCGGGGTACGCAGCCCGCTCGAGTAATAATCGCTGCCGCAAACCTCGCGCATCGCGTTGCGGTCGAGGACTTCACAGGCCTCGCCGAGCTGTTCGAGGTGGCGCGCGTAGTCGCGGTTATGCCGGTCGCCCGCCGGCGTCGCCGCCGCGTTGATCTTGCCGCTAGCCTCGAAGCATTCGTCGGCAAAGCCGTATTCGCGGCTGGCGTCGGCGGCAAAAGCGATCGCGCCGCGATTGAGCGCGATGTTGCGTCTGTCGTTGGCGGCTTCGCCCTCGTAACTGCCGCTGGCGAGCGCGTGCGGCAGGTCGATCATGAATCCCGAATTGCGCCCGGCGGGCCCGGCGGCGACCTGCGCGGCTTCGACGATCACGATACTGGCGCCGGCTTCGAGCTGGCGCAGCCTGCGCGCCGCCGCGAGCCCGGCGAAACCGGCGCCGACCACGAGGTAGTCGCAATCGATATCGCGATCCAGCGCGGCGCTCGCCTGCCGTGGCGGCAGGATCGCATTCCAGCCGCTGTCGCCGAGATCGGCAGGCTTCAGGTCGACCTCGATCATCGCGCCCTTAGTCGACCGGATCCTGGCTGTTGCGATCGCTCAGGTCGATCCAGATGGTCTTGAGCTCGGTGTACTGGTCGTGCGCGTGCAGCGAATTGTCGCGGCCGCCGAATCCCGACTGCTTGTAACCGCCGAACGGGGTCGTGATATCGCCCTCGCCGTAGCAGTTGATGGTCACGGTGCCGGCGCGAATATCGCGCGCGGCGCGCAGCGCGCGTTTGCCGTTGGCGCTGAACAGGCTGGCCGCGAGGCCGTAATCGCTGTCGTTGGCGATCGCGATCGCTTCGTCGGTGGAGCGCACGGTAATCACCGCGAGCACGGGGCCGAACACTTCCTCGCGCGCGAGCCTGTCGCCGGGTTTGACCCCGTCGATGATGGTCGGCAGCACGAAGCAGCCCTTTTCGGTTTTACCGCCGGCCAGCGTCTTGCGATTCCTGAGATAGGAGCTCACCTTCCTGAAATGGGTTTTGTCGACCAGCGCGCCGAGGTGGTTTTTCGGATCCAGCGGATCGCCGGTTTTCCAGTTGCGCACGCGCGCGAGCACGCGCTTCATCAGGCGGTCCCTCACTTTCTCGTGCACGATCAGGCGCGAGCAGGCGGAACAGTTTTCGCCCATGTTCCAGAAAGCGCCGTTGACGATGTGTTCGGCCACGAGGTCGAGATCCTCGGCATCCTCGAGCACGATCGCGGGATTCTTGCCGCCGCACTCGAGCACGATTTTCTTGAGGTTCGATTCAGCCGAATACTGCAGGAAGCGGCGCCCGGTTTCGGTGGAGCCGGTAAACGAAATCATGTCGATGTCCGGATGCCGGCCCATCGGCTCACCGACGTCGGGACCCATGCCCGGCACCACGTTCAGCACGCCGCGCGGCAGCCCGGCCTCGGTCGCCAGCTCGGCGATGCGCAGCGCGGTCAGGCTGGTTTGCTCGGCCGGCTTCAGCACCACCGAGTTGCCCGCGGCCAGCGCCGGCCCGATCTTCCACGCCAGCATCAGCATCGGGAAATTCCACGGCAGCACGCAACCGACCACGCCGACCGGCTCGCGCACCACCATCGCCATCGCGTCCTCGCCCACCGGCGCCGACTGGTCGTAAATCTTGTCCACCGCCTCGGCGTGCCAGAGCAGGCAGTGCAGCGTTTCCGGCAGGTCGATGCTGGCGCAGTCGCGTACCGGCTTGCCCGAATCGATGCTTTCCAGTACCGCGAGTTCGTGCGCGTTGCGTTTCATCAGCTTGGTCAGGCGGATCAATACCTGCTTGCGCTCGTCCGGGTGCAGTTTGCTCCAGCGGCCGTCATCGAAGGCTTCGCGCGCCTTTTTCACCGCGAAGTCGACGTCTCGATGGTCGCAGGCCGCGATCCTGGCAATCGTCTTGCCGGTCGCGGGGTTGATCGAGGCAAAAGTCTTTTTCGATTTCGCCGCCTGGAACCTGCCGTCGATGAACGCGTTGGATGGCGGGTTCAACTGCTCGGCGATCGCCTGGTACTCGGCATGGGTCAGTATCTCGGTCATCGGCTGGGCCTCTTAAATTTTTGCAAACGTCGTATTCATCACGCGGATCACCTGCTCCAGCGCGCGCTTGTCGTCCTTGTTCAGCGGCTGTAGCGGCCGCCGCGGCGGACCCGCCGGCAGATCGCGTCCGGTCATGCCGTGCTTGACGCACTGGATGAACTTGCCGCCCTGTTCGAGCACGCGCATCAGCGGCATCATCGCCGACATGATCCGGCGGCCCTTGTCGAAATCGCCCTCGACGGCACAGGCGCGGTACAGGCCGATGTGAATTTCGGGCGCGAAATTGGAGCCGGCGCAAACCCAGGAGCGCGCGCCCCAGGCGAAAAACTCGAGCGCCTGGTCGTCCATGCCGCAGGAAAGCTGGATATGCGGGTAGTCGCGCGCGAGCAGGTGCACGCGGTTGGGGTCGCCCGAGCTTTCCTTGATCGCGCAGAAGTTGGGCGAGCGGCCGACGCGGTCGAGATATTCCTCGCCCATATGCGATCCCATGCGGTCCGGGTAGTTGTACAGCATGATCGGCAGGTTGGCGACGCGATCGATGGCCAGCGCGTGCAGTGGGTTTTCGCGTTCGGTGGGCAGCGCATAGGGCGGTGTCGCCACCAGCAGCGCATCGGCGCGGGCTTCCACCGCGGCCTTGGCGTACCCGATCGAGTCCTCGGTGCGGATCGCGCTGGTGCCGACGATGAAAGCAGTGCGGCCGCGTATCCTCTTTTTGATGAACCGCATCAGGTCGAATCTTTCCTGCATCGTTTGCGCATAGTATTCACCGGTAGTGCCGGCCGAGATGATGCCGTGGACGCCGGCCTCGATCAGAAAATCGACGATTTCGCCGAGGCGATCGTAGTCGATGCTGTAATCGTCCCGGTACGGGGTCACTACCGGGGTGTAAATACCTTCAAATTTCATCGCCTGATTCCTGGTTTAAGCATTCGCCGCCGCCATGTCGAAGGCGAGCGGGTCGGGTTTGACGAAATATTCGATTAAATCGTGCGACAGCGCCCAGTGCTCGACGATGAGATCGACCATGGCCTGGCCGTCGCCGGCCTCGATCGCGGCAATCATGGCGTCGTGATGCGCCAGCGCCTGCTGGTTGCGGCTTTGCATTTCCGGGTCGCGCGGGCGGTAAAAGGTCTGGCTGATGCGCGCATGATCGATCAGCAGGCGGTCATAACTCGGCTTGAGATAGGGATTGTCCGCCATCTCGCCCATCAGCGCGTGAAAGCACTGGTTCCAGTAAACCATGTCGGCGCTGGAACCGGATTCGATCGCGGCGCGAAAACTTTCCTGAATCTGCTTTATCCTGTCGATTTGCGCGGGGCGCGCGTGTTCCGCCGCAAGCCGGCCGACGGCGGAGTAAATCATCGGTGCGGTGACGAAAAAATCGCGCAAAACCTTGTGGCTCATCGACGACACGTAGGCGCCACGGTTATTGACGATTTCGACGCAGCCCTCGCCTGCCAGGCCGCGTAAAATCTCGCGCAGCGGCGTCCGCGAGATCCGATAGGCTTCGCTCAGGCTGGCTTCGTCAAGCGCCGCGCCCGGCTCCAGCTCCAGGGTCAGAATCCTTTTCTTCAGATCGTCGTAAATGGCCTTTTTGTCCATCGCTCACATTGCACTTTTAAAGTATACAAATTGTATACAATTAATCGATAACAAAGCAATAACCTAATTTTGGGTCAGAGTAAAAATTCTTTAAAACCTTGAATTTTTACTCTGACCCAAAATTATGGGATCAGGGCTCGGGGGGCTTTGCGAGAGCGCGGTAACTTTAACGGCGCAAGACCGCGAGCCAGCGCCAGAAATTGAGCAGCGTTGCCAGCGATCCGGCGACGTAGGTCCAGGCCGCGGCGCGCAGAATCGAGCGCGCCGCCGGCAACTGTCGTTGCGACAGGTAGCCGCTGTTCAGCAACGGCAGCGCTTTCCTGAAGCTGGCGTCGATTTCGACCGGCAAGGTCAGCAAGTGCATGACGATGGCGAAACCCATGATCAGAAAGGCGCCGCTGATATTCAGTACCGCGGCCGCCGGCACCTTGGTAATGAGCACGCTGAACGGCGCCGCGAACAGTAAAAACGAGCCGACGCGCTGCGCCACGATCGACATCCCGGCGAGTCGGGTACGCAGCATGAACAGGGGCTCGGCCGCGGCGTGCTGGTAGGCATGCCCGCATTCGTGCGCGGCCACGGTGATCGCGGTCAGGGTTTTGCCCTCGAATTTGTCCCGGGTCAGGCGCACCGCGCGCGCCGCCGGGTCGTAGTGATCGCCGAGCTCGGTCACTTCGACCTTGACTTCCTGCAGGTCGTAACGATCGAGCAGGTGGCGCGCGAGTTCGCCGCCGGTGCCGGGAAAATTCGGCTCGTCGTCACGGTTGTAGCGGCGCAGGACCCACTGCACCCAGAGCTGAGGACCGTAGATCAGGAGAACGGCGAGGACAATGAAAACGGCGTATTGCATAACCGGTTAGACTAAACCGGTTGCCCCGGGGTTTCCAGCCGGGATCAGGAACCGGTGATTTTTTCCAGGCTCGCGTTTACCCGGCGGTATTCCTGCTGCATGCTTTGCAACTGCTCGCCGAGGTCGATCTGGATCCGGTCGCGGTAGGAGTTTTCCATTTCCGCGGCGAGGTGGGCGAGCCGCATCGCGCCGATGCTGGCGGCGGACGACTTGATCGTGTGCGCCCAGCGATGCAGGTCGTCGTTGGAGGTGCGCACGGTCCGGTTTTCGATATCGCACAGAAATTCGTCGATCGACTCGACATAACTTTCGATGACCATCTCGGCATCTTCACCCATGTCTTGTTTGAGTTGATCGATTACCTTATCGTCGAGCGTCAACTGGCTTTCGGGATCAGGTTCTATTCTCACAATTGATTTCTATCTGCCGGTGAAACATCGCGAGTATAGTTCAAACCTTCGGTTTCGCCGGTGCCAAAACCCACACGAGAACTGTTATGACGAAGATAAGTGAAAATTTTTACATAATTGGCCACCGCGGCGCCGCCGGAGAACTCTTCGAAAACAGCCTCGAGGGCTTCGAATACGCGCTGACGCTCGGCATCGACATGATCGAAATCGACATTCGTCAGCATGGCGGCGAACTGTGGGTATTTCACGATCACGATCTCGAGCGCCTGACCGGCCAACCCGGCCTGTTCGAGAACCAGTCCGAACCCGCAAAAATCCGCCTGCTCAACGGCGAACCGGTGCCGACGCTCAAACAGGTGCTGGACATGACCTGGGGCAAGATGCCGCTCAATATCGAAATCAAGGCGGTCGACGATCTCGATCTGTTGCTCGATTTACTCGCCGGCTACCCGCAGCCGCCGACTGCCGGCGCGCTGCCATGGATCCTGATTTCGTCGTTCCTGCACGAGGCGCTGGCTGAGCTGCGCCGCCGCGGCTGCCCGTGGCCGCTGGCACCGATTACGACCGGCGACCAGCTGGAAATCCAGGCCGAGCTCGATTCGATCTCGCCCTGGTCCTGGCATTTCGATGACGACTTCATGAATTTCACGCTGGTAGACAGGTTGCGCGACCAGGGTATTCCGAGCTTCGTTTTCACCGTCAACAGCGCCGAGCGGGCGCAGGAACTCAGGCGGCATGGCGTCGCCGGAATATTTACCGACTACCCCTCCAAAATGTTACAAATCGACTAGACTCGTGTAGCAATAACACTATTTCAGGGTCCCCCCGATGGAAGGCAGCAGCCATCCCGACACCGGCGTATTGCGGCGAATCCGCAGCCTGCAGCAGTTCGACCAGTCGCAGCTGGAACAGCTGGCGCAAAAGCTGCCGCTCGAGCATGCCGCCGTGAATCAATGCCTGATCGAACTCGGCACCGCCGAAAATTACAGCCTGTATCTGCTCGAGGGCAGCCTGCTCGCGTCCGCGCAAAACGGTGACGAAACCCGCTTCAGCGCCAGCGCCGAAGGCGAAATGTTTCCGATCGCGCAAATCCGCCCCAGCATGTACCGCGTGGTAGCCGCGGAGCCGGTTACCTACATCAGGATTTACGCCGACCAGCTCACCGACTTCGCCCAGCGACTGCAGGGCGAGGACGAATACAGCATGGATGTCGTCGAGATCGAGCAAAGCGACGAGGAAAACGCGCTGACGATACAGCTGTTCCAGGATTTGATCTCGGGCAACCTCAAGCTGCCCAGCCTGCCCAACGTGGCCCAGCGCATCCAGCAGGCGTTTGCCGACGACAACGTCAATGCCGAAATGGTGTGCACGATTATCCAGTCGGACCCGGCGATCACGGCCAAGCTGATCATGATCGCCAACAGCGCGCTGTACAAGGGCCAGGCCAGCATCGAATCGCTGCAGCAGGCGGTGGTGCGCCTCGGCCTCGAAACCACGCGCAAGCAGGTCATGACCTACGCGGTGAAGGAACTGTTCCAGGGCAAAACCTCGGAAATGAAAACCCACATGCAGCGCCTGTGGAAACACAGCCAGCACGTCGCCTGCCTGTGCCGGCTGCTGGCCACTAACCTCAAGGGTTTCGATCTCGAACAGGCCCAGCTGGCCGGCCTTATCCATGACCTCGGCGAGGTCGCGATCCTGCAGTACGCGCAGCAAAACGACGAACTGCTCGACGATATCGACACCCTGCTGCACGTGGTCAAAACGCTGCGCCCGCAAATCACCGGCATGGTCCTGAACCAGTGGAATTTCGGCGCCGAGTTCGTCACCGTCGGTGAGGAATGCGAGGACTGGTTCCGCAACCCGCAGGACGAGCCCGACCTTTGCGACCTGGTGCTGATCGCGCAATACCACGCCATGATCGGCACCGAGGATATGAAAAAACTGCCCCCGGCGCCCACCCTGCCCGCTTTCGCCAAGCTCGGCATGGGCGATCTCGACGTCAAGCAAATCGTCGAATTCCTGAACCGCTCGCGCGCCGAAATCCAGGCGATCGAATCGCACCTGAACGCGATTTAATCCGCCGCGACCGCATCCCCGGGTTGCGCGCTGTAGTACAATGCGCGCATGCTGAAACCCGGCCGTTTTAATACCCTGACGATCACGCGCCGCACCGACATCGGCCTGTGGCTCGATGGCGGCCGCGCCGGCGAAATCCTGCTGCCGCGGCGTTATGTCGAGGATTCGATGCAGGTCGGCGAGTCGATCGAGGTATTTGTTTATTTCGACTCCGAGGACCGCCTGGTCGCGACCACGGAATCGCCGAAGGCGCAGGTCGGCGAATGCGCCTACCTCAAGGTCGTCAGCACCACGAAAATCGGCGCTTTCCTCGACTGGGGACTGCCCAAGGACCTGCTGGTCCCTTTCGGTGAGCAGCAGCAAAGAATGCAAAAGGGCTACTCTTACGTCGTTTACCTGTATATCGATGAAGCCAGCGGGCGCATCTGCGCGTCGAGCAAACTCGAACGGCATTTGCGCGGCGATGCCTCGTCGCTGCAGCCCCGCCAGCCGGTCGACTGCCTTGTTTTCGGCAAGAGTGATCTCGGCTTCAAGGCGGTGATCGACGACCGCTATATCGGGCAGTTCTTCGCCAACGAGACTTTTCGCCATCTGCACCACGGCGAGCGGGTGCAGGCCTACGTCAAAAATATCAGATCAGACGGCAAGGTCGATCTGATGCTGCAGCTGCCGTATCACCTCGAGGCCGACCGCCTCGGCGAACAAATCGTCGAACACCTGCGCCAGCACGAGGGTTACTCGACCCTGACCGACAGGAGCCCGCCCGAGGAAATCTACCAGGTTTACGGCGTCAGCAAGGCGAATTACAAGAAAGCGCTGGGGCGGCTATACAAGCAGCGCATCATCAGGATCGATGACAGCCGGATTACCCTGCTATGAGCATGCAGTCCGTTCTGACCGATCCGGCCCCGGCCTACCGGCAATCGCGGGCGCGAAGGCCGCGACCGGGTAAATTTCACCGATTCTCTTTTTGTCATGAAATTGTTACAAAGCGTTTATAGTTTTGTAACGCATGGTTAATGCGGGAAAATCATGAATATTCTGGTAGTTGAAGACGACCGCGATATTCGCGAAATGGTGTGCCAGTCGCTGGCGCAAAACGATTTTCAGACCACCGGCTGCCGCGACGTCCAGGAAGCCAAGCAGTGCCTGGTCAAGATCGATCCCGATTGCATGGTGATCGACTGGATGCTGCCCGACGGCTCCGGCATCGAGCTGATCCGCTGGATGCGGCGGCAAAGCCAGTACCAGCAGATCCCGGTGCTGATGCTGACCGCGCGCGCCCAGGAAAGCGACATGATTACCGGCCTCGACTCCGGCGCCGACGACTACCTGACCAAACCGATGTCGCTGCGCGAACTCAACGCGCGTGTGCGCGCGCTGCTGCGGCGGCCGGCGCAGTACGAGGAGCGCCAGGACGAGCTCAGGGCCGGGCCGATCAGCCTGAATACCCGCACCCTCGAGGTGTTCGTGCGCGCGGTGCCGGTCGAACTGACCAAAACCGAGTTCAAGCTGCTGAAACTGCTGATCGAAAACCCGCGCAAGGTCTTCAGCCGCGAGCAGATCCTCGATTCGGTCTGGGGCATGAACGCTTTTCTCGGCGATCGCACCGTCGACGTACATATTCTGCGTCTGCGCAAGATTCTAAAGCCGCACGGTGTCGATCAAATGATCACCACGGTACGCGGCAGCGGTTACCGGCTATCTGAAAATTCGATCAATTAGCGCATAATAACCGGTATGCACAGAGTTCTTTCTGCCGAGGGTTCAGCGCTGCTCACCGCGGCCCTTGTCCTGGGCCTGCTCGGTCTGTTAATCGGTAACTGGTTCCTTGCGAGCCTGATCACGTTTGGCGCCTATATACTGTGGCTGTACCGCCGCCTGGCAAAACTCGAAAAATGGGTGCGACGCGGTACCAAGGCGAGCCAGGTCTACGACGATGGCGGTTTCATCGGCACCATCATTCGACACCTGTATCAACAGAAAAAAAGCCACAACCAGCGCAAGAAAAAGACCAAGTCGATCCTGAGACGGCTCAATCGCAACATATCCGCGCTGCCGGACGCCACGGTTTTAATCAATCCGGAACAAGAAATCGAGTGGTGCAACGAACCGGCGAAGTACCTGCTCAATATCCGCTCGCCGCAGGACCTCGGCCACCGCATCAGCAACCTGCTGCGCGATCCGGAATTCCTGAAATACCTCGGCAAACCCGACTCGCGCGAATATGTCGAGATCGATTCCCCGGGTGATCTGCAGCTAAGCGTGCAAATCAAGCTGGTCGAGATAGGCAGTGGCCAGCTGCTGCTGATTGCGCGTAACGTCAGCGATCAGAAACAGCTGCAGGAAAGTCTGAAAAACTTCGTCGCCAACGCCTCGCACGAGCTCAAGTCCCCGCTGACCGTGATCTCGGGCCACCTCGAAATGCTCGAGAGTGAAGGTCGCCTGTCCGAGTCCGGCCTGGCCTCACTGAAAACCGCGCAGCGGCAAACGGCGCGCATGAAGGAGCTGATTCAAAGCCTGCTGCTGCTGTCCCAGGTCGAAAGTTACCAGCTGCGGCCCGACGAGGGCGAGCGCATCGCGATTCTGGAGATCATGGCCAGCACGATGGCCGCGATGGAAAAGTATTCCGATCGGGACCGGGTCCATTGGAAC
>JAAUYE010127936.1_pt1 | contig 11684 bp, 14 predicted proteins | sample 7278081 | NCBI WGS metagenome assembly JAAUYE01 (sample SAMN14350131, study PRJNA611818) | marine sediment metagenome | isolation source: surface marine sediment (0.6m) | place: French Polynesia: Moorea | collected 2018-08
CAGGAGTCCGGCCCAGGCTGGATCCAGTTTGCCATTGAGGATTCCACCTGGAGCAAATTCCAGAGTGCCGCTGATACTCCAGGTAATGATAATCGCCAGTAATTGCAGACCGATCGAGGTCCCCAGCAATATCGCCAGGTAAGTGCGTGCGCCACGTTTGGCTTCGGGAGTGCCGCTATGTGCCACCAGTGGATAAGTGGAAATCGTTAAAATTTCATAGCACAGGAACAGGGTAAACAGATTACCGGAGAAGGCGGCGCCCAGGGTGCTGGCAATTGAAATCGCGAACATGGCATAAAAGCGTGTCTGGTTTTTTTCGTGATCACTGCGCATATAGCCAACCGCGTACAGCGAGGTAATGAACCATAATGGCCCAACGATGAGCGCAAACAGTAAACCCAGTGGTTCCAGTTCAAACTGGATGGGCAAGCCAGGAAGGGGTTCCAGCAAGTTCAATTCCAGGCGGGAGCCGGCCTGAAAGCGTTGATAGAGTGGAATGACGAGAATGGTAATGACACCAGCGGCCAGCGGGCTGATTGCGTCACGCAGATTGGGCCACCGGCCGAATACAGCAATTAGCAGCGCTGCGGCTAGCGGGACGAGTAGTGTCAAGAGTACCAGCCAGCTTGTGCTCATCGTGTACTCGTCTCCAACATGCTCGCGGCACTACGAGCAATATCGACAGTCAGTTCTGTATTGAAACCAAAGTAAAGATTCGCTAGCACCAACAACCAGGTAGGTACCAGCAGTAACAACGGGGCTTCACGGATTGCCACGGTGGTGGTATTGGCATCACGGAAAAAGAGTACTTCCACCATTTTCCAGACATAGACGACCGCGAGCAAGGAACCGACGAGAATGATAAAAGCAATCAGCCAGTTGTGTTGTTCTACTGCTGCGGCAACCAGATACCATTTACTGATAAATCCAGCCGTACCGGGTAATCCGATCAAGCTCAGCCCGCCAATCACCAGCGCGGCAAAGGTCCACGGCATTTGACGTCCGAGGCCGTTCCAGTCCTGCAACTGGCTGCTGCCAACTCGGTAGATCAAGGCGCCGACGGCCATGAATAAAGCAGCCTTCATTAACGCATGATTAAAGACATGGACAATAGTAGCCGTGAGACCTAACACGGAACCAAAGCCAATCCCCAACACCATATAGCCGATCTGCGCAACACTGGAGTAGGCCAGCAAGCGTTTACTATTGGTCTGATAAATCGCAGTAAACGAAGCGATCAATACGCCAATCACACCAAGCAACATAAACATCTCGTTGAGTGGTGTGTCCTCGGCAAAACCAATGGAAAACACCGTATACACCATACGTAACATGACGTAGAGCGCCACCTTGGTGGCAGTGGCCGCTAGAAAGATCGTGATGACAGTGGGGGCGTAGGTATAGGCGTTGGGTAACCACAAATGTAACGGAAACAATGCCAGTTTCAGCGCGACACCAATCATAATAAAAGCGAAGGCGGTATGTACGGTACGATGTTCAAAAACTGAAGGAAGGCGTCCCGCCAGATCCAGCATGTTAAGGGTGCCGGTCTCGGAATAAATCAGACCGATGCCAATTAACAGGAAAGTCGCCCCAATCGTTCCCATTATTAAATATTGAAAGGCTGCCGTAAGTGCTTGACGTTGCCGGCCCATACTGATCAGCGCATAGGAGGAGAGGGAAGAAATTTCCAGAAACACAAACAGGTTAAAAATATCACCGGTTAAGGTGATGCCGAGCAGACCCGTCAGACAAAGCAGGAATGCGGTATAAAATAATGGAATATGCTTGGGAAGTATTTCTTGTTCGACACTGCGCAAGGCATAGGGCAATGTCACAGCGGCCGTGGCGGCCACGATGACGGCAATAAATGCATTAAGGGTGTCAATGCGATATTCAATCCCCCAGGGTGGTGCCCAGCCACCCAGCTCATAACTGAGGGTATTGCCGGCCAGGACAATCTGCAATTGCCAGACGGCAAGCAGCAGACAACTCCAGGTAATCAACAGAGTCAGCAACCAGGCGATGCGGGCTCGTGGCAAGATAGCCGTAACTGGTGCAGCCAGTAGCGGGATAACTACCAGCAGAATACTCAGATGTTGCGCAATCACAATGAATTATCTTGGAGGTGAATATCTTCTTCTTTGATTGTGCCATAGGCCTCCTTGATCCGCACGATCAATGCCAGGCCCAATGCTGTGGTGGCAACACCAACCACGATGGCAGTGAGAATCAAAACATGCGGTAAGGGGTTGGAATAATGTTCAAAGCCTGGCGCAATGATTGGGGTGGTTCCATCCCGCACATTGCCGATGCTGATGTACAGTAGAAAGACAGATACCTGGAAAATATTAAGACCGGCAATCTTTTTGATCAAGTTGCCACGGCTGATAACTATATAAAAGCCTACCATCATCAAGACAATGACAATCCAGTAATTGTAGTGACCGAGTATAAATTCCATCATTACCCGCCTCTTTTCGAAAAAAGAAAAAATATCATTATCATAACCGCGGCCACGGTGATGCCGACACCCAGCTCAATCACGACAATACCAATGTGTTGACCGGTAATCGGTACATCGGCCAATACGCTGTAATTGAGAAACTGACCGCCCAAAAGCAGACTTGCGACACCGGTGCCGGCGTAAATCAAGACTCCCAGACTGGCGAGTATTTTAAGTATGTGCATGGGAATAATGCGTTCCGCGGTTTCCTGACCGTAAACCAGGGTATAGAGAATAAAGGCAGCACTAAAAATAACCCCTGCCTGGAATCCACCGCCCGGCCCGAAGTCGCCATGGAACTGGACATACAACGCAAACAGGATGATGAAGGGGATGAGTAACTTGGCGGTGATGCGTAAAATAAGATTATGTTTCATGCTGCGTTTCCTTTTTTCTGCGTCGCGCGCGGCGTTCAGCCAGTAAAAGAAACACACCGATGCCGGCGGTAAATATTACCGTGACCTCACCCAGGGTATCAAAACCACGATAACTCGCCAGTACAGCCGTTACGATATTCGGTACCCCGGTTTCATCGACTGCCTTGTCAAGATAGTGAGGCGCAACATGTTTTTGCGCCGGGGCATCAGGGTCACCAAAGGCCGGTATGTCGAGGGTTCCATAGATCAAGGCGGCCCCGGTTACAAATACCACCAGCAAAGGTAGAAGCGGGCGGTGTTTACCGTTATGTTTTTCCTCGTGTTGGTGGGTCAGTGCCAATGTAGTTAACATCAGGACAGTGGAAATCCCCGCTCCAACGGCGGCCTCAGTAAAAGCGACATCAGCGGCGTCCATCACAACAAAAAGTCCGGCTGACAACAAGCTGAAAATCCCGAATAACATCACAATGGCAAACAGGCTATGGATCCGAAGGATGGCGATGGCAGTCACAAGTAAAAACGTCAGTAAGGTGATATCGAGCAGGATATCGATCATTAGTACGGTTCCCTGTCGGTCTGTGTTGCATCGAGTTTCGGTTTCAAGCCACCTAGCCAGGCGGCATTCGCCAAGGCATGTGATGCGGCAGGACTGATGAAGAGCAGAAAAACAAAGATCACTAATATTTTAAAACTGGCTAGCGACAAGCCTGCTTGCAGAGCCAGACCGGAAAGAAACAAAGCGGCACAGAGGGTATCAGTGGTGCTGGCAGCATGCAGGCGACTGAAGACATCTGGGAAACGATGGATACCGATACCACCTATTATCCCCAACAGACCACCACTGACAATACAAAACCAGCTTAGCAGATCAATAATCATGGGTTAGTTTCTTCCTCGTCCGGGTCAGCCACAGTATGAAACTTACCTTGTTCGACGAGTTTGAGTACGGCCACCACACTGATGAAGTTGATCAGCGCATAGACCAAAGCAATATCGAGGATATCGTGGCGATCAGAAAGAAAGGCAAACACTGCGATGAGCAGTACCGTTTTGGTGCCAAACATATTGACCGCCAGAATGCGGTCATAGACCGTGGGACCAAGGAGTGCCCGGGTCAGTGCCAGCCCCATACTGATTAGAATGGCAAGTGCGGCGACGGTGTACATCATACTGTTTTATCTTCCAGGTTGTCCGGAACGGCCTGCGCCATGCGACCCGTCTGCAGATCGTCTGCCGCTTCACGCGATAGAGCATGAACGCGGATCTTGTCGGTTTCGAGTTGGACTGTAACGGTGCCTGGTGTCAGGGTGATGGAATTGGCGTAGATGACCTGGCCAACTGCGGTTTTCTGGGGCAACGGTAGCCGGCGCAGTTGAGGAGAGAAAGATTTACCAGGGGTCAGAATTCGCCGCACCACATCCAGATTCGCCAGCACCACCTCTCGTGACAGGAAGATCCAAAAACGGGGCAATTGCCATCGCAGATGCAGAGGATGACTCTCATGGTCAATGACATCCATTCGCAAGGCAAGCGCGACCGTGAACAGTGCGCTGACCAGCCCCAGACTGATTAACAGCAGGTTGTAATGTCCAGAGAGCAATAACCACAATATGAAAAAAGTAATTGTGAGGCTGACGGCGTGTTTCAACGGCAGTTCCCCGGTTTGCCGAGTTCCGGTAGGTGACGCTGAGTGTTGTCTCTTATTCTTCTCACCGGAAAAATGCATCGAGTCCAACCTGGCTAAGGTCTTATTTTCATTATGTTATTAGCTTTCCAATAGCGATGCTACGATTTCGCCCACTGCCCTTATTTTAAACCAGTTTACCAGCCGGGAAAACACGTCACAGGCAGACTGTCCGGCGCCCATTCCTGCGCGAAGAATTCCTAATTATCGCTGTTTCCATGTCGAGTAACGTCAGTGACTGCTGTTATGCTCAGGTTTCGGGAGATTTGCATCTGCTGGTTTTCTAAGTGTAAGAATGCTTATAAATATCATAGGCTTATATGTGGATAGATATTCTCAAGTTTGGTCGAGAAATGCCGACAATTATAGATAACTCCGAGATGATCGGTCGCTATAGCATGAATGGCGAGCTGTACGAGTTAAGGTTGTTTGTTTTTGTATATTTCCTCCCCCTGCGCAGAATTTGCGCAATTATGTCGGCCCCGCGTTTGCGGGGCTTTTTTTATGGGCGTATTCCCGCTAAATACGCAAATCTTGCCCGGCATTCTTTCTTAGCGGGGATGGAGTACCACGATATCCATGCCGTGGGCGCGGATCATGCCCTGTTCCGCCAGGCTGCGGAGCACACGGCCGGCCATTTCCCGTGAACAGCCGACATTGCGGGCGATTTCCTGGCGGGAGATATGGATCTGGGTGCCCTCGGGATGTGACATGGCTTCGGGGGTATCGCACATCTCGAGCAGGGTTCGCGCCACCCGGCCGGTCACATCCAGGAAGGCCAATTGACCCACCTTGCGACTGGTACTCAACAACCGCTGGGCCATCTGGCGACCGACCGCCGTCATGATCAGCGCATGGACATCCTTGAGATCAGTCTCAAACAGTTTATTCAGGGTATCGTACTTGATGGCGGCAAGAACACAGTCGGTGCGGGCCCGGACCATGGTACTGCGAATGCTGGTACGGAAAAACAGACCCAGTTCGCCGATAAAATCCCCCTGATTCAGATAGGCCAGGATAATTTCATGTCCCGGGTCTTCCTTATCCTCCATCATCACCGTGGCGGTGCCTTCAATCAGAAAATACAGCGTATCCGCGGGCTCTCCCTCGCGCACGATGAGGTGTTTCTTCGGTACTGTACTACGGGAACAATGGCTCAGAAATTGTTCCAGCGCTGCTACATCCATATCCATATTTACATCCGTACCCCATGAGTCTGTCATCTCAGACTTCTTTTATTATCACCAAGTTGTAATGCCTACAAGTATGGACTGATTTTTTGTCTATTGATAGGTAAAATACCGCACCCGATGTGACGACTGGAACTTTTAAGCTGCATGACTACCCGTACCCGATTTGCCCCCAGCCCGACTGGTTATTTGCACATTGGCGGTGCCCGTACCGCATTATTTTCCTGGTTATATGCGCGCAAGCACGGTGGCAAGTTCGTGTTGCGTATCGAGGATACGGATATACAACGTTCGACCGTTGAGTCCGTCAATGCCATTTTGGAAGGTATGACCTGGCTGGGTATGGAATATGACGAAGGGCCGATTTACCAGACGGATCGGTTCCATCGCTACGAGGAAGTGATCCTGGAACTGTTGGACAGTGGATATGCCTATCGCTGTAACTGCAGTAAGGAACGACTGGAAAAATTGCGCGAAGAGCAAATGACCCGTAAGGAAAAACCCCGTTATGACGGCCATTGTCGTGACAAACAAGTGGACCCTGATGAACCGCACGTGATTCGCTTCCGCAATCCGCTCGATGGGGACGTGGTGGTTGACGATATTATTCGTGGCAAGGTCATTATTCATAACCGCGAACTGGATGATCTTATCATTCGTCGGACGGACGGTTCCCCGACGTATAATCTGACCGTGGTGGTGGACGATCTGGATATGAACATCACCCATGTGATTCGCGGTGATGATCACATCAACAATACGCCCCGCCAGATTAATATTCTCAAAGCGCTCGGTGCCGAGGTGCCCAAGTATGGTCATGTCCCCATGATTCTGGGTGAAGACGGCGCGCGCCTCTCCAAACGCCATGGTGCCACCAGCGTGGTGCAGTATCGGGATGAAGGTTTTTTACCCGAGGCCTTGTTGAACTACCTGGTACGGTTAGGTTGGTCACATGGCGATCAGGAAGTCTTTAGCGTTGATGAAATGATCGAATTTTTTCAACTGGAAAACGTCAACCGGGCGGCCTCCATCTTTAACCGAGACAAGTTACTCTGGCTCAACCAGCATTATATAAAGAATGACGACCCGGCCCGAATCGCCCACCTGTTGAGTCCGCATATGGGTAATCTCGATATCGATCCGACCGAGGGGCCGGACCTGGTTGAGGTGGTCGCCGCGCAGCAGGAGCGAGCCGCCACCCTGGTGGAAATGGCCCAGATCAGTGCTTTTTTCTACAAGGATTTCGAGGAGTATGAGCCCAAGGCGGCCAAAGCGCATTTGCGTCCGGTTGCGGAAGCCCCGTTACGGCAACTAAAACAGGCGCTGGCCGGCCTGGAAACCTGGCAGGCTGATACGATACATCAGGTGATTCATGATGTGGCGGAAGCCCTGGAGTTAAAAATGGGTAAAGTGGGGATGCCATTACGTGTCGCGGTCGCCGGTTGCGGGGCTTCCCCCAGTATTGATATCACCTTGCAGTTGCTTGGCAAGGATAAAACCCTGCAACGCATCGACCAGGCGCTGGCATTTATTGATCAGCGTAAACAAGCCGGCTGATCGCAGGATTAAGTATTTACAAAAATAGAGATTTATTAGTTAAGGTCATAATGCATGAGTAGTGATGAGCGGGTTAGCCCGACTAATTTTATTCGCCAGATCATCGATGAGGATCTGAAGCAAGGCAAAAACGAGGGTAAAGTCGCGACCCGTTTCCCGCCGGAGCCCAACGGTTTTCTGCACATTGGCCATGCCAAATCAATTTGTCTGAACTTTGGTATCGCCCGGGACTATCAGGGCACCTGTAATCTGCGTTTTGATGACACCAACCCGCACAAGGAAAACATCGAATACGTCGAAGCCATTCAAAAGGACGTGCAGTGGCTGGGTTTCGACTGGGATGATCGTCTCTACTACGCCTCGGATTATTTTGAAAAGCTGCACGACTATGCGGTCGAATTGATCAAAAAGGGTAAGGCCTATGTGTGCGATCTGACTGCAGAAGAGATCCGTCAATATCGCGGTACCCTGACCGAACCTGGCAAAGACAGTCCCTATCGTAATCGTAGCGTGGAAGAAAACCTCGATCTGTTTGCGCGTATGCGCGCCGGAGAGTTTGAAGACGGCACCAAGGTGTTGCGCGCCAAAATTGATATGGCTTCACCCAATATCAATCTGCGTGATCCGACCATTTATCGCATTCGCCACGGGGTCGTGCATCATCAGACCGGGGAAGAGTGGTGTATCTATCCCATGTATGACTTCACTCATTGCCTGTCAGATGCCATCGAAGGTATTACCCATTCTCTTTGCACGCTTGAGTTTGAAGATCATCGGCCCTTGTATGACTGGTTTCTGGATGAACTGCAAACAGCCTGTCATCCCCAGCAGATCGAGTTTTCCCGCCTGGTCCTGGAATATACCGTGACCAGCAAGCGCAAGCTGACTGAACTGGTGAATGAGGGATTCGTAGAAGGCTGGGATGATCCACGTCTGCCGACCATCGCCGGAATGCGTCGCCGCGGTTACCGGCCCGAGGCGATTCGCGACTTCTGTGATCGCATCGGCGTGACCAAGTCCGATAACTTTATCGAAATGGCGTTACTGGAAAATTGCGTACGCGACGACTTGAATGCCCACGCACCACGTCGCATGGCCGTGTTGCATCCACTCAAGGTAGTAATTACCAATTATCCCGAAGAGCAGACTGAATCGATAAACGCACCCAATCATCCCCAGGATGAATCCATGGGCAGTCGCCAGCTGACCTTTAGCCGGGAAGTCTACATCGATCAGGCGGATTTCATGGAAGTTGCCCCCAACAAGAAGTTCAAACGCCTGGTGAGTGGTGGCGAAGTGCGTCTGCGTAATGCTTACGTGATTCGTTGTGACGAAGTGATCAAAAACGATCAGGGTGAAATCATTGAACTACGTTGCAGCTACGATCCCGACACCCTCGGGGCCAACCCGGAAGGACGCAAGGTCAAAGGCGTTATTCACTGGGTGTCCGCTGAGAATGCGGTCAGTGCCGAGGTGCGGTTATATGACCGGCTGTTCAGTCATCCCAATCCCGATAAAGCCGGTGAGGGCAAAGACTACAAGGACTTCCTGAATCCTGATTCATTGCGTACCCTGACGCACTGTTACCTGGAGGCCAGCCTTGCCGATACCAAACCCGGCGAGGTGTTCCAGTTTGAGCGCGAGGGATATTTCTGCCTGGATAGCGAGCATCTGAGCGACGGTAAGCCGGTGTTTAATCGGACCATTACTCTGCGCGATACCTGGGCAAAAATCGAGCAAAAGGGCGCTAACTGACTGTCAGCTGGGCAGAAATGTCCAGTGTTTGCTTCAGCGCCTGCCCCCCAGCGGGTAGTGAGGGGAGGGCCGCGAAACTGTCCTAACTATCGAAAAAATCGGGCTTTATTGTTGACTTGCCGGGGCGCTTAGCGTAAATTGCGCGCTCTCGATTCGGGGCTATAGCTCAGCTGGGAGAGCGCTACAATGGCATTGTAGAGGTCGGCGGTTCGATCCCGCCTAGCTCCACCAGACACAGCAACGCTCGCTGTTGAGGAACATATGCATACAGCAGGACGTGTTGCCGTATTTGTGGGCATTGTGATGATCGCATTGGGCTTCATCATCGGTTTTACCGCCATGTTCATGGACGCGGATCGCCAGGCAGTCGTCTGGCTGGGTGTCATTCCACTTGGATTTGTGGTGATGCTCGCGGGAACGGTCACCTCCCAACTGACCCGACCCAAAGACGAAAACTAAGAAAGTTTCGTCCCCATCGTCTAGTTGGCCTAGGACACCGCCCTTTCACGGCGGCAACAGGGGTTCGAATCCCCTTGGGGACGCCATAAACACAAACGCCTGGTCTTTATGACCGGGCGTTTTTGTTTATGACGAGTTTATTTGGTATTCGAACCCAAGAGATGGGGTTCGACAAAGTTGCAGGACAGCAACTTTGGTCGCACGCAGTGCGCCCGAAGGGCGAGGGGCCAAGGATGGCCCCGAGACAATCCCCTTGGGGACGCCAATAAAATCAAGGGTTTGGAGCAATCCAGGCCCTTTTTGTTTGGCTTGGCGGTACTTTAGCGGTATTTGGTTTTCGATAAGTTTGCTATCTGCTAGGGAAGCAAACCAAGCATTTTATGGGGTATCCAACCCTTCCCCCGCATAAGATCGTTGCTCAGAGAGCTTCTCAGGCAGTCGATCTGATCTTGAATTAATAGAATTAAAGAGAACATACAAAAAGGGATCAATATGCTCACACTCGAACGCCGCGAAGGGGAAGTTGTTATCATTCAGCACGAAGGCCAGGAATTACAGATCAGGGACACTAGTAGAATGACTGCGATAGGCATTATAGAAGTCTTAGTAATAATATTAGGTTTTGTCTATGTAGTAATTAGCATTATGGCTTATTTCAATGTTAAAGATTCAGATAGTAAGCGTATATATATTTTTCCAACATGGTTTTTACAGAAATCGATATTTAATGATTATGGAAAGCGGTTATGTCTTATTGGTTTTATTCTTTTTGTTATAGTTTTTGGGGGTGCGGCTGTTCTATTTTACGATAGTCTAAATTAAAAAAATAACTTTGTGTATCACGCAGGGTAACCTTAAAAGATTACATTTATTGAATATGGCGAAGGCTGATCTTGAGAACTAAAACCCCGCCACGGTGGGCGGGGTATTCCTAATATCAGAAACAATTGCTTTCTGCCTCGGTTTTTTCTTTTTTCGTGGGCGGGGTATTTTACGGGGCCAGCGAAGGACTGCCCTCGGGGACGATGTAGCCGCTTATTCTTACGTACGCCGTGGCATCATAAGCCCAATTGAAACGAAAAAAAACAGCTTCCGGCGGAGCGTAACTGAGATCATGATACAACCGAACGGTTTCCGTGCCACGCATATGTCGCGGGGTAAACGATGGCGGACTTAAAATTGGGCTGTTGAAACTCCAAAAGTAGATATCTCCTTCCATCCTTGTTCGAACTGCGTAGTATCCATACTCCACATCCGCTGGTAGATTTGCGTATATACTGATCTGCTCAATGACGAGCATGCCGCTAGTTGGCAAACTAGGGCTGAACGTCGCTAAAGCTGAGGTTTGTGCCGCAGGTATAGAAACAATCGCCTTTCCTTGATACGGTATCCTTGTTACTTCATCCATGATCACCGGCACAGGTTCCAGTGTGCTGTTTTCAATCGTCACCCCCGGTGTATTGACAACATTCACATCCGGTGTGTTGACGACGTTGACGTCTTGTCTGGGTGGCGCCGCATTCGCAAACATAGTGAATAACCCAAAGCCCACCATGATTGCTATTGTTTTGATTAAATGTGAAATGTTCATGACAAGTCCCCTACAGATAAAGTAATGCCTCAGTGCAGAATGCGCTGAAGTCATACTTTTTACGATCAACTTACCTGAAAGATCTAATCCTCAAAGTCAGACAATTGTTTAGTATTTATATAGTAACTACTTATAAATTCTTGTATTGGTATTAACACCTAATCACGAGGGAAAATAGGCGAGACCGAAGCCCCGCCCATCTCAGCCATCCTTAGCCTGTCGTGGTGATGGATAACACCCACGGGCTCTGCACTTCCATGTTCAGCAACTTGACCCGCCGCGCAATGGCACGAAAGGCGGCATACAGGGAAGTACTCCGTAATCCCCTTGGAGATTTAAGGATGGCTATGCCATATAATCTGGTCTAGCAATGCCTCGGCTATTATCTTTCCCTCTACGGTGTACCTAATTTTTCCCATATACGGTTCCCAATTTTATGTAAATGCAAGTCAACCAATAATATGACTCCGCGTTATTATTAATAGCCATATTATAAATACGGAGACAACAATGAAAACTTTATTATTAATTATTGGTACTTTATTAATATTCACCACATCACCTG
>JAAUYE010211916.1_pt1 | contig 11681 bp, 8 predicted proteins | sample 7278081 | NCBI WGS metagenome assembly JAAUYE01 (sample SAMN14350131, study PRJNA611818) | marine sediment metagenome | isolation source: surface marine sediment (0.6m) | place: French Polynesia: Moorea | collected 2018-08
GCAAGATCGACGTAGTAACGCAGGTCGTACTTCGATCGCATCGGGTCGAGGATATCGCCCGTGTAACAGATGGCCGCCTCGGCGATCTTGCCGGTTTCGCAAACCGCGTCGATCGCCACGCGCATGTTCTCGACCCAGTTGAGGCAGTCGAAGATGCGGAAGACGTCGACACCCGCTTCGGCCGACTGCTGCACGAAGAAGCGCACGACATTGTCGGGATAGTTGGTGTAGCCGACGCCGTTCGATGCACGCAGGAGCATCTGCTGCATCAGGTTGGGCATAGCCGCCGACAGGTCGGCGAGTCGCTGCCACGGATCTTCGTTCAGGAATCGCATCGCGACGTCGAACGTCGCGCCGCCCCAGGACTCGACCGAGAACAACTGCGGCAGAAGCTGCGCATAGTGTGGCGCGATCTGCAGCATATCGATCGAGCGCATGCGCGTTGCCATGAGCGACTGGTGCGCGTCACGGAATGTCGTGTCTGTGATCAGCGGGACCTTGCTGTTCTTTATGTGCTTGGCCACGGCTTCGGGCCCGTCACGATCGAGTATCTGGCGGACACCGTCCGGCGTGAGCCGGGGTTGAATGGCCGGGGCCGTCGGCTGCTTCAGCACCTTCGGCATCTTGCGTCCCGACACCTGGGCGTTGCCGTTCACGATGACGTCGCCGATGTAATGCAGGAGCTGCGCGCCGTAGCTGCTATCGGGGGGCAGCTCCAGGAGCTCCGGCGATTCGTCGACGAAGCGCGTGTTGTAGTCGCCCCGGGTAAAGCGCGAGTCCGAGATCAGCGCACTCAGGAAAGCAAGGTTCGTCTCCACACCGCGCACCCGGAATTCGCTCAGGCCGCGCATCATGCGGTCCGTCGCCTCCGCCTCCGACGCTCCGGACGCAGTGATCTTCACGAGCAGGCTGTCGTAATGGCGGCCTATGACCGCGCCCGAGTAAGCGGTGCCCGCATCCAGGCGAACACCGGGCCCGGCCGGGCTGCGATAAGCGACGATGTGGCCATAATCGGGAATGAAATTGTTGCGCGGGTCCTCGGTGGTCACGCGGCACTGGATAGCCGCCCCTCGCATGCTGATGTCCCGCTGTGCCGGAATGCCCGACGAATCGAGGTCACCGATTTTTCCGCCCGCCGCGATACGAATCTGCGACTTGACGAGGTCGAGGCCCGTAATCTGCTCGGTGACCGTGTGTTCGACCTGGATGCGCGGATTCACCTCGATGAAATAGAACGCCCCGGTATCGACATCCTGCAGAAACTCGACCGTGCCGGCGTTGCAATACTGCACCGACTGCGCCAGCCGCACGGCCGCTGAGGTAATCTCGTCTCGCTGCGCCTCGGAAAGGTACGGCGCGGGCGCGCGTTCGACGATCTTCTGGTGACGGCGCTGCACCGTGCAGTCGCGCTCGAACAGGTGCACGACCTGGCCGTGCGAATCACCCATGATCTGCACTTCGACGTGGCGTGCATTGCGAACGAGTTTTTCGAGATAGACCTCGTCATTGCCGAACGCTGCTTGTGCTTCACGGCGCGCTGCCGCCACCTGGTCGAGCAGGCCGGGCTCTTCCTCGATAACCCGCATTCCGCGGCCGCCGCCGCCCCAGCTCGCCTTGAGCATGAGCGGATAACCGATCTTGCTGGCAAGCCTCGTAATCTCGCTGCCGTCGTGCGGTAGCGGCTCGGTCGCCGGCATGACGGGCACGTCAGCCTCGATCGCCAGCGCGCGCGCCTCGACCTTGTTGCCAAGGCGCCGCATGATTTCAGGTGACGGGCCAATGAACGTAATACCCGACTCGGCACACAGGTTCGCGAAGTCCGGGTTCTCGGAGAGAAATCCGTAGCCCGGATGAATCGCATCAGCGCCGGACTCCCTGGCGATCCGGATGATGTCGTCCATGTCGAGGTATGCCTCTATCGGGCCCTTGCCTTCGCCGACGCGGTAAGACTCGCGCGTATTGAATCGATGCAGGGTCAGCCGGTCCTCGGCCGAGTAAATGCCGACGGACGGGATGTGCAGCTCGCGCGCCGCGCGAAATACGCGGATCGCTATCTCGCTGCGGTTAGCGACGAGGATCTTGTTGAACATACTTATTGAGCGCCTGCACGCTTATGGTGCAAAGCGACGCGGGACTCTTACCTGCAAAACTCCGGAGTGCCCGAGATTGCCACAATCAGCGTCACTGGCAACAGTTACGCGTGAGACCATCGCGGGTGCTAAGTGGCCTGCCGATGTATCCAGCGCAACTGCAAGCTCGCGCCGATCAGGAACGCGACCAGCAGGACCAGGTAACACATGAGCAGAACGGGGTCTTCGATCGACGTCAGGACGGGATCGCCAACCGGCAGGCGCAGCAGTGCATCGGTTATCGCCGGAATGCAGTGAAAGAGCAAAGTCGCCGAGTAACTGACCGCCTGCACGTAGCGAGACAATTTACCGAACAGGTTCGTCGTTGCCGCCGCGGTTCCGACGGCCAACGCCGCCAGCGTCAGCACCGCCAGTGCATGGCCCGGGCCAAACTCGCCGCGTTGAAATATGGCCAGCGCGGTTCCCGCGGTGATCAGCGTGGCCACGAGGTAGATCTGCCCCGATCGTGTTTGCGACGTAATTTCCCTGAACCTGGCCAGCGTGAAAATGCCGCTGACAAGCGCAATGACACCCATGGCAGTGTGAAACCAGCCCAGCGGGATCATCTCGGGCATGCGGTTGTTCTCCAGGCAATCCTGGAGTGATCCTATCACGTCACCTTTGCGCATCTTTCGTACCAGACGCAAAAGAGGCCCTCATTGCGAGGGCCTCTACCATTTGCAAAAGAGCCTGGCTTCTTCTATCCGACGAGCGCCATCAACTCTTCCCAGGTCGTCTCCAGGGTCTCATCGTATGCGCGATCACCGTCGACGTCGATTTCGAGCCGCACGCGGTTCTCGTCGAGCGCAATGATGACAACCGCCGTGTTGCCGGCGCCCATTACTCGCAGCTCACCAACATAAGGATACCCGTCGCCGCTGGCCTGCAGCGCCAGCGACGTACTGACCATCACCTCGCCGCCGATCCTCGGGCTGTCCACCGTAAAGGATGTTTCGACCGAAACGGCTGTCGGAAATGCGCTCTGGTCTTCGGAGATCGTGATCGTCAGGTTGCTCACGGCTTCCGCGGCGCCCTCGCTCGAAGTTGCCAGCGCGCTGGTAGACACGGTGATCGTCGTAACCGGCGGCGTCCTCGTATCGATCGAAATGCTGACCGTGCCACTCGCGCCGCTCGTCTCGCCGCCGTCCGTCACCTGGAATGCCGTCAGCTCCACGCGCGCCTCGAGCAGGAACTGCCCCGATGCGAAATCGCCATCAAGACCCATGAGCGTCATGATCATGCCGCCGTTGGTAATGATGCCGGCGCCATCGTCGCATTGCGTGAACTGCATTGCGTAGATGTCACCTTGTGAGGGCTCCAGCGGGTTCGAGACCGTGATGTCGACTTCCACCGTGCCAAAGACGGCGCAATCCAGGACGGCCGAGCTGGTAGCGGCCAGCTCCGACGAATTCATGATCTTCGATGCGCCCGCACCGACCGCGCCGCCTATTCCCGGGAGAAACGGCAACTGTAGGTCGGACATTGCGCCGAAGACGCCATCTCCGAGTGCAACACTGGTCACCACGCCCGCGGTCAGCGGGGCGTTGTCCGACGTGATAGTAGCCAGCTCGCCGCCGCTTCCCGTCGGGTTCGGGTCAGGCGTGCCGCCTGAGCTGCCGCCGCCACAGGCTGCGAGCATGGCGCCCACGCACGCGGCGACAAAGGTAGTCCGCAGATTCCGTATCATGATGCTTTACCTCCGTAGCGGGAGCCCGGCCGGGCCCAAGAACGGCCTCACAGCGCCCGCATTCACACAGTTTCACATGGCGGATAGCCAAAAGACTGTGAACTACGTCGGAAGCTGGAGGTTGGAGTATTGGGGCGTGAACCAATCTGGCGCAGGGGATTATGGCAAGTAGCGGTAGATGAGGCCGCGCCGCACAAGAGCCTTCTCTGCTTCGACACCGACAAACACGAACAACGGCAAAACCAGACACACGATGAGCTCCGCGGGCGTGAGCGGAGCGGTGTTGAACAATGCCTGTAATGGCGGAAGGTAGATGACGGCGAACTGCAACAGCACCGTAAGGGCAACGGCCGCAACCAGCAGTCGATTGCTCCACAGACCTTGCGTAAAGAGGGATTGCCGTTCCGAGCGAATCACGAGAACGTGTACGAGTTGCGAAAACGTCAAAACCGTGAACACGACGGTCTGCCAGTTCTCGGAGCCGTTCTCGACCGCCCACGCCTGCGCTGCAATCGACAGCCCCCCAATGAGCATTCCGACCCAGAGGATGTGCTGCCACATTCCACGCGTAAACACGCTTTCCTGCGGCGGTCGCGGCGGACGGTTCATCAGGTTCTTCTCGCCCGGCTCGGCCGTCAGCGCGAGACCGGGCAGCCCGTCGGTAACGAGGTTGATCCACAATATGTGAATCGGCAACAACGGTATCGGCAGGCCGAGAAACGGTGCGAGAAACATCGTCCAGATCTCGCCGGAGTTGCTCGTCATCGTGTACTTGATGAACTTGAGGATATTGTCGAAGATTCGACGACCCTCCCGGACCGCCGAGACGATGGTCGCAAAGTTGTCATCGAGCAAGACCATGTCCGACGACTGTCTTGCGACGTCCGTGCCCTTCTGCCCCATGGCTATGCCGATGTCCGCACGTTTGAGCGCAGGCGCGTCATTCACGCCATCCCCGGTCATAGCGACGAACTCGCCCTTTGCCTGCAGCGCCTCGACGATGCGAATTTTCTGCGCCGGATCGACACGCGCGTAGACGCGCGCATCGGCAACACGTTCGCTAAAGTCCTTCGCGTCAATCGACGCCAGCTCGGCACCCGTGATAACCACGTCGTCCGCCTCTGCGATCCCGACCTGCCTTGCGATGGCCAGCGCCGTGCCGGGATGATCGCCCGTGATCATGACGGGCGATATGCTTGCATCGAGGCAATGCTGAACGGCACGGGCGACACCGTCCCGTGGCGGGTCCGAGATGGCGACCAGGCCGTAGAACAAGAAGCCCGTGTCGATGTCTTCGTCGGCGCGCTGCAATGGCTTCCCTGCAACGGCAAGCACGCGATACCCCTCCCGAGCCATGGCTTCCGCGTTGCTCAGGACGCTCGGGATCTCGGAACACTTCGGGATAACGGCCTCGGGCGCACCTTTGATAAACGCGATCGCACCTGCCGGGCTGTCGTGCACCGTTGTCATCGACTTGACATCGCTGTCGAACGGCACCTCCCGAATTCTCGGGTGCTCACGCGCCAGCCCTTCCTTGTCGAAGCCGTTTGCGGTGGCGAATTCGTGGATGGCTACCTCGGTGGGATCGCCACCGGGTTTGCCCGCTTCGTCGATGTGAACATCATTGTTCAATGCCAGCGCCGGGCCCAGCCAGGGTAACTGTCCGCAGAGTTCTTCGGTCAAGGTCTCACACCGACGATCACCAACCTGCAGGAATGCCACGCGCATGCGATTCTCGGTGAGCGTGCCGGTCTTGTCGGCGCAAATGTAAGTAACCGACCCCAGCGTTTCGACCGCAGGGAGGCGCCGTACGAGAGCACGCGAGCGGATCATCTTGCGTGCGCCCAGGGCCAGCGACACCGTGACCACGGCGGGCAACGCCTCCGGTATTGCCGCGACGGCCAGGCTAACCGCGGTCAGGAACATCAGGACGACGGCCTCACCGCGCAGGAGCCCCGTGACGAAAATGATGGCGCAGATTCCGAGGACCAGGACTGCGAGCCGTCGCCCGAAGCGCGCCAGACGCTTCTGCAACGGCGTCCTTGCAACACCCGTACCGCGTAGCAACTCAGCGATGCGACCGAGTTCCGTAGCGGCGCCCGTAGCGACGACAATACCAACGGCCCGGCCTCGGGTGATCAGCGAGCCCTTGAACGCGAGATTGTGGCGATCGCCCACCGGAATATCCCCGTCCGGTAACGGATCAACGTGCTTCTCGACCGGAACCGATTCGCCCGTCAACGTCGATTCATCGGCGCCGAGCTGCTCCGCTTCGATCAGCCGCACATCGGCCGGTACACCAGCGCCGGCACCGAGCACGACGACGTCTCCGGGAACCAGCCTGTCTGCGGGGATCGTGAGCGTAATGCCGCCACGCCGCACGGACGCCGTCGGCGCGGCGAGTGATCGCAATGCCTCGAGAGCACGCTCGGCACGGTATTCCTGCACGAACCCTACGACGGCGTTCAGGATAACGATAACCAGGATCGCCACGGCGTCCCTCGGCTCGCCGACAACACCGGACACCACCGCCGCCGCGATCAGCACCAGGATCATGACGTCCCGGAACTGGTTCAGCACCATCCTCGCGGGTCGTAGTCGCCGCTCTTTCGCCAGCACGTTGGCGCCGTATTCGGCAAGGCGGCGCTCGGCCTGCACCTCGTCGAGCCCGACGGCAGGGTCGACCGTAAAATGCTCCGCAACGGCTGCCGCGTCCATCCCGTGCCAGGTCATGCCGCCATCGCTGGTCCGGGTATCGAGCTTCCGGCGCTGCTGACTCACGCGGAACTCACGCAAAGCGGTGCAGGCCGAGCTGCACGGCGCAGGCGCGGGCCTGTGAGAACTCGCCGCGCGTCAGGACGCGATCGAGGGGCGGGTTTTCGTCAGCACGGTAACAGGGCCAGTACTGGTCCATGAGATTGAGGCAGGTATCGACGGAGATCTCCTCCGCCAGGAATTCGAGTACCGTGCCCGTCCCGGAGATATCCTCGGGCAGTACGAGGTGCCGTACGAGCAATCCCCGCATCGCGATACCGTTCTCGTCCATGACAAGATCACCGACCTGGCGGTGCATTTCCCGGATCGCCGCACGATTTACCTCGACGTAGTTCCGGACATGGGAAAACCTGTGCGCCTGTGCGGAATCGCCGTACTTCATGTCCGGCATGTAGATGTCAATGATTCCGTCGAGCAGGCGCAGGGCTTCGAGGCTGTCGTAACCACCGGTGTTGTAGACGAGGGGCAGCGCCAGCCCCTTGCCAGCCGCCATGTCCACGGCGGCGATAATCTGCGCAACCACGTGGCTCGGCGTCACGAGGTTGATGTTGTGACAGCCCAGGGCCTGCAGTTCCAGCATCATCTTGGCGAGTTCCTGCGGCTCGACTTCCCGGCCGACGCCCTTCTGACTGATATCCGAGTTCTGGCAGTACACGCAGCGAAGATTGCACCAGCTAAAGAAAATCGTGCCGGAACCGCTCCGCCCGCTTAGCGTATCTTCCTCCCCGTGATGCGGACCATAGCTGTGCACAACTGCACGCTCACCCGTCCGGCAGACAGCTCCCTTGACCGTGCGCAGCCGGTCGATACGGCAGTAGCGGGCACAAAGGTCGCAGTCTTCGAGTTGCTGCCAGGCATCGGCCGCTCGTGCCGCCAGCTCGCCCGACTCGGCCAGATTGAGATAAGCGGCCTTCATAAACGCCTATAATACTCCTTGTCAGAAATACGGATGCCCTGTCTTGCCGGGAGTCTTATGCGAACGAGCCTGCTTTGCGTGTTTTGGGCGAGTCTCGTGATGAGCTGCGCCGCTTCGTCAATGGAAAACGAACAACGGGTAGCGCTTCCCGAACCCGAATACGGCGGCAAGATGGCCGTCGAGGAAGCGATAAAGCGGCGCCGATCAGTTCGCGACTTCAGCCGCAACAGTCTTGCGCTGGATGACGTCTCGCAGATTCTGTGGGCCGCGCAGGGAATCACGGGCAAGCGCGGATTTCGTGCGGCGCCCTCGGCCGGCGCCTTGTACCCACTCGAGCTCTACGTCGTCGTCGGCCAGGTCGACGGGCTGTCGCCCGGCGTTTACCGCTATCGCCAGTCGAAGCACGAACTGGTCCTGATCCTGAGCGGCGACCGGCGCAGGCAGCTCGCGAAAGCGGCTCTGGGCCAGGACTGGGTACGGCGCGCGCCGACGGTTCTGGTGATAACGGGCGTCTACCGGCGAACGCTGGGCAAGTACGGCCAGCGCGGCCGCCGCTACGTGCACATGGAGGTTGGCCACGCCGCGCAGAATATCTACCTACAGGCCACCGCCCGGGGTCTTGCCACGGTAATGGTGGGAGCCTTTGATGACGATGAAGTACAGGAAGTCCTGGGGCTACCTGAGGATCATGAGCCCCTGGGACTGATGCCGATTGGGCAACGACGATAGGGGCGGGCTAGAAGAAGATCTGCGTCGTCGTTCCCTGCAACGCCAGTTCCGGGTGCCAGTCCGGGATGTCCCGCGACTCCCGGATCATGTCGATTAGCACCAACTTGGCGAGATTGAGCGCAGCCTTGCCGCGCTCACCGCCAAGCACGGCCATGTCCGCCGACGACTGCTTCAGACCGTAGGCAGTAACGACCAGTTCGTCACCGCGAAAATAATAGGCGCCTCGATAACGCTGGTCGTCGATGTGCACCGTCACTATGCCGTCAGGTAGCTTCATTGCTGTTTAAAACGCGTCCACGCGCCTCTTACTTCATGCTGTCATCTTCTCACCGAACACCTGTCGCAATGTGCCGACTGCGACATAATGCAAGTGCTTGATTTGTCGCTATTTTGCGACCATAAGGCAGTCTCTGGATCTGAGACGCACTTCGTAGACCCCGGCTACCTGCTCATCCGACAATATGCAATCAGACGTGCGGCTTTGTCGCTTGTTCAATGCAGGAGGGAACATGGACGGCGTCGGTTCTTATGTCGCGGTGACGCTGGCCTTCTTCGGTATCGTCGCCATGTTGATCGTCATCCGCAACTGGCGCAATGCGGTCATTTCCAACGATCGTATGTATCGCATGATGCTGGCCTGCGGATTCGATGAAACGACGGCCAGGAACGCGAGCCGGGTTCTCGATATCGACATGCAGGCCGTACAGAAGCGCTGCCGCGCTTGCCCCGCACCCGACACCTGCGATCGCTGGCTCAACGGCGAGGCGGTGCCAAGCAACGATTTCTGCCCCAACGCCACTTGTTTCATGGCCGCCCTGGAGGCTGGCCAGTACCGCGTGAGATACGACCAGGCACGCCGACCGGGCCGCCGCCTGGACGGTTAACGCGCGGAAGCTAGCGTCGCAGCTCCGGGTTGATTCCGTCGAAGAATTTCAGTTCGCCAGCGTTCGTCGCCTGGCCGAGTTCGTTTACCGGGTGATCGATGCCGCCGGAGCGACCAGAAAATATCGACACGTGGTTAATGCGCACGTCTTCCGTCTCGGGCACTTCGATGGCGCTCTTTAGCCGTATGCCCGGATTCCTGTCCTGGTGAACACCAAAGAAGCTGTAGACGCCGAGCCCGTGGGCTTCGTGGACCTGCACATGCTCGGCGACCTTGTAAGACGCATAGCCGTCCCGGCTGCCGGGCCGCCACGCCTCATGGCTCGGCGGGTCGTAGGGTATCTCTGACTGGTAGAAATACACGCGACCGCGCTCTCCGTTCCACACGGTCTGGTACTCCTGGAAGTGCTCATTGAACAGGCCGTAAATCGTGACGTCGTCACCGTTGACCACGAGCCCGTTCTTCGAGCGGTTTACAGCCCATTTGGCACCCGCGCCATGATCGGCGCGCCACAGCCAGGCGTGATCGACAATAACGTTACTGCTGTTCACGATGAGACAGGCATCGGCGCTGCCTGCAAGCGCGCCGCCGACCCGGCAGAACACATCATGTAGCGTCGTCGGATCTTCGCTGTGGTCCTTCCGGGATCCGCTATCGCCCACCTGTATCAGCACGGGTGAATTTCGGGGACCCGCATCGACCATTACCGAAGAGATCGTGAGGCCGGGAACGTCGTCGGTGACGATCACCGCCTTACCTGTTGTCGGCCGCAACGTTGCCAGCCCCATTCCCATTACGACCGTTCCCGGCCGGCGAACACGAACGGCCTCATCAAGCGAATAGATGCCCGGCGTGAACAGCAGGTGCTTGCCTGCTGCGAGCGCTTTGTTAATCGAGGCGGCGCCGTCTCTCTCCGGAAACGCGATGTGAAACTCGCCGATCGGTATTTTCGTGCCCGCTTCGTCGCGCCCTTTCCAACTGACTCCGCGAGTTTGCTTCGCGAGAGAAGGAACGAATACCGAGAACTCGTCGTTATCGTCGATAACGAGAAACGGTTTGTCGCGAATGACCGGCGTAGTTCCGACTATCGTCGTCGGCGCATCGGGCCAGGCCGTTGCCGGCGTCCCCGAACTCCCAACGAAGGTCCTGTTCCAGTTGCCTCCCATCCACCCGCCGAGTTCGGAGTTACGCGTGAACCACTGCTGGCCCGTGGTGAGCCCGGCCGTGCCTTCGACGATCGAATTGGCAAGAAAACCGCCGCTGGCCCATCCACCCAGATCGAAGCGCAGATCGCCGTCGATGTGCATGCGACGATAGGGCGCCGCCTGCGAAACGGCCCAGTGGACTGGCTCGTTCGCGCGCCTCGGGCTGACGTAGAAGTTCTCGGCGGATCGCCAGAACATGATGGTCACACGGTTCTTGCTTGTGCTGGAGATCGACTGCACAGCACCCTTGATCCGCACGTCGCCGGGCACCTGGCCAAGTCCGGCCGCCTGCACATAGTAGTCAACCGTGACGTCGAGGTCGTAGTCGCCAGGCTTGAACAGCAGCGCATAGCGCCGCTCGCTAAACTCATCGTTCGCCTGTTGTTCGTGAAGCGCGTCGAGGGACTGCTGGATAGTGCCCATATCCATGTCCGGACCGAACAACATGACGTTGGAACCGAAAATGGAGGGGAAGGCCTGTGTGTCGATGGTCGTTGTCTCTGCGGCGCCAGTGCACATTGTAACGGTCATCAGGGATAGAACGGCGATTGCACGCATACCTTGTTCTCGCGCCTTATTCTATTGACTCGCCGCAACGGGGGCACTTCGTCGGTGCGACCATACCAGCTTCCTCCTTGATCGAGCGCAGCAAGCGCAATGCCTCGTCGCTGTCGATGCCGAGTTCCTTGCGCAGTGTCTCGAGCTGCCGACCTTCGCAATCGTCAAGCACGCCGTCCTCCAGGAAGCGTTTTGCATAGCGATTGTATTTCTGCTTCCGCGCGTGAATATTCTCTGCAAAACCCGAGGCCATGATTGCGGCGGGCAGCGCAATCATGCCGATACCCAGCAGCCCGATGATACCGCCGAAGATCTTGCCGCCCGTTGTCACTGGCACGACATCGCCGTAGCCCAGGGTTGTCAGAGTAACGATCGCCCACCACATGGCGCCCGGGATGCTGCCGAAGGTTTCGGGCTGTATTTCATTCTCGAGGATGTAGATTCCGCTGGCCGCCATGACGAGCAGGATCAGGAGCACGACAATGGAAGCCAGCAGGGCCTCTGCCTCTTGCTGCACAACGTCCAGCAATGCGCTCAGCGCCGGTGAGTAACGGGCAAGCTTGAACAGGCGCAGCAGCCGCAGACCGCGCAGGAATCGCAGATCGAGAGACACGTAGAAGGCCAGGTAGAACGGCAGGACCGCGACCAGGTCGACCAGGGCAAGCGGCGTGAGCATGTTCTTGATCCGGCCAAGGATTGGCGATCTGTCCTTTGCATCTTCGAGATAGATACTGCTCCAGACTCGAACGAGATACTCTAGCGTGAAAGCGACGACCGAAAAGACTTCGAAATACCAGAA
>JAAUYE010117138.1_pt1 | contig 11676 bp, 11 predicted proteins | sample 7278081 | NCBI WGS metagenome assembly JAAUYE01 (sample SAMN14350131, study PRJNA611818) | marine sediment metagenome | isolation source: surface marine sediment (0.6m) | place: French Polynesia: Moorea | collected 2018-08
ATCAGGCCTTCCTGGGCCGTTGAGGCGACGAGCGTACCTTCTTCTGTGAACAGCTGCCCGCGCGCAAAGCCTCGCGCGCCCGCAGCGTTGGGGCTGTCCATTGCGTAGAGCAGCCACTCGTCGATGCGAAATTCACGGTGGAACCACAGGGCATGATCGAGGCTGGCCATGATGACCCTGCCCTGCCCGAATGGCAGGCCGTGAGGAAGAGTACTCGTGCCCAGCAATTCGAAATCGGACACGTATGCCAGCAGGTTCTGGTGCAACGCCAGGTCATTGGGCAGGGCTTCCACGGCCTTGATCCAGACATGCTTTACGGGCGGCCGTGGTTCGGCGGTGCCGAGCGAGACCGGTTCGACCGGGCGAAACTCGAACGGCCGTTTCTCGGTCATGAATCGACGCAGTTTCTCCGGGAGCTTGTCGAGGTGCTCGCGGGCTACGTCGCCGAGGTCCTTGAGCCCGTCCGGACCAGGCACTTCGGGCTTGTCGGCTTCATGGCTCAAGCCGGGTTCCGGGTTCTGGAACGACGCGGCCAGGTTGAAAATCGGCCGGCCATGCTGGATGGCAACGACACGCCGCGTGGAGAAGCTGCCACCGTCGCGGGCGCGGTCGACTTCGTAGACGATTGGCGCGTTCATGTCGCCCCGGCGCAGGAAATAGGCATGCAGCGAGTGCGCGACGCGATCTTCGACTGTATGCTGCGCGGCTGATAGCGCCTGCCCCAGCACCTGCCCGCCAAATACCTGGGCGCTGCCAATGTCGCGGCTGTCGCCGCGGAAAATATTGTCTTCGATCTGCTCCAGCTTGAGCAGTTCGATCAGGTCGTCGAGTACCGTGTGCATAACGCGTCAGTCGGTGCGGCCACCGTCGACGAGAATGCCTGTCCCGCTGACGAACGCGGAATCGTCGCTCGCCAGGAACAACGCGACTTTCGCAATATCCACGGGCTCACCGAGTCGGCGCGCGGCCGATTGCCGGATGCAGAAGTCGCGCAGGGCCATGTTCTTGCGAAACACCTCGCGGCTGGCGGGTGTCATGATTGCGCCTGGCTGAATGTAGTTGGCAGTAATACCAAAATCGCCGGTCTTCGCAGCAAGTTCCCGGGTGAGCTCGGCAAGATTCTGCTCGGCAGCCGCGAACGCTCCCGAGCCGTCCTCGGCAAACAGGCTGCGCAGGAAACCGACATTGATGACTCGCCCAGCCGGGCTTTTCTTGAGTTGCGGCAACGTCGCCTTGCAGATCTCGTTGACCAGCGCAGCGCGGCGCTCGAGCAATTGGCCGAGTTCGGCATCGCCGTCCGCCAGCGGTTTCCCAACCGTCAGCGGAAACTCGTTTACGAGGATGTCGATACCTCCAAGCTTGCCAACGGCCTCCCTGACCAGGGCAGGAAGCTCTGCCGGGTCCACCAGGTTTGCGGTGATGCCCTCGATGCCCTTGACCGAGAGAAAATGTTGCTCCACGCCGCTGTTGACCGTGTCGGCAGCCAGGACCTTTGCGCCATGCTTGACTAGCGTTCGGGCAATAGCCTCACCAATGCCGCTCGCGCCACTCGTTACAAGCGCGTTCAGGCCGTAAAGACGAAGGGTGTCTTCCATGCTTGCTCCAGCGCAGTACTAACCCGCCGTCAGGCGGACCACTCATACTCTTTGAATTGCTGGCGCAATTCAATCTTCTTGACCTTGCCGGTCGCCGTATGCGGTAGCTCGTCCACAAACTCAACGTCGGTCGGAATCCACCATCCGGCAACCTTGCCCTCGTAGTACTCGAGCAATTCCTTGCCCGAAACTTCCCCGTCTTCGGCTTTCACGACCACCAGCAGCGGCCTCTCTGTCCACTTCGGATGCGCAACGCCGATGACTGCCGCCTCGGCGACAGCCGGGTGCGCCATGATCGTATTCTCGAGTTCGATCGAGCTGATCCATTCGCCGCCGGACTTGATGACGTCCTTGGTCCGGTCGGTGATGGCCATATAGCCTTGCGGATCGATCGTAGCGACGTCGCCGGTGTCGAACCAGCCATCTTCGGTGTGGGAGCCGGCAGAGCCATCGAGCTTGTAATAGTCACTACAGATCCACGGGCCGCGAACCTGGAGCGCGCCATAGGCTTCCCCGTCCCAGGGTAGTATTTCTCCCTCGTCATTGACGATGCGCATCTCGCAGCCGTAGATGCCACGCCCGGCTTTCGCGGCGAGATCGAGCTGCTCCTCGTCAGATAAGCCTTCGAGACCGGCTTTCAGCGTGTTGACGACGCCGAGCGGGCTCATCTCGGTCATGCCCCACCCCTGGCGCGCTTCCACACTATGGTCGTCGCGAAACTCCTGGATCATCGATCGCGGCACGGCAGCGCCGCCAATGACGGTTCGCTGCAGCTTTTCGAGTCGCTTCCCCGCGGCCTTGCAGTACTGCAGCAGCGCCAGCCACACGGTCGGCACGCCCAGCGCGAGGGTGACGTCCTCGCTGTCGAGAAGTTCGCACAAGGCCTCGCCATCGCCCATCTTCGGGCCGGGCATCACGAGCTTGGCGCCAACCATCAGCGTGGCGTATGGCACGCCCCAGGCGTTGACATGGAACAGCGGCACCACGGGCAGCACGGTATCGCGGCTCGACATGGCCATGACATCGGGCGTCACCGCGGCGTAGGCGTGCAAGACGGTGGACCGATGGTCGTAAAGCACGCCTTTCGGGTCGCCCGTGGTACCCGAGGTGTAGCACAGCGCCGACGCCGCGCGCTCATCCAGCTCTGGCCAGTCGAAGTCGCTCGACTCATCGCCGATCAGCGTTTCGTAACACATGACATTCCTGAGCTTCGTTTCCGGCATGTGCTGCTCGTCGGTCATGATCACGAAGCCCTCCACGTTCGGGATCATTTCGGCGATCGCCTCCAGCAACGGGACGAACATGACGTCGGTAAAGACCCAGCGGTCTTCAGCATGATTGATGATAAATACGAGCTGTTCGGGAAACAGCCGCGGATTGATCGTGTGACAGACATAGCCAGCGCCACTGATGCCGTAGTAGGCCTCGATATGCCGGTAGTCATTCCAGGCCAGAGTCGCGACCCGGTCGCCCTTCTGCGCGCCCAGGCTCGCGAGTGCGTTGGCCAGCTGCTTGGACCGCTCTATGCACTCCCGGTACGTGTATCGGTGCCGCGGGTTGTCAACAGTGACCGATACGATTTCCCGATCGCCGTGGTAATTCGCACCGTGTTCCGCTATCGATGAAATCAATAGCGGCGTGTTCATCATAAGTCCGAGCATGCGGGTGTCCCCCTGTTGCGAGCGTCGCTAATTTAGCAGAAATGTCACGTCAACGGTTTCGCATAAGCACATTCCGAAGCTATTGATTTAGCGGTGTTTCGGCGTTTTCATGATATTCTCTCGCTCACTATATCTACAGCAATTCTATGCTTAGCAAGGGGGACAAATGAGCATGCGAATTTCATCACTCCTGCGCCTTTCCGCGCTGGCGCCAGTAGCAGTCACCGGGCTCGCATTCAGTCCTTCGACGTTCGCCCAGGAAGACACGGCGATCTTCGAGGAAATTGTCGTTACCGTACAACGACGCGAGCAGAGCATCATGGATGTTCCCGTTGCCGTTAGCGCGCTCTCCGGCGCCGAGATACAGGCGGCAGGCATCAAGGACATGTTCGACCTGCAGCAGAATGTCGTTGGTCTGATCGTTGGCCAGAGTCAGACGTCCACTTCCACCAACTTCTCGATTCGCGGCATTGGTTCCACGTCGAACAACTTCGGCGTCGAATCCTCTGTTGGTCTCTATGTCGACGGCGTTTACCGCTCACGCCAGAGCTCGCTGGTCAATGACCTGGCCGATATAGAGTCGGTCGAAGTCGCACGCGGCCCGCAGGGCACGCTGTTCGGCAAGAACACGGCATCGGGCGCGATCATCGTCCGCACCAAGCGGCCAAGCCAGGATCGCGACGCCTATGTCGAGGTCACGGCCGGTGATCACGGCCTGATCAGACTGGGTGCGGCTTCCAATTTCTCGCTCGGTGAGAACGCCGCGATGCGCGCGACAATATTCGCCTCGCAGCGCGACGGCTATGTCGACGATGTTGAGCGTGGCAAAGACTTCTACAACGATCGCGATCGTTTGGGTGCTCGCCTGCAGTTTGCCTTCAATGAGCCCGGCGACGATTTCAACATGCGCATCATTGCAGACTACGCGGAAATCGACGAAATCTGCTGCGTAGCAGTCGCCCGCGTCGACGGTTTGGTTTCACAGGCGAGCTTTGCAGCGGGTGCTCCGCAGTTCGGATCGGATGCAGCCGTCGCGCAGCTCGGCGGCACGATCTTCACAGACTTCCCGTACCCGCCAGGCCTTTTCGACCCTCTCGATGTCCGGCAGGGAGTAGGCTTTGACGAATACACGGTCGCCTATGACTCGATACCGCGCTCGACCAACGAGGACGCTGGTATCTCGGCAGAGTTGAACTGGGCGCTGGGAGACAGCGCGACCTTCACGTCGATTACGGCATTCCGGACTTTCGACACGACCGATACGATCGACGCCGACTTCACGAACGTACCGCTGATCTCGCGCACGAACGATGCCGAGATCGAGTCATTTTCACAGGAGTTCCGCTTCACAGGCGAAATCGGTGAGACCGTCAGCTACGTAGCCGGCGGCTACTACTTTGGTCAGGAAATTGACACCTTCACCTACACTGGCGACCCGTCCGGCGACCTTGGTTTACTCGGCCAATACATCGGCGTTACGACACCCGAACTACAGGACGCAGTAGACCTGGTCAACGCCATCAACGCACAAATCGGTCTGCCGTATCCGCCCGCCGGGGCGCCGTTCCCGTCCGCCCTGCAGATTCCGGGCGATCGCGCGGTCTGGGCGGAGGACACCGTCAGCCAGGATCATGACGGCTGGGCGGTATTCACCCAGTGGGATTTCTCGCTGACGGACAAGTTCATGATTACGATCGGCGGCCGCTATACGGACGAGACCAAGAAAATCAGCGCCGTTTACGAACAGGCAGCGCAGGGTCCGGCACCCGATCTCGATGCTCTCGGGCTGATCGGTTGCCAGCTGGATATTCCGACCGGTTGCTTCTCGCAGTTGCCGCCTCCTCTGGATGTTCCGCCGGACTTCACAAACCCGGCTACGCTGGCAGTATTTATCCCCTTCGGCTTCCAAGGTTGGGGTTCATACCTGTTCCCGCCGCTGGCTCCACGCCCTGACCTCGACGCAGAACTGTCTGACGACCAGGTCACGTATACGGGCAAGATGAGCCTGTTCCCGTCCGACTCGACCCTGCTGTACTACTCGTATTCCACGGGCTTCAAGTCGGGTGGCACCAACGTCGACCGCATATCGCCGGCATTCGATCCGATCTTCGGCGCCGAAACGTCAGAGTCACACGAAGTTGGTTTCAAAGGCGAGTTCGGGCCGTTGCAGCTGAAGGCCGCGATCTACATGGTTGATTACGACGACTTCCAGGCTAACACCTTCACGGGCACGGGCTTCAACCTGCAAAACGCGGGTAAACTCAGCACGGAAGGCGTCGAACTCGAGATACTCTGGCGTCCCACGGACTCGACCGAAATCCAGGCGCATTACGCACACAACGAGGGCGAGTACGACGAGTTCCTCGGCGGCACCTGCTGGGATACCTACCTGTTCCACCGCGGGGGTTCCGACCCTGGCAGCGGCGGCGATCCGGACGCCGAGGTTTGTGACCGGACTGGCTTCCCGCTGCCTTACAATCCCGAGGACCGTGCTTTCCTCGCACTGTCGCAAACTGTGGACCTGGGTGCGAATACGTCGATGTTCCTGCGTGGCGAGTACACTTATGCCTCGTCTCTGTGGACCGACGGCGACCTCGACCCATTCACTCTGCAGGACAGTGTCGAGATGGTGAATTTGCGTGTCGGATTCCTGTTCAACAGCATCAACTCCGAGCTGACCTTCTGGGGACGCAACATCACCGACGAGCGCTGGTACCACGGGTCGTTCGACCAGCCGATCGGTCTCGGTCGTATGAACTCGTACCCGGCAGAGCCGGCCACGTACGGCGTAACGTGGCAGTCGAACTTCGACTAAGGCAATCTCGAGCAATAACCTCACCGTCGCGCTGGGCCAGATCGCTCCGATCTGGCTCCAGCGCGATCCTACTCTCGGCAAGGTCGTAGACCGAATAGACGAGGCCGCGGCGCAAAGCTGCGACCTTGTGGTATTCGGCGAAGCGCTGGTTCCCGGCTACCCGTTCTGGGTCGAGCGCACCGATGGCGCCCGCTTTGAATCCGCGCTGCAGAAGGAACTCTACGCCCACTACGTTGAGCAGGCCGTCAGCATCGAAGGCGGCGATCTCGACTCTGTTTGCGCGGCTGCCGCGCGCCATGGCATCGCCGTCTATCTCGGCACGATGGAGCGCGCAACCAATCGCGGCGGACACAGCCTTTACTGTTCGATGGTCTACATCGATGCATATGGCCGCATCGGTTCGGTGCACCGCAAGCTGATGCCGACCTACGAAGAGCGACTGGTCTGGGCTATCGGCGATGGCCACGGCCTCAAAACCCACAAACTCGGCCCCTTTATGGTCGGCGGCCTCAACTGCTGGGAAAACTGGCTGCCGCTCGCGCGCAGCGCGCTCTACGGCCAGGGCGAGGACCTGCACGTCGCGATCTGGCCCGGAAACCTGCGCAATACCGAGGACATCACCCGTTTCATTGCCAAAGAGAGCCGTTCCTACGTCGTCTCGGTGTCGGGTCTCATGCGCCGTGAGGATATCGGGAACGATATTCCGCACGCCGACCTTCTCCGGGAGTCCGCCGACGATGTCATGGCTGACGGCGGCTCCTGCCTGGCCGCGCCGACCGGGGAGTGGCTGCTGGAGCCGGAGATCGGCGTCGAGTCATTGCGCGTCGCTACCCTCGATCATCGTCTAGTATTGGAAGAGAGGCACAGCCTGGACGTGGCGGGTCACTACGCGCGGCCCGATGTCACGCGCCTCGTCGTCAACCGAAAGCGCCAGGCGACGACTGAATTCGACGACTAACAGTCTGAAGTTCATCGAGTTTTAAATGGTCATCAAATGGGAATGGCAAGGTCATGTTCGGCCCGGGCGGCGACAGTAATCTGCTCCCCATCGAATGACCATCCAGGGGTTAAGACAATGAACCACCGTTACGAAAACATCTTGCAGACGATCGGTAATACGCCGATCGTGAAACTCAACAAGCTGGCGCCCGAGGGCGTCAACGTCTGGGTGAAGATCGAATCCTTCAACCCGATGGGTTCGGTCAAGGACCGGCTGGCGCTCAGCGTCATCGAGGAGGCCGAGGCCTCCGGCGCCCTTAAACCGGGCCAGACCGTGATCGAGGCCACCAGCGGCAACACGGGAATCGGACTGGCCATGGTCTGCGCGCAGAAAGGCTACCCGCTCGTTGTGACAATGGCCGAGAGCTTCAGCCTCGAGCGCCGCAAGATGATGCGCTTCCTGGGCGCCAGGGTCGTGCTGACACCAGCAGCGCTCAAGGGCAGCGGCATGCTGGCGAAAGCCATCGAGCTGGCCGAGGAGCATGACTGGTTCCTTGTTCGGCAGTTCGAGAACGAGGCCAACGCCAATGCGCATTCGCGGACGACTGCTCCGGAGATCCTGGCGGCCTTTGCCGACGACGGGCTCGACTACTGGGTTTCGGGCTTCGGCACCGGTGGGACGCTGAAGGGCGTATCCCGTGTATTGAAGAAAGAGAGCCCGCAAACCAGGGTCGTGGTCTGTGAGCCTGATAACTCGGCGATTCTCGGCAGCGGCATTCCGCAGCAGCGCCACGCCGATGGGTCCGTGGCCGAGAGCCATCCGCTGTTCCGCCCGCACCTGATGCAGGGCTGGAGCCCGGACTTCATCCCCAAGCTCACCGAGGACGTAGTCGAGGCAGACCTGATCGACGACATCCTGCCCGTGGCAGGCGACGACGCGCTCCGTCTGTCGAAAGCCCTGGCTCGCGAAGAAGGCATATTCGTCGGGATTTCCGCCGGCGCCACGCTCGCGGGTGCGCTGGCCGTGGCCGAAAAGGCCGAGCCCGGATCGAACATCCTCTGCATGTTGCCGGACACGGGCGAGCGCTACCTGTCCACGCCGCTGTTTGACGGTATTCCCGAGGACATGACGGCCGAAGAAATGGAGATTTCGACCTCGACACCAAACTACCGCTTCGACTCCGCACCGCCTCCACCGCCGGCGCAGGAAGAGGAAGAGCCGACAGTGGAGGTTGCCGCGGACGCTGTAGAGTTTTTCGAGGACGTCACGCACGACTCGGAAAATCCTGTCGTGCTCTTCGCGCTGGAGTGGTGCGAGTTCTGCTGGTCGGTGCGCAAGATGTTCGCGGAGTACGACATCCCCTACCGCTCAATCGATCTCGATTCGGTTGCCTACCAGGAGGGCAACAAGGGCGGCAAGATTCGCAAGGTGATCGAGCAGCGCACGGGCCTGAAGACGATCCCGCAGATATACGTCGGCGGGCAGCACATCGGCGGTGCTTCCGAGACTTTCGATGCCGTTCGCGGCGGCGAATTCCAGGCATTACTGGAGCAACAGGGAGTCAACTGGAACCGGCAGGTCGATACCGACCCGTATTCGTTTCTGCCCGGCTGGCTACACAGCCGCTAGGCGGACTACTCGTCGAAGAAATACATGCCGAGCGTCTCGGCAATGCAGGCCGGCTTGCGCTCTCCCTCAATCTCGATACGAACCTCCGAGGTCAGCATCAGCGCGCCGGCCCGCCGGCGCGCCTGCAGAACCTTACCGCGCGCGCGCACTCGCGAGCCCTCGGGTACGGGCGCCATGAAACGCACTTTATTGGTACCGAAGTTGATGGCGCGCTCGAGGTTCTCGAACTCGAGAAAGCCGACCGTCAGCGCGGGGATCAGGGACAAGGTCAGGTAGCCGTGCGCGATGGTCTTGCCTGCGGGCATCTCCGCTGCAGCTCGCTCGGTATCGACATGGATCCACTGGTGATCTGCCGTCGCCTCGGCAAACTGGTCGATGCGATGCTGGTCCACGACGACCCAGTCGGAAAGGCCGACTTCCTTTCCCTCGAGCGCTTTGGCGTCTTCTAACGACTTGATGAGCAACATGTTGCCTGTCTAAATACACACATGCTCGGGACCTCGCAAGTTTAAAGCCAGGTTTATTTTTGTTAGAAGCCACACATGGGAGAGGGAATTTTCGCAGTCGTGCTTGCCGCGGGCAGCCCATCGCGGTTCGGCGGCGCCAAGCAGCTTGTCGATATTGATGGCAGTCCAATGGTGCGGCTGGCCGTCGATTCGGCGACTCGGACCTGTGGGGACCGGACGCTTCTGGTCACCGGTCACGAAAGTGCGGCTGTTGCGCGAGCATGCGCAGGGCTACCCGGGTTTGTGTCGGTCAATGAGTCATATGATCGCGGTATCGGCAACAGTATCGCGCACGCTGTCGGCAGACTGTCTGCCCTGGCTTCAGGCATTTTGCTGGTCCTCGGCGACCAGCCCCTGGTCCGCGAGCAGCACCTGAAATCGCTGCTAGCCGCCTGGACCGGCGCCGATGACGAGATTATCGCGAGTTCCTATGCAGGCACGCAGGGGCCGCCGATCCTGTTCCCGCGCGGGTGCTTCGCCAGCCTGGCGGCCCTCGACGGGGACAATGGCGCTCGTCACCTGCTGGGTGACGAGCGATTTCGAGTGGCGACTGTCGTGTGCGAGGAGGCAGCGCTGGACGTGGATGTGCCGGATGACCTCCGGCAGGTTTAACTCAGGCGGACTTCGCGCAGCGTTCGCAATTAACCCAGCCCGAGTTGCCGTCAGCGTAGTGCTCTTTCTTCCAGATGGGCAGGCGCACCTTGAGCTGGTCGATGATATAGCGGCAGGCATGAAACGCCTCGTCGCGATGGGCTGACGATACACCTACCCAGACCGCGCATTCCCCGATCTCGAGCATGCCGGTCCGGTGTACGCAATGCGCCTGCAGGTGCGGGTAGCGCTCCCGCGCCTCGGCGAGAATCTTTTCGCCCTCGGTAATCGCCAGCGGCTCATAGGCTTCGTACTCGAGGCGCAGCACGTCGTGCCCCTCGTTGTGATTGCGAATCCAGCCTTCGAAGCCGCAATATGCACCGGCTGCCGGATCGAACAGTTTCCGCCGCAGCCCATCGGGGTTTATCGCGTCGGTTGTCATCTCGATCATGTCAGCCCCCGGCCACCGGTGGGAACAGCAGTACCGTATCGCCTTCATTGACCGGCGAATCCCAGTCGGCCATGACGTCGTTGATCGCAACCTTGCAGTGGCCGGTCGGTTCAGTGGACCGGTGCCGCTCCCGGGTCGCGTCAAAAACGTCGGCTGCGGTGTCGGCGTCAATCTTCAGAGTCTCCTCATTTACGCCGGCGTGCTCGCGAAACATCGCGAAGTAACGGACAGTGATCGTTTTCACGAGGCAGCCTCCAGCACGCTGGCCTGGAGGTCGTCGGGCGTATTGACGTTTTCGAGCGCCGCAGGATTGGGCTGGTCGAGCAACAACGTGTCTGAATTGATCAGCATCTTTCGTGGGCAGTGGATGCCGTCGTCTACAAAACGCCGCAACTGCGAGTCGCTGCCCGCGGTGTAAAGTGCGCAGAGAGGTTCAGGCAGGCCGTTGTAGGTGCTGCGGTATGCCGTGAACGGCTCGCGGTCGCCACGGTGCGCTAACAGGAACTCGAGCGTTTCCGCGTCCACGTTTGGCAGGTCGCAGGCGACGACTAGCCAGTCCGCGTCGGGGTATCCGTCCATGGCCGACAGTATGCCGGCGATCGGCCCGATATCCGTGTAGCGATCGACGATGGTCTCGTATCGACTCCGCTCGGGATCGTCCTTCTGATCCGGCCGCGCAGACACGAAAACCCGCTCGACTACGCCCTCCAGGAGCGACGCGACATAGCTCAGCTGGCTCTGCCCGTCGCGCTGCAGCAGCGCCTTGTCCTGGCCCATTCGGCGGCTCTTGCCGCCAGCGAGCACGAGGCCGTACAGCGGCCTACTCATCGCGCACAAAGTCTTTCTTGCCGCCCGTTTTGCTCATGAGGCGAGTCGGACCGATGACGATATCGTGCGAGAGCGCCTTGCACATATCGTAGACGGTCAGCGCGGCGACCGAGGCGCCGGTCAGCGCCTCCATTTCCACACCCGTCTTGTGGTGCACCCTGCAGCGACAGTCGATAACCGCCTCTGCGCCTTCGACGCCGATTGAAATCTTGCAGCTCTCCAGCCCTAGCGGGTGGCAGAAAGGGATCAGTTCGTGGGTCTTCTTTGCCGCCATGACGCCGGCAATGATCGCCGTCGAGAATACGGGGCCCTTCCTGGTTGCGATGTCACCGTCGGCAAGTTCGGCAAGCACCTCGGGCGGCAATTCGACCCGCGCCTGTGCGTGTGCCGTGCGCTCGGTCGCCGTCTTGTCGCCGACATCGACCATCGTCGGCCGGTTGTGCTCGTCTATGTGACTCAATTTGCCCATCTATCCACCAATTCGGTACATCTCCACCTTGCTCAGTGCATGGTGTTCGGCAACATCGGGGCGCCGAAGTTCGCTGTAGCGATCAGCACGCTGCAGCCAGATCCGCGACAGGATGTCAGCGAGCTCATCGTCGTCGGCGTTATTGCGCAGCGGCTCGCGGAGATCCGTTCCCTGGTTCGCGAACAGGCAAG
>JAAUYE010034988.1_pt1 | contig 11672 bp, 11 predicted proteins | sample 7278081 | NCBI WGS metagenome assembly JAAUYE01 (sample SAMN14350131, study PRJNA611818) | marine sediment metagenome | isolation source: surface marine sediment (0.6m) | place: French Polynesia: Moorea | collected 2018-08
GATACCCCGCCAGCCACGACCTTGCGCGCGTAGTCGCGCTCGGTGACGATGCCGCACAGGTTGCCGTCCCGCATCACCAGCAGGGATCCGATACCCATCTCGGCCATTCTCGCGACGGCCTCGGCCACGGTCGCCCCCGGCGCGATACTGACGAACTCATTGCCCTTGACGTCGAGCAGGTCTCCGACTTTTTGCAAAACGTGCCCTCCCGGTTCCGGCATTGCTTGCCGACAAGTTTAGCAGCCTTGCCGGGCGACCGCGTCCCGGCTTCGGTAAACCGTGATAGAGTCGCAACAGTTGCGCCGCTAATATGCGCGGCACGCCGAACGGTCCAGGGAGCTGACAGGCAGGCATGCAGGACATTGCTGACAGGGTACTCAGCGAGTACGCCTTCTATCGTGACGGATCGCCGGAGCTGCGCAAAGGGCTGCTGGACCATGTGGACGTCTATGACAGCAAGGACCTGAAGAACGGCCACCTGTTTCGCGTTGGCGACCGCTGTGACTCGATCTGGCTTGTCGGCAGCGGCAGCATCCGCGTCTACGTCTCGGGCATGTCGGGCCGCGGCGTGTTGCTCTACAACGTGCGCGCCGGCGAGATCTGCCCCATCAACATGCGCATGGTCCTCGCGAGAACGGTTGCCCTGGCCAGCGCCGATGCCTCGGCTGACCTCGTGGCCGTCGTGCTCGACCGTGCCGGCCTGCGTGAACTCTCGGCGCGGTTCACCGAATTCCACCAGTTCGTGGAGCAGTCCGTTGCCGACCGTTTCGAAGAGATCATCGTGCGCATCAGCGACATCACGACGCGCAGCGTGGACCATCGACTTATCGACCTGTTGCTCGAGGAGTTCGAGAATTCCGAGTTCGATCGCCCGACGGTCGAGATGACCAACGACGACCTCGCACTCGCGATCGGCACGGCGCGCGAGGTCGTCAACCGCAAACTGCGGGACTTCGAGCGCCTCGGCGCGCTCAAGCTCGGCCGCGGCCGGATCTGGCTCGAGGACCGGGCCGCGCTGCAGGCGTTGATGAAAGCGAAGCGCTCCGTCAGCATCGCGCACCGATGAACCGCTAGCGAAGTTCGTCCAACCCCAGCCACATCAGGAAGTCGATGTAGCGCGTGGTTCCGAGCCAGAAGTCCGCGGTGCCTACCGCACGAAATCCGTAAGCTCTGTAGAAGGCAGTCGCCCAGTCCGCGTCCTGCCAGACACTCAGCCACAGGCCGGTGCGGCCCTCCTCGCGGGCGACCGCGACGGCGCGGTTCATGAGCGCGCGTCCGACGCCCTTGCGCTGCCGTTCCGCATCGACGTACAGCTGCTGGACCTCGACCGCATCGGCGGCCGGTATCGCTTCGGGCGACGGGCCGCGGCGGAGCTTGATAAAGCCGGCAATCGCATCATCGTCGAACGCCATCGTGTAGGTAACGTCGGGTTCCTGCAGCTCGGCTGCCACGCTGTCGGGGCCGAAATACCGGTCGACATGAACGGCGAGGTCGTCGGGCTCGGAGTGCGGCCCGTAAGCCTGCGTGAACAATCGCTGGCCCGCCGCCGACAGCGCGTCGGCATCGGCGACGCGTGCGTCGACGAGTCGGAGACCCGAATTCATGCCCCCCCGAGCGCGTGCTTCTGCAGCAACTCCCAGTGTGGCTTGAAAGCTTCTATCTTGCGCTGCGCGGCCACCTTGTCCTTCTCGCCGAACTGCTCCTGCAGTTCGTCCAGCTTGCTGACCATCGAAGGGACACCCTTGGTGAATTCTGCGCCGTCGAGGAACAACACACGCCCCTCGACCGGGACCTGGCGCACGATCTGCCGCACGGCCGCGATGCGGTCGTAGAGTGCCGGCTGGGGATTCGAGAACGTGAAGCGGCGATCCTTGCTGATGACCGTCCAGTCCTGCATCTTGTCGCTGCCGAACACCGTGCCCTCGACGTCCTTGATGTGGAGTATGAGCAAGCCCTGCGATGTGAGCAGCAGGTAGTCGATCTGGATCTCGCCGTCATCGGAGTCGGGAACGACCAGCCCTTCGATACGGGCGTAGGCGATGTCTTTCAGAACGCGCTGCAGGTGGTCCCCACCCGCACGGCGCCGATAGACGAGCCAGACCACGAGCAGCAGCAGGAGCAGTACAGGCAGGAACCAGGTCGCGTTAAACGAGTCGAGGATGTCTGTCATGTGCTGGGGCCGGCTCCCGATGACCAGCCGTATTAATGGCGACTGATCGCGCGATCGTCAAGCATTCACGTCGAAAAGTAGTCGTGCAGCGCAGTATCGAGCGCGCCGAGGTCGGGGTCGATCGCGACCGAACGGCTGGGCCTCGACAGGATATCCGCGAGGCCCTCCGGCAGCGGCACCGTGCCACCGATCAGCGGCTCGACGATTGTCTCGAACTTGGCCGGGTGCGCCGTTGCGACCAGGATCCAGTCATTCCCGGCCCTGAGTTCCTCGTCGAGCTGCCGCCACGTGTGTGTCGCAGTTGCCGTGTGCGGACAGGTCGCGAAACCGAAGTCATCATGGTCCTGGCGGATTGCAGCCTCGATCTGCTGGTCGGTAACGGCAAGCACGCCGAGACGCTCTCGCAGCACTTCTGCGTCGCCGACGAGACTCCGCAGCCGCTCCATGTTGCTCGGGTCGCCCACATCCATCGCAGAGGCAAGCGTCTGAACGCTCGGCCGCGGCAGCCACTTTAGCGTCTCGAAGTAATCGCTAATCGTGCGATTGGCGTTCGTCGCAAGAATGATCGGGCCGATCGGCAGCCCCATCTCGCGCGCCATCACGCAGGCGAGCGCATTGCCGAGGTTGCCCGTCGGCACGATGAATCCCGGCTTGCGGCCGGTGCGGGCGTAGTGCGCAACGCTCGCGTGCGCGTAGTAGGTACTCTGCGGCAACAGGCGGCCGATGTTAATGCTGTTCGCGGAGCTGAAACGAAAACGGCGGCCGAGCCCGGCATCGGCGAGCGCGCTCTTGACCAGCGCCTGGCAGTCGTCAAACGCCCCCTGCACGCGCAACGACAGCACGTTCCTGCCCCAGCAGGTGAGCTGGTGCGCCTGTCGCTCCGAGACGCGGCCATCCGGGAACAGCACGACCACGCGCATCCCGGGGCGCTCGTTGAACGCCGCCGCGACCGCGCCGCCGGTATCGCCCGAGGTCGCCACGAGTATCGTCAGGGGATCGCTTTCGTCACCTTCCAGCCGCGTCAGGCAAGCCGCGAGAAAGCCGGCGCCAACATCTTTGAAAGCCGCCGTTGGCCCGTGGTAGAGCTCGAGGAGTCCTGTATAGCCTTCCCCTGCCGGCAGCGGCGTAACGGGGATGGGGAAGCTGAAGGTCTCCCGGAGGATGGCGTCGAGGTCGACATGCAGCGTCGAACCCGTGAAGAAGGGCTCCAGCAGCGTCGTGGCCACCGCCGGTATGTCGCCGGTCGCGGCAAAGTCCTTCGCCTCGAACTGCGGCAGTGACTCCGGCAGGAACAGGCCGCCGTCCGCTGCAATTCCGCTCACCAGCGCCTCGTCGAGCGTGACCGGCCCCGCACCGCGCGTGCTGAAATACCGCATCGTCAAATGTCCAGCCTGGCGCCCGCCGCGTCGAGCGGACTGACCCAGGACTGGCACGCGATCCCGAGTCCGCGGCAGGCCTGTTCCATGGCGCTGGCCATGTTCGTCGCCAGGCGGTCCTCGCAGAGCGCGAAAATACTCGGTCCGCTCCCGGACAGGCTGCAGCCCAGTGCGCCGGCGCGCATCGCGGCCGCCTTGACGTCCTCGAAGCACGGCACCGCAGCCGCCCGCTGCGGTTCGATGATCACGTCGCGCAACGTGCGGCCGATCAGCGCGACATCACCGGCCGTGCACGCGGCGATGAACCCTGCGAGGTAACCCTGCTGCTGCAGCCACTGCTCCATCGAATAGCCTTTCGCCAGACCGCGACGCGCATGCGCGGTATTGACCTGCAGCTCGGGATGCAGCAACACGGCGCTCACGCCCGCCGGGGCCGGAAGGCAGACGACGTCCGGCAACAGCACAGTCGGGCACAGGACGAGACCGCCGAGCAGACTCGGCGCGACGTTGTCCGCGTGCAGGCCGCCGCTCGCGTATTTCTCACCCTCCAGCGCGTAGGGCAGCAGGTCCTCGTGCGCCAGCGGTTCATCCAGCAGTGCATTGACAGCGACGACTGCAGCGACGGCCGACGCCGCGGAACTGCCCATGCCGGACTGCAGCGGCACGCCCTTGTGAACCGCGAGCGCGGCGCCACCGGCTGCACCCGCGGCATCCCACAGCGACTGCGCCGCGATGGAAGCGGTGTTCTCGCTCGCGTCCGTAGACAGGTAGGGATGAATCTCGCCATCCAGTCCGCGTACCTCCGCAATCGAGATGCCCGGGGTGTCGGCCCGCGTCGCGATCACGCGGTCGCCGGCGCCGCCGGCCAACGCGAGGCCGAGCATGTCGAAGCCGACGCCGACGTTGCCGATCGATGCCGGCGCAAACGCCGTAACGGAATCAGACATAGCCCGCACCGGTACTCAGGTAGTTCGCCAGCCGCAGCAGGTCGGCAAATACACCTGCGGCGGTCACCTCCGGACCCGCACCCGGTCCCTGCACCACGAGCGGGTTGGCGGAATAGCGATCCGATTTGAACTGCACGATGTTGTCGGTGAGGTTGATGTTGCTGAACGGGTGGTCCTGCGCCACGGCCTCGAGGCCGACCGAGGCATCCCCGCCGGCTTCCAGGCGCGCGACGTAGCGCAGCCGCCTGCCCTGCTTCTCTGCATCGCGGTACAGCGCATCGATCTCGCCGTCGAACTCGGGCAAGCGTCCGAGGAACTCCTCGATGCTGCAGTCGCGCAGCGCTTCCGGCACCAGGTTCTGCACCGGGAAGTCGCCCATCTCGATACGCTGGCCGAGTTCGCGCGCGAGAATGATGAGTTTGCGGGCGACGTCCATGCCCGACAGGTCGTCGCGCGGATCGGGCTCGGTAAAACCGTTCTCGCGCGCCTCCCGGACGATATCCGAGAACGGCCGCGAGCCATCGTAAACGTTGAACAGATAGGCGAGCGTGCCGGAAAAGATGCCCTGCGCCGAGTGGACCTCGTCGCCGGTATGGATGAGGTCGCACAGCGTGCTGATGATGGGCAGGGCAGCCCCGACCGTCGTCTCGTAGAAATAGTGCGCGCTGCCGTCGTCGGCAGCCGCCTGCAGCGCCTGGTAGTCTGCGATGGCACCGCTGAATGCCTTCTTGTTGGGCGTGATCACGTGGATGCCGCGCGACAGCCAGTGGGTGTACTGCGACGCAATGAACTCGCTGGCCGTGCAGTCGATGATGATCGCGTGCGGCAGGTGATCCGGATTCACGTGCGCCTCGAACGCTGCGAGATCGAGATCGACGGCGTCCTTCTCGAACGCGTCCTGCCAATCGTCGAGATCGATGCGGCGGTCGCCTAGCAGCATGCGGTCGGACCGCGCGATGCCGCGTACGCGCAGATCGAGGTTGAAGCGGTTCTCGAGGCGTGCATGCTGCTTCTCGATCTGGCGCAGCAGCGCGCTGCCGACCGTACCGGGACCGATCAACCCGATCGATACCGTTTTCGCCGACAGGTAGAAGCCGGAATGCGCCGCCCGCAATGCTCGCGTTGCTTCGTCCGAGTCGACGACGGCCGAGATATTGCGCTCGGACGAGCCCTGCGCAATCGCCCGCACGTTGATGCCGGCCCGGCCGAGCGTGCCGAAGAACCGTGCCGCGATGCCGGGCGTGCCGGCCATGCCGTCGCCGACGACGGCAACGATACTCTGCGAGTCGGTCACGTCGACGCTCTGGATCTGCCCGCTGGCCAGTTCCTCCGCAAATGCATCGGCGATCACGTGCTTCGCGCGTTCCGCGAGCACGCGCGGCACGGCAATACAGATCGAATGCTCCGAGCTGGCCTGCGAGATCAGCGTCACCGACACCCCGGCGTTCTTCAACGCGCCAAACAGGCGATCGGCGGTCCCCGGGACGCCGATCATGCCGGCACCTTCGAGATTGACCAGCGCCATGTCGCCGATCGCCGTGATGCCCTTGATGCCGTCCGCCTCGGTCGCCGCGGCCGCGATGCGGCTGCCCTGGTGCGCCGGGTTATGGCTGTTGCGGATAAAGACCGGGATCTCGTTGTCGATCACCGGGCCGAGCGTTTGCGGATGGATGACCTTGGCGCCGAAGTACGCGAGTTCCATCGCCTCGTTGTAGGTGAGCTGGTCGATGACGCGCGCCTCCGGCACGCGATTCGGGTCGGCGCTCATGACGCCGTCGACGTCGGTCCAGATGCTCAGCTCGCACGCGCTGGACAACGCCGCGAAGATCGCGGCCGAATAGTCGCTACCGTTCCTGCCCAGGGTCGTCTGCAAGCCGGTCTCGTCCGTGGCGATGAAACCGGTCATGACCGCAATACCCGTGAAATCCGTCGGGACGACGCGCCCGAAATTGTCGCGCGAAACGTCCCACAGCACGGTCGGGCCGAGTTCGGTCTGGTGCACGGTGATGACCTGCCGCGCATCGACCCAGGTTCCGCCGCGTTCCGGCTCGAGCCTGCCGATCACTGCGGCGAGCAGCCGAGCCGACCAGATCTCGCCATAGCCGGCGACGACGTCGCGGCTCCGTTGCGGCGCCGAGCGCACCAGCGCCACGGCCTTCAGGACATCGCGGATGTCGTCCGCATCCTGTCCCCAGGCATCGAGCACCGACACCAGCGCGTCGCCGTCGAGCAGCGCCTTGGCCGTGTTCGCATAGCGTTCGCCGACGGCGTTGAGGCCAGCTTCGTAGCCGCCGTCGTCGCGCTCGGCCTGGCTTGCGAGGTTGAGTAGCGCGTCGGTCATGCCGCCCATGGCGGAGACGACCACGCCGATGCGGTCCCCGGACCGCTCGATCATGAGCCCGGCGACGCGTTTGAAACAGTCGGCATCCGCGAGGCTGCTGCCCCCGAACTTGTGGATTTTCCAGCGATCCATGGCCAGTTGCCCGTGCGCCCTTTGCGCAAAACGCTGAATGATAACGACAGTTGCCGGTGCCGTCGCCTGTTTTATCTGAAACGATAACGGCGCCCGGGACGGCGCGCACGCGATGTGAAATTGGTGGGGGCACTAGGATTCGAACCTAGGACCAGCGGCTTAAAAGGCCGATGCTCTACCAACTGAGCTATACCCCCGGGGCGTGACGGTCAGACGGCTCGCGCGGCAAGGCGGCGCATCATACCGGAAAGGCGCCAAATGACAAGCGCGGCGCCTGTCAGACGCCTTCCGTCGCCATTCGCTCCAGGCGCTGGCCGGCGAGGCGCGCCGCGGTCGTCTCCGGGTAATTCGCCTGCACCTTGGACAGCGCGCCGCGCGCCGCGTCCCAGCGCTCCAGCTCGTAGTTGCAGTAGCCCATCTTCAGCAGCGCGTCCGGCACCTTGCGCGAACGCGGGTAGTCGTCGATCACGGTCTGGAACGAGGTCAGCGCCTGCTCGAACTTCTGGGTGACGTAGTATGACTCCGCAAGCCAGTACTGCGCATTGTCGGCCAGTTCGCTGTCCGGGTAAGTCACCAGGAACTGCTGGAACGCTGCCGCGGCGGGTTCGTAACGCTGTTCCTTGAGCAGCTCGAACGCCGCCTGGTAGTTGTCGCGGTCGGAGCCGCCCGGCACGGGCAGCTGCCCCGGCGGCAGTGGACCGCCATCGAGCACGTTGACCGAACCGCTTGCCTGCATGGACGTCTCGAGCGTCTGGATACGTGCGTCCAGGTCGGCGTAAAGCTCGCGCTGCCGCTCGTTGGTGGTGGAGGCACTGTACTCGATCTCCTCCGCCGAGCCCTGCAGCTCGTCGACGCGCCGCTCCAGCGCGCTCAGCTGCTGCGTCATCGTGACCAGGCTCTGGTTCTGCACGACGCGCTCGATCGCCTGCAGGCGGCGGTCCAGTTCCTCGAGCTTGACCAGCACCGGGTCTTCCGCCGGCGGCGTGGTCGCCAGGCACCCTGCGGCCACGAGGACCGCCGGCATCAATGCGAGCGTACGACTGCCTTTCACGATTCGAAACCCGTCGTCCTAGTTGGTGTACTTGATCTCGACGCGGCGATTTTGTGCCCACGAATCCTCGTCGCTGCCGAGCGCCACCGGACGCTCCTCGCCGAAGCTCACTGTCGCGATCTGCGACGCCGAGGCGCCCTGGATCATGAGCATGCGGCGCACCGACTGCGCGCGGCGCTCGCCGAGGCCGATGTTGTATTCACGAGAGCCGCGCTCATCGGCATGGCCCTCGAGCCGAACGCGAGCCCCCGGATCGTTCGCCAGTATCAGCGCATGGCGCGCCACAATGTCCGTGAAGTCGGCGCGAACCTCCGACGAATCGAAGTCGAAATAGATGATGTTGGTGAGCTCGCCCGCCGTGTAGTCGTCGTCGAGCATCTCGCCCGCACCCATCGGGTCGTCGCCGTAGACGTCTGTATCCGCACCGGCGCCGGCCGCATCGTAGGTGTCGTCGCCGGGCTCCGGGTCGGGCACCGTGTTCGACGCGCAGCCCGCCAGCAGCACGAGCATCAGGGTGGTTACAGCGAATTTGAACTTAAGCATCGTATCGTCCTTTGCGAAGTGTATTCCGGCCAGATCGGAATTAATTAAAAACAATAGGTTACGACCCTTTTATAAAGTAACCTATCAAATTCTAGTAGCGCGGGAACGGTGACCACACCGGCTCCCGCACGTCGCCCTGCCCGGAACTGACCCGCTGGCGAATCAAGCCATCGGCCGTTACCGTCTCCAGCACACCGTTGCGCGCCTGGCGCGTGGCGTAGATCAGCGTATCGCTGTTCGGCGCGAAACTCGGCGACTCGTCCTGCTGGCCTGCCGATACGACCAGCACGTCCTTCTTCCTGATGTCCATGACCGCGATCCGGTAGGCCCCGCGGTCGAGGTGCACCATGGCGAGGCGCTTGCCGTCCGGCGACAGCCGTGGCCGCGCATTATAACTCCCCTCGAAGGTCACGCGCTCCGGCGTGCCCCCTCTTGCCGGCACCCGGTAGATCTGCGGCCCGCCGCTGCGGTCGGAGGTGAAGTAGATGTAGCGCCCGTCCGGGGACCAGCTGCCTTCGGTATCGATGGCGCGGTGCGTCGTCAGGCGGCGCGTCTGCCGCGTGGCGAGATCCAGCACGTGGATGTCCAGGTTGCCGTCGAGGCCGCCCAGGGTGAGCACGAGCTGCTTGCCGTCCGGCGAGAACGATGGCGCGCCGTTGATGCCCGGCTTGTTGGACACCTGGATGCGATTCCCGGTGCGCAGCGTCTGCACCCAGATCGACGAGCGGTCGTTCTCGAACGATACGTAGGCGAGGCGCCGGCTGTCCGGCGACCAGGCGGGCGACATGAGCGGGTCGGTGCTCTGCAGGATTACCGTTTCGTTGTGGCCGTCCTGGTCGGCGACGACGAGGCGGTAGGTCTGCCCGTCCTGGCGCTGCTCCGCGGTGACGAACGCGACCTTGGTCGCGAACACGCCCTTGATGCCGGTGAGCTTCTCGTAAATCATGTCCGCCGCGCGGTGCGCGACGATGCGCATCGTGCCGCGGCTCGCCGGGATGCGGTAGCCCACGAGCTGCTCGCGCCGAAACACGTCGAACAGCTGGAAACTCACGTCGTACGCGTTTTCACCCGTCTGCACGACGCGGCCCACGACCACGGCTTCGGCCTTTACGAACGACCAGTCGTCGAAATCGAGCTCCGCACCGGTCGTCGGCTTCTGCAACATGTTCTCTTCAGCGATCGGCGCAAAACGCCCGCTGCGCTGCAGGTCCGCCGCGATGACCTCGGCCACGTCGAGCGGCATGTCGGCGCCCTCGCCCCTCCAGCCGAACGGCACGATCGCGACCGGTGTCCGTGCGACGCCGCCCTGGGTAATCTCTACTGTGATATCGGCCAGCGCGGTGCCTGCGCAGACGCACGCCGCGACGCCGAGAATGATTGCCTGTCTAATCACGATCAACATCCACCTCCGTCATTGGCGGGCTATTGTTCAGGTATGAAGCGAAATCGCAAGTTTGGATCGAATAGCAGCCGATTATCCGGCAACGGCAGCGGCGATGCCTTGTGGACCGCGGCCACGATCGATCGTTCAACGGCCGCGTCGCCGTTGCAGCTTACGACGCTTGCCGAGATCACCTCGCCGGTGGCGGTTTGCCGCACCTGCACCAGGCAGTCCAGGCCCGCCTGCGCACTCGCCGGGCGCGCCCAGTTGCGCAGCACTTTCTGCTGCAGCGCGAACTGGTAAGCCGCCATCTCCGTGGAGTTCATGGCCTCGAGGCGATCCGATTCCTCGTTGACCGCGCTCTGGAATGCCGCGGCCTCCGCCTCGCGCCGCTGGCGCTCGTTCTCCGCGCGCTGCCGCTCGATCTCCGCCTGCCGCTCGAGCTCGGCCTCGCGGCGCTTGCGCTCCAGTTCGGCCTCTTCCTCGCGGCGCTTGCGTTCCCGCTCGGCCTCCTCCTCGCGCTGGCGGCGTTCGGCCTCCTCGCGCTCGCGGCGCTCGGCTTCCTCCCGCTTGCGCTGCTCCTCGGCCTCCTGCTGGCGCCGCAGTTCATCCAGCCGCTGCTGCTCGATCAGCGCATCCTGCTGCCGCTTCGCTTCCTCCGCGGCAAGGCGCGCCTGCTCCTGCGCCGCCGTATCCTCGACCGGCGGCGGCTCCTTCTCGACGACCGGCGGCGGTTCTCGCCGTACAGGCGGCGGCAGCACGGTGCTGTCGGCCACCAGCGTGCCCTTGATCACCAGCGGCGTCGGCGGCGGCTTGCGGGTCGTTAAGTCGAACGCGAAGATCATCGACGCCGCGATCAGGCCGTGCAGCAGCACCGCCATGAACATGGGGATGATGTTGTGACGGTCCTGAATCACCGGCTACTCGGGGATCGGGTAGGTATCCAGCGGATCGGTGACGAAGCCGATGCTTTCCGCACCGCCCTGCTGCAGGACCACCATGGCGCCGACCACGTTGCCGTAGGGAACCGCGCGGTCGGCCTTCACGAGTATCGGCGTCTCGGGACTATTGCGCATCACGATGCGGACGCGGCGGATGACCTCCTCACCGGTGGTCGGCTTGTCTTTGTCGGCGCCCGCGTTGATGTAGAGATTGCCCTCCTTGTCGACGCTGAGCACCAGGGGCGGCGAGTTGGGCACGTCCTGGATCGGTTCGGCGGCGGCTTTCGGCAGGTCGACCTCGATGCCCTGGGTCAGCAGCGGCGCGGTCACCATGAAGATGACGAGCAGGACCAGCATCACGTCGATGTACGGCACGACGTTGATCTCGCCCATCAGTTTGCGTTTCTGCAACGGGGTAGGCATCTCGCTTACCTCAGCTTGGTGCGCGCGTGGCGGTGCAGGATGCTCGAGAACTCCTCCATGAAACCGTCGTAACGGTACTCGAGCCGCACCACCTTGTCCGCGTAGTGGTTGTAGGCGATCACGGCGGGGATGGCGGCGAACAGGCCCATCGCCGTCGCGATCAGGGCCTCGGCGATCGGCGGCGCGACCGTCGCGAGGGTTACTGACTTCATGTTGCCGATCTCCATGAAGGCATGCATGATGCCCCACACCGTGCCGAACAGGCCGATATAGGGACTGGTGGAACCCACGGTGGCCAGGAACGGCAGGTGCTTCTCAAGCCGCTCCTCCTCCCGGAGCATGGCCACGCGCATGGCCCGTCGGGCGC
>JAAUYE010132378.1_pt1 | contig 11672 bp, 9 predicted proteins | sample 7278081 | NCBI WGS metagenome assembly JAAUYE01 (sample SAMN14350131, study PRJNA611818) | marine sediment metagenome | isolation source: surface marine sediment (0.6m) | place: French Polynesia: Moorea | collected 2018-08
CACGCATGTTCGTCGTCTACCACAGCTGGGCGAGCACGATGTACGGTGTCGGTCTGTCTGGCCGGGACAGTGCGATCACGGACAGGATCCTCGAGATCATTGCCGGCACATGATGCCCAGCCCATGCTCACCCCCTGCCCCGCCAGCCGCAGCGCCGTTGCGGCCTGCGCGCAGCTTGAAACGCTACGCGCAGACGCCGCGCAACACAGGCCAACCTGTGCTAAACTGCGGTTACGGCGCTTCACGGGGTGGTGAAGCGTTGCGAGCGGTTGTTGGCTTGTACACCGACGCTCCTATCTAAAGGGTGATGGTATCACCGAGGGCCTCAGTCGTGGCCCTGCAGAACACACACTGGAGGAAATCATGGTGAAAGTTGCAGTCCGCGCTATCCACCAGACCAATGCGGCGACACGCGCCTTTTGGCTGACCGTGCTGGCCACCGCGTTGATCCTGGCGCAGACCCTTGCGGCTTCGGCGCAGTCGCGCCCCGCCACATTTGCGGATCTGGCCGAACAGGTTCGTAATTCGGTCGTGAACATCACGACCTCGACCACGGTTGCGACCTCGACGCAGCCGGGCCCCATCGTGCCCGAAGGGTCGCCCTTCGAGGACTTTTTCCGCGACTTCATGGACCGCAACGGCCCCGGGCAGCGCGGGCCGAGGCGGAGTCAGGCGCTTGGCTCGGGATTCGTGATCTCGGAGGACGGCTATGTGGTGACGAACAATCACGTCATCGATGGTGCCGACGAGATCCTGATTGAATTCTTCGAGGGGTTCGAACTGGAGGCGGAGATCATCGGCACCGATCCGAACACCGACCTTGCGCTTCTTAAGGTCGAGAGCGACGAGCCGCTGGATTTCGTCAACTGGGGTGACAGCGAAGTGGCCCGCGTGGGCGATTGGGTCATGGCCATGGGTAACCCGCTGGGTCAGGGCTTTTCGGTCTCGGCCGGCATCGTGTCGGCGCGCGGCCGGGCGCTGTCGGGCTCCTATGACGACTACATTCAGACCGACGCCGCCATCAACCGGGGCAACTCGGGCGGACCGTTGTTCAACATGAACGGCGAGGTGATCGGCGTGAACACCGCGATCCTCAGCCCGAACGGCGGGTCGATTGGCATCGGCTTTGCGATGTCGAGCCGGGTGGCCGAGAACGTGATCGCGCAGCTTCGCGACTTTGGCGAGACCCGGCGCGGCTGGCTGGGCGTGCGCATTCAGGATGTCACCGACGATCTGGCCGAAGGGCTGGGTCTGGAAGAGGCGCGCGGTGCGCTTGTGACCGACGTGCCCGAAGGCCCGGCGGCCGAGGCCGGTATGGAAGCCGGCGACGTCATCCTGAGCTTTGACGGTCAGGAAGTCGCGGATACGCGCGAACTGGTCCGCCGGGTCGGCAACACCGCGATCGGCAAGGAAGTGCGGGTTCTGGTCTTCCGCGACGGCGAGACCGAAACGCTGCGGGTCACGCTCGGGCGGCGCGAGGAAGCCGAACGTGCGGTGCCGGCGTCGGTAAACCGCGATGAGCCGACGACGACCGACCTCCTCGGGCTGACTATCTCGACGATGACAGACGAGCTGCGCGAGCAGCTGGGGCTTGCAGAAGATGCTGAAGGGCTGGTCGTGGCCGACGTGGCCGAGGACAGCGAAGCGTTCGAAAAGGGCCTCAGGGCCGGCGACATCATCACCGAAGCCGGTCAGGAACGCGTTGCCTCGGTCGGCGATCTTGAGGACCAGCTGGAAGCGGCGCGGGAGGCGGGGCGGAAATCGCTTCTTCTTCTGGTGCGCCGAGACGGCGATCCGCGCTTTGTGGCGCTGAGCCTCGAAGACGGCTGATCCAGCCAGATATCACAGCGAAAGGGCGCCCGCTGCGGCGCCCTTTTGTGTGGCCGGTCAGTCGTGCGGGATGATTTCGGCATCCGGAAGGACCACCCAAGGATGGGCCCGGTCGGCGTAGAGGATGCGGTTTGGCGCGGGGAAGGTCCTGTCGGCAAAGCAGCCGACGTGAACGCCGACCATGCCCGGACGCGCGTCGGGACGGAAGATCACCGACACCCCGCAGGTCGGGCAGAATTCGAGCGCGATGATACGGTCGGTGTCGGTCGGGCGGTTGTAGGTGGTATGCGCGCCTTCCTCGCCAACGAGCATGTCCTCTTTGTAGAAGGCGGCGATGTGGAAGGCGCTGCCGCTCCGAACCTGACAATCGTAGCAATTGCACATGTTGACGAAGGCCGGTTCGCCTTTGACGGTCACACGGAACTGGCCGCAGGAGCATGTGGCGGTGCGCGTTTGTGTTTCGGCCATGATGTCCCTCCTTCTCGGCTGCCCAAGCGTGACGGGCGGTGCAAGCGGCGTCAACAGAGCCGGCGCCGCTCGCGCAGAGCCGGTCGGGCGCCGACCTCGCGGCGGACGCGCTTCAGATGCCTCTGCCCGGACGGTCCCCGGTCCGAAGCCGTCTCGCGACAGCCGGCGAGAGAAAATGCCGGTGATGTGCGAAAGCCGCGTGAATGCCCCGGATCAAATGCCTCTCGGAAATCCGCTGTTTAAGGGATCTGCCGTCATAGTAGCGGAAGGGGCCGGCAAACGCCTGTTAGGCAGATTCCGGGTGGGGAATTGCAGCCTTCTTCTGGCCGCAAATGGTGGTTAGGGTCGCGCCATGAGCGAAGATACCCGGAACCCGTTCGAGCCCGATTTCGGGCGCATCGTCCGTCGCTGGGGCTTCTGGTCCGTGCTTTTGGGCGGGGTCGGACTGATCCTGACGTTTTACCACATCTTCGGGATCAGCAACGAGCCGACGCCGTCGGCCGGACAGCAGATCGGAGAGATCGCGGGAGAGATCCGGCGTGCGGCGTGGAGGTCGTTCCTTGGTCTTGGACCGGAATCTGCCGAGCCGGTCGCACCGGAGCCGAGGGACTTTCGCGATCTCGCAGGGTTCGCCGCGCCGGTACTGGGCGTCATCGCGCTTGTACTGGCCCTGATTTCAGGACTGCGGCGCGAGAACTGGCGCTATGCGACCTATGGAGCCGGGCTGGGTGTGGCGTCGATCCTGTTCGTCTACATCTGGTGGATGGCGCTTTTGTTCGTGGGCGCGATGCTTCTGATCGCGATCCTCGAGAACATTGGCGACATTTTCGGCGGCTGACCGGCGCCCGCCGGGTTTGACCCATGTCAGAGACGGCATGTGCATCTTGTGTGAGACTTTGGCCCGTTAGGAACAGGGACAGATATGCCACGCGATACAGACATGACTCAGACAGCCAAAAAGCCTGAATCCAAGCAAGCTGCGCAGCCGGATGGGCGGGATCGCGCCGACGCCATTCTTGCTTTTGAATCAGGAGAGTATCCCTACCCGGACAAGATGGGCCGGAAGGAATACGAGACCGAGAAAGCCGCGCTTCAGGCGGAGCTCCTCAAGGTGCAGGCCTGGCTGCAGGAAACCGGCCAGAAGGTCGTGATGATTTTCGAGGGCCGCGACGCCGCCGGCAAGGGCGGCACGATCAAGCGATTTACCGAGCACCTCAATCCCCGCATGGCGCGCGTGGTGGCGCTGAACAAGCCCGATGAGAAAGAGCGCGGGCAATGGTTCTTTCAGCGCTATATCGAGCACCTGCCGACCTCGGGAGAGATCGTTCTTTACGACCGGTCCTGGTACAACCGCGCCGGCGTCGAACGGGTGATGGGGTTCTGCGAACCCGGCGATTACCTTGAGTTCATGCGCGAAACGCCGGAACTGGAACGGATGCTGACACGGTCGGGCATTCGCCTCGTGAAATACTGGTTCTCAGTCACGCAGGGCGAACAGGCCCGGCGGTTCGCCTCGCGCGAGACCGACCCGTTGAAGCGCTGGAAGCTGTCGCCGATCGACCGCGCCAGCCTCGACAAATGGGACGACTATACCGAGGCGAAGGAGGCGATGTTCTTTTACACCGACACCGCCGACGCCCCGTGGACGGTGGTCAAGTCGGACGACAAGAAGCGCGCGCGGATCAATTGCATGAAGCATTTCCTGTCGCTGTTCGACTATCCGGACAAGGACACGTCGGTCGCGACACCGCCCGACACAGCCATTGTCGGCGGGGCGAGCCACATCATCCATGGCTCGGAGCACATCCTCGCGTCCTCACTTCACCCGGCGACCCGGAAGAGTTGACGGGGCGGACGACACTATGCGTCCTCCCCGTCCTGTTCAGGAGGGGAGAGCGCGGCAGTGCGCGCAACGGGGTGACGCGTCCCCCCGGGACCGGGCCCAGGTGTCACTTTCGTGGAGTGGCAAGACACCGCTTACGTCTATGCCGTGTTTTCAGACACCTCAGCCCCGCCCGGAGGCGCCGCCTGGCAGATCGCTTGTCTCACCCATGGCCGGGCCTTAGGCTCTGGCCCCATATTTTTTCGGAACCCCAATAGAAACGGCCAATCGCAGAACACATGTCGCTTTATCTTTCGCCTGATGCCCCGACCTCGCTGAATGCCGACGAAATCGACCGTCGCATTTCGTTCCTTCCGGACGACGAGATCCTCGAGATCGATCTTTCCAATCTGACGCTGGGGAACTCGGCCGACGTGAATCTTCTCTATGACCGGCTGGAGGCGCGGATCGCGGAGACCGGCGAGCCCTACTGGTTCTTTCTGATCAATTATCTTGGAACGCGCATCGATCCCGGCGCATGGTTCGCCCATTCGCGGCGCGGCAAGGACCTGAACCTCGCCCATTCGCAAGGGACCGTCAGGTACGAGGCGACCGAAGACACGCGCCGCCAGATCGAGACCAGCGCCGGCACCGACAACTTCAATCCCAACCTGTTCGCAGACCGCGACGATGCGATTGCCCGGATCAAGTCCCTGCCATCGAAGCGCAGGGCCAAGATCGTGCATATCCCGAATTACGAGCCCGGCGAGTTCAAGAGACGGGTCCGGTTCCTGGATGCTGAAGAGATCATGGACGTCGACTTCTCGAACATCACCTTCGAGCATTCGCGTGACGTGAACGACTGCTACGACGAACTTGAGGATCTGCTGAGGCCGACGGAGCGCAAGTGGTATTTCCTCGTCAACTACGAGAACACCAAAATCTTTTCTGAGGCATGGATTCAGTATGCGGCCCGGGGCAAGGCCCTGAACGAAGAATTTTCGCTCGGGTCGGTTCGCTATGCCCCCGGCTCGGAAACCGAGACGGACATCCGGCTTCGCGCAGAATCCGGGGGGTTTCGCCCGAACATCCGGAACACACGCGACGAAGCGCTCGAGCGGATCGCCGAAATGAAGCGCGACGCCGGGTAGAGGCTGAGGTCCGTAAGGCGCGGACAGCACCGATCGTCCCCCGACGTCGCATGATCCGGCCGGGGCCGGGGGCCGAACGGGCGTCCCGCCGGGCTATCGTCTGCACCTCGTCCGCTGCGCCCTATCCGACCGGCCATGGAATTTCGACGGCACCCCACTTGACCTGACGCGCGACCGTCGCCGAGAATTGCGAACGGGCACCCCGTCGCAGAACGGGCGCCCGGTGTAGAGAGGCAGTCGGCCGTTCCGGCCTGAAGTGCAGTCCGCGAGCCACCTGTGCGCAGATGTCGAATGTTGCGTTGCGCGACCACAGGGAGGACTTGGCCATGCGGGCGATTGCGGTGATCGGACCATCACAATCCGGAAAGACGACACTGATCGAGGGGGCGATGGCGCTGGAGGGCGGACGGTCTCACACCCTCAGGTTCCTCGGCGATACGGCGATCACGCCGTTCGCGTTCATGGGCGATCCGTGGGCGATGCTGGAGGCGCCCGGGGGGCACGATGCGTTTTCCCATGTCGGACCGATCCTCGCGGTCGCCGATGCGGCGGTGCTCTGCGTGCCCGCACAAACCGATGCCGCGGTCCTGGCCGCGCCGTATCTGCGCGTCCTCGAAGAAGCCGAGATTCCGACATTCCTGTTCATAAACAAGGTCGATGCCGCGTCCGAGCGGGTGGCCGATATCGCGGCGGCGCTCCAGCAGTACTGCCCGAGCACCATCATCCTGCGCCAGATTCCAATGCGGGAGGGTGACGAGATCACGGGCGTGATCGACCTTATCTCCGAACGGGCGTGGGAGTATCACGAGGGCAAGCGGTCCTCTCTGGTCGAATTGCCCGGACACATGGTCGACCGCGAGCAGGAGGCGCGGTCGGAACTGCTGGAGGCGTTCGCCGATTACGATGACGCGCTGCTCGAGCAGATTATCGAGGACAAGCAGCCGATCACCGACGACGTCTATACGATCGCGACCGGTGTGCTTCAGCATCATGACCTCGTGCCGGCGCTTCTTGGGTCGGCGGGGCATGGCAACGGCATTCTGCGGCTGATGAAGTCGCTTCGCCACGAGGTGCCGGACGTTTCCGCGCTGCGCGACCGGCTTGGGCTTCCCGGGGAGGTTCAGGCGGCGAGCTGTCTGGCGGATCATCAGAAGCATCTTGGCAAGGTCACGCTTATCCGCGCCCTTGGGGCAGGTGTCGGGCCGGGCGTGCGCTTGGCCGGGGAGACGGTCGGCAACTTCAATTCGCTGGACGGAAAGACCCCGCTCGGCGCGGCCCTCGAGCCGGGTGAATTCGCCGTGGCGATCAAGAGCGAGCACGTATCTCCGGGCGCGTTTTTGGTGCCGGACGGCGCGCAGGCCATGCCCGAATGGGCGACCGGGCGGCCACCCGCAATGAAGCGGATCGTGGAGCCCGAGCACCTGAAGGACGACGGCAAGCTGTCGACAGCGCTTGCCCGCCTTGCCGAAATCGATCCGGGACTGACCCTTGCGCGGGACGAACTGGGCGGGCTGCCGGTTGTCGGCGTACAGGGGCAGCAGCATCTCAAGCTGGTGCTGGCGAAGCTGGCCGAGGCCTTTGGCATCGAGGCCGGGTCGAAGGACGTTCCGACGGCACTGCGGGAAACCATCCGGGGCCGCGCCACGATCCATCACCGCCACCGCAAGCAGTCGGGCGGGGCGGGTCAATTCGCGGACGTGGTGATCGACGTGGCGCCGCGACCCGCCGGAGGGGGCTTTCAGTTCGAGGAGACGGTGAAAGGCGGTGCGGTTCCGAGGAATTACATTCCGTCGGTCGAGGCGGGCGCCAAGGACGCCATGGCAGAGGGGCCGTCGGGGTATCCCGTCGTCGATGTGGCGGTGACCCTCAGAGACGGTAAATCGCACTCGGTCGACAGTTCCGATTTCGCGTTCCGGACGGCAGGCCACCATGCCGTCAAGGAGGCGTTGCAGGAGATCGGCACGGTGATCCTTCAGCCCATTCTTTCCATGGAAATCCACGTCCCGGCCGTGTTCACGGGGGATCTGGTGCAGGCGGTCAGCGGCATGAAGGGTCAGGTCCTCGGGTTCGAGCCCCACCCCGTGGCGAGCGGCTGGGACGTGTTCCGGGCACTGCTGCCGATGGCGTCGGAGGACTCGTTCTCGCAGAGCCTGGGAAGTGCCACGCGGGGCACGGCGTGGTTCGCCAGCAACCTCGATCACTACGAGGAAACGCGGGCGCCTGTCGCGACGGAGCCAGTGGGCTGACCCTGCCTAGTAAAGGCCGTCTACGCGGGCCCGCAGTTTGACGAGGGCGAGGACCGTGTCGATGGTCGGCGTCGGAGTTTCCGTGACCACGCCCAGTTCCTGAACCGAGCCGAGGAGGGCATCGATCTCCATCGGCCGGCCGGCGTCGAGATCCTGAAGCATCGAGGTCCGGTGCGCGCCAACGGCGGCGGCGCCGTCGATCCTGCGGTCCACGTCAATCGGAAACTTCACGCCGAGCTTCTCGGCGATTTCCTGCGCCTCGATCATCATCGCGCGGGCCACCGCGCGTGTGCCGGGATCGGTACAGAGGACGTCAAGAGTCGCGTGGGTCAGGGCGGAAATCGGGTTGAAGGAGAGATTGCCCCAGAGCTTGACCCAGATCTCGTCCCGGAGGCGTGGCCTGACGGGCGCGCGCAGCCCCGCCGCGGCCAGAGCCTTGGACAGGGCCAGCGCCCTCTCTGATTTGGAGCCGTCCGGCTCACCGAGAGAGAACCGGTTGCCTTCGATGTGACGGACGACGCCGGGCTCGGACACCTCCGCCGCCGGATAGACGACGCAGCCGAGCACGCGGTCGGGGCCAAAGCCGTCCCACTGGGCGTTGCCGGGGTCGACCGTTTCGAGGCGCGTCCCTTCGAGCGGTCCGCCGATCCTATGAAAGTACCACCACGGGACGCCGTTGACGCCGGAGACGACGGTCGAATCGGGTCCGATCAGCGGTTGCATGACGGGCACGACGGGCGGCACCGAATGCGCCTTGAGCGTCACGATCACATAGTCCTGCGGGCCGAGGTCCGAGGGATCGTCGGACACCGTCACCGGCACGGTCGTGCGCGCGTCCTCTTCGATCAGGGTCAGCCCGTTTTCGCGCATGGCCGCAAGGTGGGGACCCCGCGCGACAAGGCTGACATCCGCGCCGGCGGCAGCGAGTTTTGCGCCCATGTAGCCGCCGATAGCCCCGGCGCCGAAGATACAGATTTTCACGTGACGTCTCCGGTCAGGCGGTCTCGGCGAGACCCAGTTTTTCGGCAAGGCCGATACGCTGCAGCTTGCCCGTCGCGCCTTTCGGGATCTCGTCGAGGATCACGATCTTGCGGGGCACCTTAAAGGCGGCGACGCGTTCGGAGGCAAACTCGCGGATCTCGGCCTCGGAGACCTCCGCGCCATCCTTGAGGACGACCGCCGCGGCGACTTCTTCGCCCAGTTTCGGATGTGGAAGCGCAAAGGTGACGACCTGCGCGATGGACGGATGCGCCGAGAGAACGCCGTCGACCTCGAGCGGGCTGACCTTTTCACCACCGCGATTGATGATCTCTTTCAGACGCCCCGTGAGGCTGAGATACCCCTCGTCGTCAAAGGCACCCTGATCGCCGGTTCGGAACCAGCGGCGGCCTTCGGCCTCGAAGAAGCTCTTGGCGTTGGCTTCGGGGTTGCCCTCGTAGCCGGGGGTCACATTCGGGCCGGAGATCACGACTTCGCCGGTGCCGCCGATCAGACGATCCTCGACCTCGTTGGCGATCCGGACTAGCGGGCCTGCCTCGATGCCGACCGAACCGGGCTTCTGCGCGCGAGGTGGGAGCGGATTGGACGCCATCTGGTGGGCGGCTTCGGTCATGCCGTAACCTTCGATCACGGGCGCGGCGAAGGTTTCCGCCAGCGCCTCCATCACCGGGCCGGGCAGCGAGGCGGAGGACGACCGCAGGAAACGGAGCGGCACCTCGGCAATGGCGTCGGCGTTCCGCGAGGCCCGGGACAGAATCGCCTGATGCATCGTCGGGACGGCGGTGTACCACGTGGGCCGCGCCTCGCGCATCCAGCCGAAGAAGCGCAGCGCATCGAAGCCTGGCGCACACCAGATCGATCCGCCCGCGGCCAGGGACGCCGAGACGGCGGCGATCAAGCCGTGGATGTGAAAGAGCGGCATCACATTGAGACAGCGGTCGGATGGCGTAAGAGCGAGGGACGCCATGATGTGGCGCGCCGACGCTGTCACATTCGACTGAAGCAGCGGCACGATCTTGGGCCGCGAGGTGGTGCCCGAGGTGTGCAGGATAAGCGCCAGATCGTCCGGCGCGGGAGGCGTCGTGTCCGCCGATCCCGTTGCACCTTCTGCGCGGAGCGTGAAACTGCCGGCGGGTGCATCCGACGAGGTCGTCAGCCACAGGATCGTCAGGCCGATCCGGCGGGAAACGGAAAGCGCCGGGCCGTCGTAGCCGTCGGGCAGGATGATTGCCTTGGCCTTCAGGTCGCCGAGATAGAATTCAAATTCGTCTTCTCGGTAGGCCGGGTTGAGGGGGGCCGTCACCGCCACCTGCGCGACCGTCACGAAAGCGGCGGCCATTTCGGGTCCGTTGGGGAGAACGATGGCCACGCGGTCGCCGCGGCCAATTCCCGCGCCGTGAAGCGCGGTCGCGACGGTGCCCGACAGCGCGCGAAGATCGCCGTAGGTCATCCAGCCGCGGTCCGGCGCCCCAAAGGCCGGCGCGCCGGACGGGTGCGCTGCGATGAGCGCGGAATAGGTATCGGTCATGCAATATCCCCTGTCGTCTTCGGTCACTCTGCCGGCGAGACCAGTGAGGTCTTCGACCGGTGCCGCACCAGTTTAATTACGGGCAGAAGGAAGAAGATCAATGCCAGTGCAAGAAATGTAGCCGATAGCGGCCGCTCGACGAAGGCCAGCACGTCGCCCTGTTCGGCGATCAGGGTCTGGCGAAAGCTCTTTTCCATGAGCGGCCCGAGGACGAGGGCGAGTACCAGCGGCGCAAGCGGGTACTCGGCCTTGCGCAGCAGATATCCGGCGACGCCGAATCCCGCGATCAGCCAGACGTCATGCATCTTCTGACTGGGTGCGAAGCCACCCACGATGCAGAGAACGAGGACCATAGCGCAAAGCACGGTGAATGGCATCCGAAGCGCCCAGACGAAGAGCGGGATCAGCGCGAGATTGATCGCAACGGCGGCGAAATTGGCGGTGTAGAGCGACGAAATAAGGCCCCAGACGAAATCGGGCTGTTCGATGAAGAGCATCGGCCCGGGGACCAGCCCCCACATGACCATGCCCCCGAGCAGGAGCGCCGTCGTCGGCGACCCCGGGATACCCAGCGTCAGCATCGGCAGAAGCGAGCCGGTCGAGGCGGCGTTGTTGGCGGTCTCGGGCGCGGCCACGCCTTCGATGTTGCCCTTGCCGAAGGTCTCGGGCTTTTTCGAGGTGGTCTTGGCGATCCCGTAGGCCATCAGAGACGCAGGTGTCGCGCCCGCCGCCGGCAGCATGCCCACTAAGAAGCCGAGGAACGAGCCGACGCTCATCGTCTTCCAGAGCCGGTTCATCTCGCGCAGGCCGTGGCCGAGTTCGCGAAAGGTCAGCTTTGCCGGCGTGACGCTGGGCGAGGTTCTCGACGTCTCGATGGTGTGGAGCACCTCGCCGACGCCGTAGACGCCAATCGCGAGGACGAGGAAGGAAATGCCCGAATAGAAACCCGGCATGTCGCCGAAGATCAGGCGCGGCTGGCCCGAGATCAGATCGAGGCCGACCGTGGACAGGACCAGACCGAGGCAGATCATAATCATGGTCTTGAGGATATCGTCCCCCCCAAGCCCGACGAATGTTGTGAAAGCCAGAAGGACAAGCGCGAATTCCTCGGCCGGCCCGAAGGCGAGCGCGAGATCTGCGAGGGGTGCCGCAAAGAGTGTGAACAGCACGACCGAGATCGTGCCGCCGATGAACGAGGCCACCGCAGCGGCGATCAGGGCCAGGCCCGCCTTGCCCTGCTGCGCCATCGGACGGCCGTCAAAGGTTGTGGCCACGGCGGTCGAGGCGCCGGGAATGCCAAGCAGAACGGAACTGACCGCGCCCCCGTACATCGCACCATAGTAGATCGCGGCGAGCAGGATAATGGCGGAGGACGGCGGCACGATGAAGGTCAGCGGCAGAACGATGGCCACGCCGTTGACCGACCCAAGTCCGGGCATTGCACCGATGAACAAACCCGCCGTGACGCCGATGATCACGATCATCAGGCTGACGGCTTTGCCACTTCGCTGTCGCCCGTCAACCTGATGATCGTGATCATCGGCGTCACGGCGGGTCTGTTTATCGGTGCAATGCCCGGACTTGGGTCGGTCAACGGCGTGGCCATCGTTCTGCCGCTGACCTTCATC
>JAAUYE010201804.1_pt1 | contig 11661 bp, 10 predicted proteins | sample 7278081 | NCBI WGS metagenome assembly JAAUYE01 (sample SAMN14350131, study PRJNA611818) | marine sediment metagenome | isolation source: surface marine sediment (0.6m) | place: French Polynesia: Moorea | collected 2018-08
GAGGAGGGCGAGTGCCTCGAGGCTGTCATAGCCACCGGTGTTATATACCAGCGGGATATTCAGACCCTGTTGGGCCGCGATATCGACCGCGGCAATGATTTGAGCAACAACGTGACTGGGTGTGACGAAATTGATGTTATGACAGCCCTGGGCCTGCAGTTGCAGTATCATATCCGCCAGTTGTGCCGGTTCGACTTCTTGTCCCTGGCCTTTCTGGCTGATCTCCCAGTTCTGACAGAACACACAACGCAGACTGCACCAACTGAAAAAAATGGTGCCGGAACCATTCCAGCCTCGCAACGGCGCTTCTTCACCATGATGGGGACCATAGCTATTAACAACGGCACGTTCACCGGTACGACATACCGCGCCCTTAATAGTCTGGCGACGATTCATATGACAATAGCGCGCACATAGATCGCAATCTTCCAGGTGCTTGTAGGCTTGCTCAGCCCGTTGTGACAGTTCACCTGCTTGTAACAAGGCGTGATAGGCCGGAATGAAAGAACTATTCTGGACTTTAGTTGATGAGTTTTCGACCGGGTCTCTATTCATCATGAGTCACCCTCATACTTAAGTTTAGGCAGGGAAAGATGTTTACGCCAACGGCCTTTGCGGGAGGCACTATTATTAGAAGAGACAGAAAAGGTGTATTTGTTCGATGCCGGTACATAATGAAGATATTGCTGTGATCTTTGATGAAATGGCGGATCTGCTGGAGATTGAGGCTGCCAATCCGTTTCGAGTGCGGGCTTACCGCAATGCGGCACGGACTATTCGCGGCCTGGGACGTGAGTTGAGCGAAATGGTGGAAGCCGGGGAAGATCTGACCCGATTGCCTGGGATTGGGAAGGACCTGGCAGCAAAGATCAAAGAGATCCTCGGAACTGGTCACGCCAAAGCATTAGACAAGTTACATAAAGAAGTGCCTGCCAGCCTGGAAGATTTGCTCAAGATCCCAGGACTGGGACCCAAACGGGTCAAGGTTCTCTACCAGGAATTACATATTAAGACCTTGAAGCAGCTGGAAAATGCGGCTCGTCGCGGTAAATTGTCAGTCTTGCCTGGTTTTGGTCTTAAGACCGAGCAACGGATTGTGGAAACAATCGGCGCCCACCGCAGCCAGGAAAAACGGTATTTGCGCCATGTGGCGGAGCAATATGCCGAACCGCTGGTAGCATACCTGCAAACAATCAAGGGTGTTAATGATGTAGTGGTGGCCGGAAGTTATCGACGAGGTAAGGAAACGGTAGGTGATCTGGATATTCTGGTGACTGCCAAGGCACAAAGTTCGGTGATGCAAAAATTCGTGGCGTACGATGAAGTGGTTGAGACCGTGTCTAAAGGTACAACCCGGGCAACGGTATTTTTGCGCAACGGCCTGCAAGTTGACTTACGCGTGGTAGAACAACAGAGTTTTGGTTCGGCATTACATTACTTTACGGGCAGTAAGGCGCATAATATCCAGGTCAGACGGCTCGCCCAGCAACGTGGTTTGAAGTTAAACGAATACGGAGTTTTTAAAGCTAAAAAGAGTATTGCCGGTAGCACCGAAGCCTCTGTATACAAGGCCGTGGGATTGCCATTTATTCCGCCTGAACTGCGTGAAGCTCGGGGTGAAATTGAAGCGGCGCAAGCGAAGAAGTTACCCAACCTGATTACGCGTGCGGATTTGCAGGGCGATCTGCATGTCCATACCAATGCTACGGATGGTAATGCAAGTATCGCAGAAATGGCGCAGGCCGCCAAACACGCAGGTCTGAAATACCTGGCCATTACCGATCATTCAAAACGTTTGACCATAGTACATGGTCTCGATAGTAAGCGCCTGCAGCAGCAGCTCGATGAAATCGATAACTTAAACAGTCAATTGACAAACATTACGATCCTCAAAGGCATCGAGGTAGATATTCTTGAAGATGGCAAACTGGACTTGCCCGATAAAATATTGTCACAGCTGGACCTTGTGATCGGGGCAGTGCATACCAAATTCCATTTGTCTCAGCAAAAGCAAACCAGCCGAATTCTACATGCGATGGATTCAAAATACTTTTCCATTCTGGCACACCCGAGTGGCCGACTACTAGAGGAGCGTCCTCCATATGAAGTGGATATACCAAGAATAATTGAAGCGGCAAGGGAGCGCGGTTGTTACCTGGAACTAAACAGTCAGCCACAACGGCTGGACCTGATAGACAGTTATTGCCAATTAGCGAAGGAAGAAGGCGTAATGATAAGTATTAACAGTGACAGCCACTCAACAAATGGATTTGATCTTCTTGAAGGCGGTATTAATCAGGCACGTCGTGGCTGGCTGGAAAAACGCGATGTGCTCAATTGCTGTTCCTTGCGTGAGATACGCAAATCACTCAAATCAACAATGGGCTAAGATAGATGAAATAATGATAGTGAAATGGCTAATCATGACTTTTAAACTAAGTTAATCGGTGGGTAATTCCCCTTTCCACCAGGAGAAAATACGATGGCAATGGCAGAATCAGTAGAACGCTATTTAATACAACACAGAGTAGGGTATGAGTTGGTCCCTCATCCAAAGACCTATTCGAGTCGTGATACAGCAAAGGTTGCTCATATTGCAGAGGACCATATTGCCAAGGCAGTGATCGTCAAAGATAACAAGGGCTATGCCATGGCGATAATCCCGGCTAGTCACTGGCTAAAATTGGAGGCATTACAGCAAGAGACAAATCGTGATTTTGTGTTGGCATCGGAGTCTGATGCTACGCAGTTGTTTTCCGATTGTGCCCCGGGCGCAATACCGCCCTTAGGACCGGCATATGGTCTGGAAACGTTTTTGGATGAACGCTTAACGACACTTGCCAATATCTATTTTGAGTCCGGTGACCATGAAGATTTGGTGCACGTGGATGGGGACACATTTCATGTTTTGCTAAAGGGAATCAGACACGGACATTTCAGTCATGATGAGTAATTGGTTGTCGCTGGCATTAGTAGACGGTAATTTTTCCGTCTATTAAATCCTGTCTAATTACCGCGATATCAGCCAGTTGATCATAGACAATTTCTTCTGCGCGAGATCTAACGGCATCAATTGGCAGGTCGTCCTGCATGGCGAGTTGTAACTCGGCTATCTGTGGTTCCGTGATTGGACTGCCAATACGGCTTACCAGATAACAATACGCCTCATTTACCTCTTCGAGTTCATTGACGAGAGTATTGGTTACTTTTTGAGCGACAATGTTGTAGAGTTTACCAACATGAGTAACAGGATTTTTCCCAGCTGCGGCCTCCATGTTCATAGGACGATACGGGGTAATAAGGCCATTAACACGGTTACCTCGACCAACCTCCCCATCATCACCGCTTTCAGCAGAAGTGCCGGTTACCGTCAGATATATGCTGTCTTTGTCAACGTCATCAGCGGTATTAACGTTGACGTGCACATTCATAGTCGATTCGCTTCGAGCTGCCTGCTCTACCAGTGAAACGAGGCTTGACTTTCTTTTTAGATAATTATCAATATCCTGAATATAACGATCAACAAAGGCACAGGCTACTGTTAACTCAATCGAGTTGTGGTGTCGAACCCCCATTACCTTGATATCTTCTCCAAATTCCGGACTGGATGATTTGCTACCTTCAGCGTTTAGTGATTTTTCTACCTGTACGACAACCCGTTCCAGTTCGCTGAGTGGCGCATAACCGACACCACAGGAAGTATCATTAGCAAGCGCAATTCCAGTTTGTTCCTGACGTAAATAAAGTTCAACCAGGTCAATGGAACCGGGGCGAATCAAGCTATGCAGCCGAACATGCTGTGCCGGATCCAGGGCATGCATATTGGTGGCCAGCCAGTTATAGCAACTTTCATAAACGAGATCTTCAACAGGAACGTTTACTCCTTTGTATTGACAGGTTGCCCGACCCGCGAGAAAGATTTCAATCGGCTCGAGAACCTTGCCTCCACCAAAACGTGGTTGTGAGGCACCACCCCAAAGAAGAGCCTTATCGACATTGTGATGCATAACAATGCCAAATCTGTCGAGATAATACTTGCACAAGGCACGACTTAACTCTTCAGCCAGCGCATCGCAAATGGTATCAGGGTGACCTATTCCCTTGCGTTCGACAATTTCTACTATTTGCCTCGCAGAAGAAAATGCTTGGCGTTCTGTAATAGTAATTTGAAACATCTAACAACCTTATCCATTCAGAAACTGTAGTAATACTGTGGGTGGTTCAAGCCAGCCCAGTAAAACCAGAAGAATTACTATAATTGAATATAATACCGAGACCATCAAACTGTGTTTGATACTAATGGTCCTGATTTCTTTATGGAGTAGTCGCTCACCGCCCCAGTGCATCAGCAAGAATCCTAGTAAATTGGTAAACCAATAACCAACAATAAAGCTCGGTAAGAATAAACTTTCATGCAGTAATGAAAAAGGCAATGAGATGAAATATGCCAATGGAATATTGATGACCAGGTCGTTCCACCAGGTTAAGGGAGAGAGTATAAACCCTGTTGTTACCAGTACGATGCTAAGTAGATGACGCTTATTGTGGGGCTTGTTTTTTTTACTGCCCGGGTCTGAGACCGAGATATGCTTGTTGATAAGAGATGACATTATTTAATGATGTAACCGGATTTATCGATAGAGGTGATTATGGCATCAATATGTTCTTTACCTTTTGCTTCTAATAGCATTTCTACTTCTGTATCACCAATATCAACCTCACTTACCGAATGATGCTGATATATCTCCAGGATGTTGGCGTGCTGATCAGCAATCAACGATGCCAGCCTGGCAATATTGCCGGGCTTATCCGGAATGATTACTTTTAGACGAGCCAGCCGTCCATCATACTCAAGGCCGCGTTCGAGGATCACGCTAAGCATAGTCATATCGATATTACCACCGCTGAGTACCACAACGATTTTTTTATTCGTAATATTGTCAATATAGGCATGACTCAAAGCGGCGAAGCCGACGGCGCCGGCACCTTCCGCAAGAGTCTTTTCTCGCTCCAATAACAGCATGATTGCGCTGGCGATATTTTCTTCGGTTACCGCTACTATTTCATCGACGTATCGCTGCACAAGTGGAAAAGTATGTTGACCTACTTTCGCAATCGAGATACCGTCGGCAATGGTGTTTGCCGGGTGCGACACCTCGATATGACCGGCGGCAACACTGGTTTTCATAGCGGGAATACGTTCGGCTTCTACACCAACGATGCGCACATCCGGTCGAATCTGTTTGACTGCCATCGCAATACCGCTAATCAAACCACCCCCACCAATAGGTACTACCAGAATATCGAGGTCCGGGACTTGTTCCAGGAGTTCCAGTCCGATGCTGCCTTGTCCTGCAATGATTTGTGGGTCATCAAACGCATGGATAAAGGTATAGCCATGTTGTTGCTGTAGTGCACAAGCTTTTTCAAAGGCCTCACCGTAACGACTCCCATACAGTACGATCGATGCACCTAATTCTTCGGTTCCGTGGATTTTTGCCAGCGGGGTGGTTTCCGGCATAACAATTGTGGCACTGATTCCAAGCTGACGCGCCGCATAGGCTACTCCCTGAGCGTGATTACCGGCCGAGGCAGCCACAACCCCGGCATCCCGTTGCGCCGCTGTCAATTGCAGTATTTTATTAAACGCGCCGCGGGGTTTGAAGGAACCGGTGATTTGCAGATTTTCCAGTTTGAGATAAATATGGCAATCATATAATCGACTGAAAATCTCGGAGTAATCGCAGGGCGTCATTTCGACCGCATTTTTGATGCGCTCACGGGCAGATTGTATATCTGATAATGACAAGCTTGTCATATATCTATCACGCGCTATTGTCTGACTAAATTTTATGCCTGGTATATCAATATATAGCTGATTTGTTATGCAGCGGCCATGTTCGCATGACACAAAACAACCGGATAGAGTGCTAAAGGCAGTATTTCATAATTTTGCCTGATCACTTGTCTTATCTCAGCTGTTTGATAAGAAGTGTTATTTCTATTCTGCTATTCTTAATAAATCCATTAATTTCTGGAATTGGTGCTATGACGAATCGACACCAGCAGCGTGCAGAAAAAGTAGTTGCGACATTTAAACAGTCGTTACCTGAGGATGTCGCCCAGCAGATCACGGATGCCCAATTCAATAGTCTGACTCTCATGATCAAGGAATCGATGGGAGAAGAGGCAGGCTTTGCCGCTGACCAACTTGAACAAGTGATCCGTACACTTCGTGCAGAGTCAGAAAAGCCGGATCTGGGTATGTAACCATTTGCGTGGTAAGGGGCTGACTTGATCGGACGGGGCAGGATATGGCGATCTCAATGTACGAATCCGGGCGCATATTCCGGAAATCCCGACGACGGAAGAACGATATTTATATCAACAACTTCGTTCATTGGGATAAAGTACTATGCAAAAAAACGCTGGTGGCAGACCTCTTGATTTTGTCACCAGACGTAATTATTTATTAACTATAAAGGGGCATAGGAATATCTAGGTTGGATTATTTAAAAGTTTAACTTGTTTGGACTTAGTTTAAATGGAGGAACATGATATGGCTAAAGAGGTAAAAAAGGAAAGCAAACAGGAACTGCAAAAAGCCGAGCCAAGACGTGGATTGAGTCCTTTTGATGAAATGGACCGCATGTTTGAAGACTTCTTTCCACGCGGCTGGATGCGGCCGTTTCGCTGGGAATGGCCCTCTATGGGTGAAATGGCAAAACCGTTTGAAGGTAAAATGCCCAAAGTAGATGTCATCGATCGGGATGATGAAGTAGTGGTAAAAGCCGAACTGCCGGGCGTCGAGAAGAAGGATCTTGATGTCTCTGTGACAGAAACCAGCGTGACCATCAAAGGCACGACCAGACATGAAGAGAAAGAAGAGAAAGGTGATTACTATCGCTGTGAAATCTCGAGTGGTGCCTATGCCCGTACCGTTGGCTTACCTTCCTATGTCGATGCCGACAAGGCCAAGGCAAGCTTCAAGGACGGTGTGCTGGAATTAACACTACCCAAAGTGGAAAAATCAAAGCGTCGCAGCATCGAGATTAAATAATACCAATGTCTTTAATTTGCAAACCCGGCAGTTGCCGGGTTTTTTATCAATACAGCAGGCCGGCCATGATTTCACGGCTAGCCTGTTTTACCCTGTAATTTTTCCATGGCGATTTCCCGCATTTTGAATTTTTGCAGCTTGCCGGTAACGGTCATCGGGAACTCTTCCACAAACCAGATATGCTTGGGAATTTTGAAGTGAGCGATCTGATCCTTGCAAAAAGCACGGATTTCATCTTCGGTTGTGGTTTCTCCAACGTGTAACTGGATCCAGGCCATTACTTCTTCGCCGAAGTACTCATCGGGTATACCAAATACGGCAACCTGCGCGACTTTGGGATGGGTAAAGAGAAATTCCTCAATCTCGCGCGGATAGATGTTTTCACCACCACGTATGATCATTTCCTTGCGCCGTCCGGTAATTTGGACATAGCCTTCTGCATCCATGGTGCCCAGATCTCCGGAATACAGCCAAGCATTTTCATCGATGGTTTCTGCCGTTTTTTCCGGCTGGCCATAATAACCGCGCATAATGTGATAGCCACGGAAACAGATTTCGCCAATTTCACCCAGGGGAACGGTCGCACCTGTTTCCACATCAACGATTTTTACTTCCTGATGCGGCAGGTTCTTGCCGACGGTCTGGGTGCGCCTTTCCAGACTGTCATCGCGAGTAGTCAGATGTGTCAGGGGTGACGCCTCGGTTTCTCCATAACCAATAAGAATTTCCTCGCAATGCATGTCTTGCATGACGCGTTGCATCAGTGGTGGCGGGCAGGGGGCTCCGGCCATGATCCCGGTGCGCAGACTGCTTAAGTCAAACTTTTTGAAATCGGGATGTTCCAGTTCTGCGATAAACATTGTCGGGACACCATGGATGGCGGTGCAGCGTTCAGTCTCAATGGCATGTAACACTGCCGGCGCATCGAAATGTTCCGAGGGTATGACCATGCATGCGCCCACTGACAGGCACAGCAGGTTCGCTAACACCATGCCGAAACAATGGTAGAAGGGGACGGGTATACACAATCGATCGTTTTCGGTGAAGTGCATTGCTCGTGCGGAGAAGTAAGCATTGTTCAGGATATTATGATGAGTCAACACGACGGCTTTTGGAAAGCCGGTGGTGCCAGAAGTGTATTGAATATTAATGGCGTCATCGCGATCCAGGGAAACGCTCAGCGCATCCACGATTTCGATGGGGACTGCCATACCCGCCGTCAAGATTTCCTGCCAGGTCAGGAAACCAGGTTGAGGCTTTGCAGTGTTATTCGGCTTAGTGGGATCATAGAGTACAACTTTGCGAAGATGCGGTAATGCTTTGTTGTTTAACGCATCACTGTCATGGTGTTGTAATTCCGGTAAGAGTTCCAGCAGTATGGCGACATAGTCGCTGCTGCGAAAACTTGGAATGCTGAAGAGGCCCTGTACCTCGGAGCGCTCTAAGGCGTAGGCTAATTCACGTACCCGGTAAGCCGGATTGATGTTGACCAATATCGCGCCGATACGGGCCGTCGCCATTTGTAGTAACAGCCATTCGATATTGTCGGTTGACCAGACGCCGATACGATTCCCTTTGGTAAAACCAATTCCCACCAGACCGCGCGCGAGTTGATCAACGGCAAGCGATAATTCCTGGTAAGTCAGACGTTTTTCCTGTGGCAGCGACACCACAGCATCATTTTCGGCAAAGCGTGATACGACATCCTGAAAATGTTCGGGAATGGTGGCGCCCAGTAACGCTTCGGTGCCGCCACGATGAAAATAACTTCTTGCTGTAGTTTTCATTTTATTAAATCAAATGAGTTTATTTTTCAGGAACAATGTTTTCCCAATATTGATTGACTCGGGCTTGAATCTCATTGATGAGTACTTCATTTCGCTCTGGTTCAAATAAATGTTTAAATCGACCTTGTATTTTCAGGTATTCCTCCACTGCTACACGTTGACGCGGGATTTTGGTGTGAATGACATCACCATCAATATATTCTTTTAGTGGCCAGATGCCACTCTTGACCGCAAGTTTGCCAATATCCACAGTTTGCTTGGGATCGTAATCCCAACCTGTCGGACAGGGAGCCAGTGCAATAATCATACGCGGGCCTTTCAAGCTTTGAGCCGTTTCGATTTTGCGAGCCAGATCCAACGGCTCACTGCCGATCACCGTGGCCACATATGTTGGTTTATGCGCGGCCCAGATAGAGAACAGGTCTTTTTTGAATCCAGGAAAACCGCGAGGACCCATACTGGTGGCTGTTCTGGCGGCATGCGGGGTGGCGGCGGAGTATTGCTGGCCGGTATTTCCATAACCTTCATTGTCATAACAGATATAGAGGAAATCCAGGTTACGTTCCATAGCCGCGGAGGTGGCAGATAAACCCATGCCATATGCCGCGCCATCACCGGTCAATACCACTACTTCCATGTCTTCCGTTTCGGGTATGCGTTGTTTTTTGATCAAGATATCCAATGCATCGCGTACCCCCTGCGCGCCGGCGGGGGCGGAGGCCATGGCGGTATACAACCAGGAGCCACGAAAAGGTGTAAAGGGATAAACCGATAACAGTGTCATACAGCCAGCGGCATTGATAAATACGGATTGTTCGCCAATGATGTCATAGATTTCATGTAACGCTTCCAGCCCACCACAGCCCGCACACATTGGCGTGCCGGTTCCGAGTAAGTGCGTCGAAGGCAGGTCCTTCATGCGACGATAAACAGTCACGCGTGCCTCACTCATTGTCTTGTCCTTGTTTACCAGTCCGACTTTGCTGCAGTTCTTCACGCTCTACTTGTGCCACGGCCTGGAGTTTCCTCATTTCACGCAGTTCGGTTTCGGTATAAAGCATGTGTGGTGAGGGTGACTTGCCATCTGCCACTGCTTGCCGGGTCTCTTTGGCGATGCTAAAAAATTCTTCACTGGTGATATCTCGACCACCAAGACCAGCAATAAAACTTGCCAGGATTGGCGGCGCATCTGGTTGACCGTAAAGGGCGCTGGTCAGTTCTGCATGTAATACACCACCCAGTCCCATGGAGATATTCTGATCAATCACCGCCACGCCTTTTTTATTGGTCAGTAACTGCTGGAAGTGTTGCGTCGGAAAAGGACGAAGTAAACGGGGTCGTAACAAACCCACGGCCCAGCCGGCAGAGCGTAACTGATCGACGGCTTGTTTGGCCTTGGTGGCAAAGGAGCCCAGCATGACAAAAACCAGCTCGGCATCCTCGCAGCGATAGGCTTCAATTACGTTGTGTTTGCGGCCAAACAATTCAGCAAATTCAGTGGCGACTTCTTCATAAACGCCTAAGGCACTTTGTGCCGCCAGGTGCGATTCATAACGAAAGTAGGAATAGGGGCTTCCCCCCAGAACGGCGACAGCCTGACTGACGGGTGCACTGGCGCGAAACCGAATGTTTTCTGGGTCGAACTCGCCCACGTAGTCCGTGGCTGTGTTGGTCTCGGGAATAATCACCGGTTCACGGGTAAAAGATAAATAAAAGCCATCCAGATTAACGATCACCGGCAGGCGCACGCGCACATCTTCGCCCAGGCGATAGGCGATGAGCGTGCTGTCCAGTACCTCCTGGCAAGTGGAACAGTGAATTTGCAGGAAACCGCTGTCGCGTGCAGCCAGGACGTCATTGTGATCCGGTTCCAGAGTGATGGGTGAAGCCAGGCCGCGTGAGACATTGATCAGCACAAACGGCGCACGCCAACCAGCCACCGTGTAGATCATTTCCATGCCATATAATAGCCCCTGGCTGGAGGTGGCACTGAAGACCCGTACGCCGGTGGCGGCGGCTGCACCGGCGGCGGTAATCATGGAATGTTCCGATTCCAAGGTCACCAGTTGCGCTGCCAGTTCATTGTTGTCGATCCAGTTGGCCAGGGTTTCAATGATTTCCGTCTGTGGCGTAATGGGAAACGCTGGAATATAGTCGGCCATCGCCAGGCGCGCCCCCCAGGCGGCGGCACCATTTCCGGTGAGTAACTGGCGCATCATGCCTCGACTCCTTGTTGTTCCTGTTGTTGCACCTCCTGTTCAGCTATGGCTTCAATGGCATGCGGTGGACATTGGGCGACACACACCATGCAACCTTTACAGTGGTCATAATCGATTTGTGGCTGACCTTCACTATCCACATCAATGGCTCCATCGGGACAGAAGGTACTGCATACCCACCAGCAACGGTTACAGCGGGCATAGTCAATGACGGGGCGCAAGGTGCGCCATAAACCTGTCTTGACTTCAACGCTGGTGGCAGCGGCATGAATGGCAGGTGCCGCAATGCGTGCATCGTCAAAAGGTAATTGGATCCAATCCGGTGGGGTGTAGTCAGCGGCGCTGATGTGTTTCCCTTCTGATACACAACCGGCGTGGGCTTCCATCAAATCATATGCCGCAAGGGCTTTGTCAAGATTAGTTTCAACCAGTGCACTACCTAAAGGTGCGATCTCATCACGAATCGCCTGGCTCAGGCTCTCGCGTGAAATGACGCCCAGCAGGCGCGCAGCCGCTCCCGAACAGGCGGCGCCAATAAACCGCAACTCGGCACGTTCTTCAGCTTCCGCGGGTAATGTGAGAATCGTGTTGGATA
>JAAUYE010027848.1_pt1 | contig 11654 bp, 11 predicted proteins | sample 7278081 | NCBI WGS metagenome assembly JAAUYE01 (sample SAMN14350131, study PRJNA611818) | marine sediment metagenome | isolation source: surface marine sediment (0.6m) | place: French Polynesia: Moorea | collected 2018-08
GCCCGCGGGCATCAGCCGCAAGGAGCGTAATCGGCGCATCAAGAAGCGCCGCCAGGCACTCACCCGGATCCTGACGACGCTCGCCGACGGCAAGCGCGACAACCTGAGTGCGGAAGAGGCGCGCGTGCTCGCGCTCTGGCCCGACAATGTCAGTAACGACGAGCTGCGAGCCGCGACACGGCGGATCCGCTTCCAGCTCGGCCTGTCCGACCGCTTCCGCGAGGGACTCGAGCGCTCGGGGCGCTGGCGGGATTTTATCGAGGCGGAATTCACCGCGCTCGGTGTGCCCGTGGAACTCGCGGCGCTGCCGCACGTGGAATCTTCGTACAACCCGGACGCTCGCTCACACGTGGGCGCCTCGGGAATCTGGCAGTTCACGCGCAGCACCGGCCGGCGCTTCATGCGCGTCGACCACGTGATCGACGAACGCAACGACCCGTTCGCCTCGACCCGCGGCGCGGGCCGGCTGCTCGCGTACAACTACTCGCTCACGGGTAACTGGCCGATGGCGATTACCGCCTACAACCACGGCCTGGCCGGCGTGCGGCGGGCGATGCGCATCCACGGCGACACGGCCTACGTCGACATCCTGCGCAATTACAACGGCCGAACCTTCGGTTTTGCGTCGCGCAATTTCTACGTTGCATTCCTCGCCGCGAAGGAAGTCGACCAGAACGTGGAGCGTTACTTCCCCGGCCTGGTCCCAGAGAGGCCGACGGCTTACGCGGAATTGAAGCTGCCGGACTACGTCGCCGCGCAGGATCTCGCAAGTGCGCTGGCCGTATCGCCGCGCCAGATCGCGAAACACAATCCCGCGCTGCAGCCCACGGTATGGGAGGGCAGCAAACACCTCCCGCGTGGCTACGCGGTTCGCCTGCCGGCGAGTACGGTCAACGGTTCGCCGGCCGCGGTGCTCGCCGCCGTGCCGAAGGACAGCTGGCAGGGCGAGCAGCTGCCGGATCTTTTCCACACCGTCGCGCGCGGCGATACGCTGTCCGAGATCGCGGAGCGCTACGACACGCGGGTGTCGACGCTGGTCGCGCTGAACGGTCTCGGCAGCCGTCACCGTATTCGCGCCGGGCAGAAGCTGCGCTTGCCGGCCGCAGGACCCGCGCCGGAGGTGATTGCCGTCGCGAGCGTCGCGCCCGAGCCCGCCGCGCCTGCGCCGGTGGAGCCGGAACCGGTTCCGGAAGAGGTGCCGAGGGTCGAGGAACAGGAGCCCGCGGCGCTGTCCGGCGAGCCCGAGCCTGCCGCAACCGTGGTCGTCACCGGCCAGACGGAGCTGCTGTCGGATCCCAGCGATTACACGGTGGCCGCCGACAATACGATCGAGGTGCAGCCGCTGGAAACGCTCGGCCACTATGCCGACTGGCTTGGCCTGCGGACGCAACGGTTGCGCGACATCAACGGCTTCGCGTTTCGTACACCGGTCGCAGTCGGGCAGCGCATCAAGCTCGAGTTCGCGGACATCGACGTCGCGACCTTCGAGAACCTGCGCGTCGACTATCATCGCAAGCAACAGGACGCCTTCTTCCGCAAACACATCATTACGGGCGTGCGCGAGCACACGATCCGCCGCGGTGAGTCTGTCTGGATCCTGTCGCTGCGCGAGTACGACGTGCCTGTCTGGCTGTTTCGCCAGTACAACCCGGAACTCGACCCGCACCGGGTAACGCCCGGCACCACCGTGCGCTTCCCGATACTGGCGCCGGCCGGGGAGCCCTGATGAAGCAGCGAGTGTGGCTCACGGTGATCCGGGTGCTGCCGCTGTTGTTGCTCACGATCGCCGCCGCGGTGTGGTTTAACGACGTGCAGGGGGGTGGGCCCTACGTACTGCGCAACCTGCTGCCGCCCGTCGTACTGTTACTGCTGGCAACGGTCACGGTGTGGCGCGGCGGGGGCAACTGGACCGGCAGGGGCTGGCGCTGGCCGCTCGGCCTCGTCGGGTTCGCGATCCCGGCGCTGGGCCTGTCCGCCTATCTGCACTACGCCTACTCGGTCAACCTGAACGGCCTGTTCGACGACGCGGAGCAGCCGCTGCGCGTGTTCCGCTTCCTTCCTGCCTACACGCTGGTCGCCGGCGCCATCGGTTTCAGCATCGGCTGGATCGTGGGCAGGAACGTGTGATGTGACGCGGCTCTTTTTTCGGCGGCCGCTGTTTTGCTAATCTGTGTCGCGGAACGGTTCGGAGGACCACGTATGCCGGGACGGCTGCGGATACTGTATGCATTGAGCGCCATCGCCCTGGCGATCAGCGCCAATCCCGGCGTGCAGGGCAGCGCGCAGGCCAGCGATTTCCCGGTCGCCGACAAGGTGCTGGTGGAAAAGGGTAAACGCAAGCTGCACCTGCTGAAGGGCGGCGTGGCTTTCCGCAGCTTCGATATCGCGCTCGGTATCCGGCCGGTCGGCGACAAGGAGAAGGAGGGCGACTTCAAGACGCCCGAAGGCAATTACCTCCTCGACGCGAGGAACCCGGACAGCGAGTACTTCCTCGCGATTCACGTGTCCTACCCGGATTCGACGGACCGCGCCGAAGCGCGCAACAAGGGCTTCGATCCCGGTGGTGCGATCATGATCCACGGGCAGCCCAACGACCCGACGCGGTCCGAGGCATACTATCGGACCCAGGACTGGACCAACGGCTGTATCGCCGTGTCGAACTCGGACATGATCGACATCTGGCTGATGACGGCGGAAAACACGCCGATCGAAATACGGCCCTGACGTCCGAAACGTAACGGGAATCGCATGACCGACACCCCCACGGTTGACGCCGAGGTATGGCCGGAAGGCAGCCTCGAAGTCCTGTCCCAGTTCGAAGTCGACCAGCTGCGCGGCAGCGGCGAGGGTGGCCTGTACCCGTTGTTGCGTCGCTGCATGCTCGCGGTGCTGAACTCGGGCAGCCAACTCGACGACACTCGTGCCGTGCTGCAGCGCTACAGGGACTTCGAGGTCGGCTTCATCCAGCAGGACAGGGGCGTAAAGGTCTCGCTCACCGGCGCGCCGGCCGACGCCTTCGTCGACGGCAAGATGATCCGCGGTATCCGTGAGCTGCTGTTCGCCGTGCTGCGCGACATCGTCTTCACGCGCAACGAGATCATGGGCGACCCGCGCTTCGACCTCGATAGCGGCGGCGGGACGACCAACGCCGTCTTCCACATCGTGCGCAATGCCCGACTCCTGCTGACCCCGGCGCCGGTCAACATCGTCGTCTGCTGGGGCGGGCACGCGATCAGCCGCGAGGAATACGACTACACCAAGCTGGTCGGCTACGAGCTCGGCCTGCGCGCGATGAACGTCTGTACCGGCTGCGGACCGGGCGCCATGAAGGGCCCGATGAAGGGTGCGACCATCGGTCATGCGAAGCAGCGCATTCGCGACGGCCGTTACATCGGTATCACCGAACCGGGCATCATCGCGGCCGAGGCGCCCAACCCCATCGTCAACTCGCTGGTCATCATGCCGGACATGGAGAAGCGCCTCGAGGCCTTCGTGAGGGTCGGCCACGGCATCGTCGTATTCCCGGGCGGCGTCGGGACTGCCGAGGAGATCCTCTACCTGCTCGGTGTACTGCTGCACCCTGACAATGCGTCACAGCCGCTGCCAGTGGTCATGACGGGCCCCGCGTCGGCGGAACCCTACTTCCGGCAGATCGACGAGTTCGTCGGCCAGACGCTGGGGCCGGAGGCGCAGAACCGCTATTCGATCATTATCGACGACCCGGCCGCGGTCGCCCGCGAGATGGCGGGCGGGCTCGAGGCCGTGCACCGGTTTCGCCAGACGCACGGCGATGCCTACTACTTCAACTGGCGGCTCCTGATCGACCGCAACTTCCAGGAGCCGTTCACCGCGACGCACGAATCGATGTCCACGCTCGACATCCGCGAGGGCGCGGAACCGCACGACCTCGCCGCCAACCTGCGGCGTGCTTTCTCAGGCATCGTGTCCGGCAACGTGCGGGACGATACCGCCGCCGCGATCGAGAAGCACGGCCCCTTCGAAATCAACGGTTCGGCGAGAATCATGACGCTCCTCGATAACCTGCTGGCTTCCTTCGTCGACCAGAAGCGGATGAAGATCGCCGCCGGCAGTTACCGGCCCTGCTACCGCGTCCTCAGCTGAAATCCCCCGGCAGCGCCATTGATTAAGTAAAAATCGCGCGCAAACCCCTGAAAATTATGTGAAAAACTCAATTCTGCATTGTGATGCAGTTCCTGTGCATTGGGCCTTATTGAACATAGGATTTCGATAAAGGACTTCACCGAGCAAGCCGATGCCTGATAGCAAGCACATGAGATGGGTGGACGACTACGCAACGGATGCGAAGCCGAAAACCGACGAAGCCGAGACGGCGGTCAGCCAGTCCGAGCCGGCGGCGAACGATGCCGATGGCTGGCAGCAGTACCGGCGGTGGATCACGAAGGCGCCCGCACCCCGCGGACGTCGCGTCGGCATCGACCCGTCGCTCTATACCTGGAAGGGCTATCGCAGCTGGAGCGAGCAGGTGAAACGCAACTGGACCGACGACGAGGACGAAACCTGAGTCCCGATCGCCGGAACCCCGAGCAGCAAAACGCCGACGTCATGTCGGCGTTTTTTGTTTGTACGGCAGCGCCGCGAGCCGACGTGCCTCACTGTGATGTCGTGCACCGCTGAAACCGGTACTGCGTCTTGTTTTGAGGTATTGTTCGGCGCCGCTCCGAACTTTCAAAAAAAGCTGTGATCTGCCTCACGGAGGGACGCCGCGCGCGCCCCTATAGTCGTGTCAACACTGTTGGTTGCCAATGGATTTGCAAAGACAGTATGTCAAGGAAGCATAAAGAAAACGAAGCGCCGTTCGTGGCCCTCAAAAACGAGTCGTCGCGGCAACGCTGGGAAATGTTTCACCGGGCGATCGCCCACGCGAAGGAAACCAACCACGCTGCTGTCGCCGAGTCCGACCCGGGCGCGGATGACGGCAACAGCGCCGGTCCACTTCTCACCATCGTGCGCTGACGGGCAACAGGGACGGTTCATTGGAACGAGTGCTGCTTTGGCTTGACGACCTCGACGACCTGTTCGGTACCGTCGGCTTGCTCGCGGAGCGCATACGGCGCCTGTTCCTGGCCCTGGCCAGGCTGTTCGCGCTGGTCACCGTAGTGGCGACCGGTGTTCTCGCTGCGCTTGCGAAGCCACCGCTCGGCCTCGCGGTCGCGATGCTGCTGTTCGTATTCCTTCTCTATCGCAGCGTCACCCAGCCCGGGTTCGTGGTCCGCCGCCGCGCTGCCGCCTGAGCACGCCACACCCGCAGCCTTGAAATAGGGCTGCCGACCCCAATCGTCTCCCCCTCATCGCCGTGCCCATGCGGCATGTCACGATTTTTCAAGGGGAGCTACGTGAGCAACGACAATACCCGGGAGACGCTCGGATTCCAGGCCGAGGTCCGTCAGCTGCTGAAGCTGATGATTCACTCGCTCTACAGCAACAAGGAGATCTTCCTGCGTGAGCTGATCTCCAATGCCTCGGATGCCGCCGACAAGCTGCGCTTCGAAGCGCTCGCGCAGCCGGACCTGCTCGGCGAAGATGCCGAACTCGGTATCCGCGTCGAGTACGATGGCAACTCACGTACGGTCAGCGTGTCTGACAACGGCATCGGCATGTCGCGCGACGAGCTCGTGGAAAACCTCGGCACGATTGCGCGGTCCGGCACCGCGGAGTTCCTGAGCCGCATGACCGGCGACGAGAAAGAGGACGCCCGGCTCATCGGCCAGTTCGGCGTCGGTTTTTACTCGGCGTTCATCGTTGCAGACCGCGTCATGGTCGAAACCCGCCGCGCCGGCCTGGAGGCAGCAGAGGGCGTGCGCTGGGAGTCCGACGGGCAGGGTGAATTCACGGTGGAGCCGGCAGAGATCACCACTCGCGGCACCCGCGTGACGCTGCACCTCAAGGACGGCGAGTCCGAGTTCGCCGAGCCGATGCGACTCGAAAACCTGATTCACAAGTACTCCGACCACATCGCGTTCCCGGTCACGCTGGCGGGCGCTGGCGATGGCGAAGAAGAAAAGGTGGTCAATGCCGCGACCGCGCTCTGGACCAGGCCCCGCACGGAGATAGCGGACGAGGAATACCGGGAGTTCTACAAGCATCTCTCGCACGACTTCGCCGACCCGCTGCGCTGGAGCCACAACCAGGTCGAGGGCAAGCGGGAGTACACGAGCCTGCTCTACATTCCCGCGAACGCACCGTTCGACCTCTGGAATCGCGACGCGCCGCGCGGGCTGAAGCTGTACGTGCAGCGGGTGTTCATCATGGACGACGCGGAACAATTCCTGCCGCTCTACCTGCGCTTCGTCAAAGGTGTCGTCGATTCGTCCGACCTGCCGCTCAACGTGTCGCGCGAACTGCTGCAGCAGAACCCCGACCTGCAGGCGATGCGCGGCGCGCTCACGCGGCGCGTGCTCGACATGCTGGCGAAGATGGCCGGCGACGAGGGCGACGATTACGACGGATTCTGGCGCCAGTTCGGCCAGGTGTTGAAAGAGGGCGTCATCGAGGATGCGGCCAACAAGGAGAAGCTGTCGCGCCTGCTGCGTTTCGCAACGACCCACAGTGAAGGCAGTGCGCAGGACCAGTCGCTCGACGACTACCTGTCGCGGATGCAGGAAGGCCAGGACAGGATCTATTACCTGTTGGCCGAGAACCATGCCACCGCGGTCGCGAGTCCGCAGCTCGAGCAGCTGCGCAAGAACAATCTCGAGGTCCTGCTGCTGACGGACCGGATCGATCCGTGGCTGGTCGACGCGCTGCGGGACTACGATGGCAAGGAACTCGCGGACGTCGCCCGCGAAAGCCTGACCCTGCCAGAGGGCGACGGGACGATCACCCAGGAAGTGGCCAATGAGCAGAACAAGCCGCTCCTGAAGAAGATCAAGCAGGTACTGAAAGACCGCGTCGAGGCGGTCAATGTGAGCCGCCGCCTCGTCGATTCGCCCGCCTGCGTCGTCGCCAGCGAGGGCGATCTCAGTCCGAGCGTAAAGCGCATGCTCGAGGCGAGTGGCCAGAGCCTGCCCGACACGAAGCCGGTACTCGAAGTCAATGCCGGGCACCCGCTGCTCGAACGCCTGTCCGGCGAAACCGACGACGAGCGGTTCGGCGCGCTGGCGAACATCCTGCTGGATCACGCGCTGCTTGCCGAGGGACGGCCAATCGACAATCCCGCCGAGTACGTCGCGCGCATGAACCGCCTGCTGCTGGAGCTTGATTCCGCCCCGGGCGCCAAGTAAAAGGGTGGCCGATGGACAACGATCTTCCCAGCGACGAGGAATTGCGGGCGAGGCTCAGTGACGAGCAATACCGCGTTACGCAACAGAAAGGTACCGAACGCGCGTTTACCGGCGCCTACGTCGACCACAAGGCGGACGGTACCTACCGCTGCGTCTGCTGCAATGCTTCCCTGTTCAGCTCGGCGCAGAAGTACGACTCCGGCTCGGGCTGGCCGAGTTTCTGGCTGCCGCTGGCGGGCGACGCGGTAAAGACAGTCGTCGACAAGAGCCACGGCATGATCCGCACGGAAGTGCTCTGCAGCCACTGCGGCGCCCACCTCGGGCACGTTTTCGAAGACGGTCCCCAGCCCACGGGACTGCGTTACTGCATCAACTCGGCCTCGCTCGGTTTCGCGGCCGGCACACCGGACAAAGACGACAAAGGCGAATCAAAATGACATCACGAATTCTTCTTTTCGCGCTCCTCGCGGCGGTGACGGCAGCGGGCTGTGCGCCGGAAGGCACATCCGCCGAATCGGCCGAATCGGCGGAACCTGCGGCGGCGGCTGACACGAGCGCGGCTCCCGAAGTCGAGATCGTGCCCGGGCTGACGATGCGAAAGCTCAAGAACGGCTACGGCCGCGCAGCGGTCGCCGGCGATTTCGCGAGCGTGCACTACACCGGCTGGCTGTTCGACGGGAATGCGCCGGACGGGCGCGGCACGAAGTTCGACAGCTCGGTCGATCGCGGCCAGCCATTCGAATTCCCGTTGGGGGCCAGGCGGGTGATCCGGGGCTGGGACGAAGGCGTCGTCGGCATGCTGATCGGCGAAAAGCGCGAACTGAAGATCGCCCCGGAGCTGGGCTATGGCGACCGCGGCGCCGGGCGCGTCATTCCGCCCGGCGCAACGCTGCTGTTCGAGGTGGAGCTGCTCGGCCTGCGGGGTCCCAACGAATAACGGGGATCAGGTTCCCGACTTCTTGAGCTGCAGGTCGCGGGCCTGCCCGATCCAGTCCTCCCGATAGATACGGGAGCTGAAACCCTTCAGGCGCTGTGCGATGCGGTTGATGTCGTATTCCGTCATTTCGGCGATCTGGTGGTAGCGGAAGATGCCGAGCTCGTTCAGCGTCTTTTCGATGGCAGGGCCGATGCCCTTGATCCGGCGCAGGTTGTCGCGCAGCCCGCCGGCTTCGCGCCCGTGTAATTCGGCAACGTCCGCCGTGGCCGGCTCGTCGTCGACGTCCTCCTGGCGTTCATCAAGCGGTTCGTCGCGCGGTTCGTCGCGCGGTTCGTCTTCCGGTTCTTCCCCGGCTTCGTCCTCGGCCACGGCCTGCGGCTCGGCGTCGACGTCATCGTAGAGATCGGCACCGGGTTCCGCTTCGGGTTCCTCGTCCAGCGCATCGTCGGCCACGACCGGTGATTCGTCTTCGGGCTGGCCTTCGGGCTCCTCCCCGCTCGCTTCCTCGGCCACCACCACGGGCTCGTCGTGGAACCCGACGTCCACTTCGATGGCCGCGTCGCGGTCGTCTTCGTCGACGTCGTCGGCCTGCTGCAGTATTTCCTCGATGCCGGTGTAGGTGACGTTGGTCGGATCGTTCGACGCGTCCAGCTCTTTGCCGAGCGCTTCCTGGTCCGCCGGTTCGATGCGGGTCTCGCTCGTCCCGCCCGAGCTCTCCAGCTCTTCGATACGTGCACGGGCGGCGGCAAGCGCACCCTCGAGTTCGCGTGCCTCGTTGTCACGATCACGGAAGCGTTCGATCAGAGGAGGCAGGCGGTTCTGCCAGTTCTCGAGTTCCCGGCTGAGGCGGAAGATCTTGTCGTCCTTGTCTTTCAGCGCAGTCCGGGCCGAGTCGTCGCGTGCCTCGTTCGACTTCATTTCCGACTGCAGCTGGTCGCGCTGCCGAACGGCACGCTCGAGGTTCGAGCGGATCTCCTTCAGCTGCCGCTGCAGCTGGTCGCGCCGCTCGAAGGCTTCCTTGAGGGCGTCGGAGAGTTCCCGTGCCCGGTTGGTCGCGTCCTTGCCGGAGGCCTGCAGCTGGCTGATCTGTTCCATCAGCGCGCGGTTCTGATCCACGAGTCGCGCATGCTCGCCGCGCTGCGCCTCGAGTTGCCGCTGCCAGCCCTCGTTGACCGCGTTCTTCTCCTGGACGCAGCGCTTGCCGCGGGAGATCCACCCGACGACCGCCCCGACAGCAACGGATCCTGCAATGAACGCGATGAGGGCGGCGGTGATTTCGGGCATGTCGTGATCCGTGTTGGTTGTCCCTACGAAGCCAGTCTTACTCGATCCATCTCGGCGAGCACCTCGCGAATCTGCTGCAGGGCCCAGTCGATCTGTTGCCTGTCGATCACCAGCGGTGGCGCCAGTCGCACCACCGTCTCGTGGGTCTCCTTGCTCAGGAGTCCGCGCGACATCAGTGCCTCGCAGACGGCCCTCGCGCTGCCGAGGGCCGGGTCGATTTCCACGCCGACGAACAGGCCGCGGCCACGGATATCGCGGATCAGCGGGCTATCGATCTTGCGGAGTTCCGAGATCAGGTAATCGCCGAGTTCCGCGCTGCGCTCGGGCAGGCGATCTTCGACGAGGACATTCAGTGCCTCGAGACCGATCGCGGCACCCAGCGGATTGCCGCCGAAAGTGCTGCCGTGATCGCCGGGCTTGAAGACGTCCATCACTTCCTTGCGCGCGAGGAACATCGAGACCGGGAAAATGCCGCCGCCGAGCGCCTTGCCCAGGATCAGCCCGTCGGGCTGCACGCCATCGTGCTCGCAGGCGAGCAGCCTGCCGGTGCGGCCAAGGCCGGTCTGGATTTCATCGGCGATCAGCAGCACGTCGTGCTTGCGGCACAGTTCCGCCGCCGCTTTCAGGTAGCCCTCCGGCGGCACGACGATGCCGCCTTCGCCCTGGATGGGCTCGACGAGGAATGCCGCCGTGTTCTCGTTGATCGCCGCCTCGAGCGCGCTGATGCTGCCGTACTCGACGATCGTGAAGCCTGGCGCAAAGGGACCGAAACCGGCCCGGTATTGCGGTTCGTCCGACATCGCGATAATCGTGGTCGTGCGACCATGGAAATTGCCGCTGCAGGCGATGATCTCGGCCTTGTCGTCGGCGACGCCCTTGACCGTGTAGGCCCATTTGCGGGCCGCCTTGATCGCTGTTTCGACGGCTTCCGCGCCGGTGTTCATCGGCAGCGCCATATCCTGCCCGGTCAGCTCACACGCTTTCGCGAGGAAGGGGCCGAGCTTGTCGGTGTAAAAAGCGCGGGACACGATATTCAGCGTGCCGACCTGGTCGCGCACCAGCTTTACGAGGCGCGGGTTGGCGTGCCCATGGCTGACGGCCGAGTACGCGCTCATCATGTCGAGGTACTTCTTGCCCGTGTCGTCCCAGACGTAGACGCCCTCGCCGTGGGTGAGTACCACGGGCAGGGGGTGGTAGTTGTGTGCGCAGTAGCGCGACTCGAGGTCAATGTACTTGTTCATCGGTGGTCCTGCCCGCGCCGCAGGCGATACGCTGCCGGCCGCTGAAATGCACCATAAGCTCATAATTTTACAGCAATAACGATGTCACAAGCCAGCAACGCGACGACGCGGTTTCCGCGCTACCGCTTGCCTGTCGCCGAGCAGGCGGTACCTTTGCGGGCGGAACGAGTACCGGGCAGACCCTGATGTCGACAGCACCTGTCAGCGAAAAATTATTCATCGACGGACCGGCCGGACGGCTGGAATCGATCCTCGAGGCACCGCGGGACGTTCCTGTCAGGGGATGCGCGGTGATCTGTCATCCCCACCCGCAACACGGCGGCACGATGCACAACAAGGTCGCGCATACACTCGCTCGTTCTTTCGTCCGGCTCGGCTTCCGTACGCTGCGCTTCAATTTCCGCGGCACCGAGGCCAGCGAGGGGCGATATGACGCCGGCGTGGGTGAACTCGACGACGCCCTCGCGGCCGCGGAGTGGCTGCGATCGCGAGGTTGCGACGGGCCGCTGTGGATCGCCGGCTTCTCCTTCGGCGCCGCGATAGCGGTTCGAGCCGCTGAACCGGCGCGCGCCGACGGGCTGGTCGCGGTCGCGCCGGCCATCTATCGCTTCGCGCGCGGGCTCGATGCCTTTCCGAGCTGCCCGATGCTCGTCGTCCAGGGCGATGAAGACGAACTCGTCGATGTCGAGGAGACGATCGAATGGGTCAATGGTCTCGAGCCGGGACCCGAACTGCTGGTGATGCAGGGGGCGGAACATTTTTTCCACGGCCGGCTCGTGGAGTTGCGCGAGGCGGTTATCGAGTTCGTAGAGTCGAACCTGTAGGAGCGGTTCTCGAACCGCAATCGACGCTTGTTCGCGCGCCGAGGCGCGCTCTTACGGCACCGATTGAAATTGCAGGGGTGCCTCTCGAAGCGCGACCGAAAAAAAA
>JAAUYE010193521.1_pt1 | contig 11648 bp, 8 predicted proteins | sample 7278081 | NCBI WGS metagenome assembly JAAUYE01 (sample SAMN14350131, study PRJNA611818) | marine sediment metagenome | isolation source: surface marine sediment (0.6m) | place: French Polynesia: Moorea | collected 2018-08
ATGAAGGACGTGAACAGCGCGAACTGGGTACCCGTGTAAGCCGTGTTGCACAGCACCGACAAATAGGAGACAAAGGCAGACGAACCCATGCCGCCGGACAGGTTTTCGATGCCGATGGTGAAATACAGGAACTGCACGTCGTGGCCTGCCAGGGTCTGGGCGGCATACATCAGGTTCGACAGCATCTGCAAAATGCCGCAACCGAGCAGACTTTTCATGATGCCGTAACGTTTGACGATCAGGCCGCCGACGAATACGCCGACCACGGTCGCGATGACGCCGAAGATCTTGCTCACCGTGGCCACCTCCGACTTGCTGAATCCCATCTCGTAGTAAAACGGGTAAGCCATGACCCCGGCATAGGCGTCGCCGAACTTGTACAGCAGGATAAACGCCAGGATGATGATCGCGCTGGTGGGACCGTTGCGCCGAAAAAATTCGACGAAAGGATCGATGACCATGGATTGGAAACCGGTGCCGCCCTGGTTATGCTGCAGCGAAGGCTGCCGACGATCCGGGTCCGGCGCGAAAATCGCCGCCAGCATGCCGACCACGACCAGCACCGCCATCGCCACGTACACCAGCGACCAGTCCAGCTGTTCGGCGAGAAACAGCGCGCCTGCCCCGGCCATGATTGCCCCAAGCCGGTAGCCCGCCTGGGTCATCGCGGCACCGGCGCCCTGCTCATCGGCATCGAGAATCTCGATGCGATAGGCGTCGATAACGATATCCTGGCTGGCGGAAAAAAACGCTACCGCGAGTGCGCAGACCGCGGTCAGCAGCGGAGTCGTCTCGGGTTGACTGAAACCGAGCGCGGCGATCGCCAACATCAACCCGACCTGGATTATCAACATCCACGAGCGGCGTCGCCCCAGCAGCCGCGTCAATATCGGCAACGGCACCCGGTCCACGAACGGCGCCCAGACAAACTTGAAGTTGTATGGCGCGCCCACCAGCGCAAACAGTCCGATTGCGGCCAGGGTAACCCCGGCCTCGGCCAGCCAGAAGAACAGCGTCGCACTCGAAAGCGCAAGCGGCAGGCCGCTGGCAAAACCCATGACGAACACGAACAGCAGCCGGGGTTGCAGGTAGATCGATAAGGTATGGGCAAACCCGGAGCTGTTGACGGCCGATTTATTCATTCAAACCTGTCCCTTCAATAATTACCGGCAAGACCATTCGTCCAGCGCCAGCGGTTGCGCCGGTCGAGCAGTTTGCAGCAGGCCGCCGTCGGCGCGGCAGGTCATCGCCAGCCCGATCATGCGGGCGGCGGTTTGCTGCAGGTTGCGCCAACTCGTGCCGTAAGGTTCTAACCGGTAGAATACGTCCGGCTCCAGCCCCCAGGTTTGTTCCATGGTCTGGATCGCGGCCCAGGAGGCCACGGCGGCGTCGAGGTCCGCGTCCTGCAGCAGCAGACGGGCGATTTTTTCGACGCGTTGACCGGCGCCATCCATGACCAGGCTGGCGGCGGCTGCGCGATTGTCGCTTTCCCAATCGTCCAGCGCGCGCTCGAGCGATTGAAATTCATGCGCTCGGCCCTGATAAATATTGTTGCGCTCGCCCGGATCGTTGTCGAGGTCGTAGGCCTCGACACGAACCCCGTTTGCGTCAGGGATTCTGATCAGCTTCCGGTTTTCACTGCGCACCGAAACGATGCGGCTCGTCATCTCGTCACGCGGGGTAGTCCAGCCCTTGAGCGAGGTCTGGGTGAACACATGCTCGCGGATACCGCTGACCTCGCCCTCGACCAGCGGCAACAGCGACCGGCCCTGCATCGCGGGCTCGACGCGGGCGACGTCGATTCCCAGCAGATCGAATATCGTCGGCATGAAATCCACCCCCTGCACCATCGCATCGAAGCGGCCCTGCAGCGCTGCATTCGGCACCCGAATGATCAACGGAATCCGGATCAACTCGTCGTACAGCTTGGCGTCGTATCCGGTCGAGGCATGCCCGAGCCAGCCGTGATCGAACAACTCCTCGCCGTGGTCGGCGGTCAGGATTACGATGCTGCGCTCGAGCAGCCCGGTTTCGCGCATCTGATCCAGGTAGCGTCCGAGGCGCGCATCGACATCGACGACCTCGGCATCGTACAGCGCGCGCACCACGGGAATATCCTCGTTGTCGAATTCGACCCTGCCGGGGTGATCGAACTTGACGTCGACCCGCTCCGGGTGGCGCAGGATGATGCGGTGTTTGCGTACCGCCTCGATTGCCGCGTTGCTGCGCCGGTCGGCATCGAACAGCCTGGCACTCGGCGGTGACGGATCGTAGGGCAGATGAACGTCTTTAAGATGGGCCCAGGCGAAGAACGGGGTCGGGTCGTCGACCCGCGCCTCGATGAAATCCTGCAGTCGGTCCGGCCTTTTACCGAGGATTTTCTGAAAACCGAAACCCTGGTGGCTGGGTCCGCGAATAGCCTGCCCCAGAATCTCGTAGCCGCTGTCCGCCAGCACTTTCAGGGCGGAAGCCATGTCGTCGTCGTAGTAGCTGAAACGACCGTGCTGCGCGTGTACCGGCGGATAATAACCGGTAAATATCGACACCATGCCGGGCGAGGTCCAGGCCGAGGTCGAGAAGGCGTTTTCGAACACCAGCGATTCGCGCGCGAATTTTTTCAGGTTTGGCGTGGTATCCCTGAAATGACCGTAGACCGACATGCGGTCCGGTCGCAGGTTATCGACGGTGATCAACAGGACGCTTAACTTGTTTTCGTCGGGCGCCGCCTGCGCGGAAGAAAACCAGGGGGCGACCAGCAAAGCCGCCAGAAAGGCTAGCAGGATTCGATCGGGTTTCATGCCCGCGTCGACCTCCCGACTCGCCCCAGGCGAACACCCAACAAACCCAACAGCGCGCCGACAGCGATGAACAGGGCCAGGACCTGCGGTTGGCTAAGGCGCGTGATCAGCCCCTTGCTGACTGCGCTTTCGTACTGAACCGTTTTGTCTGCGTTAAGCTCCACTTCCCGCTCCGTCTCGCCGTTCCAGTCATGCCTGGAATTATTTATCGCGGTCGAAAAATATTTTTCGAGAATCTGGTTTTCGCGGTAAGCGATCCGATAGTGGCGCGGCTGTTTCGGGGTGTTCTCCCGGGCGCGGTCGAGGTGAAACTCGCGGCGAAACAGATGCACGCCTGCCTCGTGTGCATAGGCATCGCGGGGCACCGTGTAGATTTTTTGGAAATCCCGATACCCGATTCCGCGTATATATCGATCGAGTATGCCCGCGACCTCGACGCCGCGCTGCTGGTCCAACCGCTGCAGCTGGGCCTCGGTAAAGCGGGACCTGAAAATACCCGTATCGGGATCCTCATAGCGATAACCATACTCAACCATCATACTCTTGCTATCCATCAGGTAAGCCAGCGGCGGCAGGTTGGTCGCATACCAGGCGATGCGCTGCGGGGTATTCATGAAACCCAGCGCCAGTAATGCCAGCGCGGCGATGCCAAGATAACACAACCGACTCCAATTTATAGCCGCGGGCACACCGTGGATTATGGAAGGCCTCAGGCCGAGGAAGATAGCGAGTTGCGACAGCGCGCCGGCAATCGCATTGGTCCTGATATCGCGCAGGTCGAAAACCCGCGACGGGGTCAGCCATTGTATGTATTCGTCTATCACGCCAATCAGGGCGACCACCAGCGCCGCCATCAGGTAGATGCTGAAATCGCGAACCCGGTGCGTCAGCGCCCGATAAACCAGCAGCCCCAGTATTCCGTACTCGCTGACATGAATCGCTTCTTCCGGGATCTCGCGCAGCGTATATATATATCCCAGGAAAGCGCCAAAAATAGCCAGCAGCCAAAGCCGGGCATTCAACGGGAGCTTTCGATGAAGTACGTTTTTAATAGCGAAGTAGGCACCAAGCAACACCAGGGCGATAGCCAAATAGAGAAAGTACTGTAACCCGATTTGCTCACGTACCGTGTCGCGCAGCGCGCGCGCTACCGGAATCGTGCTGAAGACGACTACGACACCCAGCGCAACATAACACCAGGACAGTTTTTCGGATTCTCTGGGTGGCGAGTCGAGCAAGCGACCTAACCTCCTGCCAGGGTTAATTTACTCCCGTCCAACCTGTACCGGCAGCGGGTTTCGGTTTATATTTGCCGGCATTCTATCAAGCCATGAAAATAAAGAATCCTACACGCATCTCAATTCGCCAGCTATTGTCAGCCGCGGGCCTGGCATTGCTGTTGTTGCTGGCGTGCCGCTCGGCAATTGCATCCGCGGACAATTCCTTCACGCTGGCGGTGATACCCGATACCCAGAACTATATCGATTTCAGGCATCAGAAAGCCAAAGGCTTCGAATTCGACGCGGCCGACCTGTTTATACAGCAAATGCGTTACGTCGCCGGGCGCAGCGTTAACAACGGCGGCGATATCGCCTTCCTCGCCGCCGTGGGTGACGTCTGGCAGCACCAGACCAGGACCATCGACAAGGACCATTTAACCCGCGGCATCGGTATCGAGCCAAACCCCATACTGGGACGGCGCTCAAAGCGCGCCGATGAAGTGTTGAACATCGAACTGCCGCGGGCAACCGAGGGTTACCGCATTATCAGCGAGGCCGGGCTGCCGTTCGGCGTGGCCCCCGGGAATCATGACTACGACGCCACCTGGAGCGTCATTGGGTATCCGCCCAACCGCCAAAAGAAGTGGTCAGAATTATCGCGCACGGTCGAAGACCTCGGCATCATGCACATCGGAGGGCTCGACAATTTTCGCAGCGTGTTCGGCGCCGACAGCGACTTCTTCCGCGACAAACCCTGGTATATCGCGAGTTACAACGGCGGCAGCAGCAGCGCGCAGCGCTTCGACGCCGGCGGCTACGAATTCCTGCACATTACGCTCGAGATGCAACCCGGCGACGCGGTGCTGCAATGGGCGGAGTCGATTATTGCCGCAAATCCGGGCTTGCCGACGATCGTGACGACCCACGACTACCTGAGCACATCAGGCAAACGTCTACCCAATCCATTGATCGATCTGGCACGTATCGAGCCTGAAAATCACAACAGCGCCGAGCAACTGTGGCGCAAACTGATCCGCCAGCATGACCAGATCTTCCTGGTGCTTTGCGGACACCAGCACGGCCAGAGTTTCCGCGTCGACGACAATCTCGACGGTAACCCGGTCTACCAGATCCTGGCCGACTACCAGGCGCGGGGCCAGGTCGCGGTGCAGGCTGGACGCAAGCGCCGGGTCGGCATCGGCGATGGCTGGCTGCGCCTGATGACTTTCGACTTTGCCACCGGCCCGGCGACGATTACCGTCAGGACCTATTCCAGCCATTACGGCCAGTACTCGTCGGACATGGATCGCTATGCTGACTGGTACCGGGCCAGGGAGCAACCGCGGATGAGCGACGCCGAGTTTATGGCCGCGGACGATTTCGTGATCCGGCTCGAGGGTTTCAAGCACCGATTCGCGCGCGCGCGTCAGGCCGACTAAGTGCCTCGATTAGAATCCCAGCTGCGGCTCGCCACCGGCCTGATCCTGGCGGTCTACTTGCTACAGCACCTGGTCAACCATGCTTTTGGCATTGCCTCGATCGAAGCCGCCGAAGCCTACCGCAAGACGGTCGGCGCCCTGTTTCAGAACTTGCCGGGCCTGGTTCTGCTGTATGGATCGATCCTGTTTCACGCGCTGATCGCGCTGCGTTCGATTTATCGGCGCTCGAGCCTGCGCATGTCTTTGTGGCAATGGCTGCAACTGCTGCTCGGACTTTCGATCCTGCCGCTATTGGTCGGGCATACGGTCGGCAACCGCGGCTTCGATCTGCTCGGTGACATCGATCCTAATTACTATTACGTCGTGACCTCGTTCTTACTGAGTCCCGCGTTCCTGGTGAAGCTGGTTATATTGATCCCGGTAATATGGGCGCACATGGCCATCGGCCTGCATTTCTGGCTCAGAATCAAGGACGGCTATGATCGATTCGTGCCTTACATCTATGCGCTGGCGATACTGGTCCCCGCGCTCGCTTACGTCGGCCTTTTCCGCATGCTGCTGCAGGCCAACGGCTGGCTCGACGATCAGGCACGGTTGGACCAGATTTATGCCGCAAACATCGCGATGAGCCGTGACGACGTCGAGTTCTTGCGCGGACTGGAGGCGCAAGCCTGGATGGCGATGGCGGCGCTGTTGATCCTGACCCTGGCTGCGCGCCAGCTCCGAATCTGGATACAGGCGCGCCAGGGCAGCTACAGCATCACCCAGGCCGATGGCAACAAGATCAGGGCCATGCAGGGAGTGTCCCTGCTCGAGGCGTTGCGCAACGCGCGCATTCCGCACGCCTCGGTTTGCGGCGGGCGCGCTCGCTGCACCACCTGCCGGGTTCGGGTCGGCAGCGGCCTGGACCAGCTCGACCCTCCGAATGAGCTGGAAGCGCGTGCGCTGGCGCGTATCAGGGCCGGCAAGGAGATTCGCCTGGCCTGCCAGCTACATCCGACATCCGATCTCGCGATCACGCCGCTGGTGATGGCGAACCAGCCGCTCGCCAGCGCGCTGCATGCCGGCGGGGTTCAGGGGCACGAGGAATACGTGGTCGCCATGTTCGTCGATATGCGCGGTTCCACCAACCTGGGCGAGCGCGTACTGGCCTACGACGTGGTTTTCATCCTGAACCGCTTCTTCACCGAGCTCTCGAGCGCGCTCGGCGATTCGCACGGGCATTACGCGCAGTTTGCCGGCGACGGCCTGATGGCGCTCTACGGCCTGGAGCCGGCACGCAAGGAACGGGCCTGCCGCGACGCGCTCGACGGCGCGCGCGAAATGTTCCGTCGTATCGGTCGGTTGAACCAGCAGTTACAGCAGGAATTCGGCGAAACCGTGCAGATGGGGATCGGCATTCACGGCGGCGAGGCCATCGTCGGCACCATGGGTCCGCCGAAAACCCCGCTGCTGACCGCGGTCGGCGATAACATCAACATCGCCGCGCGCCTCGAGGCGCAGACCAAGGTGATCGGTTGCGACCTGATCGTATCGGTGGAAACACTGGAACGGGAAGCAATTACTTACCCTGGCGAGCGGGTTCGAAACCTCGAAGTGCGCGGGCGCGAAAACCAGGTCCAGGTTTGCAGCTTCGATAACGACAGCCTGCCATAAACCGGCACCGGTTGATCGAACGCGGCTCGATCTTTGGTTATCATAGCCGGCAGCAAACGAGGATTAGTCATGCAGCAAAGAAAACTAGGGCCTTTTACCGTCTCAGCCGTCGGCCTCGGCTGCATGAACGTGTCGATGGGTTACGGTCCGCGTATCCCCGACGACGAGGCCGGCAAGCTGTTCAATGCGGCGCTCGACCAGGGATATACTTTTCTCGATACCGCGTCGCTTTATGGACTGGGGCACAACGAGAGCCTGATCGGCACCTACCTGGCGACGCGCCGCGACGAGTATGTGCTCGCCAGCAAATGCGGGTTTTCGCGCACCGAGGACGGCAAAACCGTCATGGACGGCCGGCCCGAGGTATTGATCCAGACCTGCGAAGACAGCCTGCGGCGGCTGAATACCGACGTCATCGACCTGTACTACCTGCACCGCATCGACCCGAAGGTGCCGGTCGAGGACAGCGTCGGCGCGCTCGCGCAGCTGGTCGAACAGGGCAAGATCAGGACCGTCGGGCTGTCCGAGATCAGCGCCGACAGCCTGCGGCGCGCACACGCGGTGCACCCGATCACGGCGGTGCAGTCCGAGTACTCGCTGTGGACGCGAACGCCCGAGCGCAAGATACTCGGCACCTGCGCCGAGCTCGGCGTGGGCTTCGTGCCTTTCTCGCCGCTGGCGCGACAATTCCTGACCGGCAAATCGCCCGACGTCACGCAGGTGCTCGAGGACGACATCCGCGCGACCATCGCGCGGCCCCGGTTCGAGCCCGAGAATTTCGCCAGCAATCAGCTGCTGCTGGAGCCGTTTGGCGAAATCGCGACGCGTAACGACTGCAGCATGGCGCAGCTCGCGCTGGCCTGGCTGCTGGCGCAGGATGGCGGCCTGATTCCGATCCCCGGCACCAAGCACATGGATTGGATGATCGAAAACGCCGGCGCAGCGAATATCGAGCTCGACGCGGCTACCGTGGCCGAACTCGATGCGCTGATCAACGAGGACACCGTCGCCGGCTATCGCTATACCGATGCGCTGATGCAGTCCACCGACTCGGAAAAGGACTGGCCGCGATGAAACTGAACGCCGAAGAACAGGCGATGCTTGCGGGCGAACTCGGCGAGCCGCGCCGCTGGGCGATCGAGCACATGATGCGCGTCGGGCGTTTCTTCGACGCGCCGGATTTCGTTCCGGTCACGCAGGCGCATATCATGGCCGACACCGAGTCGCTGGGCGAGGCCGGGGTCGAGTTTCTCGAACAGATGGCGGCCCTGCCCGAAAGCGAGCGGCGCGTGCGCATCCCGATGATTACCGATCCGCGCGGCATCGACTTCTGCCACTACAAACGCCTCAGGCAAACCGACGCCATGGCCGCGCTCGAGCAGCGCGCGATCGACGCCTTCGAATCATTCGGCATCATGATGACCAACACCTGCATCAACTACCAGACCATCATGCCGCCGGTGCGTGGCGAACACCTGGCCTTCGGCGATACCGGGGTCGTGATCTATTGCAACAGCGTGCTCGGCGCCTATTCCAACTTCGAGGGCGGGCCGTCGGCGCTGGCCGCCGGCCTGACCGGCCGCACGCCGCGCTACGGCCTTCACCTGGATCGAAATCGCAGGGCGACGAAGCGTTATCGCGTGAGTTGCCAGCCGAAGTACCTGTCCGACTGGGGCGCGCTCGGCGGCATCGTCGGCGCGCGCGCCGGCTCCTACTGGGAAGTGCCGGTGATCGAGGGCATCGAGTCGCTGCCGGGCTCCGACGAAATGAAACACATGGGCGCGGCGATGGCGAGCTTCGGCTCGGTGCCGCTGTTTCACCTGGTCGGCGTGACGCCCGAGGCGCCGACCCTGGAATCGGTTTGCGACCCGGATTCGCTCCCCGCCGAGACCATCGGCGAGGCCGACTTCGAGGCATTCTTCGCGCGCTACGGCGGCAAGGGCGAGAAAGTCGACGTGGTGGTGTTCTCCGCACCGCAGTTATCGCTGCTCGAAATGCAGTCGCTGGCGGCATTACTCGACGGCAAGAAGCTGCACCCGAATACCGACCTGCTGGCGGTGACCAGCCCGGTGGTGGCGGCCGATGCGCGCCGCATGGGTTTGGTGGAACGCATCGAGTCTTCCGGAGCGCTGGTGCTCGAGGGCATGTGTTTTTACCAGTCTTACGCGCGTGAAATGGGCAAGGCCAACGGCTGGAAACGCCTGCTGACCAACTCGGTCAAGCTGGCCAATATCATCGGCGGCTACGGCTACGAGCCGACGCTGTCGAACATGGAAAACTGCGTCGCATCGGCAATCGCCGGGGAGATCGTCTGATGGCAACCATTAAGCTCAGCTGCCACGTTGGCGTCGGCCCGGAAGTTTCGGGAGAGGCGCTGGTGACCGACGATAACTTTTCCGCGCGCTACGATCTCGACCGCATCGCGGGCATCTTTTCACGCCCGCAACACAAGCTCGCGGGCCAGAGCTACGTCGACAAGATCATGGTGTTCAACACCGCCAAGGGCGGCGTCGCGTCGGCCTGGATGCTGCATGAAATGAAATCGCGCGGCGTCGCGCCGAAAGCGATCCTGTTCAATAACGTCAACCCGATACTGGCGCAGGGCGCCGCGCTCGCCAACCTGGCGATGTGCGACCGCTTCGCCGATGGCGACGTCACGCAACTGATCAGGACCGGTGACCGGGTGACGGTCAATCCCGAGGCGGGACTGGTGACCATCACCCGAGATTGAATCGGCAGCAACTGCGGCCGGTAACGAGATCGAAACAGGCCGGATCAAGAATCCGTGTCGGCATAAAGTAAAAATCGTTGAGCACGATTATTGGGCGCTACCGAAAAAGGGACCGTGCGTGAAGCCTGTCGCCGCAGCTGTCCTCGTGACCTGGCGCGACCGAGTGTCTATAATTCGCCCACTTCCACCGGGATTCGCGACGATGGACGGCAACTATCTTGATTGCAGCAACGAGGTATCCGCTATCAGGCAGCCGCGGGGCGACCGCCTGTGTTGGCTCGCACCGGAGCTTTCCAGTGACGACTACCGGGTCGCGTTGCCGGACGCGGCGCGCGACGAGATCGATTTACTGGCGCGGCATTTCGCCGCTAACCCCTTGCCCGTCCTGTGCCGCAAACTCGCCGAATTCGAGCTTCCCGCCTGCCGCGAAATAATGGCGCGGATGAAACGCATCCTCGACGACGGCGTCGGTTTCGCGGTACTCGACCGGCTACCGATGGACGACTACCCGATCGATACCATGCTCGCGGTCTACTGGGTACTGGGTCAGGCGATCGGCCGCCCGGTAGCGCAAAAATGGAACGGCCAGATGATCTATGACGTCAGCGACACCGGCGCCGACTACGCTTACGGCACGCGCGGCTCGCATACCTCGGTCGAACTCAATTTTCATACCGACAACGCGTTTGCGCGCATGGTGCCCGACTACGTCGGCCTGCTGTGCCGCAACCCGGCGAAAAGCGGCGGCGTCAGCCGCTTCTGCAGCCTCTATTCGGTGCATCAACGGATGCTGGAGCAATACCCCGCCGAGCTCGAGCGCCTGTACCAGCCGATGTATTACGATCGCCAGAAAGAACACCGCGAGGGCGCCGCACCGGTATGCCTGGCGCCCTATTTCAGCTGGCGCGACGAGCGCATGTTCGCGCGCGCCAACGCGTCGCTGGTGCGCAAGGGCTACGAGGTCGCGGGCGAACCCATGGACAGGGCGCTGGAGGATGCGCTCGACGCAATCGACGAGGTTTGCGCGGCCGAGGACCTGTGGTTCGAGGCGCCGCTCGAGCGCGGCCAGCTGCAGTATCTCAACAACCACGAGGTCGGGCACTACCGCAGCGCCTTCAAGGATTACGACGAGCCGGAGCGTAAACGGCACCTGTATCGCCTGTGGCATCGCTCCGCCGGGTCCACCAGCTACGACGGTCATAGTTTCTGATAACGCCGTTGCGCGGCGCGAGTCCGTTGGGCAGAAATCAGGCCTGTTTCCTGAGCCAATCCAGGGTAAAGTAATTCATACCCCGCAGGATTCGCATCAGGGCCCGTTTCCAGACGGGCGTCTTGAGGTACTCCTCGTACCACTCGTTCATATTGCCAGCTTCATCGTGAGTTTCCAGCCCCGCCTTGTAACCGTGCGTCTCGATCATTCTTGCCAGGTTCTTGAATATCTTCACCTGGTGCTCCGAAGCATTGGCATCGATAATCGAGATGAGCTCCCTGTTGTAGTAGGCCGAACGAAGATCGAGGTTAAAAGTGCCAACAAGAATAAGCGGATTCTCGCCGGGATTCTCGACCAGGGCCGCCTTCATGTGCAGCGTAGTCGCAATCCCGGTACGGTTGAAAATCTCCTCTTCTTCCTTGCTGCGATAGCCTTTGAATTCGAAAACATCGACGCCCGCTTTAACCAGAAAATCTTTCGAGTTTCTATGCCGATAGAAAGCCTGGGCAAACACGTTGTCGGACGACACGGCGGAGTTCGTGTAGATCGTGAGCTTGACGTTCATTTCGTTGATCAAGTGATTAATAAGCCCTC
>JAAUYE010084722.1_pt1 | contig 11645 bp, 11 predicted proteins | sample 7278081 | NCBI WGS metagenome assembly JAAUYE01 (sample SAMN14350131, study PRJNA611818) | marine sediment metagenome | isolation source: surface marine sediment (0.6m) | place: French Polynesia: Moorea | collected 2018-08
CGAAGTCGAGTACGGCGACGCGTTGGATCGCTCCGCTCGATAGCGCGTGGGCTGCGGCGACCGCGATGTTGTTGTAATAACAGAAGCCCATCGCCGAAGCGATGCCCGCGTGATGTCCCGGCGGCCGCACGCAGCAAAACGCGGTCGCGACACGGCTCTCGAGCACGAGTTCGGTCGCGAGTAACGCGGCGCCCGCGGCATGGCGGGCGGCCGGCAGCGTGTCCGGGCTCAGCCACGTATCGGGATCGAGATGCTCGAAGCCGTCGCTCGGCGCGCGCGATTCGAGCATGTCCAGGTACCGGCTCTCGTGCACGCGTTCGAGTTCCTCGCGAGTCGCCGCACGTGCCTCGACATGCAGCAGGTGGTCGTAAAGATGCTGGGCGTGGAGGGCATCCGTGATACTCGACAAACGTTGCGGGCATTCCGGATGGCCATCCGCGACGGCGTGGCGGTCAAATATCGGGTGATGGAGCAGCGCTGTCGTCACGTAGAATTCCCGGCTGGCTGCCGGTCAGGGGAGTGAACGGCGCGCTGCCGAAATGTATCACGGGACAGGACGCATGCAACACGTAAGAGAACAGGGGCCGGACATCGCTCCGATATTCGAGGCCGCCTCGGTGGCACTGGTCGGTGCGAGCGAACGTGAAGGCTCGCTGGGCACCGTCGTTCTCAGGAACCTGCTGGACGCAGGTTTCGAAGGACCGATCTATCCGGTCAATCCGCGGCACGAGATCGTGCAGGGCAGGAAGTGTTTTCCCTCCCTGCGGGACATCGAAGAGCCGGTAGACCTGGCCATCATCGTGACGCCCGCGCAGGCCGTGCCCGGGGTGCTTGATGATTGTGGTGCGTGCGACGTGTCTGCGGCAGTGATCCTGTCCGCCGGTTTCAGGGAAGCGGGCGAAGATGGCCGCGCGCTCGAGCAGGCCGTACTCGACAGGGCCAGGCGGCATCGCATTCGCTTCATCGGACCGAACTGCCTCGGCATCATGCGGCCCGAAATCAAGCTCAACGCCACCTTCAGCCAGCGCATGGCGCGGCCAGGGCAGATCGCGCTGGTGTCGCAATCGGGAGCAATGTGTACCGCGATGCTCGACTGGGCGAGCCCCCGCAACATCGGCTTTTCCTGCGTGATCTCGAGCGGCATCGCCGCGGACGTCGATTTCGGCGAGATCCTCGACTACCTGGTGATCGATCCGGCGACGCACGCCATCATGTTGTACGTCGAAGGGATACATGAACCGCGGCGCTTCATGAGCGCCTTGCGCGCCGCGTCCCGGGCGAAGCCGGTCATCGTCATGAAGGCAGGGCGGTTTGCGCAGGGCAGCCGGGCAGCCGTGTCGCACACGGGTGCGCTGGTCGGCTCCGACGACGTGTTCGATGCGGCGCTCAACCGGGCGGGTGTGGTGCGTGTGCACAACTACTCCGACTTCTTTGCCGTCGCGGAGACGCTGCACACCGGTGTGCGGACCCTGGGTCCGAGACTTGCCGTCGTCACCAACGGCGGCGGCCCGGGCGTGATGGCCGCGGATTTTCTCGTCGACCGCGATCTCGAGCTGGCAAAGCTGTCCGCAAATACCTGCGACAAGCTCGACGCGTTACTGCCGGCCGCCTGGTCACACGACAACCCGGTAGATGTGCTCGGCGACGCCAGCGCCGAACAGTACGCCGGCGCGATCGAAGCCTGCGTCGGCGACGACGGCGTCGACAGCGTGCTCGCCATCGTCGTGCCGCAGGCGATGACCGATCCGACCTCGATCGCCGAGCGTATCGTGGAGGTCGGGAAGAACGCGAATAAGCCGATACTGACCTGCTGGATGGGCGACGAGTCCGTGCAGGCGAGCCGCAACCTGTTCCGCGAGCACGGTGTGCCGACCTACGGTACGCCGGAAGCGGCGGTCGAAGCGTTCGCGGCAGCGGCGGCCTACCGTGCGAACCAGGAATTGCTGCTGCAGGTGCCGGAAGCGCTCGGCAAACGTGCGGAACCGGACCGCGAGGGGGCGCGGCTCATTATCCAGAACGCCCTGGCGCAGAAGCGCCGGGTGCTGAACCTGGTCGAGTCCAAGGCGCTGCTCGCGGCCTTCGGCATCCCGGTCGTCCGCAGCATCCCGGCTCACGAGCCCAACGAAGCGCTCGCCATTGCCGAGGAATTCGGATTCCCTGTGGCGATGAAGATCCACTCTGCAGACATATCGCACAAGACCGAAGTCGACGGCGTGCGCCTGGGTATCAGCAGCGGGCGCGACGTGCAGGCCACCTTCCGTGAACTCGTCGAAACCGCGGAAGAACGGCGCCCCGATGCAAAAATCGACGGCGTCCTGATCGAGCCGATGTGGCAGGCCCGCGCCGGTCGCGAACTGATGCTGGGCGTCGTCAATGACGAGGTGTTCGGCCCGGTCATCAGCGTCGGCCTCGGTGGCACGATGGTCGAAGTGATTCGCGATCGTGCGATCGGCCTGCCGCCGCTCAACCGGTTTCTTGCGAAGAGCATGATCGCAGGCACGCGCGCGTCGCGTTTCCTGGACGAGTTCCGCGGCCGCCCGGCTGCGAACCGCCGCGCCGTGGAGGACGTCATCCTCCGGCTGTCGGACATGGTCTGCGAATTGCCCTGGCTCGAGGAGCTCGACATCAACCCGCTCGTCGTCGATGCCGAGAAAGCGATGGCGATCGATGCGCGCATCGTGGTGCGGCCGGTAAGCCCGGCGGCTCGCGAGTACTCGCACATGGCGATTCATCCGTACCCGAGCAAGCTCGTCGACGAATACCGGCTGCTCGACGGCACCTACATCACGATCCGCCCGATCCGGCCGGAAGACGCCGAGACCGAGCGCGAGTTCGTCGACGGCCTTTCCGAGCGTTCCCGCTACCTGCGCTTCATGTACTCGCTGAAGAACATCACGATGCAGATGGTGTCGCGCTTCACCCAGATCGATTACGACCGCGAGATGGCGTTGATCGCGCTCGTCGATATCGACGGCCGCGAGCGGCAGATCGGCGTTGCGCGCTACGTGACCAATCCGGATGGCCGCAGCTGCGAGTTCGCGATCGTCGTCGCCGACGACTGGCACGGCAAGGGCATCGCGACTGAACTGTTGCGTCGGCTCATCGACATCGCGCGCGAGCGGCGGCTCGAGGAGATGGTCGGCGTCGTCCTGCGCGAGAACAAGGGCATGATCGGGCTCGCAAAAGACCTCGGTTTCGACCAGCAGCGCTCGCCGGACGACCCCAGCGTCGTGCTCATGACGCTGAAGCTGTAGGCGCCGTCTGTCAGAATGCCGCCGGCGGTCAGTTGCACCCCGTTTCTTCGGGCGACTCGCAGCCATCCCCGCCAAGCACCCCGGCAACGCGTTCCCGGAAGGCGGCATGACAGTCGATGCAGGCGGCGAACATGCCCTGGTAGGCGGCGAGGGCGGCGACGCGGTCTCTTTCCTGCGCCGCCTTGTACAACTCGAGCGACAGCTCGTGGACCTCGACGTCGAAGTTCTTGAAGACGGGCATCTCTGGCCCGAGTTCGTCCGCGACGCGCTGCGCCTCCTCCTCGGGGATTCTCGGGTGCTCGGCAATCGCGAGCGCGCCGTTCGCCACCTTGTCGAAGTCGTCGAGCAGGAATCCATCGGAGACATCGAGGAAGTTCTGTCGCATGACCTGCATGATCCCTTTCAATGTCTGGTCCTCGCCGGTGAGGGCCGTCGCGGGGAGCAGCAGGACGGTAACGCTTGCGACGAGCACGCGGAAGTTCTTCAGCATATCGGCAGCCCTTTGGCCAGTATTCGTCGATCCGGCCTTGATTGTAGCCGCACTCGAGGGCGCGGCGCTCGTGCGCCAATCGGTAAAAGCCCTGATTTCGACCGGTACAATCGCGTGCTAGCGTAGCTGCATGAACATCGCCACACACCAGGACATCACCCGCCTGTTTCCCGGTATTCAGGATCACACCGTCGTGGAGATCCTCGACACGCAGGCAACGCTCGGTGACGTGGAGGCGGCGCTGGCGCTTCTCCAGGATGCCGACGAGGGCCTGATCGGCGTCAAGCAGCGTCACGGTGAACGCATCAATCGCGTACTCGATATTCTTGCCGCGTCAGACTATCGCCCGGACGATTTTGACGAGCCCTAGGACGCGCTATCTCCCCTCGGCAGCCGGTGCCGGCGCGAGCGATCGCGCCCGTGCGACGACCTTTTCAAGCCGGTCGAAATGGGAGCCCCTCCAGTAGACGCGCCCGCATTGCCTGCAACGCCTGAATTCGCGGCAGACCAGGAAGACCTGCAGCGGCACCGATCGCGCCGCATCGGAGCGTGCGATGGTTTCGAGGTCGCCGTTGCATTCCATGCAGCGCACATACGGCTCGATGCAACCTGCGAGGTCCAGCGCCCGGATCACCTCTTCGAGCTGCTCCTCGGGATCGGTGGCCCGCAGCCAGTAACCGTGCGTCACGCTGCCGTTCTTGAGGATACCCTTGTCCCGGGTCAGGATGATGCGCCGTTCGCGCGCGGCGGTGTCGATGATGGCTTCGTCGTCGAGATCGCGTTCCCAGGCCGTGTCGAAACCCAGCAGTCGCAAGCGGCGGGCCAGGGTGCCGAGATGCACGTCTGCGATGAAACGGGGCTCGCGCAGCGGTGCCGGCCTGAGCCGGGTGAGCGGCGTCACGTCGTAGCGCTCGAACACCGGGTAGACCGACACGCGCTCGCCACCGTGCAGAAGGTATTCAAAGTTCACTGACTTGCCGTCGACAAGGATCACGTCGACCTCGGTGTGCGGCGCACCGATCGCCTCGATGGTGTCTTTGACGGAGGGCGTGCCGACGAAGCTAAAGGCGAATTCCTTCTGCCGGCGTTCGGCAGGTAGGAAGTCGTTCAATTCCGCGTAGAAACGCAGCCGCGCCTCACGCGGCCTGCGCGCATGTGGGTCCTGCGATGTCATCGTGAACAACCGTCATTCGCTAAGATACTACGAACGGCGGCCCCGATCAGTATCGGGGTTCGGCGATCCGCTTATTACGGCGCCAGGTGGATACAGCGGCTACGCGCCGGCCTCGCTGTCGATCGTCTCCGCGCCAACCGCGGCCATCAGGTGCCGCCCGTAGCGTCGGCCGAACAGCTCGGTTGCCCAGGCCTGGCCTCGCACCGTGTATCCGGCGTGCAGGTCGTGGATCGCGGCGTCGCCAGGCGCCTGCGCCGGTTGCTTGTCGTCCGGGCGCGAGAGCGCGCCAAGCGATATGCCAATCGACACCGCGGCGAGGAGAGCAGCCAATGCGGCCGCAGTCTTCGTAATTCCCATTGCCAACCCTCGTTGTTTTTATTTTACGGGGGAACGTCACCAACATACCGTCGCGAAGGAGCGCCGGCAAACGGCGCGCGCGGCGAGCCGAGAAATCACCGCGAAAACCGCGCGCATTGCCGGGATGCGCCGGATTCTGTTAACAAGTCTGCGCTCGCAGAGGGTCGGGCTGAGGCGTCGACGGGCGGCTCGCAGTTATTGCAGATTCAATAACTTAAAGGGCCGCGCTGTGGGGAATTTTACATAAAGCGGGAAAGCCAATAGACTTCGAAAGCTCGTCAAATCATCAACAAGAGCCTTTAAACCCCTGTTTAAAAAAGGCCGACCGTATGAAGTCCATCGTCGCGCAATACAACGCCTGCCGACTCCTCGAAACGGCGGAGTCTGATGCCCCGTCGATCCCGGTACTGGGTCGTCTCAGCCGCTCCCCGGTCAAACGCCTCGCGCGCGCCTACCGGGACCGCCGGTCGCTTGCGCTGCTGGTGAGTCAGGGGCGGTTCGCGCCCGGCTACGTTCTCGATCGCTTTGTTGCAGCAGTCGATGCCGAGGCCACGGTCGTACGTGTCGACCGGTCCTTCGACGATCCCGCCGTGTTCATGGACCACGTCGTTTGCTCCATCGGCTTCGAGTCCCGATCGACCAGCCTGTCGCAACTCGAGCAGGCGTTGAGCCTGTTCCTCCGCTTCCAGGACACACACCGGCAACGCACGGTGCTGGCGCTGCCCGACATCGACGCGCACGGTCCGCAGGTACTGGCCGTGATTCGCGAACTCATCGCTCGGCAGGTGGCCCGCGACTGCGGGCTGATGGTCGTCGCGACCGGCCCTGTCAGTGACGCGCTCGAACCGCCGGACCCGGCGCTCGAGGCCATCTCGAGACTTGCAGCCGAACGCATCGTGCTGACTCCGTTCGTGCTCTCGGAGACGCGGGAATATATTCGCGACCGCTTCGAACAGCGTGCTGCGAACGGCTCCGGCAACGGCCAGGGCGTGCGGTGCTTCGAGGTCTACGCCACGCAGCTGGTTCACGAGCTGACTGACGGCGTGCCCGAATCCGTCGATCTGTTATGCCGCAGCTCGCTCGAGATCGCCGAAGGTGACGATGACAAGCCCATTTCGATCTCAGACGTCAAAGCGGCGGCCCGGTTGATCGGGCTGCTGCCGCGTGCCGCTGGTGACCAGCCACACACCGCGGACCCCGGGCATGCCGTGTCCGGCTGTTCGACCGGGCAGCTTATCGTCAAAGTGCAGGGGCAGCCGGAGAAAACCATAGAGCTCAATGGCAGTCACGTGCTCATTGGCCGGGATCGTCTGTGTGACATCTGCGTCGGGGATTCGCAGGTGAGCCGACTGCACGGTTTGATCGCGCGGGCGGCCGAAGGCGTCTACTACCTCGATCTGGGCAGCACCAACGGATCGGCGGTCAACGGCGAGGCAGCACAACGCCTCCTGCTGGCGAACAACGATGTCATCGCCGTCGGCGATGTTCGTATCATCTACACGTCGAAGGGTGCCGCTGAGCCGGAAGATATCGACCTCGACGCCACGGATACCTTCGAAATCCCGAATTACGACGAGCCGTCATCGACCGCCCGTGTCGCCTCGGCCCCTGGAATGCGGCGCAAGCCCTGAATCTCGCAGGAACCGCCTCACACCATGCCGCGTGCGCTCTTGATCAGGTCGTAGGCCGCGTTGATTTCCCGCGAACGTTCTTCCGCAACTGCCCGCATGCTTTCGGGAAGACCGCGCGCAGCCAGCTTGTCCGGGTGGTTCTGGCTGATGAGCTTTCGATAGGCTCGCTTGATGTCCGCCGGGCTCGTATCGGGCGACACGCCGAGGGCCGCATAGGCGTCGGCAAGACGGTCGCGGGACGGCGGCGCACCGCGGGCCGAAGGGCCGGCTTCGCCGGCGCGCAACAGCGCTTCGAGCTGCGCGACGTCGTGTTCGTCGAGCCCGAGGCGCCGGGCGATGCGCACCAGCATGTTGTGTTCTGCGGCGTCGACCCGGCCATCCGCCGCCACGGCCATGACCTGCAGCTGCAGGAACAGCTGCACGAGCGGCGCACGGCGGCGACTGACCCGGGCGAACTGGTCGACCGCGGCATCGAGATCGAAGTCCGGTTGCTTGCCGCGATTGAAAGCGGCTTTAGCCGCCTGCCGCTGCTCATCCTGCAGCTGCAACATGCTGAAAATACGCTCGACCGCGTCGATCTCCTCGCGCGTGACCTGGCGGTCCGCCTTGCACAGCGCACCCATAATGGCAAAGGTCGAGTCGATGAGCTGGGACTGCACGACGCGCAGACCGCCGACCACGGACTGCCGCAGCAGGGCACCGGCCGCGTAGCCGATTGCCGCGCCAATCAGCAACCCCGCGAAGCCACCGAACAAGGCGCCCAGCAGGGCGCCGATCACGACGAGAAACATCGGCGTAGTCTACCAGCGCACATTGCAAAAGACGCCGCCGCGGCGTTTGTTTATCATGGCGCATCTTCGAACTCGCGGGGCAGAACATGAACTACCGTCGACTCGGCAAGGCCGGACTCCAGGTCAGCGAGCTGTCGTTCGGTTCCTGGGTGACGTTCCATACGCAGGCGGGCATCGACGAGACGGTCGAGATGATGGGGGCGGCCTACGACGCCGGCGTGAACTTCTTCGACAACGCGGAAGCGTATGCGAACGGCAAGTCGGAAGAGATCATGGGCGAGGCGCTCAAGCGGCTCGGCTGGCGCCGGGGAAGTTACCTCGTATCGACGAAGCTGTTCTGGGGGCTGCACGATAACCCTAACGAGTCCAACACCCTGAATCGCAAATACCTGCTCGAGAGTATCGACGGCTCGCTACGACGGCTCGATCTCGACTATGTCGACCTGCTGTTCTGTCACCGGGCAGACCCCGAGACGCCGATCGAGGAGACCGTCTGGGCGATGCACAACATCATCGAGCGCGGCCAGGCGCTGTACTGGGGCACCTCCGAGTGGGAGCCGGACCAGGTCCTCGCCGCGATCGACATTGCCGAGCGCCATAGCCTGCACAAGCCCGTCGTCGAGCAGCCCGTCTACAACCTGTTCGAGCGGCATCGCTTCACTGAGAGCTATCGAGCCGTCTACGAGGATCGGGGTTATGGCTCGACGACCTGGAGCCCGCTTGCCTCGGGCACGCTGAGCGGCAAATACCAGGCGGGCGTGCCTGAAGGCAGTCGCGGCTCGCTCGAGAGCCTGTCGTGGCTGCGCGACCAGATCACGGATGCCGATCGCCTCGCGAAAGTCGCTGCCCTGCAGCCGCTCGCTGACGCTATGGGCGCGAGCCTGGCGCAGTTCTCACTCGCCTGGTGCCTGCAGAATCCCTGGGTCAGCACGGTGATCACCGGCGCCAGCCGCGTCGACCAGGTGCGCGAGAATATGAAAGCCGCGGACTTCGTCGACAAGTTCACGCCGGACGTGATGGCCGAGATCGACAGGATCTTCGGCTGAGACCGACGCAACCGCGGCCGAGGAGTACTTCCTCTACTTCGCCTCCATCAAGACCGACATCGACTCGGCGATGACGCCGTCCGCCTTCGCGGCAGCACGGCCCTCGTCTGACGAAAGCATGTCGTGGAGTGCCTGCATGTCTTTTACGGCAATGACCAGGCCGGTCAGGTTCGGGTTGTCTTCACTCTGGAAAGTATGGACGTGCGCGGCCCCGTTGGCCCGGAACAGGTCGTGCCGGCTGTCTTCGCCACGCCACGCGGCCAGCCAGCGATCAGCGTCGTCCACTTCGTGCAGGATCATGACGTGCGGGTGCCGCATGCCTTCGCCGCGCATGCGGTGCTGGCCGTGCATCGGCGGTTTCGGTGCCGCCGGTGGGTTGTCGCTGTTCCAGATGTCGTTCGAGATGCGCCACTTGCCGTCCTCGCCCTTCTGCCAGGTCTCGATGAACTTGCCGTTGTCCACGACGTTGTCGCCGTCCAGGATCTTGTAGGTTCCGATCTTGAACGCGAGGTCGCCCTGCATCGTGATCTCTTCGATCACTGTTTCGCCCGTGAGCCCGGCGTCCATCATCGCGCCGAAAGTCGCGCGGACACCCTCGGCGCCGCGAACCGTCTTGCCGTTGGGCGGCATGATACGTGCGTTACTTTCGTAGACCATGGTCAGGGTTTCGTGGTCCTGGGTGTTCAATGCCTCGTTCCAGGCCGTTGTCAGATCCTCGATGATCTTCGGGTTTCCGGGCGGCGGTGCCTGGTTGCAGGAGGCGATGACAAGTGCGATGCCGAGCGGGATGATAGCAAGCAATCTCTTCATGGTTGTTGTCTCGTATATCGGGAAGCGAAGGATCAAGGCTTACGGAAAAGGAACGTGAATCGATCGGTGTTGCCGGTGACCGTGCGGCGCCCGACCTCGTAACGAAGCTCGTCGTCAGGCCGGTAGTGGAGGTCGCTGTAGCCCACGAACTCGAAACCGACGTCGAGCATTTCCTTGATGACCAGCACGGGGTCGATGCGACGCCGGTTCTCCGGGTTCTCGGGCTCCATGTGCCGCTTGCTGTGGTCGACCACGCCGTAAAGGCCACCCGACTTGAGAACGTCGAAGACCGCGCGATTCATCCGCGAGCGCGACTCGGCGTCGAAGTTATGGACGTTCCTGAACGTCAGCACCATGTCCACCCCCGAGATGCCGAACTCGAAATCGTCGAGGACGTAGTAACGGCTGCCTTCAGGCCGACGAATGTTGGCGTCGGTCTCGACAACCGAGACCTTTTCGAAGCCGGGCTCGGTCAGCACGTTCTCCGCGACGCGGCGCGTGCCCAGCGAGACGTACAGCTTGCCGTTCTCGGCGAGGACCGGTGCGAGCACCCGCGTGTACCAGCCGCCGCCCGGAATGAGTTCGAGTACGGTCATGTCGTCTTCCAGGCCGAAGAACTTCAGGGTCTGGAGCGGCTTCCGGTTACGGTCGCGTTCGACGTCGGCTTCCGGGCGGGACTCCGCGGCCAGCGCGGCTTCCACCTTGGCATCGATTTCGCCGGCCTGGGCGAAGGCGGCCAGCAGCAACAGGACGAGCGGTAACGAATTTCTCACGTGCTTGCTCCTTGAAATACGCTTGCGAAGATTTCGGTGCGGCGAAGCGCCGCACGTAAAGATGCGCAAGGGTACCAGCTCGTGAGATTCCGTGCCCGTCGAGCGCCCCGAATCCGGGGCGGCCATGGTGTCTGCCTCTAGCTGACGACCTTCCAGCTGCCGTCGGGCTGCAGGCAGGCCGTCCCGGAAACGCTCTGCCCGGGTTCGCCACCTACCGTCGCGTCCAGTTCGAACTCACGGCACGGGCCGCCGGCCTGCTCGTAGGTATGCGTCGGCGTTACCGTGTACTTCTCGCCAGTGTCCGGGTTGGTCCAGGTCGTCGACTGGCCGGTACGGTTGTCGTTGAGAGCCTGCGCGGTCTTCATCCGGTCGACGTCGTCCATCGACTGGCCGATCTGGCGCCCGATCATCGAGCCCGCCATCGTGCCAATGATAATCGCTGCCGTCTGGCCGCTGCCGTCACCGACCTGGGAGCCGATCACACCGCCGAGAACGCCCCCGATGACCTGGCCCTGCTGGGCATGGGTCGTGGTTTCGCACCCGGTCAAAACGGGCAGGGTGATCACCGCGGCTACCAGCGGAATGAGTATCGCCCGGGACGTGATTGTTGCATTTTTTTCGTTCATCGCTCATGCACCTCCTTGTAGTTGGACGAAATTCGCCTCAATCTGGTTCCATTATCCTGTGCCTGCGGCGTCAGGTTTCCATCACGGCCACCGGCAGGCAAAAAAAAGCCCCGCGCGGGGCGGGGCTTTCGACAGTTCTCGCGCAGCGTGCTCACTGTCCCCAGTAGAACCGCCCGAGAAGTGTGTAAGTCGTGACGTCGTCGCCCCACTCGCCGAAGAGGCCAGCGGCGAATTGCGGCGTGAAGCTGAACAGGCCGCCGAGGACCAGGGCCGTATCATCACCGAAGTCGTCGAAGTCGACGTACTCGATGGCGCCCTCCAGCTCGAGTTGCTCCGTGGCCGCGAATCGCATACCCACAGCAAAACCGAAGCCGTTGTCATCGATGCTGCCGGCGCCAGGACCGTCGAGTTCCAGGTATTCGAAGGACAGCCGAGCATAAGCATCGACCACGTTCGAGAGCGAGGTGTTGTAGCCGACGCCGATGTCGAAAGTCGTCGCATCGAAGCCGAAGTCGAGGTCAGCAGCGGCGTAGGACGCGAATGCGTGGAAGTCCTCGTGGAACGCGAACGAGCCGTCGATGCCCAGCGCATCGCCATCGACGTTGACGTCGTCGAACTCGATCATGCCGAAGCCGAAGCCCAGCCAGTTGTAATCGAATTCCTCCGCGCCGGCCGTGGCCGACAGCGCGAGGA
>JAAUYE010052373.1_pt1 | contig 11636 bp, 10 predicted proteins | sample 7278081 | NCBI WGS metagenome assembly JAAUYE01 (sample SAMN14350131, study PRJNA611818) | marine sediment metagenome | isolation source: surface marine sediment (0.6m) | place: French Polynesia: Moorea | collected 2018-08
ACCCCGGCGCGAACTTGAGCGCTGCTGGCAGGATCGGCGACAGCCGATGCCTGTTGTTTTGAAGGCAAAACAGATCGGCTATTCTTCATACCGTCGGTTTCGAGGGAGGCTGCAGTCACGCCGCTGAAGATTCTGCGATCTTTTGCGCGCGCCAGGCCGATCAGCTCGACAACGAATCGAGCGAAGGCAGTCAAGGGATCACTGTGAGGCACCAGCCCATGTCGGCGGTTCGCGTCCATATTCTTGAAGATGACACCGTCACGTCTGACCGACTGCTGCCCCAGGTGCTGGATGCCGCCGGTTTCTGGGCAGAGCTGGCGGCGGTGGCGCGTCGTGCGGCGGTCAACTCGGGTCAGGTTCGGATCCTGATAAAGCCGGATTTGAACGCTTTTGACCGTGATTCTCCGGCGGCAACGGCCCCGGCTTTATGTGAGCTGCTTATCGATCTGCTGCACGATCGCGGGTATTCAGATGTCAACCTGTGTGCGAGCGCTGACAGCTCGTTTTTCTGGGCGGAGAACCGCGACGTTGCCGTACTGGCGGATCTGCTTGGATATCACTATGTCACCCCTGGTGGGCGTGATTACGATGTGCTGGACCTCAGCGAGGATCTGGTGCCCCTGGAGATCGAACAGGGCAGGGCCCTGCATGGCAGCCGGGTCGCGCGCGCGTGGCGCGATGCACATTTTCGCATCTGCTTCGCGCGCAACAGGACGGATGAACGCGACGGCTACGCACTCAGCTTGAATGGCCTGTTGGATGTCTTGCCGCTTGTTGACAAGGACTATCATTATCGCCATCGCATACCAAGTGGTGAGGCCCTGCTGGACCTGATGCAGGCCGCACCGGCCCACTTTGCCATGATCGACGCTACCACCAGTGCACATGGAAACGGGGGTGCTCGATCCCCGTCCGCGTTGCACACGGCGTGCATCATTGCGAGTTCCAGTCCATTGCTGGCCGATTTCGCCGGTGCGCGGAAAATGGGGCTGGACCCCTATGTCTCGCCACCCGTCGCCAGGCTGTTACATGAACTCGGGCTGCCTGAGGGATTCCGGATCGAGGGTAGCCTCGCGCCTTACCGGGGCTGGTGCAACGTGTCACCTTTGTTGCTCGAGTCCTACCGGCAAAGGCAACGCTCGGTGTCACTCGATCGCCTGCTGACCCCCTGGCTGCAGGAGATCAATACAGAACTGTTTCCGCTGAAGAACGTGATCGATGCGAAGCTCAACCCCGTAGTGCGACCGTTCTTCGAACATCCCGATGAAAACTCCTCCGGCCTGTCGTTGCTGATGTTGCTCAATCAGGCGGCGGGCCAGCTCGGGCAGTGGCTGGACGCGTACCGTGTGATGTATGACAAGGACAGCTTGCGCCGGATCGACGTCCCGCTTGGCATGGACCCGACCGCGTTCGATGATGCTGATTTTGCGGCGGTCATGGTCGAGCTGGACCAGCTGAATACGCTGCTGACAGGTGTCGCGGACGCTGCCGAGGGGCTCCGATGGTGTGAGATCGACGGTGCAACGGTGTTCGAGTTTCGTCGCGACCTGCCGATCCCGTTTGACTTGTTCGTGCAACAGGTGGATGTCGCCAATACCATTCAGTCGATGAACGACTACATAGGCGGTGTGGTCCTGCCTGTGGCACGTGACGCGCAAGGCCGTGTCGTGCGCCAGGTGGAACGTAATCTCTACCTTCCCCAGCCGAATTACCTGGTTCTGTATCAGGGGCAGCCGATCGATGTCAGTAAGATCGAGACCTGCGACTACACCGAATCCCGTCATCGCATGTACTGGAAGACCATCAAGAGTGAAAACGGCTCGGCAACGCATGATGATGGCGTCGTGAGTTTCTCGCGCAGTGACAAGGGCACCCTCGTACAGGTCGTCGGTCGTCAGCTGTTTACCCTGCCACCCTTCTGGCAGCTGTTCGATCTCAATCGTGTCCCCGAGCTCAAGGCCATTCTGGTAACCCATGCCTACAAGACCTTCTTCGAGCGGACCTGTGCCAACTTCGAGGCGCTGGTGGAACAGCGCGACATCCGTGTCGGGCAACCCTGGCAGGTCTCGGAAGACCCCTATGCCGCAGAGCCGTTTCCGGCAGAAGAGCTGGAGCAGTTGGCCAAGCGGCTGCTAGAGCACCTGGAGAGACTCGCCGCCGAAAACGAAGGCAAGGGGTTGCCGCAACACGTGCGCACGTCGACACCGAGCCGCATCGATGAAGACGGTTTCAGGCATTTCGAGGCCGGACAGGACGGTGCGGATATCGTAGAGGCCCCGCTGGTAATGCTGCTGCGCCAATTGCTTGCGCACTGGGATGAGTTCGCCAGCGGCCTGAGCGATGCATGGGCACGCGATGTCGAACAACTGGCCCCGCCAGGGGAGGGGGGCTAGCGATGCGCGCGCTGGTGACAGGAGCCAATGGTCTGATTGGTGCCAATCTGGTCCGTGAGTTGCTGCAACGCGGCGTCGATGTGCGCGGCCTGGTGCGTACGTCGAGTGACCTCTCGGCGCTCGAGGGGCTGACGCTGGAACTCCACCGGGCCGAACTGGGTGGCGACATCGGCCCGCTGGAGACGGCGGCCGACGGCTGTGATTTCGTGTTCCACACGGCGATGCATTTCACCTACGATCGCTCGCGCGAAGCTGACCTCGACGTGGCCGCGGAACGCGGCACGAGACAGGTGATCGAGGCGGCGGCGCGGACTGGCGTCCGACGGGTGGTGCTGACGTCATCGTCGGTCATATTCGGCTATCGGGCCGAAGGGCAGTGTAGCGATGAGTCATGCGTACTCGTAGAAGCGGATGGCAGAAATCACTACGTGGATGCGAAGGTGCGTCAGAATGAGCTCGCGTTCGAACTCGGTGAACGGCTTGGGGTCGAGGTGGTTGCTGTATGCCCGACCGTCGTGCTCGGACCGCATGGCAGCCGTCTGGGCCCCAGCAACGGGCTGATCATTGCGTATCTCTCTGATCCGTTCAGGTGTACCTATCCGGGTGGATGCAATCTGGTATCGAGTGCGGACGTAGCCAACGGGCACTGGCTGGCGGCGACGCGCGGTGAGCCGGCGCAGCACTATATCCTCGGGTCGGAGAATCTCACCTGGCGTGCGGTACACGGACTCATCGCCGAACTCGCTGGCGTCCCCGGCCCAAGATTCGAACTCAACCATAGCCTCAGTTACCTGGCGGCAACCCTTGAGGAACTCCATGCCCTGGTCGAGCGGCGTGCGCCGTTGGGCAATCGCGATCAGGCCGGTATGGTAGGGCGCTACTATTGGTACACTCATGACCGGGCGGCAGCCATCGGCTATCGCCCGCGCAGCGCACGCATTGCGCTAGCCGAGGCGTTGTCCTGGCTGACGACGAGCCGCCATGTCAGTCGAGAATTACGCGCCGGCCTGCGTCTTCACGATGAAGTCTATGCGGCACGTTGGTCGATGGTGTCCTGACCCGTCCTCAGCAGCGGCCCGATGACGCAGCGGTCTGTCCACATCATGCCGTTGTGCGCGATTGTCGGTCCGTTAACGGGATGCGGAGGTGTAAATGAAAGCGTTCAAAGACCTCGTGGTCATCAAGCAACCGCTCGCGCCGATGTGGCAGACGGTACGTGATCGCCTGCCGGAGTTGGCAGTCGAGCTGAATGACATCGAGGCTATCGAGATCCTGGAGCGCGAGGAGCTGACCGAGGGCGACATAAGGCTGGTCAATCGCTGGCGGTCCAGTCAACACATTCCGGCGATGCTGCAGGGCAGCTTGGGTTCATCGGAGGTCAGTTGGTTGGACCGCAACGTATGGGACGAGGCGCGACACTGTTGCGAATGGCAGATCGAGCCGTCGGTACTGCCCGATCATATCCGCTGTGCCGGCAGCACCCGATTCGAACCAGCGATGGGTGGGCGCGGAACCCGGATCACCTTCGAGGGTGAGTTCGCGCTGGCACCCGGGGCGCTGAAACAGCTCGCCGGTCCCCTGGAACAACCGGTGAGCAAGTTCATCGAGTCCATTGTCACCGTCTTCATTCCGCGAAATTTGCGCAAGGTAATGCAGGCGGCCGGCCACCGGGTGGCAGCTGAAGACTGAACCGATCGGGCCGCAAGGCCCCGGGCGGATGGCGTCACGTCAGCCGAGCAGGACACTGTGATGGAAGCCCAGGCGCGGGTCGGCGTTCTCGCCCAGCCACGGCAGGTACTCGCTAATCTCCGGCATGCTCACGCGCAGCCGCATCTCGGTCGACGGGTAATCGTAGATCGTGATGTGGTTCAGGCCGCGATTGGCGGTGAACAGAAGATCCTGGTTGCGATTGAGCTGGCAGGCATAGATCGAATCCAGCAATGAAAAGCGGCTGACCCGCAGTGCGCCGAGAAAATGCCGGCTGTTGGTGAAGAAGTTGCCGCGCGCGAAGATGTCAAACAGCTGTGTGGACACCTCACGTGGATGGGACAGCTGGCTGGCCAGGTCCGGACGTTCGTCTATGACGCGAAAACGGGCGAAATCGTTGCGGTCGATCAACACGACCGACTGACTGCCACCGTTGCAGAAGATGATTTCCTGTTCGGACAGCGCGATGTCGGAATTGATGTGTGCCGGCACCTCTCGTCCGGCACTCCAATGGCGCAGGACCTGCCCTTGTTCGGCGTCGATCTCGAAAAGGTATTCCTTGAGAAAGGACATCGCCCATTCGTGGTAGTCCACATAGTCCTGCGGGCTGACGCGAAATGAAGGGCAATAAAAGACGTCATCCTGCTCATGGGCGACGACGTGCCAGCAGGTGGCGGGAAGGGATACCAGTTTCGCCTCGTGGGTTTCCATATCGAATATGCCGACATGGCGGGCTTCACCTGCGCTACCTTGGACCGGGCTGTCCATGGAGCCGTAACAGAGGTAACGCCCCGAATGGGTGAGCTTCATCGCGTGCGGCAGTTTCACCCTATGTGGGCCAAGACGTCGTGGAGATTCCAGGGCGTCCAGGGAGAAGCGATAGAAGTGCTCGCCGATCGCAGTCACGAACTCGCTGTCCGACAGCCATACGAGGTGGGTGCTCCCCTGCAGCGACGTGGGTGTCGGCTCGAAGCGCAGTGTCGAGATACGTGCAATCTCTTCGAGATTTGTCGCATCGTAGAACAGTAGGTGCTGACCCGTATTGCCAAGAAATCCAACCGTTCCCGACGGGTTGACCGAAACCGCATGACCGCCGGCAATTCCGTCGAAATACTGGATCTTGTGGGCATGGTTGTTGGATGCGGGATCGAACAGAAACAGGCAGACACCGGCCATGCCCTCCAAGCCATTGACACCATTACCGTCCAAGGCAATGTGGAACGCCAGTGGGTAGCCTTTTACCGGGATCGACAATTTACGCCTCCTGCGCTGAGCGAGCACTCATACCTTGACTGCCGGCAAGATACGGCGCTTGTTCTGCCGCTCAGTGAAACTATACTTGATTTGCACCAAGGCGGTGGCGCGTCAGGGATGGGGGTCTGCATGGCGGACGATCGGGCATTGCAGCAACGGATGGACGGGCCGTCACTCGCGGTACCGTCTCGCTCTCAGTATTTGTTGACGCTGCAGCGGATGGATCTGGCGGTCGTGCGCCGATTGGCAGCCGTCGGCCGGGTGTCTTCGATCCGTCCGTTCGCCTTGCTCCTCAACCATCTCGGCAATGGCTGGCTTTATCCCCTCTTGGCGCTGGTGCTTTGGTGGCTTGCTCCGGGACAGTTCGTGCTCGTGGTATTGGCCGCTGGCGGCTCGGCAGCGCTTGCGCATGTGATTTATCCGCTCATCAAACGCAAGGTGGCCCGTCCGCGTCCGTTCGAAGCCGATCCGTCTCTCACCCCGCTTCTTCCGACGCTCGATCGTTTTGCATTTCCCAGCGGGCACTGCATGACCGTCACGGCAGTGATGGTCCCGATCACGGTTGTTCACGCAGCGATGCTGCCGTGGGCCGTCTTGACTTGTCTGCTGATTGCGCTGGCGCGGCTGTTGGCCGCGCACCATTACCCTTCCGACCTTTTCGCCGGCATGGCGCTGGGTGCGCTGGCGTCCTTGCCGCTGGTCGTTTTGTTGATCTAGGTGCCACTGCCACCCGGCCGACGCCGGGTGACATCGTCGACGGTTCGGCCGACGATCTTTCAGGTTCTGGACTTGCGGGTCGTGGTTTTCGCGCGGGCTTTTCTGGCGGTAGTCTTTTTGCGTGCTGGTTTCTTGTTTGCGGGTGGCGGCGCTTCCTCCACATCGTCGACCTGCACGGCAATGTCGATTGCCATGGACGGGAATCCCGTGACATGGATCTGGCCTCGATAGGTCGTGTCCTGCCGTAGGCTGTCGGGCACCTGTAGCGTACAGACCACGACCTGCTCCGAGCCGGGTTGCAGCTTAGGGTTGGATGGTTCGAATCGGGCAGCTGGCTGCAGTCTTTCTTTTCCATCCTCGCTGGTAATCTCGGCGATGGTAAAGCCGACATCGACAGATTCGTTCTGATTGTTGGATACCCGAAAGGCATTGCTCGGCGATTCGCCGCGTTTGCCTCTAAATAGCAATGCCTGGCGCGATTTCGGCGGCCTATTGTCGATCGACGGCGCCTGGCCCTCCTGCAGTACCTGGTCGAAGAAACGGTTACTCGCCTCAATGCCGGTGTTGAGTACCGCCGTGTAGTAGTTCAGGCTCGCATCCGCAAGTTGTTTCAGCGCGCGCGGGCCTTCATTGCGCACAAATTCCGTATAGCGTTGCTGCCGGCCCGGATCCTCTTTCGGTGCAGTGTCCGACTTATTCATTTGGGCGAGCAGATCCAGATAACGTTGCGCACCATTTGCATAGGCGTCGATGTAGCTGTTACTCAACTGTTGCAGCGCATGGGCAAACTGTTTGGTATCCATGATTCGAGACCCAGTGAATCTATAGGGTGTGCCAGATGTGTCTTCTAACGGCTACTTCCTGCTGGCCCGCTTCGTGGTGAAACAGGGTCGCATACAGTAAAAGTGGTCGTACCAATGATGCACATGATCAGGGCAGTCCTCCACCTCGATCTCGTGACAACTCGAATCGGACTCGGAACCTACCTCGACGATCCATCGCAGAAAGTATCGGTTGCATCCAACCACCCAGAGCAGCAATTCGAATTGCTCGCCCCGATGGACATCTGTCGGGACGTCTGCTGTGGCGGTGAACCAGCCGCGTTCCATCGCACTCAGCGTCAGATTGTCGGGCGTAACCTTGACCTCGACCTCAGGCTTGGTCACGGCCGCCTCGACGCGGTGGGTGCGTATGTCGCAGTTGGTGAAGCGAATGCGTAATACCGCACGGCCGCCGGGACAGACAAAGCTGTGCACCTCGCCCAGATCACGTGGTAGCCAGCAGGCCGGCGGGATGGCACAGCGATCACTGGTACCTGGTGCGAGCCGAGCGGGATTGAGGGGCCCGCTGGCGCCGGTCAGTTGGGTTACTGCAGTGGCCCAGGATTGGGCCAGGTCGCCGCCGATACGGGCAAGACGGCCAACCGTGTCTTCGAACTGCTTGTTGGGTTCAGTTGCATTCATCGTCGGTCTCCAAGTGCCCTCGTTCCAGGCAGTCGACTGCAAGTCAGTGTCCATGGCCGCGCCGGCAGGCTAGCGCTGGCCGCCCGTCAGCTTTACATCGGCCTCGATCGGGCTACCGAACAAAGGCAAGCGCGCACGCCATTCCGTTAGGGTTGCGGCGTCCTCGGGGAGGTGCAGATGGATCTCGACCTGCGCCGTCTGCCCGGGTTCGAGTTGCTCGAATTCGGCCTTATAGGCGATGCTCGCCTCGGTCACGGGGTCGCTCTCGAGTTGTTTCCCGAGGGCGATCAGACGCGAAGTCAGGTCACCTTTGGTCTTTTTGAACGTCTCTCTGACACCTCGGGCCAGCGCATCCGGTGCCCGTAGTGCGACCATGCCGTCCGGATCGATCTTCAGCGGGGTGTCGCCGCGATTGGTCACCCGTACGCGGACGACCGCGTCCTTGCCGGCGCGAGCACTTAGCGCCAGAGACCTGGGTCCCGACAAAACGGCCACGCGCGAGCCCGAGAACTCCAGACTGGTTATCGCTTTGGTGGCCATTGCATCACCGCTTCGCCCGCATCACCCAAGGTGCAAGGCAAGGCCGCATTGTTCAACCGCGCTCACCCAACGCAGCAAGTTGCGCAGCGGTCAGCTCGCGGCCGTCGCAGACTTCGCACGGATTGGGTTCGTAGGGCTCGGTGATGATCTGTCCTTCGCCACACAACGCCAGGGCGGCCACCTCGATGCCGAACAGCGAAAGGCCCAACGAGTAGTTGACCGGCAGGTGGGTTCGCACGTTGGGGATCTCTTTGATGCGAATGCTGGTCTCGAGCGGCTCGACCTTGAGCGTGATCGGGTCGAGCGTGAGCCGGCCTTCGAGCGGGTCCACACCGATCTCGATCTTCGGCAGGTCTTTGATCCGTATCGTATAGTCGTCCGGGATGCCGCCCAGGGTCACCGGTCCGATGGCGCCGAACGATCCGCTGACCTTGGTGTCAACGCCGCCACTCAAGTTCGAGTCGATGCTCAAATCCGCCATGGTGCGCCCTCCCTGAGCCAAGACTAATTCAAGAATAGTGTACTGCCCGGTGGAGTCAAACCGCGCGACATAAGCTCAGGTTATCAGCGTGTACACATTCCAATCCTGTCTACAATTGACTGCGCCATTGGCGTGACAGCGCATGTCGCACGGGTCTCATCGTGTACGAGCTATTGGCCGCTGCCAACCGCGGTTTGCGCTCAAGCAGCGACTGCTCGAACCGACCGGCGACGTACCGCCGGTCGGGTTTGAAGCGGCGTACTATTGCCAACAGGAAGGGTCGGTCATCGTGGCCTGACTTGAGCAAGATAGTCTCCGGGATTCCCCGGGCGGATTAACATGTTGTCGACACGGAGTTTGTTGTGGCCAAGCAATTGATCGTCGTGGTTCATGGTGTGTGGGTGAAAGAGGCGGGTATCAGCACGGACCTGCTATCTACTTCGCTTGAGCGTTCGCCTGAGCAGATTACCGGACTCAAGCGCGAACAGATGTCATACAAAATCCTGCGACCGCACTCCAGCGACGACTTCCACCTCCGTGAATATGAAAAATACAGTGAAAAGAACCTGCGAGCGACCTTTCCGGCGCGTATCCGTCGCTACCGCCAGTATGAGTCCAGGTCACAAGATGCGGTCGCGAACGAACGCGTCATTGCCGATTTCTATTGGGGCGACATCGCCGCGATCGGTACCGGGGTGTTTGGGTTGTTGGTCGCACTCCTGAAAACGATTCTCGGTTTGTCACACGCCGTTCGAGAAAACGCTCGCGATGTCTTTCCGAAACCCGATGGTTGGGACCCTTGGATGCGGCGCATAGCGTCCAGCGCCGCGCTGCTGATTCATGGCCCGATCGCGGCCATCAACATTGTGCTGCTCGTTGGAGCGTTTATTGCCTGGGGTTTGCAGTCGTGGACCGGGAAACCCGGCGGCGGCGAGTGGTCCGGCTTCCTGGTCGCATTGTTTGCCATCGTCGGCGGGTTTCTGGCTCTCCGTGCCGGTTATGCCTACCTCGCACGACATTTCGCGGGCTGGGTCCTCATTACGGGTCTTGTTCTTTTGGCGTTCTCGATTGTTGGGCTGGCTGCGAATCACACGGGGGTGGGGGATCCTTTTGCGTGGTTCGATGCAGATCTACAAAAGGCGAGTTGCCGATTTGTCGACCAGGCTGAACGGACTGATTGTGTCAGTGGCTACGTGGGCATTTATCTCTATGGCTTGAGGTTGCTCGCGCTGATGTGGATCGGCTGGTTGCTGGTTTTCGCGCTTGCGCTGTTCACAGGGACGGTGGTGTTCGCGCGAAGCGCGGAGCGGCACAAGCGTGGTCGCGTCAGTTTGCTGATGTCTGCGATCAGTCTTATGACTTTGCTGTGGTTTTTGATGATCGCATGTATCTGGGCCGCGATCGCTCAACTTGACGTGAGAATTATTCCGAACCCCACGTACATCAACTCTGCACTTTGGGGCTTGGTGCCGGCCCTGTTGGCGCTGTTCTCGTTGTTGGTTGCTGCAGGCGTGGTGTTGAACCGCAAACGCGAGCTGAAAAAGAAAATGTCGACCGATGACTATATGCGGGATCGGGAGCGCTTGGCAGAACGCTACCGCTTGATCGTCTCGCGCTGGATGATGGTCGTGTTGGTCGTATTTGTTGTGACGATGATTGCGCTGAGTCTTATCTCACTCACTTTGGATCCCGAAGACCTTACTGCTGCAGGCACGGTGCTGGTAGAAATCATGAGCGCCATGCCTGTTGCAATGACTATAGCCGCACTCGTCGGCGCCGCAGTGATTGGCATCTTTCGCACGTCTTTTGCCGCAGGACTCGGCATCCTGACAGATGTCTTGACCTATCTGAATGATTATTCCTGGGATTCCAGGGAAATTCTTCGCTTCGACAGCCGTGACGAGCCGGTATACAAGGGGCATGTAAGCAGGACATTCGTTGAGCGGATCCTGGGCTGGCGCAAAAAGATCGAACAAACGTCCCGACCTAAGGGTTATTGGCTTCGAGAACGCATCCAGGACAGATTGAAGGTGCTCATGAATCAACTTATTCGGCAAGAACAACCCGACGAGGTTGCAATCGTCTCGCATAGCCAGGGCACTGTCATAGCCATCGACGTGATCGCCGAAGAAGGCGCAAACTGGCTATCCGCAATGCCGGAAGGCGGACGACTCAAGCTGGTGACGATGGGGTCGCCTTACACGCATCTGCATCATCACTATTTCCGAAGCAGTTTTCGCTCGCACCACGAACGTCCTGCGTTGCGCAAAAGAGATGAAACCACCGGGCCTTCGGAACAGAATCCCGGCGTATTGAGTCGTTGGGTGAACATCTTCCGCATTGACGATTTCGTCGGTACATACATCGATGCGCCACGCGATCGCGATGACGAGCAATGCCTGTGGCCGGAAGAGAAGCCGGTTTCGCCTAATGGACACACGATGTACTGGGTCGACGAAAACGTATATCCGATCTTGCGGGAGGCGCTCGAGTTCAAGTTCGATCCCTAAGAAGGATTCGGGCAAACAGAGTGCGAGCTCTCCGGAAATGAACTGCCAGAATGCTCCGATCGATGCCGTGATGTTTTCGTACTTGTCATTGGTCAGCTACCGCGGACCCGGTGGGTGAGGCAGGTTAATGCACCATCTGACACCCAGCCCACCTCCACTCGGTTGAGATCGTCGCGGCGGGCCTGTCCGCTTCTCCAGCGGTCCATCCAAAAGCGGAGGGCCCCGTAGGTCAGGCCGGTCCGGTTGAAACCGATGCCCCAGAGGTAGATGGTCTCGTCGCGTCTGTCGGAGGCCCATCGCGGAACGGCGCGTCGCCCCCCGTGCAGCAGCCAATCGGGCCACCCAGACGGCCCAGCGGCCGGCGCCGATCGAGCAGAACGAGCGTGCCACGCGCGAATCCGCGTGCAGACAGCAACTCAGGGGAATTGGGCGACGGTAACAGGTCGTCGGCCAGCAAGCCGGCGTCCCGGAGTGCGCCGGCAGCACCTGGATGACCATCGATTTGACGCCTTATTGCTGCAGGTCTCGCAGGGCACAGCGCATGCGTACCCGGCTGTCGGGGTGTGTGGGA
>JAAUYE010115601.1_pt1 | contig 11631 bp, 7 predicted proteins | sample 7278081 | NCBI WGS metagenome assembly JAAUYE01 (sample SAMN14350131, study PRJNA611818) | marine sediment metagenome | isolation source: surface marine sediment (0.6m) | place: French Polynesia: Moorea | collected 2018-08
GTCAGGCCGGTAACCAGGACGCTGGTGCCGGGTCCTTTGTAAACGACATAGTTTCCAGCGCCGGTAGTCGGCGGCGGAGCACTGAAGTCCGGGTTTCCGGTGTAGTCGACGCCTTCGGTCGGACCGACGAGTCCCGTCGCGGCGAGCCGCATAACGACGATGACGCCCTCACGGCTGCCGCGCGTCCAGGTCAGCAGAACGGAATGGCCGGCCTTCCTTGCAAAGGCGAGGTTGGACGCCTGGACGTCCACCGCATCCGTGGGCGTGAAGGTCGCGTCGGCGGAATACGCGGTGCCGGTTGCGTTGGTCGCGTAGGCCCGGAAGTACACCAGGGTGCCTGTCGGCAGTCCGGTCCTCAAGTGACTGAACGTGCCCGTACCGGACCCCTGCGACAGGGCATTGCCTGTCGGGTTCGGCGCAGTGCCCCACACCGTGCCCCGGTCGGTGACCGTGCCGCCGCCGTCACTGGAAACCGTGCCGCCCAATTCGGCCGTCGTCGCGGTTATGTTCGTCACGGTGGGCGTATCGACCGTAGGCAGGCCGGCCAGCGTCGTGAAGGACAGCTCACCGGAGAGCGACGTGCCCGCGGAGTTGGTGGCATAGGCCTTGTGGAAGATCTGTGTGCCGGCCGGCAGGCCGCTGACGACCTGCGAGAACGGCCCCGTTCCCGACCCCATCGGAACCTGCGTTCCGGCCTCCGCCGGACTCGAGGTATTCCACCAGATGCCGCGCTCGGTCACCGTGGCCCCGCCGTCGGCGGTTACGTCGCCGCCCAGGGTCGCAGAATTCTGTCCGATACCCGTCGCCGCCGTGTTGGTCACCGTCGGCGGCGATGCCGGTGTCGCGGTTGTGAAGTTGTTTTCGGCCGAGAAACCGGTGCCGGCCGTATTCGTTGCCCAGGCGCGGAAATAGATTGTCGTCGCCGACGGTAGTCCGGAAACCGGCACCGTGAAGATGCCCGTACCGCCCGCACCTTCAGGCACGCTGTTCGGGTACGGACCGCCGGGCGTCGTGCCCCACTCGACACCACGGCTGGTCACGGCCGCGCTACCGGCATCCGTGACGTTGCCACCCAGCGTGGCCGTCGTGTCGGTGACGTCGGCAAACGTCGGCGACGTTACTGTCGGCGGCGCGCCTACAGCGTCCGGAACCTCGAGTTCGATCCACGAAACCTGCACGGATTCGCCGCCGCCCAGGCTCGCGGACGTCACGCGAATGTTCAGATCATTGTAGTTGGTGATCGCGCTGGCGTCGGGGATGACCCACGTGATCAGCGTGAATGAGCCCCGCGTGGCTGAGTTATTGCCGTTGTTGCCAATCTCCGTATTGCCCTGGAACAACGCAATATTGCAGCGTTCCGGGCCGCCAGTACCCGATGACTGGCAACGATAACGGACGATGTGGTCGTTAGTGTTTGCGCCGCCCGGGTCGGTAACGCCGCTGAGCCCCATGATGATCGTGGAGTTGTTGCCATTGGTCGAGTCGATGTAGTCGGCATCGCTTGCGGCGCTCTCATCGACGGCTTCATGATGCGTCGGCGCACCCACGGCAGACCAGCCGGCACTGTCGGTCGTCGATGCCGGGCGCGCGAATTGTGCCGCCCACAGGGACTGGCTTGCCAGCGTTGCCAGGACTACAAGAAGAATTTGCTTCTTAAACATATGAGGTCATCCGAACCGTCATCACTGGATCGCGAAAATCTCGATGCGATCGCTGTCGCCGCTGGTCACAACGGCCATGTCAGTGGCAAGTACCTTCACATCCATCGGCACCCGCAGCAGGCCCGCACTGTCGCCGTACGCGCCGTATGAACCCAGGAACGCGCCGTCGGCAGGATTGAAGATCATCACCGACGCCGCGAAGTTGTCGAGTACGTGCAAGCGCCCGAGGGAGTCCCTGGACAACGCCTGTACCTTGGTGAACGGCGACATGCCCGGGATCTCGCAAACACCCGTAAACCAGCTGCAGTTCTGGCCATCGGTGCCCTCGAAGGTGATGCTGCGTAACCAGTTGCCATTCATGTCGAAGACCTGAACACGGTCACCGCCCTGGTCCGCCACGAAGATCTCCTGGCCGATAATCTCGACGTCCATCGGGAAGGTCAGGGTATCGTCGCCGTTTCCTCCCTTGCCGATCGTGCGCACCGGGTTGTAGGCGGAGTCGAAAACCTGGACGCGATCGCCGCGGCTGTCGGTGACGTAGATGCTGCCGGCGCTGTCGAGCGTGATGGCCGTCGGCATCTTGACGAGGCCTTCGCCAAAGATGGCCAGCAGTTCGCCGTTCGCCGGATCGTAGACTTCGATGTTGTCGCGGCCGTTGTTCCCGACCAGGATGCGTCCCTGCATGTCGACAGCGACGCCCAGCGGCTTGTTCAGGCCCTTGATCTCGCCCTGCAACACCAGGAACTCATCGAAAATGAACAGTGACCCGATACGCGGGTCCGTCGCGTAGAGATCGCCGTTGGCGGCAACCTCTATCCGCGTCAGGAATTTCGGTACGTTTTCCAGGGCCAGTGCGTTGGGCGGTGGCTCGGCGCCGCCGCATTCGAAGTTCGTGTTAATGAAAGTGAGCAACAGCGTGAAATGCTGCAGGAAATATCGCGTCGAACGGCCTTCGAACTTGACACCGGCGAGCGTACTGCCATGGAAGACACACCAGTCCACGGACTCCCAGTGTCTTTCAAGGTAATTGGTACTAAATATGACCAGGTCGTCCAGGTCGACGTCGCCATCGCCGTCGAGGTCGCTCTTGTCTCCGGTCGGCACAATGACGGTGCACTCGAACGTTTCCGCAATCAGGTTGAGTAACAACTGAAAGCGCTGCACCTTGTCGGACACGATCTGACGGAAGTACTTGGGATTGTTGATGCTCGACTCGTAGAACGCACACCAGTCGACGGTCGTCCAATCCTGCCCGAGATAGCGGGACGAAAAGAGCTGGATATCCTGGGTATCGACGGCCCCGTCGCCGTTCAGGTCACTCTTGTCGATATGCGCGCCCTGCGCAAGCGGCATAAACGACATCAATAGCAGGGCTATCAAGCGTCGGCTCATTGCAGTTCTCATCCGTGCACGGGGTGAGACTGACGAATATCAGAGTCGCCAAACGGCCAATAGCGTGGAAAATACGCACCTTCAGGACAATAAAGGCGCAAAAGCGCCCGGACTGAGCTCTAACTAATTGTTATATATAAAAAAATTGAGTAAAGGTACACGCCGGACCGGCGCGATTTGCGAAATATCGGAATTGTGACGCCGTTCCCGCTATAGGCACGCCCGGTAAGTGCCAGTTAACTGCGGATGCGCGGCTCAATAATCGCCGCCTAGCAGGCTTTCCAGCCCTTCGCGTGACCGCGACGCCCAGCGCCCCACGAGCCGCTCGACACCCTGCCAGGTCGACACCACGCCGTCGCCGCTCACCATAGCCGCACCCTCGACGGCCTGCCGGTCGAACACGCGGACCAGTACCTCGTTGGATTCCGAGTCGCGCAGTTCCAGCACAAGCGTCAACTCGCCGACGGTCTCGAGCGCGAAGCCGACGCGGCCGCCAGAACCCACCCGTCGGCCCGGTGCCCGCGCGACGATGTCCTGCACACGAACGTGAAGCCCAAGCACATCTGGCCCTGGCTCAGTCACGACCTCGACATTCTGAAGCTTCCCGAGCTCCTCGCCGAACGCGGTTGCCATGGCCGCCCTGAAGCGGGTCTTCTGGTCCTCGCTCAGTGGGAACTGGTTCTCGGCGCGGTCCGGCGTGCGGAACGCCAACTCGAGCTCGTCGACCCTGAGCTTACGGTAGTCGCCGAACCTAACATCCGGCCGGACAAAGGCGGCTTCGAAGTTCCGGGAGCTGACCTGCTGGAGGCCCTCGATATTGACCGCGTCGGTGGGTTTGGGCTGGGTCGGCTGCGGTCCGCAGGCGCTTGTGGCAATCGCAACGAGGACGAAGACGCCAGGACGGATCGAGGAGATGCGAGTCATTGCTGCCACCAGGGTGAATTACCGGATCGCTCATCCTACCGTCCGGCGCAGCGAAGCAGAAGCGCGCAGCACTCATAGGTAGAGCCAACAATTGCGCAATAAATTGCCAATGTTACAAATTTGTCACCTTGTGCGGTGTACCATGTCTGCCCACTCCAAAAAGAACTCCAATCAAAATCGCCGGAGGCCTACGATGAGAAGTTTCCTTCTTCTTGCCTGCCTGTTTTTCGCTCAATCTGCCTTTGCCCAGATCCCGCCGCCACCCAACCCCGACGAAGTGTTGTCGGATGCGTACACGGGCAAGTCCTATTCGCCGTATGCCGGGAGGCAGACCGCGCTGATGCCGCTCTGGGGCGACACCCACCTGCACACGGACGCTTCCATGGACGCCGGTGCGTTCGGCAACCGCCTCGGCCTCGACGAGGCCTACCAGTTTTCCCGCGGCGACGAAGTCGTCTCGTCGACGGGAATCCGGGCCCGGCTGTCGCGGCCGCTGGACTGGGTCGTGATCGCCGATCACTCCGACAACATGGGCTTTTTCCCCGACATGTTCGACGGAGCGCCGCACATCCTCGACATCCCGCTTGGCCGTAACTGGTATGACCGCATCCAGGCCGGCGAAGGCGTCGGCGTCGCGCTCGAACTGATCGGCATGTTCTCCCAGGGCGAGTTTCCCGAGGGACTCATGTATACCCCGGACTCGGCTCCATACAAATCGGCGTGGGCTCGGACGGTGAAAGCGGCCGACAAGTACAACGACCCGGGCAAGTTCACTGCATTCATCGGCTACGAGTGGACCTCCCTCGTCACCGGCAATAACATGCACCGCGTCGTGATTTACCGTGACGGTGGCGACAAGGGCGGCCAGATGGTGCCGTTCACGACGGTCGAACCGACGGGCAGCACCAATCCACGCGACCTGTGGAAGTGGCTCGAGGAATACGAGGCGAAGACCGGCGGCGACGTGCTCGCCATCGCGCACAACGGCAACCTCGCGAACGGCATCATGTTCCCGATGCGTGCCCAGTACGACGGTCGCAAGCTTGACGACGAGTACGTACAGACCCGTGCGAAATGGGAGCCGCTTTACGAAGTCACCCAGATCAAGGGCGACGGCGAGACGCACCCGTTCCTGTCACCCGATGACGAGTTTGCCGACTACGAGACCTGGGATCTCGGCAACCTCGATGCCTCCGAAGCGAAGACCAACGAGATGCTCGCCGGCGAATATGCCCGCGAAGCGCTGAAACGCGGCCTCGCCATCGAGGAACGCCTCGGCACCAACCCCTACAAGTTCGGCATGATCGGCTCGACCGACAGCCACACCTCGCTCGCCACCGCGCAGGAAGACAACTTCTTCGGCAAGCACTCCGGCGCGGAACCGGATCCGGAGCGCATGGTTCACGAGTTCATGCGCACCGAAGCCGGAGTCATCATGGGCTGGCAGCAGGTCTCCTCCGGCCTGGCCGCTGTCTGGGCGCCGGAGAACACGCGCGAAGCCATCTTCGACGCGATGGCGCGCAAGGAGACTTACGCGACGACGGGCAGCCGCATGATGGTGCGCTTCTTCGGCGGGTGGGACTATACGCAGGCCGATCTGAACAGCAGGCAGCCGGTGTTCGCCGGCTACGCCAAGGGCGTGCCGATGGGCGGCGACCTGACCGCGGCGCCCGCAGGCAAGGCCCCAACGTTCATGGCTTATGCCGTGCGCGACCCGATCGGCGCCAACCTGGACCGTATCCAGATCGTCAAGGGTTGGAAGGACGGCAAGGAGTTGAAGGAAAAAGTCTATGACGTCGCCTGGTCCGGCGATCGCAGGATCGGCGCCAACGGCAAGCTGCCGCCGGTCGGCAACACGGTCAACGCGGTTACCGCCAGCTGGACGAATACCATCGGTGCCCCCGAACTCGGCGTGGTCTGGACCGACCCGGACTTCGACCCGAAGCAGCGTGCCTTCTACTACATGCGGGTCATCGAGATCCCGACGCCGCGCTGGTCGCTGTACGACGCCGTGCGCTTCGACGTGAAACACCCCGATGATGCGCCGACGTCCACGCAGGAACGCGCCTACACATCACCCATCTGGTACACGCCCTGATCGATTAGAGAGAGACGTTATGAGAATACTGCTCTTCGCATCCGCAACCGCACTGCTGCTCGCCGGCTGCGGGCAACCCGCCGACCAGGCACCGGAGGCTCCCGCCGCACCCGCGCCCGCCGCGGAAGAAGCCGCGCCGCCCGTGGCCGAGGTGACCGAGAGCCCCGGCGCGATCAACAAGCTGTACTGGGGCGACACGCACCTGCACACCTCGTATTCGCCCGACGCCTACCTGATGCAGAACCGTTCGGCGGATCCGGACACGGCCTATCGCTATGCGAAGGGCTACCCGGTCGTGCACCCGTACCACAAGGCCCGCATACAGATCGAGACGCCGCTCGACTTCCTGGTCGTCTCGGACCATGGCGAGTTCATGGGCGTCGTGCCGATGGTGCTGCAGGGCGACCCGCGCGTCGCCAATACCGAAACAGGCATACGCTATGCGCAGATGGCGGCTGAGGGCCGCGAGATCGAGGTCTTCGGAGAGCTGATCGCACAGGTGAACAAGATCGTCCCGCCGGACCCGAACCTGAACAATCCCGAGATCAATGCATCGGTCTGGGGAGAGATCATGGACGCCGCCGACCGCCACAACGAGCCGGGCAAGTTCACGGCTTTCATGGGCTGGGAGTGGTCGTCGACGCCGCAGGGCCAGAACCTGCACCGCGTCGTCGTCATGAAGGGCACGAGGGCGAATGGCGAAAAATTCATCCCGTACACGAGCCTGGACAGCGACAGGCCCGAGGACCTGTGGGCCTGGCTGGAGAAGACCTCTGCAGAGTCCGGCGCGGATTTTCTCGCGATACCGCACAACTCGAACATCTCGGGCGGCCTGATGTTCCCGCTCGTCGACAGCGACGGCGAAGGCGTCGACCAGGCTTACTCGAAGCTCCGCATGCGCTGGGAGCCGGTGGTCGAGATGACACAGATCAAGGGTGACTCCGAGACGCATCCGCGGCTGTCGCCTAATGACGAGTTCGCCGATTACGAAACCTACGAACACCTGATCGCGGTCGAGGGCGTCGAGGCGCCGTCGATGTTCAGCGACGGATTCCTCGGCACGCTGAGCCCTGAAGACCGGGCGGTCATTGAGAGCCAGGAAAAGCGCATCGTAGAGAACGGCGACTATGCGCGCACGGCACTGCTACGCGGGCTCGTGCTCGACAACCGCGGCCGCGGTAACCCGTACAAGTTCGGCATGATCGGCTCTACCGACTCGCACACGGCAATGGCCTCTGCCGAGGAAGACAACTTCCACGGCAAGATGGCGATCGACTCGACGCCGGGCACCAAGAAAGAAGACATCATCCCCGGCACGCCGGGCTGGGACATGGGTGCGGCCGGGCTTGCCGCCGTGTGGGCGCCCGAGAATACCCGTGACGCGATCTTCGACGCGATGAAGCGCAAGGAAGTCTACGCGACGACGGGCCCGCGCATCGAGCTGCGCTTCTTCGGCGGTTTCGACTACGCCGCTGGCGACGCATCACTCAATAATTTCGTTGAGGTGGGCTACGCGAAGGGCGTGCCGATGGGCGGCGACCTCTCGGCCGCGCCCGAGGGCAAGGCGCCGTCGTTCCTGATCCGCGCCGTGAAGGACCCGGTCGGCGCCAACCTCGACCGCATCCAGGTGGTGAAGGGCTGGCTGGACGACGAGGGCATGCCGCAGGAGAAGGTGTTCAACGTGGCGCTCGCCGACGGCCGCGTGGCCGGCAGTGACGGCAAGGCGCCGCCGGTGGGCAATACCGTGGACATCAGCACGGGCAACTACACCAACAATATCGGCGACCCCGAACTGACCGTCGCCTGGAGCGATCCGGAGTTCGAGCCGGCGAAGGCCTCGTTCTACTACGTGCGGGTCCTGCAGATCCCGACGCCCCGCCACACCCTGTTCGACGCGATTGCGCTCGGCATCCCGGTCGAGGAGACCGGCCATCCGGCGACGATCCAGGAGCGCGCTTACTCATCACCGATCTGGTACACGCCATAGATCGAGCGCATTTGGCAACTCGGCCGCCATGTTCAGTATCATGGCGGCCGTTTTGGTTTCCCTGTACGGCGAGATCTTGATAAGTCGTCTAATCCTCATCAGCGGCGCAGTGCTTTTCGCCGCCGGCGGTCCCGCACGGGGCGAGGGCCGGGACTTCGACATGCCCGCGGCCGAGATAGGCAATACCGTTGCCGACGGCGGCCTGGATCTCGATGACGTCGACTTCGAGGGCAATCCGTTCAAGCGTTCCGCCGAGAGGTGGCCGGATGACCTCGTGATCGCGCCCATCCCGGGGCGATCGCCGCAGGTCGGCTGGACGCTCGCACTGGGTGGCGGCTACTTCCTCGGATCGAGAGACGAGGAGAGCGACGTTGCACCGTCGGTCCTGGGCGGCTTCGGCTGGTATGCGGAGAACGGCAGTTACGCGTTCGGGGCCGGCGGCAACCTGCACCTGCTGGATGACGACCTGCGCGTGAAATTGGGCGCCGGCTACATGGACGTGCGCTACCGCTACTACGGCAAAGGACAGGAAGAGAACGATCTCGGTGTTTCCCTCGATCTCCTCCAGGAAGCGCCGATGTACTTCACCTCCGCCTCTTACAGGGTCTGGAAGAAGCTCTACATCGGTCTCGGCTACCTGGCGGGGAACGTAGAGACGCGGCCGAAACTCGTGTTCGACGAGGACCCGTTCATTGACCCGGTGCTATCCCTCGACATCGGCGCGATCATGATACCAATCACCGTCGATACGCGCGATCACGAGCAGTTCCCGCGACACGGCTGGCTGATGGATGGCCGCACGATGCTGTATCGCGAGGGCGCGGGCAGCGACTTCGACGCGGAGACCTACAAGTTGGCCATCAATCGCTACGTCCCGATGCGGGAGAACGATGTCCTTGCGCTCCGGGGCTACTTCCGGACGACCAGCGGTAATGCTCCGTTCTTTATCCTCAGCACCTTCGGCGGCGGTTCGGACCTCAGGGGATACCCGTCCGGCCGCTATCGCGACAGGGCGATGTACGCGCTACAGGGCGAGTACCGCTGGGCGCTGAACGACAAGTGGATATTCACCGGCTTCGCCGGCTTCGGCGAGGTCGCTCCGGATTTCGGCAGCTTCGGTGACAACTACCTGCCCGCCGCGGGCGTGGGCGCACGGTTCGTGGTCTCTCAGAAACACCGGGTGTCGCTGTCGTTCGACGTTGCCCGAGGCACGGACGGCACGGAATACTACTTCGGCGTAGGGGAAGCGTTTTGAAGAAGTTGTTACGAGAGCCCCTGGTTCATTTCCTGGCGATCGGTGTCGGCCTGTTCGTTCTCTTCGACCTGGTCGCGCCCGCGGACGACAACCTGGACAGCAAGACCATCGTCGTCGATCGCGACGCGTTGCTCACCTTTGTGCAGTTCCGATCGAAGGCCTTCAACCCGGACGTTGCGGCTGCAAGGCTCGACAGCCTGGATGACGCGGAACTGCAGCGACTGATCGACGACTACATCCGCGAGGAAGCCCTGCACCGGGAAGCCCTGGCGCTCGGCATGGACCAGAACGACTACGTCATCAAGCAGCGCCTGATCCAGTCGCTGCAGTTCATAACCAACGGGTTCGTGTCCGCGGCGGTCGATGTCTCCGACGAGGAAATCGCGGCGTATTACGAAGCCAACAAGGACGACTATTACGTCGATCCCTACGTGACGTTCACGCACGTCTATTTCAGCAACGACCGTCACGGCCGGGAGCAGGCGCGGCAGCTCGCGGAAACCAAGCTCGATGAACTCAACGGCAATAACGTGCCGTTTGCCGAGAGCATGCGCCACGGTGAGCGTTTCCTGTACAACGTGAACTACGTCGAGCGCACCGAGGATTTCGTCGCCAGCCACTTCGGCAGGGCGATGGCGGCGGACGTGTTCGCGCTCGAGCCGGACGAGGCGCGCTGGCACGGCCCGCTGGAGTCGGCGTATGGCCACCACCTGGTCATGCTGACGAAGCGGACGGAAGGTATCTATCCTCCACTCGAGGAGATCGCGGATGCGGTCCGCGATGACGCATTGCGCATCAAGCTCGAGGAGCAAAACGAACGCGCCGTCGAGGCAATCGTCGATACTTACGACGTGCGCATGGGCGACGTGCGCGGTATGGGCGGATGAAACTGCGGGGCCTGGTCACGGTCTTGCTGCTGCTTGGCGCCAGCCTTGCCGAGGCGCACGACTCGCGGCCGAACTTCGTCGAGATCATCGAGACGGAAGCGAACATCTTCAGCGTGCAGTGGAAGATCCCGGCAACGGTTCCTGATGCTGCGCTCCCGACAATCCACATGCCGGAGAGCTGCACGACGGACGCGCGCCTCGCCATGCAACAGGCAGGCGGCGCCTACCAAGGCAGGCTGGTTTACAACTGTCCCGGGGGTTTGTCCGGGCAGGAACTCCGGATCGAGTTCCCGATTATCAATCCGTCACTCTCCTCGCTGTTCCAGGTACGCCTCACCAACGGCGAGCAATACGTCAAGATCCTCAAGCCGGAGGAAAGCGGCTGGACGGTGCCGGATGCGGAGAACAAGCTCGCCGTTGCGGGCCAGTACACGCTGCTCGGCATCGAACACATCTGGATCGGAATCGACCACCTGTTGTTCGTGACCTGCCTGCTGCTGATCGCACGGACGGCACGCAAAGTGCTCATCACGATTACCGGTTTCACCGTCGCGCATTCGGTCACGCTGTTCCTGTCGGCGCTCGACGTTATCCGCATCCCCACGCCGCCGGTCGAGGCCGCCATCGCGTTGAGCGTCGTGTTCCTGGCGTGGGAGATCGTCAAGAATGACGAATCGCAGCTGACGTTCCGCTACCCGGTAGCCGTTTCGACGTCGTTCGGGCTCCTGCACGGCTTCGGTTTCGCTGCCGTCCTGCGAGACATCGGCTTGCCGCAAACGCAGCTACCGACGGCACTCCTGTTCTTCAACGTGGGCGTCGAGATCGGGCAGATCCTGTTCCTGCTCGCGCTGGTCGCCGCTTTCGTCGTGACCCGGCCGCTGCTGAAACGCCTGCTGTCGGCCCAGGATCACGAAGTGCACTGGAACTGGATTACGACACCCGCCAGCTACGTGATCGGCGGGCTCGCGAGTTACTGGTTGATCGACCGGATCTCGGGATTCTGGGTATAAAAATGCCCGGGCGAAAGCCCGACCCGATAGCCACACCACGCAAAAAATCCAGCGGAATCCGCGATATACTGCCGGTTCCGCGCGGCCCGAGCAAAACAACAAGACGGGGAGGACATGGCGGAAGACCTGCATTTGAATCCACTCACCGGGCACGGTGAGTTCGACCGGCTGATCGCCGAGTTCTCGGACCTGCGAGACACGGACGAAATGGAGTCCGCACGGCAGAGCATCTGGGAGCAGTTCGGCGTCGAAGGCGCAGTATTCATCTCCGACATGGCGAGTTTCTCGAGCACGTCGAGAAAGGTCGGGGTGTGCCACTTCCTCAAGATGATTCATCGGGCACGCCAGACCGTCGCGCCGATCGTGGCAGCAATTGTCGGCATCGCACTTCAGCAGCGTGCCGCTGTTTGCTGCCAC
>JAAUYE010001854.1_pt1 | contig 11628 bp, 9 predicted proteins | sample 7278081 | NCBI WGS metagenome assembly JAAUYE01 (sample SAMN14350131, study PRJNA611818) | marine sediment metagenome | isolation source: surface marine sediment (0.6m) | place: French Polynesia: Moorea | collected 2018-08
GCCCGCAGGGCCGACGCGCAGCGAGCCGCAGGCGAGCGAAGTTCGCTGAGCTACTTCTCGAGGCCCAGGGCCTCCGCGAGCGTGCGGGCCGCACGAAGGCCGGCGGCAAAGGCACCCTCCCACGACGGGTCCATGCGGTAGTCGCCGGCCAGCACGAGCCGCCCGCCTTCCGCGAGGCGGCCCTGCTCGACGCGGGCCAGGCGCGCCAGGGCGCGGTAGTGGCCGACGTCGAAGCGCGGGAGGGCCTGCGGCACGCGCAGCACGCGGGTCCACTCCGCGCGACCGCGTGCACGCGGCTCGAACTGCTCGAAGGCGTCGAGCAGCTCCTTCTCGACGGCCTCGTCGGGAAGCGTCAGCGCGTCGCGGCCGAAGGAGGCGGTGGCCCGCAGCGTGACCGCGCCGTAGCCGTCGGGCACGCGTCCCCCGGGAAGGCCCGGCTCGAGGAGCGCGCTCTCGAGCGGCGAGCCCTCCACGTGCGGCACCCGGATCTCCTGGGGATGATTGGAGAGCGGACGCACGGTGGCGACCGTGAGGCTCACGGCCGGGGCGTAGCGGATGCGTTCGAGGACCTCGCGTTCGCCGGTGGCGAGGTGCGGCGCCGCCAGCCGCGACGCCTCCGGCGCGGGAACCGCCAGGATCACGGCGCTCGTCTCCAGCATGCGCTGGCGGTCGTCGCGCACGTAGACGAGGTCGAGCCCCCCGTCGCTGCGGGGCTCGATGGCCGTGACGCGCGCCCCCGACAGGAGCGGAAGCTTCGCGGCCGCGGCGTCGCAGAGCTCGGTGAGCGGCGCGCGGGGCAGTCCCGGCAGCACGCCGAAGTGCGCCGACCAGCGGCGGAGCAGCTGCACCCGGCTCGCCTCGTACTCGTCGGCCAGGGACGGAGCCGTCACGAAGGGAGCGAGCCAGCGATCGAGCACGCTGCGGCCGAAGTAGAGGCGGGCGAAGTCGGCCACGCTGCGATCGTCGAGGTCGGCGCCGCTCTCGGGCCGGTCCGGCTCGAGCCGGTGGGCATAGCGGCGCAGCAGGCGCGGAAGCCGGCGAAGCCGCAGCGCCTGGTGGAGACGCACGCCGGGCAGGCGCAGCAAGTCACGCAGACGCCTCGGGTCCACGGGGACCACGCGACCCCGGTGCGCCTGCGCGCCCACCACCGGGCGCAAGGGCAGGAAGGAGTCGGCCCCCACCTCGGCCACCCACGACGAGAGCGGACCGGGACGCGTCGAGAGCAGGGGCGAGAGCGGCTCCACCAGGAAGCCGCGCGTGCGTCCGCTCCAGGCGCGCCCGCCGCCGCGCGCCTCGCGCTCGAGCAGCGCCACGCGGAAGCCCCGTCGCTGGAGCTCCCACGCTGCCGCGAGCCCCGCGAGGCCGGCCCCCACCACCGCCACGGTATCCGCCACGGGGGGACATTCCCGCAACCGCCCCGCCCTGTCGACCGCCAGCGGAACTTCCCGATTGCATCGCGCCCCGGCCTCGCTCATGCTGGCCGCGGCGGGCCGGGTCGTTCCGAAGCTCTCTCGGGGGGACGGGGAGGGAAACGATGAGCGGACGCGTCGGACCCGCCCGCGCCCTTGCCGGGCTCGTGGTCATGGCCGCGATTGCGGTGGCCGGCTGCGCGCGGACCTTCGGCAACTACTACTGGCCCGACAAGTGCGAGCCGAAGGGCCTCGACGCCGCGAAGGACCTCGAGAAGGCGCCGATGTGGGTTCCCGGCTCGGCCGAGAGCGCGCGCGTCGGCACCACCAGCTGCAAGGCGCACCACCACCCCGACGACATGGACCGGCTCTGCGCGGTCGGAGAGAAGGCGGGCGTCACCAGCAGCGATCTCGCGATGCGCACCGCGCTCCAGCTCAGCCGGGTCGAGCTCCAGCGCCGCGTCCGGTCCGCCCTCGAGACCATGCTCGACGGACAGCAGCCCGGAGGAGGCCAGGGCCTCGACGCCCTGGCGTTCCAGATCACCGCCGCCACCGGCAAGGTGGCGGACACCTGGGTGTCACCCAACTGCACCGCCTTCGCCCTCACGGAGCTCCAGCTCGAGCACTTCGAGATGGTGATCCAGCCCGCCGACGTGTCGGACCAGGCGCGCACGCGGATCCTGGCGCGCGCCCGCGCCGCCTTCGAGGAGTAGCCATGCCCGTCGAGCCCGCGACCCCGCAGGACCTCCAGACCGGCGACACGTGGCGGAACTGGGGCGGGAATCTCTCCGCCACCCCCGAGCAGATCGTCCACGCCAAGGACGTCGACGATCTGAGGCAGATCGTCGGCATGGCCGTCTCGCAGGGCAGGAAGCTGCGCGTGGCCGCCGACGGGCACTCCTGGAGCGGCCTCGTGCCGACCGACGGCTTCCTCGTGCTCCAGTCCGAGATGAACCGGGTGAGCGTCGACAAGAGCGACCCGCTGCGTCCCCTCGTGACGATGCAGGCGGGCGCCACGGTGCACGACGTCATGACGAAGATGCGCGCCGAGGGCGTGGCGCTCACCAGCAACGTGGTGCTGGGCTCCATGCAGTACGGCGGGCTGATCGCTCCCGGCTGCCACGGCTCGGGGCGCCGCGAGAAGACGCTGTCGGACAAGGTCGTGTCGATGGAGATCGTGACGGGCAGGGTCGACCCCGCCACCGGCCTGGCCGAGGTGCGCACCTTCTCGCCCGCCGCCGGCACCTCCGAGGAGGTGATGAGCGCCGCCCGGCTCAACCTGGGCCTCTTCGGCGTGATCCACGAGATGACGCTCCAGGCCGTGCCCGCCTTCAACGTGAAGACCCTCGACACCAAGGAGGACATGAGCACGGTGCTGGCGACCATCGCTGCCACCGTCCAGAGCAACGACAGCGTCGACCTGTTCTGGTTCCCCTTCAACGATCAGGTCTGGGTCAAGACGATGAACCGCAGCGCCCTGCCCACCACCCAGGGCGACCACATCCACAACTGGCGGATCTTCCTGAACGGTCTCGACGCCAGCCTCGGCGGCGTGGCCTTCGACGTGGTGAACGCCAACCCCTCGCTCACGCCCACCTGGGGGCGTACCGCCTTCGGGATGATCCCCGAGCGCGAGGAGCTGGAGAGCGTCTACGACGCCCTGCACTACCAGGGCGCGATCAACGAGCTCCGCATGGGCAACACCGAGATCGCCTTCGCGGTGGATCCCGACTTCGGGAACTTCGTCCGGGCCTGGAACCACGTGGTCGATCGGCTGAACGCCCTGGCCGACGCCAGCCCGCCCCGCTTCCCCATGAACATGGCCATGAACGCCCGCTTCATCCGGGCGAGCGACACCCTGATCGCACCGTCTTCGGGCAACCCCGAGGGCCCCCAGGACCTCACCTGCTACATCGAGATCCTGAGCCACGCCGAGACGCCGGGCTGGCCCGACTTCGAGGCGGAGATCGGCGACTTCTGGATGGACCTCGCCGGCGCACGGCCCCACTGGGCGAAGATGTTCGAGAACATCCCGAACGTGGTGTCGCGCACGATCGCGAACTACGGGAACCGGCTCGATCGCTTCAAGCAGATCCGCGCGAGCGAAGGCGTCGACCCCCAGGACACCTTCATGAACCCGCTGCTGGAGCAGTTCTTCGGCTGACCCGGCTCGGGGGAGCGAGCGCGCAGGCAGAGCGCCTACGCGAGCGCGTCCTCCCGGACGACCGCGCGGAGCACCGTTTCCTGGAAGCGCGCGACGGTCTCGGGGTCGACGTCGCCGAGCTGCAGCCGGGCGATCGACTGGGACGACGAGGCGAACAGCCGCGCCAGGCTCTCGGTGTCGGCGTCGGGGGCCACGCAGCCCTCCCGCTTGCCGCGCTCCAGCGTCCGCTTCGTGATCGCGACGATGCGTTCGGTGAAGGCGCGGTAGCGCGGCCAGACGTCTTCGCGGACCGCCGACCCCCACTCGAGCCAGACGATGGCGTGGCTGCGGTGGCTCTCGAGGAAGTCGACGAAGGCATCGCCGATCTCGCGCAGGATCTCGACGCAGCCCTTCTCCTGGCCGTGGATGCGTTCGGCCGCCTCCAGGAAGAAGTCGGCCACGGCGTCGAGCACGGCGTCCACCAGGGCCTCGCGGGTCTCGAAGTAGACGAAGACGGTCGACACGGCCACGCCCGCGCGCTCCGCGATCTCGGCGTGCCGCGCGGCGCCGAGCCCGCGATCGGCGAACACGTCGATGGCGATCTCCAGCAGCTGCGCGCGCCGCTCCTCGGGCGGCAGGCGTCGGCGCGCCTCGGTCGAGCGGACCGCCGCTGCGCCCACCGCGATCACGCGGCCCGTTCGTGCGTGCCGATGACGGCGAGGACCTCGTCGAAACCCTTGCGCAGGCACTCCAGCAGCAGGACCGGATCCTTCACCGCGGCCGGGTCGGTGTTGATGCCGACGTGCATCACGCCGTCGTAGCTGAAGACGGTCATGTTGGCGGCGGCGCCGGCCAGGGGGCCGAAGGGCATGAAGCCGAGGATGCGCGCTCCGCTCATCCAGGTGGTGCGCCGGGGGCCGGGCACGTTGCTGGTCGTGAAGTCGGTGGCCTTCTGCATCGCGCCGAACAGACCCACCGTGAGCGCCGGCGGCAGCGCGCCGACCACGCCCGTGATCTCCTCGATCCAGGGCAGGGCGGGCTCGTCGCGCTGCTCGCGACAGAGCTTGCCGACGGCGCGGATGCGCTCCGCGGGGTTCTCGATGCCGACCGGCACCTCGAAGCGCGCCGGCGCGAACTGGTTGCCCGCGCGGTCGGCCCGTTCGCCGCCGCGCACGTTCACCGGCATCAGCATGCGCAGCGCCTCGACCGGCGCCCCGTGCGCCGCGTGATAGCGCGCGAGTCCGCCTGCCACCCCGGCGACGTAGGCATCGTTGACGGTGCCCCCCACCGCCTTGCCCGCCCGCTTGAGCTCGTCGAGCGGGATCGGCAGGTAGTCGAAGCGCACCGCCGTCGAGCGCCCGCGCAGGATCGGCGACATCGGCTCGGAGGCGGGCGCGAGGATGCGGCCCGCCGAGGCCAGCGTGCGAGCGACCTCGCTGGCCGTCTCGATGGGATGCCGCAGCGCCGCGGGGGCATTGCGGGCGAGGGCCGCCGCCATGCCGCGCGCCCGCTCGCCGCGGCGGCGCAGCCTGTGGGCGAGCGCATCGCCGACGCGGTCCCAGAGGCCCGGCTCCGCGCCCTGGACCGGCGCCTCCTCGAGCTCGATCGGCTCCGCGGAGGAGTCGTCTTCCGGGCCACGCTCGACCAGGCACTCGGTCATCTTGACGAGGCCGACGCCGTCCGAGATGGCATGGTGCAGCTTCATGAGGACGGCGCAGCGCCCGCCCTCGAGGCCCTCGATCAGGTGCAGCTCCCAGAGCGGGCGGTCCTTGTCGAAGGCCTGCATGGCGATGGGTTCGGCCAGGTCGAGCAGGTCGCGCAGCGAGCCCTCACCGGGCAGGGCGGAACGCCGGACGTGGAAGCGCAGGTCGAAGCTGGGATCGTCCTCCCACTTGGGCGGGGCCAGCCCCAGCGGATCGACCACGACGCGCTGACGCAGACGCGGAATGAGACGGGTGGCGCGCTCGACCTTGGCCTCGAAGCGCGAGAGATCGGGCAGGCGGTCGAGGATCCACGCGCTCAGGATGGTCGAGCGCAGCGTGGGATCGGCCTCGATGTGCCACATCAGGGCGTCGGCGTCGCTCATGCGGTCTTCGAAGCGCATCGGATCGAGGCGGGGGGAGTCGGCCATGGACGTCGGTCTCCGATTCGGGGGTGGGGGGGCTTGTTGATAATTCGCTCAACAAGCATGATCGATAATGATAGAATTGTCAATAGGGGCCCATCGGGCTCCTCCCGCTCTCCGCGCGCTCCGGTGTGATCGGGGCCCCGTAGGGCGGATCAGCCGCCGGGCCAGACGCGGTGGAGGAAGCCGAGGATGTCGGCCTCGGCGCGGGAGCGGGTGGCGTCGTCGCGGCCGATCACGTAGCCGCTCTTCACGCAGTCGAGCATCACGTCGCCGCTCGCCAGACGCATCACCACGCGCTCGGCGCGGGACGTCTCGACGGGCACGTCGACCAGCGGGCGGTCCCCGACGCGTGAGCGGCCGCGCTCGTCGTAGCGCACGGTGCAGCCGGAGAGGTAGGGGGCGTCCTCCATCAGCCGGCGCGGCACGTCCACCTCCCAGGCGTGCCCGGCCCCCTCGTAGACGCGGGCCTCCACCTCCACGCCCAGCGCCCGCAGCTCGTCCTCCCGCTCCCGACACGCGGCCAGGTCGTTGGAGGCGTCCTCGCTGCCGCGCAGCGTGAGCAGGGGAGCGCCGTTCGTGGCGCGCGTGCCGAGGTGCTGGAAGCAGGGGCCGTACACGTCGACGAAGGCGGCGAAGCCGTCGAGCTCGGGCGCCAGGGCCCAGCGCACCCGCTCGTCCATGGCGATCCGCACGGCCATGCCGCCGTAGGAGAAGCCGATCAGCCCGATGCGCGCCGGGTCGATGGCGGGATGGGTCGAGAGCAGGCGGAGCGCCCCGTAGGCGTCGGCCACCGCGTCGAACTCGGTCACGGCCACGACGCGCAGCATGTAGCGCCCCTCGTCGCCCATGCCGCGCGGCAGGTAGTAGTCGACCACGAAGGCGGCGATGCCCTGCTCCGAGAGCCAGCGCCCCATGCGGTGCTCGCGCCCGGGGCTCAGGCCTCCGCTGCCGTGGAGCAGCACCATGGCCGGCACCGGAGCGTCGGGGGCGGCGCCCGCCGGCAGGTAGAGCGTGCCCTGCCCCGTGGTGGGGAGGGCGTGCTCCATGCCGACGAGGATGACGTCGAGGTCGTAGGGGGTGCTCGAGGCGAAGTGGAGCACGCCGGCGGCGTCGGACGCGAGCCGCGGCGGCGGCGCGGGCAGCTCGGGGAAGTCGGGAAGCGCGCGGGCCATGAGCCCGACGGTCCCCCCGACCCCGAAGAAGAGCGCGACGGCCATCGCCAGCAGCGCGGCCGCTCCGAGCAGGAGCTTCCTCACGGGCCCAGTGTGCAGCACCCAACGCCCGGGATCCCCTGTGGCATGATGCTCGGGTGTCGCCGACGGGAGCCGCATGGACCGCGCTCCTCCCGAGGGGAGCCGCCGCGGCCGCGCTGCTCACGGTCGCGCTGTGCGGCGCGAGCCTCGGCGCCTCGGCCCAGACGCGGGTGCTCCCGCTCGGCGACTCGATCCCCCACGGCGGGCAGCAGCACGCCTCCTACCGCTACCAGCTCTGGTCCGACCTCTCCCAGGGCAGCTACGCGTTCGACTTCGTCGGGCGCCAGTCCGAAATCTTCGGCGGCGATCCGCCGAACCTCTCGTGGTACCCGGACTACTCCACCGGCTTCGATCCGGACCACGAGGGCTACTGGGGCTTCCGCACCGACGAGATCCTCGGGCTCGTCGACGACGCCGCCGCGGCCGCGCAGCCCGACATCGTGCTGGTGCACCTCGGCACCAACGACATCGGCCAGAACGGCGCCCAGGGCGTGACGGACGCCGACGCCAACCTGCGCCTCATCATCGAGCGGCTGCGGCTGGCGAACCCTTCCGTGGTGATCCTGCTGGCGCGCGTCATCCCGATCGGCTGCTGCGGCGGCTACTGGCCGAATGCCGACCAGGTCGGTCCGCTCAACGCGGCGATCGACCAGATCGCGGCCGACCTCGACACCCCGCAGTCTCCCGTGCTGCTCGTGGACCTCGACACGGGCTTCGACCTCGGGACGATGATGCAGGCCGACGGCCTGCACCCGAACCTGCTGGGCGAGACCTTCATGGCGGACGGGTGGCGTGCGGTGTTGGAGCCGCTGCTCCCGCCCGGCAACCCGCCGCCGGACGTGACCCTCACCGCACCGCCCGATGGCGCCGTCTTCACCGACCCGGCCGCGATCTCCCTCGCCGCCGACGCCTCCGACCCCGGCGGCAGCGTCGTCGAGGTCGACTTCCGGGTGGGCGGCGCCTCGGTGGGCCAGGACACGACGGCTCCCTACACGCTCGCGTGGACTGCCCCGGGCCCGGGAGCCTACGTGCTCACCGCCGTGGCCGAGGACGACGAAGGGGCGACCACGACCTCGGCGCCCGTCGCGATCGACGTCGTGGCGCCGGGAGCGCCCGTTCCGGTTCCCGTCGCCAACGCGAGCTTCGAGGAGCCCGTGCTCGCCGACATCGACCTCGCGCCGGGTCCGGGAATCGTCGGCGGCTGGAGCTTCGCGGCGTCGCCGAACACCTTCCTCGGGATCTTCAACCCGCCGGAGGGCAGCTACCCGGGCGCGGGCGGCAACGGCACGCCGAGCGGCGCCGACGGCGCGAACGCCGCCTACCTCTTCAACAACGGCGGCCCCGCGGAGTTCGTCGAGGCCACGCAGACGCTGGCGGCGAGCCTCGAGGCCGGGAACGTCTACGAGCTGCGCGTGGCCGTCGGCCGCTTCCTGCCTGGGCAGCCCTACGTGCCCTCGAGCTTCGGCGGCTATCGCATCGAGCTGCGGGCCGGCAGCACCGTGATCGCCGACGACCAGGACGCGGTGGACCCGCCCACGGGAGCCTTCGCCGACGCGGTCGCCGTCGCCACGGCCGATGCGCTCGACCCGGCGCTGCTCGGCGAGCCGCTCTCGATCCGCCTCACGATCTCGGCCACCGATGCGCCGCGCTCGACCCACTTCGACGACGTGCGCCTCACCCGCACGCCCGTGCCGGCGGTCCCGGGCCTCTCGGCCGGCGCCGCCGCGGCGCTCGCACTCGCCCTAGGCGCCGCCGCCCTCGCCTTCCGGCGGCCCGGGCGCTCCCTGTCCCACCGGAGGAGAGGGTTGCGAAACGAGACCAACTAGGGTTTCATTTCGCAACCGATGAAGTGGGACGAGATCGGGAGCCAGACCTGCTCGATCGCCCGGGCCCTCGGCGAGGTGGGCGACCGCTGGACGCTGCTCGTCCTGCGCGAGGCCTTCCTCCGCACCCGCCGCTTCGCCGACTTCGTCGAGCGCACCGGGGCGGCGCGGAACCTGGTGGCGGACCGGCTGCAGAAGCTGGTCGACGCGGGCATCCTCGAGCGCCGGCTCTACCAGCAGCGCCCCGAGCGCCACGAGTACCGGCTCACCGAGAAGGGACGCGACCTGTATCCGGTGATGATGTCCCTGCTGCGCTGGGGAGACCGCTGGCTCGACGACGGCCGCGGGAAGCCGATCGAGCACGTGCACCGCCCCTGCGCGCACGTCATGCACGCCGAGATGGTGTGCTCCGCGTGCGGCGAGCCCCTCCACCCCCGCGACGTCGACGTGCGCCTGGGCCCGGCCCTGCGCGCTTCGGGCGCGGCCCGCACCCCCACCCGCTCTCGCGAGAGCAAGGAGAAGCGTTCATGAGCGACTGGAAGTCCACGGCCTGCATCCTGTGCGAGTGCAACTGCGGCATCGAGGTCCAGCTCGGCGGCGACGACGGCCGCCGCTTCACCAAGGTGCGCGGCGACAAGGCCCACCCGGCCTCCCAGGGCTACGCGTGCGAGAAGCCGTCGCGGCTCGACCACTACCAGAACGGACCCGACCGCCTCACCTCCCCGCTGCGGCGCCGTCCCGACGGCAGCTTCGAGGAGATCGACTGGGACACCGCGCTGCGCGAGGTGGGCGAGCGCTTCGCCGCGATCCGCGACGAGCACGGCGGCGAGTCGATCTTCTACTACGGGGGCGGCGGCCAGGGGAACCACCTGCCGGGAGCCTACTCGCGGGCGATCCGCTCGGTGCTCGGCTCGCGCTATCGCTCGAATGCCCTGGCCCAGGAGAAGACCGGCGAGTTCTGGGTGAGCGCCCAGATGATGGGCGGCTTCACCCGGGCCGACTTCGAGCACTGCGAGGTGGGCTTCTTCATCGGCAAGAACCCGTGGTACTCGCACGGCATCCCGCGTGCGCGGGTGACGCTGCGCGAGATCGCGAAGGACCCCGAGCGCTGCCTCATCGTGGTGGACCCGCGCCGCTCGGAGACCGCGGACCTCGCCGACATCCACCTGCAGGTGAAGCCCGGCACCGACGCCTGGCTGCTCGCGGCGATGATCGGCGTGCTGGTGCAGGAGGAGCTGCTGGCCGGGCACTGGCTCGAGGAGCACAGCGAGGGCCTGGAGGAGGTGCTGCCGCACTTCCAAACCCTCGACGTGCCGCAGTACTGCGACACGTGCGGCGTTCCCGAGGACCTCGTGCGCGAGGCCACCCGCCGCATCGCCCGCGCCGAGAGCACCGCCATCTTCGAGGACCTGGGCGTGCAGATGAACCGCCACTCGACGCTGGTGAGCTACCTGCACCGGCTCATCGGCTTCGGCACCGGCAACTTCGGCAGGAAGGGCGCGGCCTACTCTCCCGCCAGCCTCCAGCCGCTGGCCAGCGCGTCTTCCGGCGGCTCCTCGCGCACGAGCCCGGTGACGGGATCGCGGATCATCGCGGGGCTCGTGCCCTGCAACGTGATTCCCGAGGAGATCCTCACCGACCACCCGAAGCGCTTCCGCGCGATGCTCGTGGAGGCCGCGAACCCCGTGCACTCGCTGGCGGACACCGCCCGCATGCGCGAAGCCGTGGACGCGCTCGACTTCGTGGTGGTGATCGACGTGGCCATGACCGAGACCGCCCGGCACGCCGACTACGTGCTGCCGGTGGCCACGCAGTACGAGAAGGCCGAGGCCACCTTCTTCAACTTCGAGTTCCCGAACAACTACTTCCACCTGCGTCGGCCCCTGCTCGAGCCGCCGGAGGGGATCTTCTCCGAGGCCGAGCTCCACGCGCGGCTGGTCGAGAGCATGGGCGCCATGCCCGAGGCCTCCGTCGAGGCGCTGCGCAAGGCCTGGGACGAGGGCCGGCCGGCCTTCCGCGCCCGCTTCTTCGAGTGCATGGCGAGCGAGCCGGGCTTCCTCGCGCTCGCGCCCGTGATCCTCTACCGGGCCATCGGCGACAGGCTTCCGCACCGGCTCGCCGAGGGCGCCGTGCTCTGGGCGCTCGCGCAGGTCGCCGCGCAGCGCTCGCCGGAGTCGATCCGGCGCGCGGGCATCGAGGCGAGCGACGAGGAGCTCGGCGATGCGCTCTTCGACGCCATCGTCGAGGGAGAGCACGGCGTCGTGTTCTCGGTGGACGACTGGGAGGAGAGCTGGAAGCGGGTGGGCACCCCCGACGGCCGCATCCGCCTCGCCGTTCCCGAGCTCTTCGAGGAGCTCGACGGGCTGGCCGCCGGCGACCGGGCGGCCACCAGCCCGGAGTTCCCCTTCGTGCTCTCGGCGGGCGAGCGCCGCTCCTTCACCGCCAACACCATCTTCCGCGCGGCCGGCTGGCGGAAGAAGGACGCCTCGGGCGCCCTGCGCATGAACCCGGACGATGCCGGCGAGCTGGGCGTGTCCGACGGCGGCCGCGTCCGCGTCACCACCCGACGCGGCTCGGCCGAGGTCGGCGTGGAGGTGACCGACCGCATGCAGCGCGGGCACGTGTCGCTGCCCAACGGCCTGGGCGTCGACGCCACCGGCGCTTCGGGCTCGACCGAGCGCGCGGGCGTCGCGCCGAACGAGCTCACCGCCGCGGAGGACCGCGACCCGTTCGCCGGCACGCCCTGGCACAAGCACGTCCCGGCGCGGGTCGAAGCGGTCGCCTGAGTCGGAGGCCTGGCGGGGCTCTTCGACCTTCGCTCGCCTGCGGGCTCCTTGCTCAGCGAACTTTGCTCGGCTCCGCCTCGCTGCGC
>JAAUYE010010453.1_pt1 | contig 11622 bp, 10 predicted proteins | sample 7278081 | NCBI WGS metagenome assembly JAAUYE01 (sample SAMN14350131, study PRJNA611818) | marine sediment metagenome | isolation source: surface marine sediment (0.6m) | place: French Polynesia: Moorea | collected 2018-08
ATCAGCTTCAGGAAGTGGCAGACGCCAATCTTCCTGAAGCTGATCCACCGCGCGCGGCAGATCATCGCGCCGCTGATCGCGAAGAACAATGGCCTGCTATTGAAATGCGACGCGGACAACTGCTATGCGTTCTTCAAGAACGTCGATGACGCGGTCCGCGCCAGTTTCGACATCAACGAGGAACTTTTCAGGCACAACGACGAGTTTGGCCTGCATGAGCAGATCTACCTGTCGGTCGGTATCGATTACGGCCGTATTCTGCTCATCGGCGACAAGGAATTCTTCGGCGACCCGGTCAATACGGCTTCCAAGCTCGGCGAAGATCTCGCGATCAAGGCGGAGACCCTGGTCACGAAGCGCGCACTGGAGCATGCGACCCTGCATCTCCCGGAGACCGCGGAGAGAATGGTCGCGCGCATATCGGACATCGAGATCAAGTACGTGCGCCTGCCGATGACCGAGATCGAGAAGGACGCACTGGGATGAACCGCCATGTCAGCGAGGCCCAGGCGCTGCGCAGCGTGCTCGAAGTCACGCGCAAGCTGAGCGCGCCCTTCGACCTGGACACGATGCTGACCGAGGTGGTCGACGCGGCGCGCGAAGTGCTCGATGCGGACCGGGGTACCGTGTTCCTCTACGACGAGAGTTCTCACGAACTCGTGGTGCGCGTGGCAACCAACCTGGGCACCATTCGCATTCCCGCGGACAAGGGCATCGTGGGCGAGTCCGCGATGTCGCGAAAGCTCATCAACGTGCCCGATTGCTATGCGGATGAGCGCTTCAATCGTGCGATCGACAAGGAGACCGGTTACCACTCCCGCTGCATGCTCACGATCCCGCTGATCGGTTTCGAGGAGACCCTTGTCGGAGTGCTGCAGATCCTCAACAAGAATACCGGCGTGTTCGACGACCAGGACGAATTCGTCGCGACGGCGCTTGCCGCACAAGCCGCTGTCGTGCTGCACCGGGCCAAGCTGATCGAGACCATGATCGCGACCGAACGCCTCGACCGGGAGATCACGGTCGCCCGCGACGTGCAGATGGGCACGCTGCCCAAGGAAATGCCGAAGATCAGGGGCTACGGTTTCGCGGGCGCATTCGCACCCACGGACCAGACCGGCGGCGACCTGTACGACTTCGTGCCGCTGTCGGACGAGCGCCTGTTCCTGCTGATGGGCGACGCGACAGGGCACGGCATCGGGCCGGCGCTGAGCGCGACGCAGGTGCGCGCAATGCTGCGTGTCGCGCTGCGGCTCGGCGCGGATCTCGACGAGGTGTTCGTCAACATCAACGACCAGCTCGTGGAGGACCTTCCCGAGGATCGCTTCGTCACCGCGTTCTTCGGGCTGCTGGACGCAAACACCCACACGGTGCGTTTTCACTCGGCCGGCCAGGGACCGATCATGCACTTCCATTCCGCCGGGAAGCGCTACGACTGGCACGAGCCGTCCACGTTCCCGCTGGGCTACATGGCCCAGCAGAATCTCGGCCCCGGCTTGACGATCGAGCTGGAGCCCGGCGACGTTCTGGGCCTGATTTCTGACGGCATCTACGAGTACGAGAACGAGGTCGGCCTGCAGTTCGGCCAGAAAGGCGTCCGCTCGGTGATCGACGCGATGCCGGGCGGCAAGGCCGAGGAACTCGTGCCCGCCATCATGCACGCCGCGCGCATGCACGGCGGCAGCGCCCCGCAGGCGGACGACATCACCATCGTGCTCGTCAGGCGCAATTTCTAGGGCGATGGCCAGCCAGTCGTTCGAGCGCAACATCGATTCGGTCGCCGCGATCTACCGTTTCAGCGAAGATATTATGGCGGCGTCGGAAATCGACGAGTCCGTTCGCTTCCCCGTCCATCTCGCCATGGAGGAGCTGTTCGTCAACCTCGTCAGCTACAACCCCGGGGCCAGGCAGGACATCCGGGTCGACGTGGAAGTCGCCGGCAACGGCGTAACCGTCACGATCACGGACCACGATGCCGCCGAATTCGACGTGACGAAAAAGCGGCCCGTGGACACGGGAGCGTCACTTCGGGAGCGCAAACCGGGCGGCCTGGGCCTGCACCTGATCCAGCATATGGTCGATACGCTCGAATACGACTATCGGGACGGGCGGAGTAGAATTCGTTTCAGCAAGGAACCGGCGACAGGCGATGTTTGAGATAGATTACGCGGCAAGCGGCGAGGTTATCTGCAGCGGGCGGCTGGATGCGGCGCAAAGCGCGAAGGCGGAAGCGTTCCTGGGGCGCCTCGACGCCAGCCACACGCTCGATTTCGAGCGCCTTGAATACATTTCCAGCGCCGGGTTGGCTATACTGCTGAAAACACAAAAAAGGCTGTCCGAGAGCGGCGCAGCGCTAAGAATAATAAACGTCAACAAGCACATATACGACATTTTCCGCTACTCGGGCTTTAACGCGATCTTCGAGATCGAGACCCTGTAGATCGGCTGCGGGGCAAGGAGGGAGGTCCTCGGCCAACTTTTCTGTTGGCCGCCTGTAGGTATGAGTGAGCCAGACGACACCCAACTGATGGAGCGGTGCAGTAACGGCGACCGGCAAGCGTTCGAGACGCTGCTGGCGAGATACGAGAAACCGGTCTTCAACGCGGCATACAGGATGCTCAACAGCCCTGAAGATGCGCGCGACGTGACTCAGACCGTGTTCCTGAAGGTGTACGAGCATCTCGACCAGTACGACCCGAAATATCGCTTTTTCAGCTGGATCTACCGGATAACGCTGAACGAATCCATCAACTGGCTCAAGAAGACGAATCGCATGGACGCGCTCGAGGGGGATACGCCAGATCCCGCGGGCGGTCCGGAGCAAAGGGCAGTTAACGAACAGTTGAGCGAGGGTATGCAGGCGGCACTCATGACCATCAGCGCGGACTACCGGGCCGTGATCATCCTGAAACACCTGCTGGGTTGCAGCTACCAGGAGATCAGCGAAGTGCTCGAGATTCCGGAGAAGAGGGTCAAGTCGCGGCTCTACACGGCGCGCCAGATGCTGCAGCAGACCCTCACCGAACGCGGACTACATTGATGACTATCGACCCGAAATATTTCGAGCTTATCCAGGCGCACATCGATGGCGAAATCGACGATACCGGGAAAGCCGAACTCGAGAACTTCCTCGCAGACAGCGAAGAGGGCCGGGCTGTCTACGAGGAACTGGAAACGCTGTGTCGTTCTCTCGACGGCATGCCGAGCATCGAGCCGCCGCCGCACCTGCGGCACGTGCTGATGAACGAGGCGCCGGTCAGGTCGGCGCCGCGGCCCGCTCCCGGCATGCTGGAGCGCCTGTTCTCGGGCCCGCTACTCGGCTATGTGGGCGTCTTTGCGGCTGGCGTCGCCCTGACGCTGGCACTGGTCGATTCCGACCAGATATCGAAAGGCGCGTTCGACGAGGTGACCGGCCTTGTCGGTACCGTCGCAGACCCCAAGTTCTCCGCGCCGGAACACGGCACGATCTCGATCGACGAGAGCGAGGTCGCCGGTACCGTCACGCTGCGCAGCACCGGGCCGTTGCTCATCGTCGATTTCGACCTGAGCGCACGACAGCCCGTCGAAATCGTCGCCGGCTACTCGGACAAGAGCATCTGGTTCAACGGCTTTGCACAACTGGAAAGCACCGGCACCAGTATCGCGGCGGAGACCGGCGCCGTCACGCTGCAGATGGACGGCAAGCGCCGCTACGCGGTGTTCCTGAACAACCCGGGCCTGCGTCCGGCAACGATCGAGCTGCGATTCACGGCCGGCGACGAAGTGATCCACGAAGCCCAGCTCAGTTTTTCGGAGGTCGACTAGCCGTTCCGGAAAGCCAACCAACTTTTCCTGCCCTGGCCAGTAATGGGCATTAGGAGAAACAGCAGAAGTGTCCCGACGAAGCGGACACAAGGGGACCGAAAATGGCTACGAGCAACAAAGCAATTCCCATCGTCATCGGCGTGATCGTCCTGGTCGCGGTCGTATGGTTCGGCAGCAATATGTCGACCGACGACGAAGTCACCGGCACCGTCGCACCGGCAGAGCGCTACCGCGCCGAACAGCCCGGCGCCGACGATATCCAGCTGGGTGACCAGGAATTACAGGCCGTCCTGCAGTCCGACGAATTCGCCCGCCTCGTTGCCGACGAGTCCTTCCAGAAGGCCATGAGCAACTCGGCGTTCCGTGACGCGCTTGCGAACGCGGCATTCCACGACGCGATGGCCAACGCGGCATTTCGCGACATGATCGCGAGTGCCGACATGAACGCTTTCCTGAGCAGCGGCGACTGGAGCCAGTTCATGAGCAGCGCGGACCTCAACGAGTTCATGAGCAGCGCCGACATGAGCGAGTTCTGGAGCAGCGCGGACATGAGCGAGTTCCTCAGCAGCGCTGATATGAACGAGTTCCTGAGCAGCGCCAACCTGAACGAATTCATGAGCAGTGCTGACTGGAGCGAGTTCATCAGCAGCGCCGAGATGAACGAGTTCTGGAGCAGCGCCGACATGAGCGAATTTCTCAGCAGCGCCGACATGAGCGAGTTCCTGAGCAGTGCCGACATGAGCGAATTCATGAACAGCGACGCGTTCAGCGAAGCGATGGCCAACGCGGCCTTCCGCAATGCGCTCGGCAATGCCGCCTTCCGCAACGCCCTGGGCAGCCAGGCGTTCCGCAACGCGATGGACAACGCCGCGTTCAGCAACGCGATGTCGCAGCAGGCCTATCTCGAGGCGTTGAGCAGCCAGGACTTCGCCAATGCACTCGGCAACCAGGCGTTCGTGGATTCGTTTGCCAGTGAGTCGATGCAACATGCCATGAGCAACGCGGCCTTCCGCAACGCGCTCGGCAATGCCGCATTCAGAAACGCGATGTCGAATGCAGCCTTCCGCAATGCGCTGGGCAACGCCGCTTTCCGCAATGCCCTGGGTAATGCGGCCTTCCGCAATGCGCTCGGCAATGCGGCGTTCAGAAACGCACTGGGTAATGCGGCCTTCCGCAACGCGCTCGGCAACGCCGCCTTTCGCAATGCGCTGGGCAATGCCGCCTTCCGCAACGCGCTGGGTAACGCCGCCTTCCGCAATGCGCTCGGCAACGCGGCCTTCCGTAACGCGCTCGGCAATGCCGCCTTCCGCAATGCACTGGGCAACGCCGCGTTCCGTAATGCACTGGGCAATGCCGCGTTCCGCGACGCGATGGCGAATTCGGCATTCCGCAACGCGCTGGCGAACTCCGCCTTCCGCAACGCGCTGGCGAACAGCGCCGCGAGGGCAGCGCTGAACTGACAGACACATCGGCCTAACAATAATAACGATAAGGAAAACCTGCGCCATTACGCTGGCGGCCGCACTGGCCGCCAGTTTTTCTGTCTGTGCCCAGGGACTGCAGAGCGTCGAGACCGACAAGCTCAGGCTCCTGTATTTCGATCCGACCGAGACCTACCTGGTCCCGCGGGTCATCCAGAGTTTTCACGGGGCCATGGAGGTCCACGAGAAAGTCCTCGGCTACGAGCCCGACGAGAAGACCACGATGCTGCTCGTCGACTTCGCCGACTATGGCAATGCGGCCGCTACGGCCGTGCCGGGCAACATCGTGATGGTGCAGGTTGCGCCGATCATCCCGAACTTCGAGACCTTCGCGCCCGCGGAGCGGATGTACACGCTCATGAACCACGAGATGGTGCATGTCGTGACCACGGACCAGCCCGCGCCTGCCGAGGATCGCTATCGCAAGCTGTTCGGCGGGAAAGTGCTGCCGGTCTCGGACCACCCGGAGTCGGTCTTCTACCACTACCTGACGGCCCCGCGCGATGCCAGTCCGCGCTGGTACCTCGAGGGCATTGCCGTCTTCATGGAAACCTGGATGGCCGGCGGCCTCGGCCGGGCGCAAGGCGCCTATGACGAGATGATGTTCCGGACGATGGTGCGGGACGACGCGCACTTCTACGACCCGCTCGGGCTGGTCGCGGAGGGTGTCGAGGCCGATTTCCAGGCCGGCGCCAACGCCTACCTGTACGGCGGCCGGTTCATGACCTACGTGGCCTACACCTACTCGCCGGAGCAGCTCATCGAGTGGGTCAAGCGCACGGCCGACGGCGAGCGATCGTACGACGCCGAGTTCCAGCGGGTCTTCGGCCTGCCGCTGGACGAGGCCTGGCAGAACTGGATCGACTGGGAGCACGAGTTCCAGCGCGGCAACCTCGAGACCGTGCGGCAGTTCCCGATCAGCACACACGAGAACCTCGCCGACGGCGGTCTCGGTTCGATGTCGCGAGCGTACTACGACCCGGAGCGCAACAGCCTGATCGCCGGTATGCGTTACCCCGGCGTGGTCGCGCACATCGGCGAATATTCGCTGGACGAGCGCAAGGTCCGGCACCTCGAGGACGTCAAGGTGCCGATGCTGTACACGGTGACCTCGGTCGCCTACGACCCGGATTCGGCAACGGCCTTCTACGCCGCCGACAACAAGGCGTACCGCGACCTCATGGCCGTGGACCTCGACACCGGCAAGGCCCGGATGCTGCAACACGACGCGCGCATCGGCGAACTGGTCTTCAACCGCAGCGATCGCTCGCTGTGGGGGCTGCGCCACCTGAGCGGCTACGTGTCACTGGTGCAGATCCCCTACCCTTACGAGGAATGGGACCTCGTACACACGTTCCCCTACGGAACGATCGTCTACGACATGGACATTTCCCGGGACGGCGAACTCCTGTCCGGGTCCTTCGGCGACGTCGAAGGCCAGCAATCCATCCGGGTGTTCCGGATCGACGACCTGCAGTCCGGCAAGGTCGAGGACATTGCGCGCTTCGACTTCGGCCTCGCGATTCCGGAAGGTTTCGTGTTTTCTCCAGACTCGCGATACCTGTTCGGCAGCGCCTACTACACCGGCATCTCCAACATCTTCCGCTACGAGATCGCGACGGACGAACTCGAGGCCGTCAGCAATACCGAAACCGGCTTCTTCCGCCCGATACCGCTCGACAACGAGAACCTCATCGTCTTCAACTACACCGGCGAGGGCTTTGTGCCCGCGAAGATACGGGCGGAACCCATCGAGGATATCGCCGCCGTTACCTTCCTCGGCACGGAGACGGTCAAGAAACACCCGCAGCTAAAGGACTGGCAGGTCGATGCGGCCGACGATACCCCCGCCGAGTCCCGCATCATCGCTCGCGGCGAGTACGTGCCGGTCAGAAACATGCGCCTGGAATCGATCTACCCGATCGTCCTCGGCTACAAGGATTCGGTATCGCTGGCCGTGAAGGCGAATTTCTCGGACCCGGTGCTGCTCGATTCGCTCAACCTCGGTCTCGGCTACAGCCTTGACAGCGACCTGCCCTCCGACGAACGCCCGAACGTCATGGTCGACTACCGCCATTCGGTCATCAGCAACAGCCCACTGGCCGGCACCTGGCGCTTCGGCGCGCGACTCAATAATGCAGACTTCTACGACTTGTTCGGGCCGACCAAGCAGAGCCGCAAGGGCACACGTTTCTACGTCGGCTACGGCAAGGCGCTGGTCTACGACGAGCCGCGCCTGCTCGAGTTCTCCACCGAGCTCAATCATTACGCGGACATCGATGCGCTGCCGCGCTACCAGGACGTGCCGGCATCGATCGACAAGCTGACGAGCTTCGACGCCCAGCTAGAGTTCTCGCACGTGCGCTCCTCGCTGGGCGCGGTCGATGGCGAGAAAGGCATCAAGTGGGGACTCGGCACCCTCGTCAACTACGTCGACGGAGACGCCATCCCGAAGATCGGCGGCAACTTCGATTTCGGCTTCGCGCTACCGCTCCGGAACTCGTCGATCTGGTTCCGCAATGCAGCCGGCGCGGCCTTCGGCGACGCGACGGACGAATTCGCCAACTTCTTCTTCGGCGGCTTCGGCAACAACTACATCGATCACCAGAAGGTCAAGCGTTACCGCGAGTTCTACGCGATGCCCGGTTTCGAGCTCAACGCGATCCCTGGCCGCAATTTCCACCGCGCCATGCTCGAATGGAACCTGCCGCCGCTACGCTTCTCGCGCGCCGGGACGCCGAACTTCTATACCTCCTGGGCGAGGACGTCGATCTTCGCAACCTCGCTGATTACCAACCTCGACGACAGCGATTTGCGGCAGGAAGCCGCCAATATCGGCGCCCAGGTGGACTTCAAGTTCAAGGTCCGGTCGCGCTACGACCTCACGCTGTCATTCGGTTACGCAACCGGCTTCCTCGACGGCTCACAGTTCGACGAAGAGTTCATGGTGTCGCTGAAGATACTCTGACAGACTCGGCCTGATGATCGCGCAACCCGTACTGCACGCTCTGCTGGGGCTGTTGCCCGTCTGCTGCTTTCTCGCGGCACTGCTCTACCTCGACAGCTACAAGCTCGTGCCGCTGAAGTGGGTCGTCGGCACGATCCTCCTCGGCTGCGCAGCGGGCGTTGCGAGCTATCCGTTGAACTCGTTCGGCCTGCAGTGGCTCGACATCAGCTTCACTGCCTACACGCGCTATGTGGCACCGCTCGTCGAGGAGTCGCTCAAGGCGCTGGTCATTTGGGCGCTGATGCGCGACAACCGCATCGGCTTCCTCGTCGACGCGGCGATCTACGGCTTCGCCGTCGGCGCCGGTTTCGCGATCTTCGAGAACATGTATTACCTGACCATCCTGCCGGACCTGAAATGGGGCACGTGGATCGTCAGGGGTTTCGGCACCGCGATCATGCACGGCGGTGCCACGGCGATATTCGCCGTGATCGCGCATACGATGCTGGAACAGAATCCGACCAGGGGTTCGATGGCATTGCTGCCCGGCCTGGTCATCGCGATCATCACGCACTCGGTGTTCAACCACTTCTTCTTCGCGCCGATCGTGAACACGGCGCTGGTGCTGGGCATCCTGCCGCTGCTTTTCACGGTCGTCTTCGACCGCTCCGACAGGTCCCTGTCCGACTGGCTCGGCGCGGGCTTCGACGCCGACACCGAGCTCCTCGAACTGATCAACTCCGGCGAGTTCTCGACGTCGAAGGTCGGCCTCTACCTGCAGTCGCTGCGCGAGAAGTTCGAGGGCCCGATCGTCGCCGACCTGCTCTGCTACCTCCGCCTGCACACGGAACTGTCCATCCGCGCCAAGGGACTGCTGATGATGCGCGAATCGGGATTCATGAACAAAGCGGGCGAACAGACGCGCGCGAAGCTCGACGAGATGAAGTACCTCGAAAAGAGCATCGGCGCGACGGGCAAGCTCGCGATCAAGCCGTTCCTGCGGATGAGCCAGAAGGACCTCTGGCAGTTCTACATGCTGTCGGGCTAGACGCGGTCTCTGCAGGATCGATGGCGGCCGCGCGGCCCCGAACTTCAATGACTTACGGGCGCGGTCAGCCGATCGCGGCAACTACCTATTCTCAAGCGGCGGGTCCGGCTCTATGTTCAAACTCGGGGGAGTGGCACCTTCCCGGAGCGGACGTGACCGAGTCAAACGAAAAGCGCCGCCTGGTCGACATCGACACGAGCGAACCCGTATGGGAACGCTTCTTCACCGTTGCGCCGCTCGTCCTCATCGGCACCGTCGACGAAGACGGCACGATCGACATGGCGCCCAAGCACATGGTGACGCCCATGGGCTGGCAGAACTATTTCGGCTTCGTCTGCACGCCCAGCCACGCGACCTGCGCCAATATCGAGCGTAGCGGCGAATTCACGGTCAGCTATCCGAAGCCCTCGCAGATCCTCTACACGAGCCTGGCCGCCTCGCCGCGCGTCGGCGGCGAGAAACCCATCCTCGAGTATTTCGATACCTTCCCGGCCGAGACGATCGGCGGCGCATTCATCCGCGACGCTTACCTCTATTTCGAGTGCCGCCACTTCAAGACCGTCGACGGCTTCGGCGAGAACTGCCTGATCACCGGCGAGATCGTCGCCGCGCGCGCCGAATCGTCGTTCATTCGCGCCTCCGAGCACGACAGCCAGGACCTGATACACGACTCGCCGCTGTTCGCGTATCTCGCGCCGGGACGATTCACCGCGATCGACCGATCCAACGCCTTTCCGTTCCCGGCGGAAATGAAGAAGTGATGGCCGGCGCGATTGCCGACCAGGTAAAAGATCTCATCCTTGGCCAGAAGGACGCCCTCGTAGAACTGCTGCAGCGCCTCGTCGAGGCGGAGTCGCCCTCCGCGCATCCCGAGTGTCACGACAGCGTCAGGCGCATCATCTCCGGTGCCTTGATGGATGTCGGTTACGCGGTGCGCGAACCGGGCGTCCGCGGCGGTGTGCGCCACATCTTCGCCAGGCCTGCGCACCGGCACCGGGACCGCGGCAGCCAGCTCCTGCTCGGTCATTTCGACACGGTGTGGCCCGTCGGCACCCTCGAGCAACGACCGTTCACCGTCAACGGCAATACCGCGCGGGGTCCCGGCGTCTTCGACATGAAAGGCGGCATCGCACAGATCGTTCTCGCGCTGCGTGCGATCCGCGAGCTGCGCCTGGAACCGCCGCTCACCCCGGTCGTGCTCGTCAACGCCGACGAGGAAATCGGCAGCCGTACGTCGTCGTCCTACATCCGCATGCTCGCGCGGCGCGCGGATCGGGCGTTCGTCCTCGAGCCGGCGATGGGCGCGAACGGCGACCTGAAGACAGAGCGCAAGGGTATCGGCCGATTTACCGTGACAGTCTTCGGCAAGGCCGCGCACGCCGGTCTCGATCCGGAAGGCGGCGCCAGCGCGATACTCGAACTCTCGCACGTCATCCAGACGCTGTTTGCCCTGAACGACCCGGACAAGGGCATCACGGTCAACGTCGGCACGGTGGATGGCGGCATCCAGCCCAACGTCATCGCCCCGCACAGCACCGCGGTCGTCGACGTCCGGGTGCCAACCGTCGAGTCGGGGAATGCGATCGAGAAAGCCATCCACGGAATTGAACCAGCGACACCCGGTGTGCGTCTGCACATCGAGGGCCGCATCGGCCGGCCGTCCATGGAGGCGACGCCGCGCAACGTCGCGTTGTGGCAGCAGGCGAGACAGCTCGGCGGCGATCTCGGCCTCGAGCTGCGGCCGGCGCGTGCCGGTGGCGGCTCGGACGGCAACACCACGAGCCAGTACACGGCCACGATCGACGGTCTGGGTCCGGTCGGCGACGGCGCCCATGCCGAGCACGAACATCTCTTCATTGACAGGACACTCGAGCGCGCGGCGCTGCTCACGTTGCTGCTGCTGTCGCCGACTGCGGAGACCGCGCAATGAACACGCAGGTCTTCGGCTCGCTCGCGAGGATCACGGACCTCGAGACCCGTTCGTTCGATGTCGATGCCATTCCGCGCAGCGAGTGGGAGACGGGGGACTACGTGCGGGGCGAGGTCGTCGGCGAACCGACGAGCCTCTACGCGGTCGAGTGCACGACGGGCGAAATGATCGTCGTGGAGCCGGGCGACCACGTCATCGGCGCGTTCGGCCACCGGGCGGCCACCCTCGAGGGCGTCGGCAGCTGGATGGAGATTGCCGGCGACGCCCTCGAGCGTGGCCGCCCGGAGGCCGAACGCGCCGATGACGAGGTCGCCCGGCTCCACGGCAATCATCTCGCCCGTCGTGCACTCGACCGCGTAGAGGCTTGTCGGTTCGCCGACGACCTCGCCCTGCACGTAGTCCCCGGTCTCCC
>JAAUYE010133011.1_pt1 | contig 11614 bp, 12 predicted proteins | sample 7278081 | NCBI WGS metagenome assembly JAAUYE01 (sample SAMN14350131, study PRJNA611818) | marine sediment metagenome | isolation source: surface marine sediment (0.6m) | place: French Polynesia: Moorea | collected 2018-08
CTGAAAGAGACGCTGTTTTGGGGCCTACGAAACCGTTTGCTCGACAAACCACTGCCGCCGGGGGTCTGTAGAACGCTGTCCGGATGGCAGCGCATCCAACGGGTGATCGAGGTCGATCACAGCCCCATCGGCCGAACGCCTCGCTCGATTCCCGCATCTTACGTCGGCTTTCTCGATGACATCCGCCGTTTGTTTGCCGCTACACCCGCAGCCCGCGCAAATGGTTATTCTCCCGGGCGTTTCTCGTTCAACATTTCCGGGGGCCGTTGCGAAGCCTGCAAAGGACAGGGAATACCCAAGATCGAAATGAGTTTCCTGCCGGATGTTTACGTGCCCTGCGAGGTCTGCGGAGGAAGCCGATTCAACCGTGAGACACGAGAGGTTTTGTACAAGGGAAAATCGATCGCCGATGTGCTGGCACTCACATTCGACGATGCCCTCCGATTTTTTTCCGCCATTCGACAAATACGTCAGCCCATCCAGTTTGTCTGCGACATCGGCCTGGGGTATCTGCATCTCGGTCAACCGAGCCCGACCTTGTCCGGCGGTGAAGCGCAGCGGATGAAACTCGCCCGCCAGCTGGCCCATCCTTCATCCGGCAACACATTCTATATCCTGGACGAACCAACCACCGGTCTTCACCTGGCCGATATCAGACACCTCATAGACGTCCTGCAGGCCCTGGTGGACGCCGGTCACACCGTGGCGGTGATCGAACACAATCCGGAAATGATTAAAGCAGCCGACTATGTAATCGACCTGGGACCGGAAGGAGGCGAAGGCGGTGGAAAGGTGATAGCGACTGGATCACCGAAAGAATTGCTGCGTCGCCACAAGACGTCACACACTGCCCGCTATCTGAGGCGATATCTGCAAGGAGACGGTCGCGGAGCCGGCCCCCAGGCTTAGATCCCGGTTGATCTCACCCGCAGAATGTCAGCAGACGACATGGTGGCAACGGCGGCGGTGGTGGTGGATACAGATTCAGCTGTTCACCCGGCGGCAGAACCCACTTGGGACAATCGCCAATACCCTATCCATTTTACCCTTGACAGCCTTTTTGCCTTCAACTATAAACCCCCCTCAATTCAGCCGGGAGGTCACGTAGCGACAAGTTTGTGCCGCCGGTCGGATCATCGGATCGAAACGGTGAATATCAAGCGATGAAAACAGTAGCATCCATAGAACACCGATATCATGGGCTGCTTCCGTTCGACACCCATACCCTGTCAATCATCGATGACGCGTTGGGTTCGGAAGACCGTTGCACCCAGGAACATGCCCACCGGGTGGCGCTCTACGCCAAGCGGCTGGCATGCAGAGTCGGGCTCACCGCCCAGCAGGCCCAACAGATCGCCATCGGCGGCCTGCTCCATGATGTCGGAAAGATCGGAATGAATAAGCGGATATTCAATAACAAGTGTCAACAACTTGGCAAGGAAATGCGGGAAGAAATGCAGCAGCATCCGCACGTGGGGGCCACGTTTCTCGAAAGCATCGGCATGCTGTCCCCCGTACCCGAGTATGTACATTGTCACCATGAGCGCATGGACGGCACCGGATATCCCCGCGGACTAACGGCAGACCACATCCCCCTGGGGGCCAAAATCATCAGTGTCGTCGATTGCTTCGATGCCATCACCTCCGACCGGCCATATCAAAAGCGAAAGAGCCAGGATCAAGCATTCCGCATCCTGCGGAAGTTGAGCGGCAGCAGCTTGCAGCCCTCCCTGGTAGAGACGTTCATAGAGGAAGTGCAGGAAAATGGCATGCTCCCTGATGGTCAGACCGATTTCTTCTCCGCACTGCCGAGTTATCCCCTTGCCGTCCGGAAAGCGTCCTGACGGTGCAATCCGCCACTACCGCCCACCAATTTCCTTCTGAATGACGCGATACCCGTTTCCCTTCGTTTTCTCAAAGCGCAACTCATGTGTAAGGCAGGAGAGCACTTCACCCGGCTTGTGGGTGACATACAACAGCTGAGTATGCGATCGGCCGCCAATCCAATCGATCAGGCGCAGCAACCGTTTTCTGGCCGGGGGATCGAGCCCCTGGCAGGGTTCGTCCAGGACCAGAAGAAAAGGCAATTTTATCATGGCCCGGGTCAGCAGAACCAACCGTTGCTCACCCTGTGATAGGGTGTGGAAAAGTCGATCGGATAGATCATCGACCTGCAGGGTTTGCATCCACTGCCTGGCGATCTTTTTCTGGTCGGCGGTCGCAAATCGATAAAGACCCACCGAATCGAAGAAGCCGGACAGCACCACATCGAAAATCGGAATCGGCTTCCGATAACGAATGTGAAACTCCGAGGATATCATTCCAATTCGATTCTTGATATCCCAGATGCTTTCTCCCGATCCACGGCGCCGCCCGAAAAGATAGATTTCGTTGGCATACGCCTGGGGGTGGTCTGCGGTAACAAGTCGTAACAGGGTGGTTTTTCCTGCACCATTGGGCCCGGATATCATCCAATTCTCGCCCCGGCGAACCTGCCAATTCAGATTGTCGAACACCGATCGTTTGTCAAACCGAATGCATACATTTTTCATCTCTATACATACATCCCCCCCATCGGTTTGCCGTTTGTGGTTTGACCGGTTGCTCTTTGGCGGCACCAGATGGTTCGTGGCAGAAGGCAAAGCGTATAGCTGCCGGATCACTTCAGGGGCCAGACCTTCGCTGCGAGGTCCCTGAAAGAAGATCTGACCGTTTTTTACCGCCAGCACATGAGATATCAGTGGACCGATCTTCTCCAAATCATGGGTAACCAGGATCAACTGAACACGCTGCTGCATTAATTCCTCGACAACTCTGACCAGCCGCCGGTCCCCGTGTTGATCCAGACCGCCGAAGGGCTCATCCAGGATGAGCAGCCGGGGTCCTTTGAACAGCTCCCTGGCAATCAGCACCATCCGAATCTCACCGGTGGACAGATCGCGCAGGCGACGATCCATGAATCCGTGTATCCCCAGTTGTTCGATGAGATGCTCCCTTTTTTCGGAAGCAGGCCCACCGAACCGGCAAGTATTCGCCAGCACTTTTCGCGGTGTCAACTCGTTTTCGAATTGTCCACTGAAAAAGCGGGATTCATCCCGGGCTTCTTCGACAGCGATGACATCCCGATGCCGTTCAAACGTGAGATAGCCGATCTTTCCCGCTCCCTGCAGCCCATCCGCTATATCAATACGGCCCCCAACCACCGGAATCTCACCGGCAAGGGCGCCCACCAGCGATGTTTTGCCGGCACCGTTCGGTCCGATTACCGCCCAGTTCTCACCGCTGTTGATCTCCCAGGAGGTACCCGCAAACAGAAACCGATCCTGCAACCTCAGGGTAATATTCGTAAGTTGTATGATCGAGTTGGCAGACAAACCCGTGATGACCCCTTCTTTGATCCAGGAAAATTGCATCGTTGCTGGTTTTCGATAAAGTTACACCAGGTGGTTAGCAATTGCAATTTCGGTGTAAACCCGGTAAAATATAGCAATTATTGAACTCATCCCCATGTCGCAGCAAAGGAGTCTGTCTTGCCGGCGCAGGAATCCACCATCGTGCCAACCAATGAACGTGTTGTCGAGCTTACCGAACTGCTGAATGCCAGCCGCGAATTGAGTATCATTCTCGATCCCCACGAATTGTATCCGGTACTGTCGGATATGATCAGCAGAAAGCTGGGGATTGATCACATATCCATATTTGTTTTTCGCAATAAAACCAGGCTGTTCAAGCTTGTGTACACCCATGGGGTCGGATCATTGAACCGGGAGTTCTTGTTCACCGACATCGGGGCCATCTGGAAGGAGTTTCTCAAGGATGAACCTTTCTGCATACGAGATGCTTCCGGTCAACCGGCATTTGCCGAATTTTCGAAAAGATTCGGCCTGGTTCAGCTCCGCACCCAGTGGCTGGTCCCCCTGATCATGCGCAACAACGTGGTCGGCTTTCTATCGCTAGGAGACGACGAGACCATCGAACCATTTTCCGAAAACGAACTCTATTACCTGAAAGAGATCGCTGCACAGGCGGCGGTCAGCATTAACACCAGCCGACTGTATCTGAAACGCAAAAAGGAAAAGGAAGAACTGGACCGAACCCTTTACAACCTTTCTTTGCTATACAGTATCGGCCGCGCCATGAATTACATCAGTGACCTGAAAAGTTTGCTGGAATACATTTTAAACCAGGCCATACAGATTACCGGTGCTGAAAAAGGGTCCATCATGCTGTACGATCTGGAGAACAACCTGTTAAGCATTCGGGTGGTGGCCGGTTTGCGGGACCGGGTTTACCAGCGTAAAATCAATAGCAGCGAAATCGATTGCAAGAGTTTCAAACCCGGTGAAGGGATTGCCGGCAGGGTATTTCAAACAGGACGCCCCATGGTCGTTGACAAGGCCCGGGAAGATGAACTGTTCGTTGAACCCGACTCTTCTTATGTCCGGTCGATCGCCTGTATCCCGATGTTGGTATACAGCGATGTCATCGGTGTGATCAACGTGACCAACAAACTGGATGAAGCCGGGTTTACCGATGAGGACGTGGAGCTTCTGAAAGCGGTTGCCGACCAGGCTGCCATTGCCATCAACAAAGCGCAGCTATGGGAGATGGCCGTTACCGACTCTCTTACCGGCCTGTACGTGCGGAGATATTTCATCGTTAAGCTGCAGGAGGAGCTGCACCGGGCGGAACGATACAACAAGGGCTTCTCCATCGTCATGGCTGATTTGGATCGTTTTAAAAACGTTAACGACTCCTTCGGGCACACCGCCGGTGATCGTGTATTGAAACTTGTCGCCAAGTTTCTCCAGAAGAATATCCGGGATGTGGACATCATCTCCCGATATGGTGGAGAGGAGTTTGTATTTCTGTTGCCGGAGGCAGACAAGGAGGAAGCGTATACCGTATCGGAGAGACTGCGAAAGAAACTCTCAGAGCAGCAATTCGATGACCTGCCACGCATTACAATCAGCCTGGGTATCGCCTCTTACCCGGATGACAGCGACGACATCGACCGGTTAATCAAAAAGGCCGACGCCGCATTGTATTCGGCAAAGCAATCCGGTCGGAACAAGGTGGTTGTCTACGAAGAGGAAATGGAGCTGATCGAAGCCGATGATCCGCTACCCTCCGATTCTCTCAAGGCCGCTAACTAACCAGCACAGCACCGGTCCGCATCACTTTCTCAGGCGCCACCAATGATTAACCGATTAAACAGATCGATTCGACGCTACCTGCCCCGATGGTTCCTGCGGCACGGTCCCACCCGAACCTGTCGCCGCGGCTTTATCCACTGCGGGATTCTGTTGAGTCTGCTGGTCTGGGCGACCGCTATTTCTGCCGAATCGCCGCCACTTATCCATCTCAGCGGCATGGCAGTGCGCACCACACCCAATCCCGTCAACAACGGACGCACCGTGCTGCTGGAGATCAACACCAGCAATCTGGTCGATCGAGTCGTCGGGATTCAGGCCTGGTATGGGAAAAAGGCAATTCCGGTATATCGACATCCGCTCAAAAGCGCTGACATTTTCATCGGGTTCGTCGGTGTTTCCTACTTCCAAGAGCCGGATACCATGAGTGTCATAGTGGAATGGACCAACAACAGCGGATATCATTTCCTGCAGATCCCGATCGAAGTGACAGAAGGCCGCTTCAAGAAAGAAAAACTGCGGGTGCCGAAGCGCAAGGTATCCCCGTCAACTTCCGACCGCCGCCGTATTACCGGCGAACGGTCGAAGATCAAAGAGATTTACAATACCCCCGAACCGTCCCGATTGTGGTACTCGGCGTTTGCCATGCCCGCCAGCGGCATCGTAACCAGTCCCTTCGGGTCCCAGCGGGTGATGAATGGACGACTGAAAAGCTATCACAACGGGATCGACTTTCGCGCCCCAACGGGAACACCCGTTTACGCTGCCAATGATGGAATCGTGCGGTTGGCGAACAACCTTTTTTACTCCGGCAACCACCTGATCATCGACCATGGATTGGGAATCTTCACCGGCTACTCTCATCTCAGTGCATTCAGAGTGAAGCCGGGACAACGCGTGCACAAAGGACAGGAGATCGGCCTGGCAGGTGCTACAGGCCGGGTCAACGGGCCACATCTGCACTATGCCGTCAAGATCAATGGCACGAATGTGGATCCATTGCAGCTGATGGAGCTGATCGGATCGCTGTTTGAGGTGGAAGAATCCCCGCTCTAGGAATCAGAATAGTTAAACCGGCTGTTTTGCGCACTTCCAGATCACTGTGTGCGCGAGGTTTCGGTTTTCGCTGGCATCATTTTTTCGGGTACCGGGCGAAAGTAAGGTACGGAGGGCGGCCATGAGTCTGGCCTACAAATTTCGCAAGGCTGAAGGTCTTCTCGAAAAAATGGGATCCGGGGATCGACTCGAATTGAATCGGATCTGCCGCCGAATCCGAGATGCACAGGCAACCCTGGTGGCAGCCGCCGGAAAGCAGATGGATCAATGCATCCATCGCTGTGAGGGAATCTGCTGCCGCAACATCGAACTGGATCCAATCATCAGTCACTGGGACCTGGTGTATATTTTATCCCTCGCACCCGAGATCCGGCCGCATATCCGTGACTGCCTGCTCAATGAAGACCCGCTCTACAGAACCGATTGCATATTTCTCGCAGATGGGAAGGGGCCGTGCATATTTCCGGCAACTATCCGACCCGAAGTATGCGTCGCCACTTTCTGCCAGAACGACCGTTCCATCCGGCGCGAAATACGGCAGGTAAAAAAATGTTTCACCGGCTTTCCTGGTTTGTCCACTGGCGTATCGCGCAGACGAAGCTGCGCAAGCTGAAAAAGACCGTGACCTCCGCCTGCTCTGGTTTGCACAAGACCAGCTGATCAACCTCGCCTTACAACCGCTGCAGTTCCGCGGCAAACTTTCGATACAGGCCACGAAATTGATGATAAGTGAGTCCCAGGCGTGCTGCCGCCTTTTTCTGGCTGTACTTTGCCTCCTTGAGTGCGTTGCCTATCTGGGTTATTTGAAATTGACGCAAGGCCTCGCGATAAGAAAGGTTTCCCGGAGATTGCTCTCCGACAGGCGGCGTGGCCTGCGGTGGATCCGGTTCCCGGGTTTCATAGGGCGAATGAAAAGGATCGAAAGTGATGTCGACAATCCGTTGCGAACGAGAACGATAGACCGCCCGTTCGACAACATTTTTCAGCTCCCGGATATTCCCAGGCCAGGGGTAGTCCATCAGCGACTCGATGGCATGCTCGCCGAACTGCGGTATTTCTTCGCGGCCCAACTCGAAGGCCATTCGGGCTGCAAAATGATTCGCCAGCAGAAGTATATCGTCCCTGCGCTTTCTCAGAGGGGGTAAATACAGGACTTCAAAGGAGAGTCGATCGAGAAGATCCCGCATGAACTCACCCGCCTCGACCCGTACCGGCAGATCAGCATTGGTGGCGGCAATCAGGCGCACATCCACGTCAACGCTGTCAACACTGCCGATTCGTTCGATCGTTCGGTATTCGACAACCCTCAGGATTTTCTCCTGCACTTCCATTGGTATGTTGCCGATTTCGTCCAGAAACAGCGAACCGCCTTCGGCAGCCTCAAATCGCCCTGTGCGCCGGCCGGCCGCCCCTGTAAAGGCTCCTTTTTCGTATCCGAACAGCTCTGATTCGATCAAGGTAGAAGGCAACGCTGCACAGTTGATGGTAACGAATGGTCCCTGCCAGCGACCGGAGAGATAGTGCAGCCGAAAAGCCGCCAGTTCTTTACCGGTTCCCCTTTCTCCGAGGAGCAAAACCGGTCGATTCACAGGGGCTACCCGAGAGAGCCGCTCCTGAAATTCCAGAAACACCTCTGACTGTCCAATGGCTTCCTGATATCCTTCCTTGGTGGTTGCACGGATCAAAAAGACCTCCTATCAATGGATCGAAACTGGCATTTTACGCCTATAAATTGTGTAATATACTAAATTATAGTTAATTATACCTACCACATGGATCGCCTGTCAAGGGTTTCTGGCACAACACGTTGAAATTACAAACAAACATTTGTTGGCACACATTATGCTTTGACTGATGACCATCTCCCCACCACACATCGAAATGGAGGGTAATCATGGGTATATTCACTAGATTTCGGGACATTGTCAGCGCCAACATCAACGCCATGCTGGACCGGGCGGAAGATCCGGAAAAGATGATCAAGTTGATGATCCGGGAGATGGAAGACACGCTGGTTGAACTCAAAGCATCGTGCGCAGGTGTAATGGCCGATGCCAGAAAGGTGCAACGGCGACTGGATGAAGCCGCAGACCGGGCGTCCAGCTGGCAGGCGAAAGCCGCCCTGGCAGTCGACAAGGGCAGAGACGATCTTGCTCGTGAAGCGCTGCAGGAGAAGAGACGCCACAGCCAACTGGCCGAATCACTGGACATCGAAATCGCTGAACTCAACAAACTGGTGGAGCAATACCATGACGATATCCGCCAGCTTGAAGACAAGCTGAAATCCGCTCGCGAAAAACAGCGCCTGCTCATTCAGCGCCATATTCATGCCCGGCGAAAAATTCGCGCCCAGCAGGAGATCCACCGGGTCGACAGCAACGATGCGGTTTTACGATTCGAAGCCCTTGAGAGCCGAATTGACCGTATGGAGACCGAAGCGGACCTCATCAACTTTGGCCGCAAAAAACCGCTGGAAGAAGAGCTTGACACATTGTCGCTGGATGATGAAATAGAGATTGAATTGCAGGCATTGAAAAAGCCGGCAGCGGATAATGCGGGCGCTGCCGATCCGGAGTAAAAGCAACACCCGACATGCCGGTTTGACCGACGGCCGATCGGACGCCGGAGGACCTGGCAAGCTGACAAAACGATTATGACACATCATCACTTCCCACAACCGATACGGACAGAGGGGCGTCAACCATGCAGGGAGCCGTGATCGTCGCCATCGTGTTCGGCAGCATCGTCCTGGCGCTGGCCATCGTTGGCTCAACCATTCTGATGGCTATCAGGATAATCAAGGGCGGTGTCACCAAGAAGCAACAGGCGCAGGAAGCAGAGGAAACCAGAATGATACAGGAAATGTTTCAGCACCTTTCCCGCATGGAAACCCGGATTGAAGCACTGGAAACCATCTTGCTGGATCAACAGAAAGGAAAAAGCGGTGATGCGACCAATTAGAAATCATCGAAGCCGGGGATTCTACCGTTCCCGAAACGGCGTCATTTTGGGCGTGCTGCGCGGTATCGCCGACCATTTCGACTTTTCGGTATTCTGGGTCCGGACCGCAGCCGTCATACTGCTATTGATTACAGGCATTTGGCCGATTACCGGCCTTTACCTGCTGGCCGCATTGTTGATGAAGCCCGAACCGGTGATTCCGATCGACAATGACGTCGAACAGGAGTTCTATGACAGCTATACCCATTCCCGGCGAAATGCCGTTCGGCGTATCAAACACCGGTTCGACGGCCTCGAGCGCCGCCTGCAGCGCATGGAGCACATCATCACCTCTCCGGAGTTCAGCTGGGAGGATCGTTTCTCCAGGCCACAATAACCTGTGTGGGTGCCGTGCGGTGAGCATCGCACCCCTCTCGTTCACCATAAGACGCTCCCATCGCAAACCTTCCCGCCCGCCCGAACCGCGGCACCATTGACAGATCCGGCAGCAGGCGACCGAACCCCGAGGCAACCTTTTCACTCTCCGCGTCTCGTTCACCTTGCATCCCCTATCCCGAATCGTGTAACGTAGATCGCGCGAAGCAGGTATTTCTCACCGTCTTGTCATACCGGAAGGCTATCCAATGGCAGTGGATGTAAGAGACAAGAAAAACCTGAACGAAGAAGCGGTTCGACTCCTGAACTTCATCCGGGTATCGGGTCGATATTTGTATCGCAGGCACTACCGTCAGGGACTGCGCTCACACATTCTGGAGGTCCTGGACAGTGAAGATGTCCACCGTGAAAAGCACGGCATCGTCTCAGACGGTATCAAGTGGTTTCCACGGGCAACACCAGTAAAAATGCTGCGGATTTTTCGAACCCGTTTTACAGATCGCCGACAGGCGGATCAGGAACTTCAACGGGTGATGATGATTGCTCATTATCTCGGTCCGAATTGTTATGCAAAATCGAATGAATTTCTGGTGAGCTACAAGATAGACGGAAAATATGACACGCTTTTGTGCGGCCTTCAGGATTATGTGGAGGGATTACCCCTGGAACCATGGGGCTTTATGAATCCCGAGCGTCTGGCGGAAAACCTGATCCGTCCGAGCATTGGCGCCCGGGTATCGACCGAGAAGGATCGTGCGGCTCTCATCAAAACGATTCACCACAATGCGGTCGATTTCGTCGCGCGTGTCAGGAAGATGATTGCCGAAACCGGACACATCCCGGATCTTGCCGGCGATGGCAACCTTCTGCTCACCGACAACGGTCTCATCAAGCTGGTTGACATTAACAACATTTCACGCGTGGATTTCGCAGACACGGTTCAGATGGATGATAAAGGCTACCCCGTATGCGATAAATCGGTGGAAGCCCTATCTCAGCTCCAGATGAAGATGGCATCGCAACGGCTCGATCCGGACGATCGGCTCTACCGGACCTATTTGGATCCGGATCGAATGTCTGCCGTGCAGGACATCGAAAGAGAGTTCCATCGGGAAAGCATCCTCCGGCAGTATCGTGCGGGTTGACGATTTGACATCTTGTGTCCATGCATTAGTAAATATAGTGACCCCACACGCAAAAGGAGGCATTGAATATGGTAAAAGTGAGAACATTCACCAGCCCGCTAAAAGTCTTCCAGGTAAGGGAAGAACTGGAAAACCTGGACGCACAGGTCAATGAGTTCATCGAAAAGAACAATGTCAAATCGGTCATATCGGTCACAGACACCACCACAACGGATAATACCGGCGCCAGTATTGGCATTATCCGAGTGGTCGCTTACGACTAGCACCGCGTAGCCTGCCGTTTGGCAGGCATCGACATACGACCGTAGCGGTGCATGTGGGTAGGCCCCACCCGTTGCCAGTCGGATGATCCTTGCCAATTCCGCGTTCAAACACTGCAGCAATCGTTGAAAAATTCCATTGCCGCTTCAACCGAGTCAAAAATAATCCAGTCCTGCCAAACGGTTTGATCCGCCTGTTGTCGGATCACCTGAATGGTTGTTCCTCCGTGGTATTCAAACACGTCATCGTGGGTGGTATACGTCTCCAGTTTGGTCATGGCTGCCTCCTAATCTGACCTGCCGACATTGGTCATCAGCTGTCGGTCAGTGATTTCCGACTTTGTTTTCAACCCCTCACAAACCAACCGGCACAGCCCCAGTGGTTGTCAATGCAACTCGTCGATGTGAAGCAATCTGCCGCAACAGGGACAAGCCCTTAGCCGCTGGCCGCAGCGACGAGCGGTTGCCCAGAAAATCATCCGACACTCGGTTTCTGAAAGGTGGTATTGAACCCATACCGGAAATCCGCACTCACAATATCGCTGTTGCATTTTTTCCCTCCTCTGTTGATTTTTACTTCCCGTAAGTTTATATATATCAACACGCATGAGAAAATTTTTTGCCCCGATCAATTGAATTCGCGCCCTACCCAGACAACCTTGCC
>JAAUYE010210721.1_pt1 | contig 11584 bp, 5 predicted proteins | sample 7278081 | NCBI WGS metagenome assembly JAAUYE01 (sample SAMN14350131, study PRJNA611818) | marine sediment metagenome | isolation source: surface marine sediment (0.6m) | place: French Polynesia: Moorea | collected 2018-08
CGATGAACTGAAATCGGGCGAGGCGGCCGTGGCCGAGAGCCTGTCGAGCCTCACGCCGCACCAGTTCCGTGTGCTGATGATGCTCGGCGAGGGCTTGCTCAACAAGCAGATTGCCTACGAACTCGGCGTCTCCGAGGCGACGATCAAGGCACACATCACGGCAATCTTCCGCAAGATGGGCGTTACCAACCGGACCCAGGCCGTGCTGGCCGTGCAACAACTGGCGGTTCAGGAACCGGCGTTTGCCGACTCCTGACGTCGGCCCGGTCAGTGCCGATCGATGCGGCCGAGGAGACTCGTGATCTGCGCGCGCAGCGCCGCAGGCCTGACGGGCTTGTTCAATAGCGCATAGCCGCGCTCGCGGACGACGGCCGCCACCTCGTCGGTGTGATCGGCCGTCAATACAATCGCAGGGATGCTGCGCCCCGTTTCTGCAGTGACTGCGTCGATGACGTCGAGTCCCGTGTCGCCGTCGTCGAGATGGTAGTCGACGACCAGGAGTGACGGATGCCGGTCGTGCTGGCTCTGAATCCGCTGGCAGCCCGCGATCGCCTCGTCGCGATTCCGGCCCACGAGGGGCAGCGCACCCCACTTGCGGAGGAGCCCCTGCATGCCGTCGAGGATGTCGGGCTCGTTGTCTATACAGAGGATATGCTCGCCCACCATCGACGAAGGCGTCGCCGAACGGGGCGTCGCCGTGGTCTCCCGTTCGGGCATTGCCTCGGCCAGCGGCACGATAAGCTCGAAAATCGAACCCTTGCCAGCCGTTGAGTGCATCCTGACTTCATGACCCAGCAGGTCGGCGATCCTGCGCACGATCGCGAGGCCGAGGCCAAGGCCCCGCTCGGCATGCTTGTCGCTTCCGCCAAGGCGCTGGAACTCGTCGAAGACTCTCGACTGGTCTTCCGGCGAGATGCCTATGCCCGTGTCGATCACCTGTAGCGCCAGCTGGTTGCCGCGGCGGCGGCAGCCGAGCAGCACGCCGCCGGACGGTGTGTAGCGCCGTGCATTACTCAGGAAGTTCTGCAGGATGCGCCGGAGCAGGGCGCGGTCCGACGCTACCCAGTAGCGTGTGGCGTGAACCCGTAGTCGGAGCTCGTCTTCCATGAACGCCTGCGCGAACTGGGTGCGCAAGGCCTGGAATAGATCGCTCACGGCAATGGCCTCGATCTTCGGCTCGGGCGCGGCGGTATCGAGCCGCGAAATATCGAGCAGTGCCGACAGCAAGTCCTCGACCGATCCCAGGCCCTTCTGGATGCGGTCGACGAGTTCGCGCTGTTCGCCGCGCAGCTCTTTGCGGTTCTCATGCAGGAGAGCTGCGAACAGTTTGGTGGCATTCAGCGGCTGCAGCAGGTCGTGCGCGGCGGCTGCCAGGAAACGCGTCTTGGACGTATTGGCATCTTCAGCCTCCTGTTTCGCAATACGCAGGGCGCTCATGGCGTCTTCGAGCTCTGCCGTGCGGTCGGCGACGCGCTGCTCGAGGAGTTCCTTGGCCTCGACCAGCGCGGTCTCCTGGCGCTTGAATTCCGAGATATCCGTAAACGTCGTCACGTAGCCGCCGTCCGCCATCGCCTGGCCGCGAATCTCGATGACCCGGCCATCGTCGAAGGCACTCTGGTAGACGTAACTCTTGCCTTGCCTCAGATGATCGAGGCGCTTGGCCACCTCTTTCTCCGGGTCGCGGTCGCCGAAGCGCCCGAGGCTCGCGTTGTAGCGGATGAGTTCTGCTACCGGCTGGCCGACGTGCACGGCGCCTGGCGGGTATCCCATCAGCTCCTCGTAGCGCCGGTTCCAGCCGATGATGCGCTGGTTCGCATCGACGACGCTGACGCCCTGGGTGATGTTCTCGAGCGTCGACTCCAGCAACTGGCGATTGAAGCGAATGGCGTGCGAGGTCTCGTCGAGCAGCGTGACGACGTCGCCGATGTCCATGCCGGTTCGCCGGAGCGCTGTCGTCATGACGACGCGTGCTGAGGATGCACCGATTGCGCCGGCCAGCAGTCGTTCGGTGAACTGAATCAGACGCTGGTCCGCATTTGCGCCGGGAGCGACCTCGAGTCCCTCGCTCGCTGCGAAGTCGGCGAAGGAGCGTCGCGCGTGGTGCTCACCCAGGAAGCGTTCAGCGAGCGCCATCAGGTCGCTCGACCGTATGCCGGAACGCCAGCCGGGGGGCAGGGCGCCACGATCACGGTCGCCCGGCGACGAGAAAGCCTGCGACTGGATCTGTTCGGCTACGGACTGCTCACTCCTGATCGATACGATCACGCTTACGAGCAGGTTTGCGCCGAGCGACCAGGCTACGCCGTGCGTGAGCGGATGCGCGGAGACATCGAACAATAGCGACTCCGGTCGCAGCCAGCCGATGCCGAGTGGACCGGCCGTGACGAAATCCGACGCGAACGCCCCTGCCTTGGCAAGCGCCGGCAGGAAGAGGGTATATATCCAGAGGGCCCAGCCGACGGCCAGTCCGGCGAGCACGCCCTGTCGCGTCGACCGCTGCCAGAAGATACCGAACAGGAGCAGCGGGGCGAATTGGGCGGCGGCCGCAAACGACAACAGCCCGAACGACGCGAGGGCGGCCGAGTCGCCGGCAGCTGAATAGTAGGCATACCCCAGCGCTGCAATTCCCGCGATCGCGACGCGTCGAACGACGAGGATCAGCCGCGAGTAATCCTCGAGTTCGGTCGCCGTTCCGGCGCGGCGGCGCAGGACGAGCGGCATGACGATTTCGTTCGAGATCATGGTGGACAGTGCGACGCAGGCCACGATGACCATGCCGGTAGCCCCGGAAAAGCCGCCGAGAAACGCCAGGATGGCGAGCCAGTCCAGATCGGCCTGCATCGGCAGCGCGAGCACATAGGTGTCGGCCCCGAAAGCGTTCGCCGAGAGCGTGCTCATGCCGGCCAGCGTAATGGGGATCACGAGCGCGCTGAAAACGACCAGATACAGCGGGAATGTCCAACGTGCACTGTCAATATTGGTATCCGCACGCGCCTCGACGACGGTTACGTGGAACTGTCGCGGCAGGCAAAGAATTGCGGCGCTGGCGAGTAGCAACTGGGTTATAAAGGTATCCGGCAGGCTTCTGCCGCCGAACACCTCGCTGAACGGAATACGCCGGGCGGCGTCTTCGAGGCTTGCCGGCTCAGCGGCGAGCACGCCGAGCGCAAAGACCCCAACCGCCACGAAGGCGCCGAGTTTCACGAGTGATTCAAAGGCGATGGCGAGCATCATGCCGTCATGGTGCTCGGTAACTTCGATCTTGCGCGTACCGAAAAGGATGGCAAAAAGAGCCAGCGCGAGCGCGCCGACCAGGCCTTCGTCGATGCCGGATGCGCTACCGCTGAAGTCGGAGATGACGTCGAAGCCGGTTACGATGGCCTTGAGCTGCAGGGCGATGTAAGGCACCGAGCCGATCGTCGCGATCAGCGTGACCAGGACAGCGAGGCTCCGGGCCTTCCCGTAACGTGCGGCGATGAAGTCTGCAATTGACGTCAGGTTGTTGGTCCGGCTGATCCTGATGATGCGCTGCACCAGCCCCCAGCCGAGCACGATGACGAGGATCGGGCCGAGGTAGATCGGCAGGTAGAGCCAGCCGCTCGTCGCCGCGCTGCCGACGGCGCCGTAGAAGGTCCATGAGGTGCAGTAGACCGCGAGCCCGAGGCTGTACGTGATGGCCCGGAAGTTCGGCGACAGGTTTGCAAAGCCAACCCGGTCGCCCCAGCGGGCTATCGCAAAGAGGACGGCCACGTAGGCAATCGAGAGACCCAGTAAGGTCCACCAGTTAATCAAGCGCGATCTCTCCCCCTGGCGGCCAGGACGCTCTTCCCTGACTCCGGCGCCAGTCTACTACCTTCATTTCATACGGGCGAGCCAGCGGCGCTGCGGTGCCCGGGGGCAGACGGCTATAAGTTCCTGAAATAGAAGCGCAACCGGGTATCGGCGTCGTGGAGAACTCGCGCTGTTCCATGCCGGTGTACGACTAAAGTCGGTACTCGACCGGCAGGCGGCTTTGCTAGATTGCCGGGAATCGTTTAACCGCTGCCCGGGGGAAATCATGTCCAAGAATGCGAGTTACTGGAGCGCGAACCTGAAGCTGGTCGCCCTATGCCTGGTGATCTGGTTCGTATGTTCTTACCTGTTCGGGATCATCCTGGTCGAGCCCCTGAACAACATCCGGATCGGCGGTTACAAGCTCGGTTTCTGGTTTGCGCAGCAGGGTTCGATCTACGTGTTCGTTGCGCTGATATTTTTCTACGCGTACCGCATGGGCAAGCTCGATCGAGAGCACGGCGTCGAAGAAGACGAGTAGGAGAGAGACATGGAACTGCAAACACTGACCTATCTCGTCGTCGGCGCGACCTTCGCCCTGTATATCGGCATTGCGATCTGGGCACGCGCGGGTTCGACGAAAGAGTTCTACGTCGCCGGTGGCGGCGTACACCCGGTTGCCAACGGCATGGCAACGGCCGCCGACTGGATGTCGGCGGCCTCGTTTATCTCGATGGCGGGATTGATCGCGTACATGGGCTATGGCGGCTCCGTATTCCTCATGGGGTGGACCGGTGGCTTCGTGCTGCTCGCGATGTTGCTTGCGCCGTACCTGCGCAAGTTCGGCAAATTCACGGTGCCGGAATTCATCGGTGACCGGTATTACTCGAAAACGGCGCGTATCGTTGCCGTGATCTGTCTCATCATTGCCTCCGTCACCTACGTGATCGGCCAGATGAAGGGCATCGGCGTCGCGTTTTCGCGCTTCCTCGAGGTCGACTACAACGTTGGCCTGTCGATCGGCATGGCTATCGTCTTCTTCTACGCCGTGATGGGCGGCATGAAGGGAATTACCTACACGCAGATCGCGCAGTACTGCGTGCTGATCTTTGCGTACACGATTCCCGCGATCTTCATCTCGCTGAACCTGACCGGTATCCCGATACCGCAGATCGGGCTCGGCTCGACGATGGCAGGCGACAGCGTCTACCTGCTCGACAAGCTCGATCAGGTGCTGCGCGACACGGGCTTCCTCGAATACACGACCAATGTGCGATTGTCGAGTCTCAACATGTTCATGTATACGATGTCCCTGATGATCGGAACGGCGGGTTTGCCGCACGTCATCATCCGCTTCTTTACCGTGCCGAAGGTGCGGGATGCGCGTATGTCGGCCGGCTGGGCGCTCGTCTTCATTGCCATTCTCTATACGACGGCACCGTCGGTTGCGGCGATGGCCCGACTGAACCTCATGCAAACCATCGAGCCTGAGCCCGGGCAGCACCTCGTGGCCGAGGAGCGACCGCAGTGGATGCGCAACTGGGAGCAGACCGGGCTGCTCGCCTTCGAAGACAAGAATAACGATGGCCGCATCCAGTACACGGCCGACCCCGAGACCAATGAAATGGTCAAGGTGGATCGCGACATCATCGTACTTGCGAACCCGGAGATCGCGCGCCTGCCGAACTGGGTGATCGCGCTCGTCGCTGCAGGTGGCCTCGCCGCCGCGCTGTCGACGGCTGCCGGCCTGCTACTCGCGATATCGAGCGCGATATCGCATGACCTCCTTAAGGGCGTCTTCATGCCGGACATTACCGAACGCCAGGAACTCCGGGCGAGCCGGATTGCCATGGCAGGCGCCATAGCCCTGGCGGGCTACCTCGGCTTCAATCCGCCCGACTTTGCGGCGGGGACAGTGGCGCTGGCATTCGGTCTCGCGGCCTCGTCGATCTTCCCGGCGCTGATGCTTGGCATCTTCTACAAGCGCATGAACAAGGAGGGCGCCATTGCAGGAATGCTGGCCGGACTCGGCGTAACACTCCTGTACGTGTTCCAGCACAAAGGCGTCATGTTCATCCAGAGCACCTCGTTCCTGGGTCCCCTTCCGGAGAACTGGTTCTTAGGCATAGAGCCGAACGCCTTCGGCGCTATCGGCGCGATCGTCAACTTCACGGTGGCCTTCGTGGTATCGAAGCTGACGGCGGAGCCGCCTGAGGAAATCCAGGCCCTGGTCGAGCACATCCGCGTGCCCGCCGGCGCGGGTGCGGCAACGGGTCACTGAGGTCCTGACGCTTTGTAACCAGTTGTTTCGTTTACAGGAACTGGACGGCTATTTCGGCCGAAACCTTTCGGGGCGCGTTATACTACGCGCCCTTTTTTATTGCGTATTGCGCAAAAGTCGTGGCCCCCATGATGATCCGCTGTCGAACCGCAGCTTTGCTTGCCTCCCTGTTGGTGGTGTCCGCGTGCTCCAGCGATGAACCGCAAGCTGGCGGCTGGTCCGGACGTCCGTCGAGCACGAAGGTCATCGTCGAAAACATTCGTTTCGAGCCAGCCGTTACCCGCGCCGAGGCGGTCGGTACATCGCGCGCGCGCTTGTCCACCGACGTCTACCCGGCGAGCTCCGGCGAAGTCGTGGCAGTCCGCTTCGAGCCCGGACAGTTCGTCAAAGAGGGCGAGGCGCTGGCCGAGATCGATGCGCGCCGCGAGAAGCTGGCCGTCGAGATGGCCGAGCTCAGGCTGCGGGATGCCGAAAGACTGTACGACCGCTACCAGCGCTCTGCCGCGAGCGGCGCGGTCGATGCGAACACGCTGGACGCGGCGCGCACTGCCTTCGAGATCGCGCGTGTAGAGCTCGAGCAGGCGCGCGTTGCGCTGGCCGACCGCACGATTCGTGCGCCGTTCGACGGTTTCGTCGGTGCAACGGATGTCGACATTGGTGATCGGGTGACGCCGACCATGCTCGTGACGACGATCGATGATCGCAGCGAACTCTTCGTGCGCTTCGATGTTCCCGAGGCCTACATTGGTGAACTCGCCGTCGGCGAGTATGTTGAACTCGAAAGTCTCAACCGCGCGTCCGTCACCGCTACGGGCGAGGTTATCGACATCGGCAGCCGCATCGATCCGCAGACCCGCACCTTTTCGGCCCGGGCACGCGTCCCGAACGACGGCGATGTTCTGAGGCCCGGCATGAGTTTCCGCGTCGGCCTTGCCGTCGAAGGCCAGGAATTCGCCGTCGTCACCGAGACTGCGGTGCAGTGGGGTACCGACGGCGCCTATCTCTGGCTGGCCGTCGACGGCGCTGCCGTCCGCCAGTCCGTCCAGGTCGTGCAGCGTCGCAATGGCGAGGTCCTCGTCGACGCCGACTTCGGGGCCGGCGACCTAGTCATCGTCGAGGGCACCCAGACCATCCGCAACGGCAGCGCCGTCGAATTCGAGACCACGAATCTTCGCTACGCCGACGACGAGCCAGGCGCAGCCGGCAGTGCCGGCGCGCTGATGAGCGACTAGGCTCATGGATGCCCGGAACGACCTGCCGAGCCTGAGCGTCCGGCGGCCCGTATTCGTACTCGTCGTCAACCTGCTGATCATCATGGCAGGGCTGGCCGCGCTGAAGGCCGTCGAGGTGCGCGAACTGCCCGACGTCGACCGACCTGTCGTCAGCGTGCGCGTCACGTTCCCGGGCGCGTCGCCCGAGACGATGGATACCGAGGTGATCAGCCTGCTCGAAGGCGCGGTCGCTCGCGTGTCGGGCATCAAACAGATACGGTCTGCCTCCGAGGAGACGTCCGGACGAATCTTCATCGAGTTCCGGCCCGGCGTCGACCTGGATACGGCCGCGGCGGATGTCCGTGAGGCCGTAAGCCAGGTCTCGCGCCGCCTGCCGCCGCGTGTGGAGCAGGTCGTCGTCGTCAAGGCCGACGACGACGCGCAGGCGATCCTGAGCCTGGCCGTGTCGAGTCCGAGTCTGCCGCTCGAAGCGCTGACCAAGATCGTCGAGAAAGACATTATCCCGGCCCTGATCGCCGTCGATGGCGTCGCCGATGTCCAGCTGTCGGGCAACCAGCAGCGCGTGCTGCGCGTCGCCATCGACCCGCTGCGACTCGCCAGCTACCAGCTGACGGTCACGGACGTCGCGACGGCGCTGCAGAATGCACCCTTCGACGTGCCAGCCGGCAGCTTCCGCTCACAGGACCAGCAGCTGCTCGTCCGTGCCGATGCGACCGTTACCGACGCTTCCGAGATCGGCCGTATCATCGTCCGTGACACGGTCCGGATCGCGGATGTCGCCAACGTGTATTTCGGGCCGGAGGACTCGACGTCGCTGTCACGGCTCGATGGCCAGCCCGTGCTGGGCCTCGGCGTCGTCAGGCAGGCGCGCAGCAATACGATCGAGATTTCCGAGGCGGTACAGCGCGTGGTTGGCAGTCTCGACGAGCGCTTCAACAACGTGTCGATCGTCGTTACCGATGACCAGGCAGCGTTCATCAAGAGCTCGGTTACGCAGGTACTGTATACGCTGGGTGCATCGATTCTCATCGTGTTCCTGACGATCTGGCTTTTCATCGGCGATTTGCGCGCAACGCTGGTGCCGAGCTTCGTCATTCCTGTGGCCCTCATCGGTACCGTCGCGGCGATCTGGCTGTTCGGCTTCTCGATCAACATCCTGACGCTGCTGGCACTCGTACTCGCCGTTGGCCTCGTGGTCGATGACGCGATCGTCGTGCTCGAGAACATCCAGCACCAGCGCGGCCTCGGCGTACGCAAGCGCGCGGCGTCGGTGCTCGGGACCCGGCAGGTATTCTTCGCGGTCATTGCCACGACGATCGTCCTCGTCGCGGTCTTCATCCCCATCTCCTTCATGCCGTCGACGGCCGGTCGCCTGTTCCGCGAGTTCGGCATCGTGCTGGCCGTCGCCGTGATCATCTCCAGTTTCGTCGCGCTGACGATCGTGCCGGCAGCGTCGTCACGCTTCCTGCGCCGCGACGACGGCGTTATCAAGCAATCCCGCTTCGTCGCCGTTGGTGAGCGCTTTGCAAGGCTCTATCAGTGCTCGCTGTCGTTTGCCGTCAATAGGCCGGTCGTCATTCTTGCCGTTGCCGGTGTTGCCGGCGCCGGGGCCTGGTTCGGCTTCCAGGAGCTGCAGAAGGAACTGATTCCGAGCGAGGATCGCGGCGTCATACGCGTATTCGCCATGGGTCCCGATGGCGTCGGCATAAATTACATAGACCGGCAGGTCATGCAGATCGAGGACATGCTGCAGCCCGTCGTCGCGTCCGGCGAGGCGACGTCGCTCTATACACAGGTCGGCAACTGGGATCCCAACAAGGCGTTCATGACGCTGTCGCTCGCCGACTGGTCAAAGCGTGATCGCAGCCAGCAGGAGATTGCCGGCTCGCTGCGCGGCCCGCTGTCGCAGCTGCCGGGTGCCCGCGTATTTGTCTGGGGCGGCAACAGCCTGAACCTGCGGGGACGTGGCAGCGATATCGAGATTGCACTCCTCGGCAATGACTACGACGAGATATTCGCCGCCGGCCAGGACTTCGTCCGCGCGGTCGAGGAGCGCCTGCCCCAGCTGCAGCGGCCGCGAATGGAGTTCAATCCCACGCAGCCGCAGCTGTCCGTCTCGATCGACCGCCAGCAGGCTTCCGATCTCGATGTCGATCTCGATTCCCTCGCGGCGACGCTCAGGGCGATGATTGACGGCGACGAGCTGGTCGACATCAATGTCGACGACGAAGCGGTACCGATCATCCTCGAATCGGGGCGGGGCGCGATCAATGATCCGTCCGATCTCAACAACCTGTTCGTGCGCTCGGGCAATGGCGCCATGATTCCGCTCGCATCCCTCGTCAGCATCCAGGAAGAGGGCGTCGCGACCGAACTCAACCGCCAGGCGCAGCGGCGCGCCATCCGGGTACAGATTGCCCGGGCCGGTGAATATCCGCTCCAGTCTGCGGTGGACGACCTTCGCGCGCTCGCCAGCGAAGTCCTGCCCGACAATGTCTCGGTCCTTTTCCTGGGTGAAGCGGCCGCCCTCCAGGAGACATCGAACGAAGTGGCATTGACGATCCTGCTAGCCTTCGTCGTCATCTTCCTCGTCCTGGCAGCCCAGTTCGAAGGGTTTACGAGCGCGACCGTGATCACGCTCATCGTCCCGTTCGGCGTCGGCTCCGCCGTCTTCGCACTGCTCCTGACCGGGACCTCGCTCAACGTCTACTCGCAGATCGGGCTCGTACTCCTGATTGGACTCATGGCGAAGAACAGCGTGCTGCTCGTCGAATTCGCAGACCAGCTGCGCGACGAGGGCGCGAGCGTGCGCGAGGCTATCGAACAGGGCGCGGCGCGACGCCTTCGCCCGATCATGATGACGCTCGTATCGACGATCCTGGGCAGTCTGCCGCTGATACTGTCGAGCGGAGCCGGTGCAGAGGCCCGTTCGTCGATCGGCTGGGTCGTCTTTGGTGGATTGGGCATATCCGCCGTATTCACGCTGTACCTGACGCCGGCGCTGTATGTGCTGCTCGCTCCCCTTGCCTCGGCGCGAGCCGAGGAGGCCAAGCAGCTCAGCAAGGAACTGGAGGACGCTCGCCGCCAGGTCGGCTCATCCGACGAAGCGGTCGTCTGACGCGCCTGCTGTCGCGCCCCGGCGGCAAGCGTTACACTCACCGAACACGCTGTCGCCCTGCAAACTGCGGACGCGACCTGGCCGAGCCCGATGCGTCGCTATCGTCTAATCCCGTTGATCCTGCTGTTTGTTGCTGCCCTCCTGCGAGCGGCTGAGGAAACCGACGACGGGGCGAGCACGACGCTCGTCTACGACGCAGCCTTCTTCGCGCAGTACCGCCCGCTCACCGCACTCGACATGCTGCGATGGGTTCCCGGCGTTGCCGACATCGTGCCCAGCGAGGGCGGCGGCGGAGGTGGGGGCGGAGGCCAGCGGGGATTCGGTTCGGAAGGCGACCAGGTGCTGATCAATGGCAAGCGGCTGTCCGGCAAGAGCAACGACATCGCCTCCGCGCTCGCCCGGATACAGGCAGACGCGGTCGCTCGCGTCGAGGTAATCCGCGGTACGGCCCCGGGGCTCGACGTTCGCAGCCAGGGGCTTCTCGTCAACATCGTGCTGACGGAGGATGCTGATCGCGACTCCGGTTCGTGGCAGGTTCACGGCGGTGACTACTCCGACGCCGGTGTGCTCTTCGACGGGCTCGTGTCGTATTCCAGTGGCTCCGATCGGTTCAGCTATCTCGCGAGCCTCGAGTATGGCCCGTTCAATCGCGGCGACAACGAGTATCGCAGCGATGTGTTCTTTCCGGTCTCACCGGCCGACCCGGTAACGCGCATCGAGCGGGTGACGCCGGAACGCGACGCGGATACGCGCATCAACCTGTCGGGTTCCTGGGCGATCAGTGACGACGACGAGCTGAACCTGAACGCGCAGTTCGAGGATCAGGACCGCTTCGAGGAACAGACGATCATTCGAACGGTCGAGGGCAGCCCGGGTACCGAGGAAGCGGTCGATGTCCGGACCGAGAAGGGTACCGAGTGGGAGTTCGGTGGCGATCTCGTCAACGCCCTTGGCCCCGGTCAGCTGAAGACACGCATGATCATTACGCGCGAGGAGGAGACGGAGGACGATATCGCGAGTCTCGTGACGATCCTGCCGACGTCCGACGTCGTGTCGATACGCGTACTCACCGACACCAGCGAGGGCGAGACGATTGCGCGCTCCTCGTACACCTGGTCACTGACACCCGCACAGCGTGTAGAAGCAGGCCTCGAGGCCGCCGTCAATACGCTGGACAGATCC
>JAAUYE010104360.1_pt1 | contig 11576 bp, 8 predicted proteins | sample 7278081 | NCBI WGS metagenome assembly JAAUYE01 (sample SAMN14350131, study PRJNA611818) | marine sediment metagenome | isolation source: surface marine sediment (0.6m) | place: French Polynesia: Moorea | collected 2018-08
CGGGTGGCGCGCATCGAAAGCTCGACTTCGTGATGAGTCCACCAGCCGATGGCGCCGAGCACCAGGGTGCTGGCCAGCGTCGCCAGCGCGAGAATGCGGCGCAGGCGCACGCGCCGCGCCTGGGCTTCGCGCAGGGCGCCGGCGTCGGGATCGGGCGTGAGGCTCGCCGGCGCTGCTGGTTCGAGTGGCTCTTCGTCAGTCATGACTGTTTACCCGGCGCCGGCTGCCTTCGATCGGGAATCCGCCGTCGCTGCCGCCGTTTCGCCCCGCCAGCGCAGCGCGAGCACGGTGAGATTGTCGGCATGGGCGCCGGCGCGGCGTTCGGCGCTGTCGGACAGCTCGAGGATGCAGCGCCGCAGCGATGGGCCCTCGAGACCCTTGAGCAGCTGGCCGCGGCGCAGCGGGCCCCAGAAACCGTCCGAGCATAACAGCAGGATGTCGTCCGGCTGCAGACGCGCCTGCGCGCCCGGGCCCGGTTGCGGTGCGTCCGGCGCGCCCAGCGATTGCAGCACGCGGTTGCTTTCGGGATGGTGATAAGCCTCTGCCGCGGAAATTTCGCCGGCATCGACCAGCGCCTGCACCGGCGAGTGATCCCTGGTTTGCGCCTCGACATGGCCGCGGCGCACGAGGTAGAGGCGCGCGTCGCCGACGTGGTTCCACCAGACCCGGTCCTGTTGCAGGACGCAGGCGACGATAACGGTGCGCGGTACTTCGGGCAGTTGCCGCTCGCGGGCGTAAGCGTGAATGGCGTCATGCGCCCGGGCAAAGGCGAGCTCGAGGAAGGCGCCCGGCTCGGCGATTCGCGGTTGCGCCGCGCGGCTGAAGCTGTGCAACAGGCTTCCCACCGCGATCTCGGCGGCGAGTTCGCCGCCATGGTAACCGCCCATGCCGTCGGCCACCGTCAGCAGCAAGGCCTTTTCGGTCGCATCGTGACCCGCGCAGTCCTGGTTGGTTTCGCGCATCCCAATACGCTGCTCTTGCACCAAGGCGTAGTTCATGGATCGGCTTTGCTGAAATTCCCGCGACAGTATACCTGTTTATCTGGTGCCGTAGTCGTTTAGCCGGACCTTCACGCTCGACTGGAAAAAAAAGCCGATATCGTGGTAAACATGCGCCTATCGCGGGCACGGGAATATCGATGACCAGGCAGCCGGCCAACCTGTTGTTCATTCTGGGCGAAAGCCACGCGCCGCATTTGCTCGGCGCCATCGGCAATCCGTTCATCAAAACGCCGAACCTCGACCGGCTGGCCGCACGCGGTTCGATATTCGAAACCGCCTACTGCGCCAGTCCACTGTGCGTGCCCGCGCGCGCGGCGATCGCGACCGGACGCTTCCCGCACGAAACCGGGTTCTGGGAGAGCTCGACCGCGTTCGACGGCTCGAGGACGAGCTGGATGAAGCGGCTGCGCGAAGCCGGCTACGAGACGGTCGGCATCGGCAAGATGCATTTTCGCAGCGATGATGACGACAACGGGTTCAGCCGTTTCATCGAGACCATGCACATCGCCGACGGCATCGGCGATCTCGTCGGCGCGCTGCGCTACGATGGCTCCGAGCCGTCGTACCAGGGCCTGTGGGAGCTGTGGACCTCGCAGTACGGCGCCGGCGACGCCGGGCCTTACCGGCGTTACGACGAGCGTATCATCGAGCGTGCGCTCGACTGGATGCAAAACGAGGCGGCTGGCGCTGCTCCCTGGGCGCTGTCGGTCCATTTCATCGCCGCGCATGCGCCCTTCGTCGTGCCCGCGGAATACCTGGCGCTGTACGATCCCGACGAGCTGCCGCTGCCGATCCGGTTTCGGCAGGCGCAGCGGCCGCGGCATCCGGCGGTCGAACACCTGCGCCGGATCATGTGCCATGCGGACGATGTCAGCATCGACCAGGTACAAAAAATCCGCGCCGCCTATTTCGCCACGATCACCTACCTCGACGCGCTGGTCGGCCGCCTGCTGGATAAGCTGGATGAGCTCGGGCTCGCCGAATCGACCCGTATCGTTTACACCTCCGATCACGGTTTCAGCTGCGGCGATCACTACCTGTTCGGGCTGTTTCATTTTTACGAGGAGTCGCTCAAGGTGCCGCTGATCATGGCCGGTCCCGGCATACCCCGGGGCGCGCGCGTGGCCGAGCCGGTGTCGCATGTTGATTTGTACCCGACGATTCTCGAAGCCTGCGGTGTGCAGCCTTCGGCGGCGGAGCGCGCCCGGGCCGGTCGCAGCCTGTGGCCGCTGATCGACGGCGACGCGCACGAGGCGACAGCCGTGTTCGCCGAGTACCACGGCTGCGGCACGGCTTCCGGCGGGTTCGTGCTGCGCGACGGGCCGCTCAAGCTGGTTTATTTCGTCGGCCTGCCGCCGCAATTGTTCGACCTCTCGGCGGACCCTGACGAAGCCAACGACCTTGCCGGGGATCCCCGCGCCGCGCCGCTGTTAGACCGCATGATGCGCCAGCTGCGCGCGCGCATCGACCCGGAAGCGGTCGATGAACAGGCGAAGCGGGCGCAGCGCGAGCTGATCGAAGCGCACGGCGGCAAGGCGGCCGTGCTGCGGGAGAAGGGCGGGTTTTCGTATTCGCCGCCGCCGGGCATGCACTGGCGCGAACTGAATCCCGGTCGGGAATGAGGCAAAATGAAGCGTAACAACAGCCCGGTCCGAATCGTTATCATGGGCGCTGCCGGGCGCGATTTTCACAACTTCAACCAGGTTTACCGCGACGATCCCGGTTACCGCGTGGTTGCGTTTACCGCCGACCAGATACCCGATATCGCCGGGCGCCGCTACCCGCCGGCGCTGGCCGGGAAGCTTTACCCCGAAGGCATTCCGATCGTCGAGGAGGCGGGGCTGGCGCGGCTTTGCCGCGACGAGAACGTCGACCAGGTCGTGTTCGCCTACAGCGACCTCAGCCACGAGGAGATCATGCACAAGGCGTCGCTGGTGCTCGCGGCCGGCGCCGATTTTTTGCTGCTCGGCCCCGATCGCAGCATGCTGAGCGCGCGCGTGCCGGTGATCGCCATCTGCGCGGTCAGAACCGGTTGCGGCAAATCGCAGACCACGCGCTGGCTCGCCGCGCGCCTGAAACGAAGAGGCCTGAGCGTGGCGGTGATTCGCCACCCGATGCCCTACGGCGATCTCGAAAAACAGGCGGTGCAGCGTTTTGCCGAGCGCGCCGATCTCGACGCCGCCGATTGCACCATCGAGGAACGCGAGGAGTACGAGCCGCACCTCGCGGCGGGCACGATCGTATACGCCGGCGTCGACTATGCCCGGATCGTGGCCCGGGCCGAAGCCGAAGCCGAGGTCATCCTGTGGGATGGCGGCAACAACGACTTTTCCTTCATCCGCCCCGACCTGCACATCGTGCTGGTGGATCCGCTGCGTCCCGGCAACGAGACCAGTCACTTTCCCGGCGAAGCGGTGCTGCGCCTGGCCGACGTGGTGCTGCTGGCGAAGGTCAATTCGGCCGCGGACAGCGATATCCAGCTGGTCAGCGACAACGTGCGCCGGATCAATCCGGGCGCCGTGGTCGTTCGCGGCGCGTCGCCGGTCAGGCTCGAGGATGCCGACGCGGTGCGTGGAAAACGGGTGCTCGTGGTCGAGGATGGTCCGAGCATCACCCACGGCGGTATGGCTTACGGCGCGGGTTACGTTGCCGCCACCCAGGCGCGGGTGGCGGAAATCGTCGATCCGCGCGCGGCGGCGGCCGGGGATATCGCCGCGGCTTACCGGCAGTATCCGCATATCGGCGCGGTCCTGCCCGCGCTCGGTTACCACCCCGCGCAGCTGGAAGCCCTGCGCCAGACGATTAACTCGGCCGATGCCGAGGTCGTCATCGCGGCCACGCCCTGCGATATCGGCGCGCTGATCGACATCGACAAACCGGTGGTGCGCGCCGAGTACGAATTTGCCGAGGACGGCGAGCCGGGTCTTGGCAGCCTGGTGGATGCGTTCCTCGACGAAAAATTAAAGGCCTAGTCCCACCACAGGGTTTCTGTTTTGTCCCGGGTGATCAGGGTGCCGGCTTCGCCGCGCAGGATCGACTCCGCGTCCTGCAATCGCCCGATGCCGGCGACGCCGCCGCCGGCATCGACGAACTCACGCGCCGCCGCCACCTTGGGTGCCATCGATCCCGCCGCGAATTCGTACGAGGCCAGGTCCGCGGCCGAAATCTGCCGCAGCGCGCGCGCCTGCGGTGCTCCCCAGTCGCGGTAAACCGCGTCGACGTCGGTGAGCATGACCAGGGCGTCGGCTGCGAGTTCGCGCGCCAGCAGCGCGCTGGCGGCGTCCTTGTCGATCACCGCCTCGACGCCGATCATCCGGCCGTCGGCGCGGCGGACGACCGGAATGCCGCCGCCGCCGGCGCAGATGACGGTGACCCGCTGTTCGACCAGCAGCCGGATCACCGCGAGTTCGAGAATGCGCCGCGGTTGCGGCGACGGCACCACCCGGCGGAAACCCTTGCCGTCGGCCGCGATCGACCAGGCTCTTGCCTCGGCGATGCGCCGCGCCTCGGCCTCGGTGTACATCGGGCCGATCGGTTTGCTCGGATTCCGGAACGCGGCGTCTTCCGGATCGACCTCGGTCTGGGTCAGCAGCGTCGCGCAGCGGCACTCCGGCGGCAGGCGATTGTCGAGCTCCTGTTCGATCAGGTAACCGATCATGCCCTCGGATTCGGCATCGAGCACGTCCAGCGGGTAGTGCGTATCCTGCCGCCATGCCGCATCCTGCAGCGCGAGCAGGCCGACCTGCGGGCCGTTACCGTGGGTGATGACGAGTTCGTGTTGCCGGGCGATCGGGGCCAGCGCCGCGGCCGCGATGCCGACGTTTTGTCGCTGATTTTCCGCGCTTAAAGCCTCGCCGCGGCGCAGCAGCGCGTTGCCGCCGAGGGCGATGACCAGCCGCATTCAATCCCCCAGCGTGGCCACGAGCACGGCCTTGATCGTGTGCATGCGATTCTCCGCCTGGGTGAACACGATCGATGCTTCCGATTCGAAGACATCGTCGCTGACTTCCATCGCCTCGAGACCGTAGTGCTGGAAGATGCGCTCGCCGATTTCGGTCTGGCGGTTGTGAAACGCGGGCAGGCAATGCATGAACCTGACCGCGGGATTGCCGCTGGCCGCGAGCAGGTCGCGATTGACCTGGTAGGGTTGCAGCAGCTTTATGCGCTCGTCCCAGACGCTGTCCGCTTCGCCCATCGAAACCCAGACGTCGGTGTAAACATAGTCGACGCCGCCGATCGCGGCCTGCGGATCCGCGGTAATTTCCAGCCGCGCGCCGGTCTCGAGCGCGATACTTTTACAGTTCGCGACGAGCTCCGGGTCCGGCTGCAGCACGGCCGGTGCGGCAATACGAAAATCCAGGCCCATCCTGGCCGCGCCGACCAGCAGCGAATCCGCCATGTTGCCGCGGCCGTCGCCGACGTAGCAAAGACTGATTTCGTTCAGCGGCCGTTCCGCGAATTCCTCCATCGTCATTAAATCGGCGAGCACCTGGGTCGGGTGGTATTCGTCGGTCAGGCCATTCCATACCGGCACACCGTGGCGGCCCAGTTCCTCCACCGCTGCCTGCGCGAAGCCGCGGTACTCGATGCCATCGTACAGACGCGCGAGCACCCTGGCGGTATCCCGCATCGATTCCTTGACCCCGATCTGGCTGCCGCCCGGGCCGAGATAGGTCACGTTGGCGCCCTGGTCGTAAGCGGCGACCTCGAACGCGCAGCGCGTGCGTGTCGACGTCTTTTCGAAAATCAGGGCGATGTTTTTACCGACGAGACGCGGCCTTTCGCGGCCCGCGTATTTATCCGCCTTGAGCTCCGCGGCGAGATCGAGCAGGTAGCGGATTTCCGCCGGGCTGAAGTCGAGCAGTTTCAGAAAATTGCGCTGTTTCAGATCGGTTGCCATCTGGCGTCTCCCAACGACGTCGATCGAGATGCGGATTAATCGTAAGCGTAACACGATCGGGCGCGGTATCGATCTCCCCTCCGATTTCGAGCGCGCCCTGATCTGACTATCTTATGGTTCCGGCGGCGGTATATTTTTGACCATCATCAATTGCGCGCGTGGCCGAACCCGGTTGATTTTCGGGTAACAATTCGGAGTCAGTCTGTTAAGCTCGCCGCTGGTACGGACCGATGTGGTAAAACTCACATCGTCGCAATGGGCGAAGAATAAACTTGCGGTCAAGGCAGGCAATAAAAACATAACAAGGGGCGACTCATGTCTTATGGTAACGACAACAGCGTCCAGGGTGCGGATAATCCTGGTCACGAATCGAGCGGCTACGGGGAAGGCAGCGGCGAACATAGCGAAACCTCCGCGATCGAAATCGATGACTCGATTTCCGACGACGGCGCCTCGAGCCCGTTCGAATTGTCGCGGTCACGGTCACGATCGCGTTCGCGGTCGCGTTCCAGGTCACGCTCGAGATCGCGCTCGAGATCGCGTTCACGCTCGCGGTCGCGCAGCCGTTCGCGTTACTACGACGACGTCGGTGACGACCTGATCGTCGAATTCGACGATGCCGGCGAATTCGACGAAGTGCGCACGTCGCTCGACTGGATCAGCGCGACCTATGTCAACCGTTTCGTTTTACAAAACGAGGATTTTTTCAGGTTCGAAGACGACGGCACGCCCGACGTGACCCCGCTGCTGCGCGATGGAGAAAAGTGCGTCGAGGGCAAGGCGTCGCACCTGAGGGTCGCGCGCGCGCTTTACTACATGGATTTCAATCCGGAGAAATCGGCGAAGGAGGACTGGGAAAACGATCATGACTGGCTCCTGCCATGCCTGGTCGAGGATATGGTCGATGCCAGAAACGAGCGCAGGATATCGAAGGGTAAGGAGGCGCTCGACGAGGGTGCAAAAAAACAGAAACGCGAAAAACTGACGCAGATGCGGCAACAGGAAACCGCCAGGTTTCGGCATAAGGTCAAAAAATATTTTGCCGCCCTGGTGCGGGACGAAATCCAGGAGCTGCTGTGGAAACAGGAACATCCGCAACTCGACGATCGTATCGACGATATCGTCGACGAGGCCAGCGATTTCCTGCCGCGGATGATGCATGCCTGCGGCATCGATCCGCGAATCCACGTCAACACCGTGCGCCTGATGGAAACCGTGGTCCAGGTCGCCTATGCCGTCGCGATGCATTACAAGCGCGGCTTCGATCGCGTGCGCCCGTCGCAGCTGGACCTCAGGCTCGATCCCGCGGTGCCGGTGCCGGCGCATCCGTCGTTCCCGAGCGGACACTCGACCCAGGCCAACGTGGTCGGCAAAGCCCTGGTCGAACTCTACCGCGGCACCGCGTTTGCGCGGCTGAAGAAACACGTAAAACGGATCGCGCGCGACGTGGCCGAAAACCGTGAGTGGGCCGGCGTACACTACGAGTCGGACAGTTCGCTCGGCCAGCACCTGGCCGCCGAAATCTGGCGGCGCGGGTACGATCCCGAACACCCGGAAGCTTCCGTTTTCGGCAAGTTGATCGCCGACGCCAGAAGCGAGTGGACATGAGCCCGGTTGCCGGGTACCCGGGATAAATCGATGACTAGCGTGACCGTGCGCGCAATCGAGGCGGTGCAGTCGATTCAGAATGCTGCCAACGAAGTGCCGTTGATCGCCGGCAAGCCCACCTGGGTCAGGGTTTATCTGCAGGCCGACGACCTCGCGCCCGGAACCGTAATTAGCGGCCGGCTGGGATTGTTCGACGGCGACCGGGAGATAACGGGCGCTGTCGAGAGTCTGAATCCGCTGGATTTCGCGGCCAGGCTGTCGCTCGCCGAGCAGCGGCGCGACTGGGACGATTCGCTCAATTTCCGCCTGCCCGACTCGGCCCTGGTCGGCAGGGAAGGGGAGACATTGCGCCTGCGTTTGCAAACGGCAGTCCTCGCAGCGCCCGGCGGCGCCGATGAGCAAGCCGCGGTGGAGCAGGCCGACGAGATCGGCGAGGTAAAGGTTGCCGCGGCAACCGGGTTGCGCTGCCGCATTCTCAGGTTCCGCTGCCGCGACCGGGATAACTCCGGTTTCGTCGAGCCGACCCGCGGCGAAGCCTGGGCGATCCGGCGCTACGTCGATAATGCTTTTCCCGTGAGTAAAGCCGACTGGAGCGAAATCCGGCTGGACGCACCGCGCGCTTTTCGCGCGCTGGCGCCGGTGGCGCGTGACAGCGCGTCGGCCCAGGCCGAGCTGACCCGCTGGTACATGGTGTTTTTCCAGTACATGCTGGCGCTGCGCGAGTGCGATATCTACCTCGGCCGCGCGGCGGATACGCTGTATCTCGGGTTGTTCGACGATCCGAGCGGCCGTTTCGGCGGCGCGGCGATGGATTCGCCGCAGTTCGCGGCGCCGCACGCGGTGTCGATGTCGACGCCCGACCCGGAAGGCGACCTCGGCGCGCACGAGCTTGCGCACGCGCTCGGACGCCGTCATCCGGGTATACCCGACAGCCGCGATCACGGGCCGCTGATCGGCCAGCGTCGTGAGCCCGGTTCGGATCAGCCGGCGAGCGGCACCAGCGGTCTCAGCCAGGCGGGATTTTTGTCCGCTTGCGAAAACGACGACGATGGCTCGACGCATATCGGACTCGACACCCGTTTCAACCGGCAGTACCCGGAGCTGCTGCTGCACGACGACTACTTCGACCTGATGACCTATCGCTACCCGAAGTGGGTTTCCGACCTGACCTACGCGGGTTTATCGATGCGCCTGGCGGAGATCGAGAACGGCGACTTCGAACTGAAAACAGACGATTGCTGCGCCGCCGGCGCCTGGAGCGTGATCGGCGAATACGATCTCGAGGCCAAAACCGGACGAATTTTTTGTATTACGCGCACCCGTTACAAAACGCCGCTGCCGCCGGCGCCCGACGAACACGCCCGGATCCTGGAGCTTGCCTGGCCGGCCGCCGGGGAGGCCGAGGGCGTTCCGGTGATGGCGACCGAAAGTATTTACCTTCGCCACTTCGATAAACTCGACGGCTCGCCGACGGTGGGTGTATTCCAGCATACGCTCGGGCTCTGCGACGGCGGCCGCGACGCGTTTCGTCGAATCGGCGGGCAGGCGGTTTCGGCGGCCAACCGCGATGCCTTTCTGCAGTCGCTGGAAAATATGCTGCGCGCCGACGGGGGGCTGCGGCTGTTGCTCGACGGCGCCGCGGTCGACGAAATCAGGCCGGCCGACCCCGCGGTGCTCGCCGCGGTCGAATCCGGGCTCGAGCGCGCGCTGGACCAGGCGGGCGAGCCGGGAGGGCACGAGGCCTGCGCCGATACCACTGGCGCCTTTGAGATCGGGCTCGAGTGCTCGCTCGACGACGACGGATATTACCTGCGCTACCGCTGGCCGCGGTACGAAGATGCGCCGGAGTTGCGCGCGTTTACCGCGATCGCGTGCCGCCCGGAACGGGATAGCGAGAATGACAGTGGCCACTGGCAGACGATCGCGGTCAGCCATGCGCGCAGCGACCGCGTCTGGATCAGCCCGGCTTTTTTCGACGGCAAAAAGGCCAAGCGGGCCGAGCACCCGATATACGGAGAAAATTTTCCCGGCGCCGCGCGTATTCGCGACCTGCGGCTCGCGGTCAGGGTCAGTATCAGCGTCGGCTTCGACACGATCCAGAAAGAGGCGGTGTTACGCTTTCCGCGGGGAGAGTCCGCGGTGACCCGGCGCCGGGATCAACAGGGCGGCTACCTGGCCCGTCCCGGCAGCGGCGCCGAGCGCGCCGCAATCGACGCCAGCACCGGCCGGGATTCGAGAAGCTGGTACCGCGATCGAATTAAAGAGTGAGCGGCCGGCGCGTATCCCTGCGCGCCGGCCACTCCCGATTCCCTTCGCCGCCGGCGCCAGGCGCCGGCTTCCCGGGGCTTCCGTTCAGGAAAACTCGCCGACCATTTTTGCCAGCATGCCGACGTTGGCGACCAGGCGGTTCTGTGCCGTCTTGACGATTACGCCGTCGCGTTTCAGTTTCGAAATCTCGCGCGTGACCGCCTCGCGGTGGGTGAAGATCGTGTTCGCGATTTCCTCGTGCGTCGGCAAGTAGTCGAATTCGACGTAACGCGGATCCTGCGGATCGCTTGCGCTGACCGCGTGCCGCAGCAGTTCGGCGCGGGTGCGGGTGGAAACGTCCATCGCGCGAATTTCGTACAGCTTTTCCGAGAATTTTTGCGCCACCCGGCTCACTTCCTCGAGCACCGATGCCGATACCGACGAGTGAGTCCGCATCAGGCGCATGAATTCACCTGTCAGCACCGCGAACAGCACGGTATTGGTGCAGGCGATGAAATCGGATTTCGAACCCTCGTCGCGCGGCGGTGACATGATGCCGAAACAGTCGCCCTGCACCAGCGTGTTGAATACGATTTCCTTGCCGGAGCGGGTGTAGGTCGATTCCTTGACCCGGCCCTCGACGATGAAGTAAACGCATTCGATCTCCGCGCCCTTGGCCAGAATGGTTTCACCCGAGGAGAAATGCAGCTTGCGCGTATTTTCCTGCAGGCTCAGCGTATCGCTGGTGTTGAGTTCCCGAAAGAATGGAAAGTCGGATATATTCATGATTCATCCCCGTTACACGTAATTTTTTTTAATCCCTGTATACCCGGGATTTCCGGTTGACTGGGTGCAAAGGTAAGACACGGGCGTAAATCAAACGTGAATTTGGCGTGATTAAGCTATAAAAAATACTGGGAAATCCAAAAAATCGGTATATTTGAGCGCTGAATTGGGTCGAGGGGACCAGTTTGTGACCATGCCGTTGAAAATCGATACGCGGGGCGCCGGGGAAATCTCCGTTAACGGCGAGCCCGTCGACATGCGCAGTAAAAAGGCGCGTGCGATCCTGTCGATGCTGGCCTTGTCGCACTCGCACCGCCTGACCCGCAGCCAGCTCAAGGAGCGCCTGTGGAGCGACCGCAGCGAAGGCCAGGCCGCGGCGAGCCTGCGCCAGGCCCTGAGCGCGCTGCGCAAGGTCCTCGCCGAAATTCCGGATATATTGATCACGACGCAGGAACATGTCGCGCTCGATATCGAGCGAACCGAGGTCTTGCGGCCGGGGCCCAACGAAACCCTGCTGGCGGGGCTCGACATCAACGACGAGGGCTTCGAGGACTGGCTGCGCGGCGAGCGCGCGGCCAGCGAAGCGGCGCGGCCGCAGATGGTTGCCAGCCCGATCGAGGCCGAATTGCCCCGGCTCGGCGAGCGCAGCGTCATCGGTATCGGCGTGCTGAGCAGCCTGTCGGAAGGGGAATCGAAACGCGACAATGTCGTCGGCGATATGGTTACCGACCTGATCGCGCGCGAATTGCGCAACTTCGGCATCGCCGAAACCTACGACTACCGCCATCGAATCCTGGCCGGAGACAGCGACGACAGTTACGCTGCCGGCGGCGTCGATTTCTTTCTGCAGGTATCGGTGCAGTGTGTCGAGAGTATATTTTTCGTCAGCTGCCGTTTTTTCGATTCGCTCGACAACCGCCAGCTGTGGAACGGATTCTGCCGGGTCAGGGCCGATGCCGGTTATCTCGAGTCCGAGGAGTTTCGCGCATTCGTCAACGAAATCATCGACGCCGCGCTGTTTATTTTCGGCAGCC
>JAAUYE010019040.1_pt1 | contig 11574 bp, 10 predicted proteins | sample 7278081 | NCBI WGS metagenome assembly JAAUYE01 (sample SAMN14350131, study PRJNA611818) | marine sediment metagenome | isolation source: surface marine sediment (0.6m) | place: French Polynesia: Moorea | collected 2018-08
GACCCCCCGCATAATTGGTAAGGAAATCTCAACGTCACGCCGACAAAGAGTCGCGGCCGGGCATTCTGTTAACAGCCAGAATGTAGGCATGTTCTTCGTGATCAATGCCAGGGAGTGGCAGTCGTCAGACGTAGCCGATCGCGTCTGGCGACGCCTCTGGGACCTGCGCGACGTCGTCAGTGTCGCGATCCCGACCGTTGTCTCGTCACCGTGTTCGCTGCTGGCCGAGGAACATGCCGACACGCTGTGCCTGTCGACGGGGATGCAGGTGCCAATGAGTTCCGCCTGGGTCTCGAGGCAGGTCGACCTGGCCTCATTCGTGCAGGCGGACGGAGAAATTCGCCTGCCCGCGCTCGAGAAAGCCCTCGTCGAGTGTGTGGACAGCGGCGATGCCATGCACGACGCGGCGGGCTGGGACAACGCCGCCCTGCAATCCGACAGCCACCTCAATCGGCGACTGGCCATCGCCGTGCGCGGCTGGGGATCTGTCGTCGCGCTGCGGAATGCGGATCCGGGTGACTTCGGCACGCTGACGGCGCTGGAGCAGCTTGCCCGGCATGTTCGCGCAATACTGGAGAGTCGCTCCAGGGCGCTGGCTGCCGAGCACGGCCATTGTCCCGTGCTGGACCTCGAAGGCGTACGCATCGGGCGTTACAGCGACGAACTTATGGCCCGCTGGCAAAGCGCACTGGAGGCCAGCGCGATGCGCCACCGCAACCTGCTGATGATGTCGCCATGGGACGTATTTCCGAGTGGACAGGCGGCCGATCTGCGCTACATGGACCTGCTGCCGCTGCTGCGCTGCGCAAATAGCCTGTTTTTCCAGCGCGATGTCGACATCGGCCACTGGAATGTCAACGAATTCAGAGGCTTCTATGAACGTGTCAGCGCAATTTTGACGCAGGGTGACGGTACCGGGTTGATTGCGAAACAGGTGTGATCTGGGATACCGTGGGCGGCCATCGACGCAATCGAATGAGAGGCCGCATTGCCATCGATACCACCTGACGCGCACGGCATTGCGGTGCTGTTACTGACTGTTGTCGCGCTGTTCCTGTTTACCCGTGACAATATCCCGCTCGAATCCTCGTCGCTCGCGATATTCGTCATTCTCGTCGGCGGCTTCACGCTGTTTCCTTACACGGAAGATGGCGAGGTTGTCGTTGGTCCGGGCGATTTCTTCCTGGGATTCGGCAATGAGGCGCTCGTCGCAATTTGCGCGCTCATGATGGTGGGCAAAGCCCTCGAGACAACAGGCGCGCTGCAACCGCTCGCCACCGTAGTCGGGCGCGCCTGGTCTTCGCGACCGGTCCTCGCCTTGCTCACGACACTTGTAGCCGGTGCCGTGCTGAGCGCTTTCATGAACAACACGCCGATCGTCGTGCTGCTCATGCCTATCCTCGTCGGCGCGTCGCTGCGCTCGAAGTTCCCGGTTTCGGGCGTCATGCTGCCGATGGGTCTCGCGACAATCGTCGGCGGTATGTCGACAACGATTGGCACGTCGACGAACCTGCTGGTCGTCGGCATCTCCCGCGACATGGGCATGCACGAATTCACGATGTTCGAGTGGGTGCTGCCGGTCGCTATTGTTGGCGGCGCGGGCATTATCTACCTGTGGCTCATTGCGCCGCGCCTGGTCCCCGACAGGACGCCGCCGATGGCCGATACCTCGCCGCGGATCTTCAGCGCGCAGCTGCACGTCAAGGAAGGCGGCTTCGCCGACGGCAAGTCGCTCTCCGAAGTGCTGGCCAAGGCCGACGGTAACCTGCGCATAGACAAGATCCAGCGCACCGAGTCGCTGTTTCTCGCGAAACTGCCGTCGGTGATCATCCAGCCCGGCGACAGGCTGTTCGTCAAGGACTCGCCCGAGAACCTCAAGCACTACGAGCAGCTGCTGGGCGCAACCCTCTATAACATCTCGGACAGCGAACACCCGATCGACGAGGACACGCCGCTCAGGGCCGAGGGCCAGCAACTCGCCGAGGTCGTCATTACGCGTGGCTCGCCGCTGCACCTGCGCAGCCTTGCCGCGGCACGCTTCAGCAGCAGCTATGGCTTGTTGCCGCTGGCGCTGCACCGGGCGCGGGCACCGAGCTCGCAGATCACGAGTGACCTGCAGATGATTCGCTTGCGTGCCGGTGACGTTTTGCTCGTGCAGGGCACCAGCGAGGCGATTGCGAACCTCAAGGCAAGCGGCACGATGCTCGTGCTCGACGGCACAACCAACCTGCCGCAAACGCATCATGCCAAGCGCGCGCTCTCCATCATGGCCTTCGTCGTGCTCGCAGCGGCTCTCGGTTTCATGCCGATTTCGGTCAGCGCCCTGGTTGGCCTCGGGCTCATGATCGCCACGGGCTGTCTCAGCTGGCGCGATGCGGCCAGTTCCGTATCGATTCCGGTGGTCATGATCATCGTGACAGCGCTTGCGCTGGGCAGAGCCCTCGTCGATACGGGGATGGTGGACGCTATCGCCATGAACTTCGTCGGGGCGGCCTCGGCGCTGCCGGCGCCGGCGATCCTGAGCGCCTTCATGTTGCTCATGATTGTCATGACCAACATCGTCTCGAACAATGCAGCCGCGGTCATCGGCACGCCGATTGCGATCGGTATCGCGAACCAGCTGGGCGTCAGCTCCGAACCTTTCGTGCTGGCCGTACTGTTCGGCGCCAACATGAGCTTTGCGACGCCTTACGGCTACCAGACCAACCTGCTCGTCATGACGGCCGGCGGTTACAAGTTCTCGGATTTCCTGAGAGTCGGCATACCGCTGACGGTCATAATGTGGATCGGGTTCTCAATCGTCCTGCCGCTGCTTTACGAAATCTAAGTTACGCTGGTAACCGTTGACGCTGACAGATATCGTGGAGATACTGCCGCGCATGAAAGCTCGGATCATCAATAGCTGGTGGTGGCAGGCCGCACAAGAGAGGGTGGCTGGCTGACCGTTAGCTGAGCAAAGAACAACCAGGAGCCCATCTCTGCCACAGACAGCGATGGGCTTTTTTTTGGACAACATATGCAAGCACCGTTCGACATCGCGGCCGATCTCGATACACCGGTATCGGCTTTTCTCAAACTGAAGGGGCTCAGGCCGCGCTTCCTGCTCGAGAGCGTGGAGGGCGGCGAACGCCTGGCGCGCTACTCGTTCCTCGGTTTTGGTGACGCCGTCGAGGTTCGCATGGATGCCTCGGGCCTCCGCATCAACGGGGACTCCAGGCCGCACCCGACGAATCAGCATGAATACCTCGACGCCCTGCGCGAGGCACTGGCGCTTGCACCACGCCCGATGCCTGACGACGATTTGCCGTTCGCGGGCGGCCTCGTCGGTGTCTCCGGCTATGACGTCGTCCGGCTGTTCGAGAAACTGCCCGTCGACACGGAACCGCAATCCAGTGTTCCTGATGCGGCATTCGTCGCGCCTGCGTCGCTACTCGTGTTCGATCACCTCACGCGTCGAGTCGCGCTCCTGCACGACGGTCCGGAGAGCGAGCGGCAAAAGCTACGCGCCGAGGTCATCGAAAAACTGCGCGGCCCGATTCCGAGGACGAACGGCGACATAAGGATCTCGCCGCCCGATGCCAGCCTGACCGAGGCCGAGTACTCGGAGCGCGTGGACGCCTGCAAGGAATACATCGCTGCGGGGGACATCTACCAGATCGTTCTGTCCGTGCTGTTTCGCGGCAAGACCAACGTGCCGCCGTTCGAGGTTTACCGGGCGCTGCGGCTGCTAAACCCGTCGCCCTACATGTTCTATCTCGATTTCGATGACCTGCAGGTCGTGGGTTCGTCGCCCGAGGCGCTCGTCAAGCTCAACAGCGGCACCGCATCGCTGCGACCTATCGCCGGCACCCTGCCGCGCGGTGCGACACGAAAAGAGGACCGGGCCAACGAGAAGGCGTTGCTGGCCGACCCGAAGGAAGCGGCCGAACATGTCATGCTCGTGGATCTCGCCCGCAACGACCTGGGCCGGGTCGCAAAAGCAGGTTCGGTTCGCGTCGATCCCTACCGCGCCATCGAACGCTATAGCCATGTCATGCACATCGTCAGCGGCGTGCAGGGCGAACTCGACGAAGGCTACGACCAGTTCGACCTGTTTGCCGCGAGCTTCCCCGCCGGGACGCTCGTCGGTGCGCCCAAGGTTCGTGCCATGGAAATCATCGAGGAGATGGAGCAGGTAGGTCGTGGACTGTATGCCGGGACGGCCGGTTACTTCGGGCTCAGCGGGGACATGGACCAGGCGATCACGATTCGCACGCTCGTATTCTCGGGCGACGAGTACAGTTTCCAGGCCGGTGCCGGTATCGTTGCCGACTCTGTTCCAGCGAGGGAGTACCAGGAAGTGCTCGCGAAAAGCGCAATCCTGAGAAGCGCACTTGAAATTGCCGGGGAGGGCCTGTGATGAGCAACGAACAGGACTTCCGCCACGTGCGCATGTTGCTGATCGACAACTACGATTCGTTCACCTACAACCTCGTGCAGGCTTTCGCGGCCCACGGCGCCGATGTCACCGTGCCGCGCAACGACGCGATCACGGTCGCCGAGGCTCTCGAGCTCGACTTGACGCACCTCGTAATATCGCCCGGCCCCGGTCGGCCCGATGACGCAGGCGTTTCACTGGATATGATCGCGGCGTTTGCCGGGAAGATTCCCGTTCTCGGCGTTTGCCTCGGACACCAGAGTATCGTGCAGCAGCAGGGCGGCGAGATCGTGCGCGCCGAGCGCTTGATGCACGGCAAGACCTCGATGGTGAAACACGACGGCAAGACGATCTTCGAAGGGCTCTCGAATCCGTTCGAGGTGGGTCGTTACCATTCGCTGTGTGCCGAGGAAGAATCCCTGCCCGACACGCTCGAAATCACGGCGCAAACCGATCGCGGTGAGATCATGGGGGTCAGGCACAAGACGCTGCCGATCGAGGGCGTGCAATTTCATCCCGAGAGCGTCCTGACGCCCGAGGGGGACAGGCTGATGACGAATTTCATGCGCATGGGTGCCACGTGAGCAGTCAATACAGTCAACTACTCGACAGCCTGCTCGACGGCAACGACCTCGAGGAGCAGCAGGCCTATGAGCTGATGCACAAGCTTGCCGAGGGCGAACTGCCGGCGGCGCTCGCGGGCGCGCTGCTGGCCGGGCTGCGCGCCAAGGGCGAGACGGCCGACGAGATCCGCGGATTCGCTACGGCGATGAGAGAGCTGGCGCTGCATCCGAAGATCCCTGACGGGCTGCCGACCGTCGATACGGTGGGCACGGGTGGGGACGGCTCCGGCAGCCTGAACCTGTCGACGGGTACCGGGCTGCTGGCGGCGGCCTGTGGCTCACGCGTCGTCAAGCACGGTAACCGCTCGGTATCGAGCCGCTCGGGAAGTGCCGACATGCTCGAGTCGCTGGGCATGCCGCTGCCGCTGCACGAGGAACAGGCGATCGCCTGTCTCGAGGCCACCGGTTTCACGTTCCTGTTCGCGCCGGCCTACCACCCGGCGATGAAGGCCATCATGCCGATTCGCGGCGCGATGTCGGTGCGCACCGTGTTCAACGTGCTGGGTCCACTGACCAACCCTGCCGCGCCGCCCTACCAGCTCATCGGCGCTTACAGCAAAAAGGCTGCCAGGCTCATGGCGGAAACGCTCGCGGGGATGCCGATCGATCGCGCATTCGTCGTGCACGGCAAGCCCGGCTGGGACGAGGCGACGCCGGCGGGTGACTTCTGGCTCTTCGACGTGCGTCCCGGCGTCGCTGCCAGGACTAAGCGTAAACCGGAAGACTACGGGCTCGAGCGTTGTGCGCCCGAAGATCTCGCAGGTGGCGACGCAGAACACAACGCGAGAGAACTCGTGCGCGTTTTCACGGGTGAGGACAAGGGTCCACACAGGGACGCGCTGCTGATGGGAACGTCGCTCGTGCTCGAAGTGCAGGGCCTGGCGAAAGACCCGCTCGATGGCGTCGCGCAGGCGGCCGCTGCGATCGACGACGGTCGCGCCGCGGAATTCCTCGAACGGCTGCGCAGCCACTTCGGCGGACGATGAGCGATTTCCTGCAAAAGATGGCTGCAACGAGCGCCGAAAGGGCGGCCGCCATCGACGACCGATTCTCGTCCGCGGATTTCGACAAGCCTGTCGTGCCACTCGATATCGGCGCGTTCGGCGTTATCGCCGAAATCAAGGACCGTTCGCCGGCCGAGGGCGATCTCGCGTCGCCAGGCAGCGACCGCGCAGAGCGCGCGAGGCAATACGCGAGCGGCGGCGCTGCCGCGATTTCGGTGCTCACGGAGCCGAGCCGCTTCTCGGGCGAACTGGCTCACCTCGAAGGCGTCGTCGCCGCAGTGCCGGATACGCCCGTCATGCGCAAGGACTTTCTCGTGGAGCCCGTGCAGGTCTCCGAGGCGCGCAAGGCAGGCGCCAGCGGCGTGCTTCTCATTGCGACGATGTTGTCCGATGCAAAGCTCAGGGAGATGCTCGACCGCGCCTGGGAGCATGAGCTCTTCGTTTTGCTCGAAGCGTTCGACGCCCCGGATCTGCGGCGCACGTCGAAGCTGCTGGAGAACAGCGCGGACCGGGCTCGCGCCGATGCCGGTCAGCTGCTCGTCGGCGTCAACACGCGCAACCTGCGGACGCTGGCCGTCGACAGCGATCGCCTGCAAAAACTCGCACCCTTGTTGCCCGAGGCTACGTGCGTGGCCGAAAGCGGATTGCACACGGCCGACGATGCCGCTCGCGTCGCCGGGTGGGGTTACCGGGCGGCGCTTGTCGGAACGGCGTTAATGCGCAGTGATGATCCCGCAGCGCTCGTGGCGGCCATGCGCGAGGCGGGCGGCAAACGGGCGGCCGCATGAGCGTTTTCGTCAAGATATGTGGTCTTCGTGATCAGCAGCACGTCGAGAGTGCCGTTGATGCCGGGGCCGATGCGCTTGGCTTCGTGTTCGCGGAGTCGGTGCGCAGGATCACGCCGGGCCAGGCGCGATCGATCAGTGTCGACGTGCCGCCGCATGTGAAACGTGTGGCCGTGATGCTGCACCCGGGCAACGACGAGTGGCTCGAGGTGCTGAAGATTTTCGAACCCGATGTATTGCAGACGGACTCGGCCGACTTCGATGAGCTCGACGTGCCGTATTCGGTCGAGCGCTGGCCCGTGTTTCGCGAAGGCGGACCGCGGCCGGACACGGACGGCACCTTCGTCTTCGAAGGAGCGAAAAGCGGCCAGGGCGAAACGGTTGACTGGTCGGTTGCTGCGAAACTGGCAGCAGGCGGCAACATGATTCTTGCGGGTGGCCTCGGTGTCGACAATGTCGCCGAGGCGATCGGAACGGTCCGGCCCTGGGGTGTCGACGTTTCGAGCGGTGTTGAATCATCGCCGGGACAGAAGGATTCGGCGCTAATCAACACATTTGTCAGTGCGGTTCGCGCCGCGGAGAATACTTTATGAGTGCATTGCTGCAAGCAGACGAAGCATCGGCGCTGCTCGAGGCGACGATCAACGGGGAGCTGCCGGACGAGAGCGGTCGTTTCGGCCCGTTCGGCGGGCGCTACGTGCCCGAGACTCTCGTGCCGGCTTTCGAGCGGCTCGAGAAGGGCGTGCAGGAGCACCTGCACGACGCTGCTTTCCAGGAAGAATTCCAGCGCGAGTTGCGCGAATGGGTCGGCCGGCCGACGGCGCTGACCTTCGCGCCACGGCTCAGTGAGAGCTGGGGCGCCGAGGTGTGGTTGAAGCGTGAAGACCTGGCGCATACGGGTGCGCACAAGATCAACAATGCGATCGGGCAGGCGATTCTCGCCAAGCGCCTGGGCGCACAGCGAGTCATTGCCGAGACGGGCGCCGGCCAGCACGGCGTTGCGTCGGCAGCGGCCTGCGCCCGCGTCGGCCTGCCATGCAGCGTCTACATGGGTGCCGTCGACATGGAGCGCCAGGCCCCAAACGTCGACCGCATGCGCCGGCTCGGCGCCGAGGTCGTCGCTGTCGAGACTGGCGACCGGACCCTGCGCGCAGCCATCGACGAGGCGCTGCGTACCTGGGTTACGGATCCCGAAGGCATCTATTACCTGCTCGGCTCGGCCGTGGGCGCGCATCCCTATCCGTATCTGGTGCGCGAGCTGCAGTCGGTCATCGGCAAGGAAGCCCGGCAGCAGATGATTGAACAGTCCGGCGGTCTTCCCGACGTCGCGTTCGCCTGCGTGGGCGGCGGTTCGAACGCGATCGGCCTGTTTCACCCGCTGCTTGCGGATGACATCGAGCTGATTGGCGTCGAGGCCGGCGGCACGGGCGACGGCCTCGGGCAGAACGCCGCTACACTGGCCACCGGGACGCCCGGCGTGCTGCAGGGAACGTACACGATCATCCTGCAGGATGACGATGGCCAGGTGCAGGAGACACACTCGATATCGGCGGGGCTGGACTACTCCGGAGTCGGGCCCGAGCATGCTTTGCTGCAGGCCACGGGACGAGTGAAGTACATCTCGGCAGGTGACGACGAAGCGCTCGAGGCGCTCGAAGAGCTGTGTGCCGCCGAGGGCATATTGACGGCACTCGAGACTTCGCACGCGTTCGCCGCCGCGCGCGACTATGCAAAAGAGAACCCCGGTGCGAAGATCCTGATCGGGAATTCGGGGCGCGGCGACAAGGACATGCCGACGTTGACCAAGTACCCGGCGAGGACCCGTAGCCATGCAGGCGCATAAACGCATCACCGCGGCCATCAACGCCGCCAACAAGGAGGGGCGCCCGGCGCTCGTGCCGTTCATCACGGCCGGTTACCCGGAGCCCGATACGTTCGTCGATACGCTCAAGGCCGTCGCGGCCGTCGGCGACGTGGTCGAACTCGGCATTCCATTCTCCGACCCGATGGCCGACGGCATGACGATTCAGCGTTCGAGCTTCGAGGCGCTCAAGAAAGGCGTCAGCCTGAAGTGGATCTTCGACCAGCTCGACTCGGTGAGCGGCGAGATCGACACGCCGCTCGTCATGATGTCGTACCTGAATCCTCTGCTCGCCTTCGGCTACGACGCGCTGGCCGAACGGGCGGTTGCGGCAGGTGTCTGCGGTTTCATCGTGCCGGATCTGCCTTACGAGGAGAGCGAGGAAATCCGGGCAGCGCTCGAAGTCCGGGACCTCGGGCTGATACAGCTCGTAACGCCAGCGACACCGACAGAACGACTGGAAACGCTGTGCGACGCATCGCGGGGATTCGTTTATGCCGTGACGATTACGGGCATAACGGGTGGCGGCGCCGGACTGCCGGCCGACCTGGCGGAATACCTGGACAAAGTCTCTTCGGTGTCGTCGCTGCCGGTATGCGCGGGCTTCGGCTTTCGTGCGCCCCACGAGGTGGCGGCCGTCGGCCGGCACGCGGCCGGCGCTATCGTCGGGTCCGCGCTCGTCGAGGTACTCGAACGCGGCGAAGATCCACAGCCATTCCTGAAGTCACTGCTCGCCGAATGAAGAAACTAACGTCAGCCGATTCGCTGATCACGATCAATCACTTCAAGAACCTGCTTGAGGCCGAGGGCATTCGCTGCCAGATTCGAAACGAACATCTCGGCTCGATCATGGGCGAGATGCCGTTCGTCGAAACCTGGCCCGAACTCTGGGTGATCAACGATCTCGACTACGACCGCGCGAAGCAGTTGATAAGCGACGCTGCTGCGGAGAGCCCGCAAAAACCGTGGCGCTGCCGGAAGTGTGGCGAGGAGAACGAAGGGCAGTTTGCCGCCTGCTGGAACTGCGGCACTTCTTTCGACTAGCGGTCCGCTGATTCGGGCGCGTCGCTAGCGAAGCCATCCCCGTTTTTCGGCCCATCGCCCGTACCAGACCAGGAATGCGGCCACGATTACAGGCGATATGATCATTACGAAAACCTCGGCAGCCGTGAACTCGACGACGGACATGCCGACGCGAATCGTGTGCAACATCGTCACGACGATGCCTGCCAGCGAGATAATGAACAGGTAGTTCGCCGCCGATTTCCTGAGCAGCAGCAAGGCGCAGCCGAACGCGCCGACGAACACGCCTACGCCAAAGCCCGCGGTGGCCCAAAAAGGTCGGCCATTGATGATTGCCTGGTGCGATTCGGGAAAGGTGGCGACGGCATCCGGGCTCATCTGAACGAGAAAATTTACGAAGCCCAGGGCATTCCATAGAAGCGTCAGCGCGCCAATGACCCAGAAGCTCCAGTGAACACTCTTTGCGTTTTCGTCGTCCATCCGCATTCCTCTGGGTGGTCCCGCAGGCGGAATGGATGACTGTGCCTACTCTGGCGCTCGCCGGCAACTCCCTCCGACCGAGCTTCTCGCGCAGCGACCATCGACGCTCAGGCCTGGCGTGCATCCAGCGATAGGCTGCCGGCGTGAACAACAGCGACAACGTTACCGAGAAACCGACGCCGCCCGCGATGACGATCGCCAGTGGCGGCCAGAAGTCACCGCCCGTAAACAACAGCAGCGGGATGAACCCGCCGACGGTCGTGAGCGTCGTCGACACGATATGGCGCGTTGCTCCGATCGTCTCCTGGACGATGGCGTCGACGCTGCCTTTGCTCGCTTCGGCGCTGGCCCGAATCGCGGCCAGCACGACGATCGTGCCGTTTATGGCAACACCGATGAGGCCGACGCTGCCGATGATGGCGTTGAAACCACGTGCGTAACCGCCTATCCACAGCGACAGCATGCCGAGGCCGACGGAAAGGACCGCGACGACGCCAATCAGCGTCGCGAGCCGCACGCTGCGGAACGACAGGACGATGGTCGCGATCATGAGCATGAGCAGGACCGGCAGGTAAGTTAAAAGATCGCCGAGCGCATCGGACTGGTTGGCGCTGTCGCCATCGACGATCAACGAATAGCCTGGCGGCATCGTGAGACCTTCGGCTTCAACGCGGGCCAGGATCGCGTTGGTAACGTCGATAGCCAGCGCGTCGCGCGTGATGTAGCCGAGCACGTTATTGCTGCGCACGCCGTCGCGCCGCGAAATGCTGCCCGCTTCGGGGACCAACTCGACATCGCCAATGCCGCTTGCAGGGATCCACTCGCCGGAGCGGCTCTTCGCGACGAAAGCCAGCGACGCGATCGACTCCGCTGAGTCGCGATCAGTGCTGTCGACGCGCACGCGAACCGGCAACTCCTCGAGGTCCTCGAGCATCGAGCCGCCGACCTGTCCTTCAAGATCGGTCTGCATCTGCGCGGCGATCTGGGTCAGCGACAGCCCGGTCTGTGATGCGGCGAACTCGTCGGCGACGAAGTTCAGTTTTGGCTGCCCACCAGAAATGCTCGCGCGCGTCTGTACGATTTCGGGTACCTGGTGCATGATCCGGCGCAGCTCATCGCCAAGCGACTTGAGCACCGCCGTGCTGGGACCCTCGATGCGGAAGCCGACCGGCGCATCGACCGGCGGGCCCTGCGCGAACGGGCTTACGACGACCTGTGCCTCGGGAAACGCGTCACCGAGCACGCTAGGCAACTCCGTTGTCAGCTTCTTCGCGCCGTGCACGGTGTCCGTGTAGACCATCGCGTGGGCGTAAGCGTTGTCGCCTTCCTTCTTCATAACCCGGTTGTAGTAGATCGTCGGGAAGCTGCGGCCGACGAGCCA
>JAAUYE010046781.1_pt1 | contig 11572 bp, 10 predicted proteins | sample 7278081 | NCBI WGS metagenome assembly JAAUYE01 (sample SAMN14350131, study PRJNA611818) | marine sediment metagenome | isolation source: surface marine sediment (0.6m) | place: French Polynesia: Moorea | collected 2018-08
GACCCGCTCGGAGTTGGGGCGAATCGTGGCGTTGTCGATACCCTGGGCGGCAGCCTTGTCCGCATTCGACCAGAACCAGCGATGTATCTCGATAGAGTCCGCGGCCAGCGGCAACACGGTTTCGGCGTTGAACGCATAGTCGGCAAAATGCAGCAGTAACCCCGGGAACTTGTAAATCCAGAAACCCTTGCCGGCACGGCTGTCGTCGTCGCCGGCGCTATAGCTGACATCGAAGCCGACAAATTCGCCATTGGCGTAGTTATCGATCCTGACCGACTCGCGCTGCATCGAAGAGCCCAGTGCCCGGTGCACCATGCCCACGTGATAACCCTCGCAGGAATTGTCGCCATAGGTCTTCCAGTTAGCCCTTGCCGATTTTCGGGCCTCGCCATCGAACTGCATGCCGCCGGTCGTATCGAAACGCGCCGCGATCGACGGAATATCCCCCAGCCAGGTTTCGAGGTCGGGCGCGGCGTCGTCGAGGCAGACGAAGATCAGTCCATTCCAGCTTTGCACCCGAACCGGCAGCAATCCCATCTGCGCCGGGTCGCCAAGCGCGTCGGCCTCGAACCCGGGCGCCTTTAACAGCTCCCCCGAACAGGCGTAGCGCCAGCCATGGTAGCGGCAGACGAAATCCCGGCAGTGACCCCTGCCGTCGAGCACCAGCGGCCCGGCGCGATGCCGGCACAGGTTATAAAAACCGCGCAGGTCGCCGGCCTGGTCGCGTACAATGACCAGCGGCCATTTCATCAGGTTAAGCGCAAGATAATCGCCGGGAGTGGCAAGCGTGGCCTCGATACCGGTCAGCCACCAGTGACGTCGAAAAACATGCTCGCACTCGTAGCTATAGATCTCGGCGTCATGGTAGTAGCGGTGTGGCAGCGTTGCGCTCATTGCCGAAGATTATCGTCTCGGTTGCATTGATAGACGAGATGATGTTCCAATCGAAGGCATGCCGCAACAATCAAATTTACTTGGCTGCCTGTGGATGCTGGCCGGCGGGCTGCTGTTCGTCGCCGTCACCGTGCTGGTGCGGCACCTGGGTTCGGACCTGCCGGCGGTCGAGGCCGCGTTCATCCGCTACCTGGTCGGGGTGGGGCTGCTATTGCCGCTGATCTGGCGTATGCGCTGGCGCGGTATCCGGTCCGGTGGTTTCAAGCTCTACTTTTACCGCGGGCTGGTGCACGGGGTCGCGGTCATGCTGTGGTTCTATGCGATGGCGCGAATCCCGCTGGCTGAGGTAACCGCGATCGGTTTTTCGACGCCGGTTTTCACCGCGCTCGGCGCCATCCTTATTTTTCGGGAACAGGTCAAGGCGCGTCGCATGCTGGCAATTGCAGCCGGCTTCATCGGCACCCTGGTTATCCTGCGACCGGGTTTTCAGACCATCGAGGCCGGGTCGCTGGCGCAGTTGACCGCGGCTTTCTTTTTTGCGGGTTCTTTCCTGCTGGCGAAGAAAATGACGCAGCGTGAGAGTTCGGGCGACATCCTGGTAATGCTGACGATATTCTGCACGCTGGCGTTGCTGCCCGGCGCTATCTATTACTGGCGACAGCCGACGCTGATCGAGATCGGCTGGCTGGCGCTGGTCGCGGTTTTTGCGACCGCCGGGCACTACGCGATTACGCGCGCGATATCTTATGCGCCGCTGACGGTGACACAGCCGTTGTCGTTCCTGCAACTGGTGTGGGCGGTTCTTTTTGGTTACTGGCTGTTTGACGAGGTTCCGGATAACTGGGTCATCGGCGGTGGTTTGATGATCGTCGGCGCGGTCAGCTATCTTGCGCATCGCGAGGCGTTGGCGGCGCGTCGCAGCAAGCTGCAGGCTGCCGCTTCTTCTTCCCCGGCTTAGGCCAGCGCCGAGTCCAGCGCGCGCAGGATGCGCTCGACTTCGTCCTGGTTGCCGTAGTGCACCAGCGACAGGCGTATCACGCCATCGTCGGGGTCGATGCCGAGATCGGTGATCAGCCGGTGCGCGTAAAAGTTGCCGTGCTCGGTACCGATACCCGCATCCTGTAGTTTGACCGTCAGCTCCGCGGCGCTTTGCTCGAGCGGCTTGAACGCGATCGTGGGCGCGCGGTCGTTGTCACGGGTGTGTGTCTTGCCGAGTAGACGCAGATCGGCGTGATGCTCGATAAAATCGAGAATTGGCGCCGCCAGTTCGTTCTCGTGTTGCAGTATCAGCTGATGGATTTCACCGAGGCGCGCGTTGCTGCTTTTGTCGCTGGCACCGAAATGATGGTGGTGCAGTTCGTCGAAGTAATCCAGCACCCCGGCGCAGCCCGCAACCTGCGCGTGCTGGGGGCCGGCGGGATTGAAATCCTTGGCCGGGTTGCCGCTGTTGAAGTAATGTGCCTGCGAGGTCATGTCACCATGGATATCGCGGTTGATGTACATCAGGCCCTGGTGCGGTCCGAATACCTTGTAAAGGCTGAACGCGTAACCGTCGACTCCGAGCGCTTTCATATCGGAAATATGGTGTGGCGCGTAGGCGACGGCATCGACAAAGACCCGGGCGTTGCTGCCGGACTTGATGGTTTTGACGATTTCGGTGACCGGGTTGACGGTGCCGACGATATTCGAGCAGTGCGTGAAAAATACCCAGCGTGTATTGTCGCGCAGCAGCGGGAACAGCGACTCGATATCGAGCAGCCCGCTCTCCGGCTCGACTTCCCACTGGCGAATGGTCACGCCTTTTTCGAGCGCCTTGCGTCGCCAGACGCCGCTATTGGCCTCATGATCCTGGTTGGTGACGACGATCTCGTCGCCGGGCGTCCACAAATCGCCGATCGCCTGCGCCATCACGTAAGTATTCATCGAGGTCGACGGCCCGATGGTGAGCTCGCCGGGATCGATGTTGAGCGCGGCGGCCCAGCCCTGATGAGCGCGGTCCATCGCCTTGCCGGCCTCGGCCGAGGACGGGTAGCGCGAGTAGGGCTGAACGCGGGTGTGATGGTTGTAGTGTTCCAGCACCCGGTTGGCCTGGTTGCAGACGTAGCTGCCGCCGGCATTGGATGCGAACACGAACTCGGGATCGTCGTCCAGCTGGCCAAATTGCGATCTGACAAAGTCGATGTCGAGTTTCATAGAGAACTCCAGGGAAGTGCATTAAGGGTAGTTGTTTTTATACTCTGCATAAACCGTTTGGAAGCGAGCCAGGTTTTTCTGAGTGTAGTCGGCGAAATCCATGTCGACGCGGGAGTAAAGCTCCGACACCATCGACCACATGGTTTCGCGCAGCAACGACGCGCACTTCATCGCGTGGTAGCTGGCGAGTAGCGACTGCTCGGGTGCGGTGCCGAAGTACTGTTCCAGCATCGCATGCTCCTGCGTCGCGTCGAGTTCGTTGTTCGATGCCAGGTTCGACAGGTCGAACAGCGGGCTGTTAAAGCCGGCGTAGTCGAAATCGATGAGCCAGATTTTATCGCCATCGTCGATAAAATTGGCCGGCAGCAAGTCGTTGTGACCGAATACGATATCCACCGGCCCGACCGCGGTTTCGAGGTCCGCCGCGACCCGGGCCAGCTCGGGCAGGAGGGAGGCGTGCGCGCTGTCACCCTGCAGCAGCAGGTTCTGGTAGTGACGCAAAACCTGGAACACCCAGAACATCACCGCGATCTGTTTGAAGCGCGCTGGAATCCCGCGGTGAAAGCGCTGCAGCAGGTCGACGATACGCTGCAGGTTAGCGTCGATGCGCACGTCGGCCTCGTCGAACACCTGGCCCTCGACAAACCTGACGACCAGGATACCGGCCTCGTGGTAAACCAGTTCCGGGCTGACGCCAATCTCGTAGGCGGCCTGGCAGCTGGCGATTTCGTTGGCGCGCGAGATCAGGTGTATCGGGTCGTCCTCGCCGAGCCGAACGACATAGCGATCATCACCGTCAGTGACCTTGAAGTTGAGGTTGGTCATGCCGCCGCTCAGGGTATCGATCTTGACGTCTCCGTTCCAGCAAGGCAGTTCGGAGATACGGTCGGTGGCTGTCTGGTTCATGGTCGGACTGGTTCTGGATAAGTGACGAGGCATGATAGCATCGGCTGCACTATGCGCAATCATGCCGGTCATTTCTTCGAACGCGGCTGGTGCCGGTTCGATTACGATCCAAAGCTGTTTAGCTGGGTCGAAGCTGCGCTGCCGTCGGCGCGCGCGACGCTCGATGATCCGCGACAGGATCAATGGTTGCGCTACCAGGGCACCTGGTTCGCCGGGGTCAATGCGCTGCCGAATGACGCCCGGGGAGCGGTCGGCGGTAGCGGGCCGCTGCGCGGCGCGGCGGTCGATTTTATTGCCCGCGAACTGGGATTAAGCGGTTTCGACTGGGATGCGGCCCAGGTTTCGATTTGCTACCCGGGATACCCCCAACCGATGCCGGGGGAGAGCCCTGGCAGGGCGCGATTTCGGCGCGAGCGCGATGCGGCGCATGTCGATGGCCTGCTGCCCGAGGGTCGGCAGCGTCGCCGTCACCTGCGCGAGTATCACGGCTTCATTCTTGGTATTCCGATGGTCGAATTCGATGCCGACGCCTCGCCTTTCGTGGTCTGGGAGGGCTCGCAGGAAATCATGCGCGACGCCTTCGGCCGCCGTTTCGAGGGGCTGACGGCAGAGCAGTGGGGTGAGCAGGACATTACCGAGGCTTATCACGCCGCGCGCGCGCAGGCCTTCGCCGAATGCGAACGCGTCGAGTTGCACGCCCGTCCCGGCGAAGCTTTCATCGCGCATCGGCTGGTGCTGCACGGCATGGCGCCGTGGCGCGAGGGCGCCGCGGCCGGCGACGACGGGCGCATGATCTGCTACTTCCGGCCCGACCCTTTCGGACCTTACGAGTGGCTGAATCATCCCTAGATTCGAATAGGCCCGAAATTTCTTCGCACAGGCTTCCCTCGAAGAGAGCGCTCCTAGGTTAAGTCGACCAACCCCTTCGGTGTTTCGATCGCGGCCGAAAGGTATGGCGCCTCATCCTCGCCCAGCGTTTCGATCTGCACCAGGTGGCTGGCGTCGATCGCCTCGAGCCGTTCGGCAAGCCAGTACGGACGGTTATGATAGATCGTCAGCGAATGCAGAACGCAGCCGAGGTCGGCCATAGCGCGTGACGGGTGTGGCGAACTGAGCCACTGGATGCAATAGGGCAGCATGCCGCCACCGAGCAGCCTGCCAACGTCGGTGAGCGCTATTTCCCATTTAAGATCATCGCGGCTGAGCGCGGTGGGGACGCCGATATCGAAGCCCGCATCCGCCGCGAGCCGATGCAGGTCGGTAGTGTTCATAACCCAGGTAATGAGACGCGGGCCCTGCTTCAGGGCCGCGCGCATCTGGGCCTGGTCAAGGCCGAACCAGCGCGGATGCCGCGGTCGCCGGGCTTGCGGATCGATGGCGATAATTTCGAGGTAAGCGTCGTTAGCCAATTGCATCAAGTGATTATGGGTGCCCATGGTTTGATGGAAACCGCCGCCGGGAACTTCGACGCCCAGCTTTTCGCGCAGGTAGTCGACGCCCTGCTGCAGCGAGTCGGCGGCGACGACGATGTGGTCGAGTTGGTTCATCCCGGCATGGTAAATCACAGCGCTACCTGTTAACAGTATTACGGAGTAGAATTTCCGGATTCCGATCTGCAGCAAGGTGACAGCGATGAATATTCTGACTAATCGAATCGAATACGCGGTTGGCGACGCCAGCCACCAGGGATACCTGGCTTACGACGACGAAATTACCGCGGCGCGACCCGGCGTCGTAATCGTGCATGAATGGTGGGGCCTGAACGATTACATCGTGCGCCGCGCCCACATGCTGGCCGAACTGGGCTACGTCGCGCTCGCAATCGACATGTACGGCGGCGGCCAGCTCGCCTCCGACCCGGGGCAGGCCGGTGAATTGATGAACGGCGTGTTAAACGACATGGAAACCGGTACCGCCGCGCTCAGGGCCGGTCACGAACTGCTGGTCGATCAGGCCGGCGTGGATCCCGCGCGCAGCGCGGCCATCGGTTACTGTTTCGGCGGCGCGATGGTGCTGCATATGGCTCGTATCGGCATGCCGCTGTCCGCGGTCGCCAGCTTTCATGGTGCGTTGGGATCGTTCCACAAGGCAGATCCGGGCAGTATCCAGGCGAAAATCCTGGTTTGTCACGGCGCCGCCGACTCGATGGTGAGCATGGATGACCTCGAGGGCTTCAGGCAGGAGATGGATGCGGCACAGGCCGATTACGAAGTGCTGCTGCTCGATGGCGCCAGGCATGGGTTCAGCAACCCCGAGGCCGACGTCAATGCCGAGAAATACGGTATCGACCTGGGCTACCAGCAGCAGGCGGACGAGAAATCCTGGGCCGCGATGCAGGGCCTGTTCGAGCGGGTGTTCTGATGACGATAGAAATGGACCTGAGCGATGTGCGACGCGATTACGAATCGCACGGGATTACCCGCAAGGACATGGACCCGGATCCTTTGGTGCAGTTCGGGCAGTGGTTACAGCGGGCGCGTGACCTGGAGCTACTCGATGCCACGGCGATGACGCTGGCGACGGCGGATAGCGCCGGGCAACCCTCGGCGCGTATCGTGCTGCTGAAGCATTTCGATGCCGAGGGATTTTGCTGGTATACCGACGCGCGCAGTCTCAAGGGCCGTCATCTAGAGGAAAACCCGAGCGCCGCGCTGCTGTTCCACTGGCGCGATCTCAGCCGTCAGGTGCGGGTGCACGGGCGGGTGCAGATGATGCCGGCGGAGGACGCCGAGCGGTATTTCCTGATGCGGCCGGAGGGTAGCCGTTTCAGCGCCGCCGCTTCGCGGCAGTCGAGCGAGATCGAAAGTCGGTCTCACCTCGAGGACGAGGTATTGCGCCTGCGTGCCGCCTACCCGGACGGCGATGTGCCGCGACCCGAATCGTGGATCGGGTACCGGTTGACGCCCGAATATTTCGAGTTCTGGCAGGGCCAGGATAACCGGCTGCATGACCGTATCGTCTACTCGCCGCTCGAGAGCGGCTGGGAAATGAAACGTATCTCACCATAATGCTCGCCGCCGCGCTGATCGCCTTCGGGCACTTCCTGGCTTTTTTCGCGCTGAGCGCGGCGCTGGTGCTCGAACTGGCACTATTAACCGAATCCCCGGGCGTCGAGCGCGCGCGTCGAATCCAGCGTGCCGACCTGGTGTTGGGGATTGCGGCGGTGCTGTTGCTGGTGTTCGGCTTCCTGCGGGTGATTTATTTCGAAAAAGGCAGCGCTTACTACTTCGCCAATACTTTCTTCCAGATCAAGCTGGCCCTGTATGTGATTGCCGGGATCATTTCGCTTTATCCGAGCGCGGTGTTCCGGCGCTGGAGCAGCGAGTTACAGCAGGATATCGCGCCGGAGGTAACGGGCGCCACGCTCAAGCTGCTGAGACAGATAATCCACTGGGAACTGGTTCTGATCGCCGGTATCCTGATATGCGCCTCGTTAATGGCGAAAGGCTTCGGCAGCTAGCGTCGAGATGTAATGATACATGACTGAACCAGGGAGTTCGGGCTGAGCCATGCCGCGTGATGAAGACTGTGAACAACTTGCCCGGGGATGCTCGGGACGACTTTTGAGGGCCTGAAGATGACCGAACCGAGTAAAATCCTGAGCCTCAGCGAGGTAGAAGACCTGACGCGGCGCGCACTGGGCGGTTGCGGTGCCCACGGACAGCAACTCGAACTGGCGGTGCAGTCGGTGGTCGATGCCGAGTGCGATGGCATCCGCACGGTCGGCCTCGGCTACCTGCCGCTTTACTGCGGCCACCTGCAGGTCGGCAAGATCAACCGCGACGCGCAACCCGAACACGCCCAGATAGCCCCGTCGGCGCTGCGTTCGATGGCCGACAGCGGTTTCGCCCACGCGGCTTTTGCCGAGGCGGAGCAGGCGTTTTATGCGCTCGCCCGGCAGCAGGGCATCGCGGCCTTGTCGATTGTCGACTCCTACTCGGCCGGCGTGGTCGGTTGGTTCGTGCAGCGCATGGCGGCCGCCGGAATTATCGGGATAGGCTTCGCCAATTCGCCTTCCGCGGTTGCCCCGGCGCCGGGAGCAAGTCCGTTTTTCGGCACCAACCCGATGGCGTTTGCGATTCCGCGGGGCGAGAAAGAACCGATCATTGCCGACATGGCCACCAGCCAGGTAGCGCTGGTCACGATAAAGAAAGCCGCCGCGGAAGGTCGATCGATTCCTGCAGGATGGGGCTACGATAAGGACGGCAACGATACTACCGATGCCGCCGCGGTGATTAACGGCGGCGCGCTGGCGCCGGCCGGTGGTTACAAGGGCATGTTGCTGGGATTGCTGGTCGATTTGCTGGCCGGGGTTCTGAGCGGACCGCATTGCTCGTTCCAGGCCCCGGTGTTCAAAAACAATACCGGTGGCGAACCGAAGGTCGGGCAGTTTTTTATCGCGATTTCGCCTGGCGGCATGACCCCTGGTGGTGACCCCGCCTACGCCGAGCGTCTCGAAACGATGCTCAACGCACTCGCGGCCGAGCCTGGCGTGCGCCTGCCGGGTGCGCGGCGTCACGAATCCAGGCTCAGGGCCGAGACCGAGGGTGTCGCGGTACCGATCGAACTGCTCGACCGGCTGGAGGCTTTCGCTGCTCCGAAATAATGCTCTAACGCCCCGCAAATTTAGCTGATAAAGCGCCTGGTTATCCGGTAAAATTCGAGACCACCTGCGCCCGGCAGGTGGCGACAGAGCGGAATCGATTCATGGGTTACAACAATCAAAGCGTTCGCGTTGGTGCCGACATTGGCGGGACTTTTACCGATGTCGTGCTGGAGCACGGCAGCGATCTTTACACGACCAAAGTCCTGACCAATAACAGTAATCCGGAACAGGCAATCATCGATGGGCTCGACAAGGTGACGCAAATTGCCGGGCTGGGCATCGAGCATGTCGACCAGTTTATTCACGGCACCACGCTCGCGACCAATTCGCTGATCGAGCGCCGCGGCGCCGATACCGCTTTCGTTACCACCCGCGGGTTTCGCGACGTTGTCGAAATGCGCACCGAGGGGCGCTTCGAACAATACGATTTGAATTTGAGCCTGCCGCCGCCGTTGATTTCACGCGAGCATCGCTACGTTGTCGACGGCCGTATCGCCGCCAGCGGACGTGAACTGGTGCCACTCGACGAGGCGGGTTTACGCGAAATCGCGTCTCGCATTAAATCCGGGGGCTATCACAGCGTCGCCATCGGCTTCATTCATTCCTACGTCAACGCCGCGCATGAACGGCGCGCGCGTGAAATCATTGCCGCGGAGATTGCCGACATCAGTATCTCGATTTCGAGCGAGGTTTCGCCGCAAATGCGAGAGTTCGAACGTTTCAACACGGTTTGCGCGAACGCCTTTATCAAGCCGCTGATGGCGTCGTACCTGCGCCGCCTGGTCGACCGTTTCCACGCGGAGGGAGGCAACTGCCCGGTGTTCATGATGCATTCCGGCGGCGGACTGATTTCGGTAGATAGCGCGATCGAGTTCCCGGTGCGCCTGCTCGAATCGGGCCCGGCCGGCGGCGCGATATACGCCGCCGATTATGCCGCCGGCTACGGGCTCGACAAGGTATTGTCCTACGATATGGGCGGCACCACCGCGAAGATCTGCATGATCGAAGACCGGGTGCCCAAAACCGCGCGTACCTTCGAGGTCGCGCGCACCTACCGTTTCAAGAAAGGCTCCGGTATGCCGGTGTCGATACCGGTCATCGAGATGGTCGAAATCGGCGCCGGGGGCGGCTCGCTCGGCTGGGTCGACGAAATGAACCAGATTCGGGTGGGTCCGGAGAGTGCGGGCTCCGAACCGGGCCCTGCCTGTTACAGTCGCGGCGGCGAGAATCCCGCCGTGACCGATGCCGATCTGCTGCTGGGCCGGATCGATGCCGAGCGCTTTGCCGGCGGCGACATCAGGCTCGATCCCGGGAATGCGGAAAGCGCTATGCGCCGGGCCATCGGTCAGCACCTGGAGATGGATAACGAGGTTGCGGCTATCGGCATTTGCGAAGTGGTCGATGAAAACATGGCCAACGCAGCGCGCGTACACGCGGTGGAAAACGGCAAGGAGCTGGCGGATTTCACCATGATCGCCTACGGCGGCGCCGCGCCGCTGCACGCCAGCCGGCTGTGCGAAAAGCTCGATATCGACCGATTGATCATCCCGCCGGGGGCCGGCGTAGGCTCCGCCATCGGTTTCCTGCGAGCGCCGTTTGGATTCGAGGCGGTGCGCGGTGCTTTTCTGCGGCTCAGCGAATTCGACGCCGACTGGACCAATGGCCTGATCGCCGAACTCGACGCCGAAGCGCAGCGCTTTGCGCAGGCGGGCGCCGCCGACCTGTCGCTGGTGCGCGAGATCAAGGCATACATGCGTTACCAGGGGCAGGGCTGGGAAATCGTCGTGATGCTGCCGAATCGCGAATTCGTCGACGGTGACGCGGCCGAAATGCGGCGCCTGTTCGAGGCTGAATACGAACGTCTGTTCGGACGCGCGCTCGACGGGCTGGACATCGAGATCATGACCTGGTCGGTACAGGTACGCAGCGAGCTCGCCGCAACGGTGCCGGTTACGCCCGTCGGCGTCGAAAAGCCCTGTTACAGCGACGAAAGACGCCGCATCTACGATGCGCGCGAGCAGCGCTTTGTCGATGCCGCGGTTTTCCAGCGCGATGCGCTTAACCCGGGTGACCTGATTTCCGGGCCGGCGGTCGTCATCGAAAGCGAAACCAGCACCATCGTTACCAACCGTTACCAGGCAGTCCTGCAAAATGACGGTTGCCTGTTATTGAGACTCAAGGGGAAGCTGCATGACTGAAGGATTATCCAACGTGCATATGCAGGTCATGTGGAATCGCCTGATCGCGGTCGTCGAGGAACAGGCGTTAACCCTGGTGCGTACCGCATTCTCGACCTCGGTGCGCGAGGCGGGCGACGTGTCGGCCGGAGTCTTTGATCGCGAGGGGCTGATGATAGCGCAGGCGGTGACCGGCACCCCGGGTCACGTCAACGCGATGGCCGCGGCGGTGCGCAACTTTATCGACGAGATTGGAGAGGACCAGGTCTTCGAGGGCGACTCCTATGTCACCAACGATCCCTGGAAAGGCACCGGGCACCTGCACGATTTTACCTTTGTCAATCCTTCGTTTCGCAACGGCAGGCTGGTCGGTTATTTCGCCTGTACCGCGCACGTGGTCGACGTCGGCGGCCGCGGCTTCGGACCGGATGCGAGCGAGATTTACGAGGAAGGCATCCTGATTCCGATCATGAAGTTTGCCGAACGCGGCGTCGTCGATCGAAGCCTGATCAATATCATCCGCAACAACGTGCGCGAGGCGGAGCAGGTAATCGGCGATCTGTACTCGCTGTCCTCCTGTAACGACACCGGGCACCAGCGGCTGATGGACATGATGGATGAATTCGCTATCGACGACCTGCAGGCCTTGCGCGACTTTGTTTTCGAAAACAGCCTGAGCGCGACGCTCGAGCATCTCAAAGCCCTGCCGCCGGGTTCGTATCGTAACCAGCTGATCGTCGACGGCTACGATGGGCCGGTGACGATGAAGCTGCGGCTGGATGTCTCCGGCGAGACC
>JAAUYE010232457.1_pt1 | contig 11570 bp, 12 predicted proteins | sample 7278081 | NCBI WGS metagenome assembly JAAUYE01 (sample SAMN14350131, study PRJNA611818) | marine sediment metagenome | isolation source: surface marine sediment (0.6m) | place: French Polynesia: Moorea | collected 2018-08
CGCCTCCTCCTGCGCCTCGACGAGCGGCTCGGGAACGAGCGAGCAGCGGCTGGTGAGCAGCGGCGCGAGACCGGCGAGCAGCAGCAGGCCGATCCAGGGGGGCGGCAGACCGAGCCAGCGCGATCCGGCTTCCGGCGCTGCCGGCAGGGGCAGACCCGGCTTCTCGAGCGTCCCGTCGGCCGGCGCGGGAGCGGCCGGCTCGAGCCCCCAGCCGAGCAGCACCGGCTGATCCCCGATCCGCACGCGTCGCGCGCCCTCCTCGGGGAGCGCCGCGCGCAGCAGGCGCGCGGCCTTCCGCTCGCGGGGATCGCCCGAGCCCTCGAGCTCGTCGGCCAGCCCCAGGACGTCCCGGGCCAGCGCGTCGTGCTCGCGTTCGAGCGCGGCCCGCTCCTCCGGCGCCAGCGCCTCCGCATCGACGATCGCGCCCGGACACTCGCACCACCACTCGATCTCGCGTCCGCCCTCGACGGCAATGGGGCGCGCGAAGAGGCGCGCGTGCCGCGGGCCGAGCCGTCGCTGGAGCAGGCCGACGAGCGCGTCGTAGCGCTCGTGCACCGGACGTCCATCGAGGCCCACCTCGCGCCTGCCGCCGGCGGGCAGCCGGCCTACGCGTCGCGCCTCTGCCACCCGGCTGCCCCGACTACCCGGCCCCCTCCGCTTCGGGCGCGTCGGAGGGAGCGGGGCTGGGCTGGGCGGAGCAGGCGGCATCGGTGCTCTGGAAGGGAACCCGGTTGCCGCGCAGGTAGGACACCAGGTCCTGGCTGCCGAGCCCGATCTCGGAGCCTTCGTGGGTGGCCTCGTCGATCTTGACGAAGGTGTTCATGGCCACCACGCGCCCGCAGCGGTCGACCAGGGGGCCGCCGCTGCTGCCCGGGGTGATGGGCGCCGTGTGCGCCACCGCCGGGACACCGGAGGGCAGGGTGTGGATCACGCTCACCTCGCCGCTCGTCAGCACCAGATCGGGCACGGAGGTGGGATCCCCGGCCGCGAGCGCCTCGAAGCCCGTGTCGAGCTCGAGCATGTTGCTCGGGAAGCCCGCTGCGACCACCGGCTCGAGCTTGCCGAAGCGCGTGCCGAGAGCGAGCGGCCGCGCGCTGGACGGCTCGCCCTCGAGCTCGAGCAGGGCGTAGTCGCGCACGCCCACGCGACCCCCGGCGTGCGTCTGGTGCGCCACGCGCGCGCGCCGCAGTCCACCGAGCTGGCGGTTCGTGACGAGCGCCGTGCCGTCGTGATCCTCGCCCACCACGTGGTCGTTGGTGAGGATGTGACGGCTCGAGACGAGGAATCCCGTGCCGATGCCGCTCTCGGACACGAGGAGCACCACGGCCCCCTCGAGCAGCGACACGAGGTCTCCCTGGTAGGCGGCCGGCTCGTCGGGCGGCACGGGCAAGGGGGCGGAGACATCGGGCGCCTCGGGCAGGCGGAACGTCTCGGGCTCGGTGCACACGTCGCCCTGCTGCGCCTGCCGCAGGCGGGCGATCTCCTGCTCGAGCGCCGTGATCTCGGCTTCGTGGAAGCGCAGCAGGGCCGCGAGGTCGGCGTCCCGATGCACCCCGGCCTCGTCGACGGTGGCCTCCTCTCCGGACCCGCAGCTCAGAGGCCACAGCAGCGCGGCCCCGCCCACGACCGCCAGCACCGCGGCCGCCCCGATGCCTACGCCGAACCGACCGCCTCTCGAGAGCTCCTGTTGCGCCATCTCCGGTGCCTGGGCTCACCGCGCTCCGCCAGGGACCCTCGTGAGGACGCGGTGGATCTCTTCGTCTCCGTGCCGGAACACCACCCCGAAGCGTTCGATGCGCTCCAGCACGAGCGGTCCCACGACGTCGCCCTGGTGGAGTCGGCGCGGCTCCGCCGCGCCGGCCACGGCAACGACGGCCACGCGCTCGGCCTCGACCGGCTCCCAGGAGATCCCCAGCAGCTCCACCGCCGGCACGGCCGTCGTCTCCCCCGCGGCCGAGACGGCCGGCAGGGCAGCCACCGGCATCGCGGCCAGGTCGCGGGCCGGCGCCCCTTCCACCCGCGGAGCGGGCAGCTCGAGCCGCGGGGCGGAGGGCTCCGGCGGCGCGGCGGGCGGCTCCGCCGCGGCCGGCGGGCTCTGCGTCGCCGGCCCGACCTCGGTCGCCGCGACGTCGACCGGGAGCGGGGCCGGCTAGAGCGCGGAGAGCGCGAGCACGTAGACGGACGGGTCGGGCTCGGCCATCCACACCCGGATGGGCTGGCGGGTCGCGCCGTCGATCAAGCCGACGCTGCCCGTCTGCGAGCGGTGCGCCTCGAAGTACTCCGCGAGGCCGAGACGCTCGGCCTCGGCGCTGGCCTCGGCCAGCGTCCGGCGGCTCGTCACGTCGAACACGACGAGCCGGGCCTCGTCTCCGACCGCCCGCTCCAGCTTGGTCCAGGTGGTGTCGAGCTGCAGGCAGGCCACGCACCAGTCGGCGTGCACCTTCACGAGCAGCGGCCGCCCCTCGGCGGCCTCGGGCCGTGATGCCGCTGCGGCTCCGGGCGGCCACGCCGCCGCCGCCACGCCCACCAGGATCGCGAGAGCCAGGAGCCGGACGCGCTCTGCGGAGCGGGCGGAGCCGGGGGGAAGGCCACGAATCCACGAGCTCACCCCGAGATTCTACCGCAGCAGCATCGGCCTGGGCCCGCACCGACGCCGTCCCTACGACGCGGTAGCCTGTCGTCGTGGCTGCGACGGAGCCCAGGCTGGAGCCGGGCGTCTGCCGGCGCGGGTGATGCTCGCCGGCCCCCGCAGTCTCGGACGCACGCGCAGACCGGCGGCAGCCTTCGCCTGGATCCTCGCGTCGAGCGTGGCCCTCGCGGCGGCCGGCTGCGGGACGCTCGCGGGGCGTCCGGGGACCGCCGAGCGTCCCGAGAGCTGGATGCGTGCCGACGGGAGCGTCGACGAGCTGCAGCGGGAGATGGATACAGAGGAGTGCGTCGCGGTCGGGCGAACCATCGAGCAGCGCATGAGCCGGTCGCTCGGGCCCCACCGGCGCTGCCCGCGCGTCATGCACTGCGAGCGCGGCACGGCGCGCTGCGAAGAGGTCCTCCGCTGCGAGGGTGACACCCGCGCGACGGCGCGACCCGAAGACGCCGGCCAGCGCGCGCTCGAGGCCTGCATGCGCTCGAAGGGCTGGTTCCGGCGCGGGGCGCCGGACGGCGTCGCCCTCCGGCTTCAGTAGCGGACGCCGCGGTAGGTGCGCTCGCGCTCGAGCTCGTAGCGGGTCTTCAGCTCGGGGAGGTCGTCGTCGTAGCCCACGCCGAACATGGTGATGATCACCATGTAGAAGGCGTCCATGAAGCTCCAGCCGGCCGCCACGTAGCCGGCTGCGCCGAGCAGGCAGGAAGCCCGGGCCGCCCCGGACCCAGCCGTGCCCGATCAGGCACGCGCCCGCCGGATCCCTCAGTGGTGGGAGTGATGAGAGTCGTGCCCCTTCGCCCCGCCGTGACCGCGGCGCACGTCCGCGGTGGCGACGACGGTCTCGCCGCTCGCGAGCGTGAAGGTGAGCGACACCGGCTCGCCTTCGCGAAGACCGCGCGGCCCGATCAGCATCAGGTGGAGGCCGCCCGGCTCGAGCGCCACCCGCCCTCCGGCCGGCACCTCGATGGCATCGACGGGGCGCATGCGCGCCACGCCGTCCTTCACCGCCGTGCGGTGCATCTCCACCCGCTGGGCGGCCGCGCTCTCCACCCCGACGATCCGGACGCTCTCGTCCGCCGTGTTGCGAAGCTCGAGGTAGCCGGCGGTGTTGGTGCCCGGAGGCGGCAGGCGCACCCAGGCGTCGTGCACCTCGAGACCCTCCGCCTGCGCCGTGCCGCCCACGACGAGCAGCAGGCCGAGCCACGCCAGGACGCGGAGCGAAGGCCTCACCCGGAGCTCCGCTCGGCCGCGATCACGCGGCGCAGCAGCGACCTGTAGTACTCCGTCTCGTGGGGGTCGCGGAGCACCGCGTGGAGGCGCGCGTTCGGGTCGACCAGGAAGAGCGACGACGAGTGGTCGACGAGGTAGGCCAGCTCCTCCCCGCCCTCGGCCTTCTGGTGGAAGGCACCGACGGCGCGGGTGAGACGCTCGACTTCGCGGGGCTCACCGCTGGCGCCCAGCAGGTCGTCGTGGAAGAAGCCCACGTACTCCGCCAACCGCTCCGTCGTGTCGCGCTCGGGATCCACGGACACGAAGACCACCTGCACGGCGGGCGACGTCGCGGCCAGGGCGTCCTGCACGGGAGCGAGGCGCTGGAGCGTGCCCGGGCAGACGTCGGGACAGTAGGTGTAGCCGAAGAAGAGCAGGCTCCAGGCTCCCTCGAGCCGCGCGCGGTCGAAGGGCTGCCCCCGATGGTCGGTGAGCGAGAAGTCGGGGATCTCGAGGGGCACCGGCAGCACGCGCGCGCCCTCTCCCACGTCGGGCGCCTCGGGAGGAGCGACCCTCAGGAGGAAGGCGCCGAAGGCGACCACCCCGGCCAGGGCGACGACGCCGATCCACAGCGGCGCCCGGTCCCGCGTGCGCGGGGCCGGCCCCGCTTCGATTCCGGCTCCGGTCTCCATGAGGGATCGAAGGCTAACGAAGCGCAGCGGGCGCGACAGGACCCGGTGCTTTCCCGCGTAGCGTGGCGGATACGCCACCGGCACGTGGCTGCACGTCTTCGTGGCGCTCGCCTGCGGCTCAGGGGCCGCTGAAGACCTTGTCCATCTTGGGGCGGGAGAGGTAGCTGGTCTTCGGGTCGTAGCCGCTCGCGCCCTCCTCCACCCAGCGCGAGAGCTCCGCCCGGCCCACCACGAACCAGTGCACCTCGTCGGGGCCGTCGGCCAGGCGCAGCGTGCGCTGGCTGGCGTACATGTCCGCCAGGGGCGTCCACTGCGAGACGCCGGTTGCGCCGTGGATCTGGATGGCGTCGTCGATGATCCGGCAAACGCGCTCGGGCACCATGGCCTTCACCGCGCTCACCCACACCCGCGCCTCGGCGTTGCCGAGCACGTCCATCGCCTTGGCGGCCTTGAGCACCATCATCCGCATGGCCTCGATCTCGATGCGGGCCTTCGCGATCACCTCGGTGTTCTTGCCGAGGTTGGCGAGACGCTTGCCGAAGGCCTCGCGCGTGAGGCCGCGCTTCGCCATCAGCTCGATCGCGCGCTCCGCGGCGCCGATCGAGCGCATGCAGTGGTGGATGCGACCCGGCCCCAGGCGCACCTGCGAGATCTCGAAGCCGCGGCCCTCGCCGAGCAGGATGTTCTCCTTCGGCACGCGGCAGTTCTCGAAGCGGATGTGCATGTGCCCGTGCGGCGCGTCGTCCTTCCCGAACACGTGCATGCCGCCCACCACCTCGTAGCCGGGCGTGTCCGTGGGAACGAGGATCTGCGACTGGCGCAGGTGCGGCGGCGCGTCGGGGCTGGTCTGGACCATCACGATGAGGATCCTGCAGCGCGGGTCGCCGGCGCCGGAGATGTAGTACTTCTCGCCGTCGATCACCCACTCGTCGCCGTCGAGCCGGGCCCTGCACGAGATGTTCTTGGCGTCGGACGAGGCGAGGTCGGGCTCGGTCATGGCGTAGGCGGAGCGGATCTCGCCGTTGAGCAGCGGCTTGAGCCAGCGCTCCTTCTGCTCGGGCGTTCCCACGCGCTCCAGCACCTCCATGTTGCCCGTGTCGGGGGCGGAGCAGTTCAGGCACTCCGAGGCGATGGGGTTCCGGCCCAGCTCGGCCGCGATGTAGGCGTAGTCGAGGTTGGCGAGCCCCTCGCCGGTGTCGGCGTCGGGCAGGAAGAAGTTCCAGAGGTCGTTCGCCTTGGCCTTCGCCTTCAGGCCGTCGAGCAGCTCGAGCTGCCCGGGCGCCCACGACCAGCGGTCCTCGCGGCCCTCACCGAGCTGGAAGAACTCGAGCGTGACCGGCTCCACCTCCTGCGCGATGAAGGTCTTGACCTTCTCGAAGAGCGGCTTCGCGCCCTCCGACATCCGCAGGTCGAACATCTCGTCGGTGGTCTCGAGACCGGCCATGGCACTCTCCTCGTCGGCAGCGGTGCTCACAGGCTAGTCCGCGCCGGACGCGCGCGCATGACCCCGGAACGCGGATCGCGTACCATGGCTGACCCTCGGGAGCCGCGGGAGGGGCCAGGTGGCAGACGAAGAGAAGGACGAGCTGAGGGAGCGGCTCGAGAGGTTCGTCGGAGAGCCGATGGGGCCGCCCTCGACGGCGCCCGACCCGGTGAACACGCCCATGATCCGGCACTGGGTCGACGCGTTCGACGACCGCAACCCCCTCTACGAGGACGAGGAGGTGGCCGGCAAGACCCGCTTCGGCGGGGTCTGTGCGCCGCCCTCCATGCTCCAGGCCTGGACCATGCCGCGTCCCCGGATCGAGGGGATCGCCGAGCGCGGGGGCGCGCCGGGTGAGATCCCCTCGGACCACCCGATCGTCATCCTCGACGAGGCGGGCTTCACCGGCACCCTGGCCACCAACTCCGAGCTCGAGTTCCTGCGCTACCTGAAGCCCGGCGACCACCTGCACACCACCGCCGAGCTCGAGTCGATCTCCACCCGGAAGACCACCTCGCTCGGGCAGGGCTACTTCGTGACCTGGCTGACCCTCTACCGCGACCAGCACGACGAGCTCGTGGGTCGCCAGCTCTTCCGCATCTTCAAGTTCGACCCGAGCACCATCGACCTCGCCAAGCTGGGAGGCTCCCGGTGACGACCGCTACGACTTCCCCGAAGGCGTCCACGATCTCGGTGGGAGACGAGCTGCCCGCCTTCGAGCTGCCCGTCACCTCGACGGTGATCGTCGCCGGCGCCATCGCCTCGCGCGACTTCATGCCCGCCCACCACGACCCCGAGTACGCGAGGGGCCAGGGCGCGCCGGACATGTTCATGAACATCCTCACCACCAACGGCTACGTGTCGCGCTTCGTCACCGACTGGGCGGGGCCCCACGCGATGGTGCGCAAGATCGCGATCCGCCTCGGGGCCCCGGCGGTGCCCGGCAAGGTCCTGCGCTTCACGGGCCAGGTCGCCGGGAAGACCGAGGAGGGCGACGAGTGCCTGCTCGAGGTGGCGGTGCGCCTCGCCAACGACCTCGGCGACCACGCCACCGGCACGGTCCAGGTCTCGCTGCCCCGCGCCTGAGCGTCCGGCTCGGGCGGGTTCGCCGCCCGCCGCGGGGCGCCTACAGACCCTCGGGGCGGGTGCCGATCACTCCCCGCGCCTCGAGGTCGCGCAGCTCCTCCGTCGAGAGGCCGAGCAGGCCGCCGAGGACCGCCTCGTTGTGCTCGCCCATCCGGGGCGCCGGCGTGCGCAGCCAGCGCTCGACGCTGGCGAAGCGGAAGGGGAAGGAAGCCAGCGGCATGCGCCCCACCACCGGGTGCTCCGGTGTCTCGAAGTGGCGGCGCGCCCGCAGCTGCGGGTTGGTCTCGAGCAGGCGGCAGGGGTTGGCCACCTCCGACGCCGGGATCCCGAGGGTCCGCAGCTCGCTCACCAGCTCCGCTCGGTCGCGCTGGCGCGCCCACTCGCGCAGGTGCTCGTCGATGGCGTCGTGCGCCCGGCGACGTCCGGCCCGCGTGTCGAGCTCCGGGTCCGCCGCCCAGGCGGGGTCGCCGAGCGCCCGGCGCAGCGCGCGCCACTGCTCGTCGCTCACCACCGCGAGCGCCATCCAGCCCTCGACGGCGCCGGGCACCGCGCCCGCGCAGGCATAGAGGCCCTGGGGCGCCGCCACCGGGGAGCGATTGCCCTCGCGGTTCATCAGGTGGCCGTGGGCGCTCCACTCGACGAGCTGCTCCGCCGCCACGTTGAGGGCGCTCTCCACCATGGTGCTCTCCACGTGGTGGCCGTGGCCCGACTCGCCGCGGCGGGCCAGCGCCACGAGCAGGGCGAAGGCGCCGTGCATGCCGGCGATCGGATCGCACGGGCCGCGCGGGATCCGCGGCTGATCGTCCACGTGTCCCGTGAGCCAGGCCAGCCCGGAGAGCTGCTCCATGGTCTGGGCGAAGCCGGTGTGGTCGCGCCACGGCCCCGAGAGGCCGAAGGCGGGCATGCGCATCATCACCGTGTTCGGTGCGAGCTCCTTCACGCGGTCCCAGGTGAGGCCGAAGTTCTCGAGGACACGCGGCGTGTAGTTCTCGACCAAGGCATCGCACTCGGCGACGAGGCGCTCGACGAGAGCGAGGCCTTCGGGCTTGGAGAGGTCGAGGGTGACGTCGAGCTTGTTGCTGTTCGCGTGGAGGAAGTGGGTCCCGGCCTCCCACCACTCCGGGTAGTGCGCCGCCATCATGCCGCCGATCATGCGCATGCCGTCGGGTCGGCCGGTGGACTCCACGTGGATGACCTCGGCCCCGAGGGTCGCCAGGAGGTGCGTCGCCGATGGGCCCGCCCACCAGGCGGTCATGTCCAGGATGCGGAGGCCGGCGAGCGGCAGGTCACCGTCGTTGCCCCCCCAGGCGGGCTCCCGGCCGGAACGGGGCGAGAAGGCAGCCGACTCCGTGTGCGCCCCGAGGGCCGGCGCGGGACGCGGCGCGGGCGGGTCGACGTCGTCGATCCGATAGGGCCGCCGGGGCTGCACGAAGCCGCCCTCCGCGTCGGGGCCGAAGACCCGGCGTGCCACCAGCTGCTCGTGCTTCTGGACGGTGTCGCCGTTCAGGATCGGCGCCACCGGAATGCGCAGCATCGAGGCCAGCTCCACCACCTCCGCCGTCGTCTTCTTCGCCAGCCAGGCGTGCGTGATCTCGTTCCACTCCTGCAGGCGCATGAGCCGGCCGGCGAACTGCGCGAGCTCCTCGTCGGCCTGGAGGTCGGGCCGCTCGATCATCAGCAGGAAGTCCGAGAACTGCTGCCGCGAGTTGGTGCAGAAGCCCACGTAGCCGTCGGCCGTCGGCTCGATCGACGGTGTCTCCACGGAGGGCGCCAGGAAGGCGTGCTCGGGATCGCCCGGACCTCCGTTCATCATCCGGTTCATCGTCTCCGAGAAGTTCGTGAAGATCATGTACGCGGTCTCGAGGATCGAGAGGTCCACGTGCTCCCCCCGCCCCGTGGCGCGTGCGCCGAGCACCGCCGGCAGCGCGGCCACGGCGCCGAAGACGCCCGCGGCCCACTCGGCGATGCGACCACCGGCCTGGAAGGGCTCGCGTCCCATGACGCCCCGCATGGCGATGGAGCCCGATTCGGCCTGGAGCGTGAACTCGCTGGCGCGGCGCTCGGCCCAGGGCCCCGTCCGCCCGTAGGGGGTGATCGACAGCACCACCAGCGAGGGGTGGGCGGCGCGCAGGGCCGCCACGTCGAGGCGCTCGCCGGCATCGCCCTCGAGGCCGTGCGCCTCGACGACGAGGTCCGCCTCGGCCAGCAGCGCCGCGACGTGCGCGTCCGAGGCGCGCCCCACCACCGACTGCTTGCCGGCGTTCAGGTAGCGGAAGAGCGGCGAGTCTCCGCCGCCGAGCTCCACGCCCGTCGCGGACCATCCGCGCATCGGATCTCCCTCCGGAGACTCGACCTTGACGACCTCCGCCCCGCCGTCGACGAAGAGCTTCGAGCAGTAGGGGCCAGCGATCTGGCCCGAGAAGTCGACTACCCGGATGCCGGCCAGGCCCTCCCGCATGGCGAGACCCTCCTCGCTTCGATCTTGCCAGAGAACTGAAACATGTTTCAATATCGAGGGTCGGGAGGCGCCCATGTCAGGAGACCAGAGCCAACCCCAGACCGAGCCCGAAGCCCTCGGCTTCGACCCCGACGCCCTCCGCGAGAAGTACCGCCGGGAGCGAGAGAAGCGGCTCCGCGCGGACGGCCTCGACCAGTACATCGAGACCCGCGGACGCTTCGCGCACTTCGTCGACGACCCCTACGTGGAGCCGGGCTTCACCCGCGAGCCGCTCACCGACGAGGTCGACGTGGTGCTGATCGGCGGCGGCCTCGGCGGGCTGCTCGCCGGGACGCGCCTGCGGCAGCAGGGCGTCGAGAGCCTCCGCATCGTCGAGAAGGGCGGGGACTTCGGCGGCACCTGGTACTGGAATCGCTACCCGGGCATCGCGTGCGACATCGAGTCGTACATCTACATGCCCCTGCTCGAGGAGCTCGACTACGTCCCCAGGGAGAAGTACAGCCGCGGGCCGGAGATCTTCGACCACTGCAAGGCCATCGCCCGCAAGTTCGACCTCTACCGCGACGTCTGCTTCCAGACCGAGGTCACGGGGCTCGAGTGGCAGGAGGACGCCGCGCGCTGGCTCGTCACCACCGACCGCGGCGACGCGATGAGGGCCCGCTTCGTCTGCCTGGCGAACGGCTTCCTCCAGAAGCCCAAGCTGCCGGGCATTCCCGGCGTCGACGACTTCGAGGGCCACTGCTTCCACACCAGCCGCTGGGACTACGACTACACCGGCGGCGACTCCGACGGAAACCTCGACAAGCTGCGCGACAAGAAGGTTGGGATCATCGGCACCGGCGCGACGGCCGTGCAGTGCGTCCCCCACCTCGGCGCGAGCGCGGAGCACCTCTACGTGTTCCAGCGCACGCCCTCCTCCATCGACGTGCGCGCCAACCGGCCGACCGACCCGGACTGGGCGGCCAGCCTCGAGCCCGGCTGGCAGAAGGCGCGGATGGACAACTTCCAGATCCTCACCGCCGGCGGCTACCAGGAAGAAGACCTGGTCAACGACGGCTGGACCGACATCATCCGCAAGCTGCTCTCGATGATGCTGGCGGAGGAGCAGCCGGACACCTCGCCCGAGGCCGTGGCGAAGACCATGGAGATGGCCGACTTCATGAAGATGGAGCAGATCCGCGCGCGCGTGGACTCCATCGTCGAAGACCCGGCCACCGCCGAGGCACTCAAGCCCTACTACCGCCAGTTCTGCAAGCGGCCCTGCTTCCACGACGAGTATCTCCAGACCTTCAACCGCCCGAACGTGACCCTCGTCGACACCGGGGGGAAGGGCGTCGAGCGGGTCACCAAGAAGGGCGTCGTGGTGGCGGGCGTCGAGTACGAGCTCGACTGCCTGATCTACGCGACGGGGTTCGAGGTGGGCACCGAGTACGCGCGCCGGGCCGGCTACGACCCGGTGGGCCGCGGCGGCCTCGCCCTGTCCGAGAAGTGGCGCGACGGCGTCGCCACGCTCCACGGCCTGCACATCCACGGCTTCCCCAACTGCTTCATGATCAGCATCGCGCAGTCGGGCTTCACGGTGAACTTCCCGTACATGACCGACCAGCAGGCGAAGCACATCGCCTACATCGTCTCGCGCGCTCTCGACGAAGACATCCGCTCGCTCGAGGTCTCCGCGGAGGCCGAGGCCGAGTGGGTCGCCACGGTCGGCGAGATGGCCGAGCGCTCGTCGGACTTCTCCGACAACTGCACGCCCGGCTACTACAACGCCGAGGGGAGCTCGGACGAGAAGAGCCGCGTGAGCGGCTTCTACTTCGGCGGCCCCATGGAGTTCGTCGAGATCCTCGAGGCGTGGCGAGCCGATGGTACGATGAAGGGGCTGGAGCGCGGCTGATCCCGGAGCGCGGCCGTCCCCCCCGTCCGCACAAGGAGCACGACATGGCACGGAGCAGCTTCGACCCCTCGCGTCACAAGTGGCGCGAGGTGAAGGGAGAGCCTGGC
>JAAUYE010225437.1_pt1 | contig 11555 bp, 8 predicted proteins | sample 7278081 | NCBI WGS metagenome assembly JAAUYE01 (sample SAMN14350131, study PRJNA611818) | marine sediment metagenome | isolation source: surface marine sediment (0.6m) | place: French Polynesia: Moorea | collected 2018-08
CGACCGCGAATATGGCTTAGCGTTTCTTTGCCCGGTCGATCAGTTCGCGTATGACGGCGGTCTCGATCTCGAGATCGTCCATACCCGACCGCGCATAGGCTTTGGCCGCGCGGTCGTAGGCGCGTTCAAGATCGGCGAGGAGGCTGATAAAGCGCGCCTTGGCATCGGGATCGGGGGTTCCGCCGTAGATCGTCGCGAACTTCTTGCTGACATGCTCGGCTCCGAACAGCACCTGACCGAGATGACGTCGCGCGCGGCGATAGCGGGGCGGGTCGCCGAGTACCGCGCGGGTCAGACGGCTGACGGCATCGGCCATGGCCTCTGTCGCGGTCCAGAGGTCTTCGTCCTTAAGCGACGCGATAGCGATCTCGATTGCAGTCACACGGCTGAGCGCGCGCTCGACCATGTCCCGCGCGGCAGCCTCGTCGCGCGTCTCGGGCGGAAGCGCGATGGTTTTGGCGGGATGGCGAAGCGCGCGGGCGAACGTCACCACCACGTTCCACATCACGAGCATTGCACCGCCCATCATCGCGAGTCTGAAAATCAGGCTCCACATGGGCCTACTATCGGCGGCAAATCCGGCGATTCCAAGGAGTGAAACCGATGCTTCCCATGGCTTGCGGAATACGCCATACAGCGCGCACTTTCAGACCCCGAGGAGAGGATCGATGCACGATATCCGCGCGATACGCGATAACCCGGACGCCTTCGACGCCGCCATGGCGAAGCGGGGGCTGTCGGGCGTGTCGTCGGAGGTTCTCGCCATCGACGCTGTCCGGAGGGAAAAGATCACCGCCGCCGAGACCGCGCTGGCCGAGCGGAACGCCGCATCGAAAGACGTCGGCGCGGCAAAGGCCCGTGGCGACGAAACCGAGTTCGAAAGGTTGCGCGCGCTAGTCGCCGACAAGAAAGCCGAGATCGCTGAGCTTGAAGATGAGGCCAGGCAGCAGGATGCGAGGTTGCGCGACCTCCTCATGGGGCTTCCCAACCTGCCCTATGACGATGTCCCTGACGGCGTTGACGAAACGGACAATGTCGAGATCGCCCGTTGGGGAACCCCGCCGGTCTTCGATTTCTCGCCGAAGGAACACTTCGACATTGCCGGCGTGAAACCGGGGATGGACTTTGAGACCTCGGCCAAACTGTCGGGCAGCAGATTCGTTCTTTTGCGGGGCGCGATTGCCCGCCTCCACCGCGCTCTTGCCCAGTTCATGCTGGACGTGCACACCACAGAGAACGGCCTGACCGAGACAATGACCCCGATTCTGGTCCGGGACGAAGCCATGTTCGGCACGGGCCAGCTGCCGAAGTTTGCCGAGGACAGCTATCAGACCCGCGAAGGCATGTGGCTGGTCCCGACGTCCGAAGTCACGCTTACGAACACGGTCCGGGAGAGCATTCTGGACGCATCTGACCTGCCAGTTCGGCTGACGGCCCATACTCTGTGCTTCCGGTCCGAAGCCGGAAGCGCCGGCAAGGATACGGCCGGCATGCTCCGCCAGCATCAGTTCGAGAAAGTGGATATGGTCTCGATCACGGCCCCCGGACAGTCCGAGGACGAACATGCGCGGATGACGCGCTGTGCCGAGGACATTCTCGAACGACTGGGCCTTGCCTATCGCACGGTCAAGCTCTGCACCGGCGACATGGGCTTCGGGGCCCGCCGCACGCATGACATCGAAGTCTGGCTGCCGGGCCAGGACCTGTACCGGGAAATCAGTTCGGTCTCGACATGCGGCGACTTTCACGCACGCCGCATGAATGCCCGGATGCGGGGCGAGGACGGCAAGCCGGTCTTTGTCCATACGCTGAACGGGTCGGGACTGGCCGTCGGACGGACTCTGATCGCCGTTCTGGAGAACGGCCAGACCGCCGATGGCGGGGTGCAGTTGCCACAGGTCCTCGGGCCCTGGCTTGGCGGGAAGTCGCGGATCACGCCGGACGGCGACCTCTTGTGACGGATGCCGGAACATTCAAGCAGGCATCTCTCAGATGGTGAAACCGAGAATCCTCGCCTACCTGATCGCTGTGGCGACCGCGTTGTTTGTCGCGTCCTCCTTCGTGACCCCGTTCGCGGGCTTCGAACCCGACGCCTTTCCCGTGCCGCAGGACGATCCCCCCGCGCAGCCCGCGGGCTATGCCTTTGCCATCTGGGGCGTGATCTATGTCTGGCTGTTGGTTTCCGCCGCGTTTGGCGTGGCGGCCCGTCCCGTCGACCCTGACTGGCAAGCCGTCCGGCCGGCCCTTCTGGTTTCTTTGACCGTGGGAATATTCTGGCTGGCGGTTGCCTCTCAAAGCCCGATTGCGGCGACGGTCATGATCTGGACGATGCTCTTGGGCGCGCTGGTCGCGCTGTTTCGCGCCCCCGAAAGGGATCGCTGGCTGTTGCGGGCACCGCTGGGCCTTTATGCGGGCTGGCTTGCTGCGGCGAGCTGGGTTTCGGTCGCGCTGATCGGCGCCGGATATGGCGTGCTCTTCGACGCCGGCACCTGGGCCGTGATCGTGATCCTGGCGGCCACGGCAACTGCGGTTGTCGTGATCCGGTCGCTGGGACCTCTGCCCGAGTTCGGAGCAGCGGTCGCCTGGGCGCTCGCCGCGATCGCCGTGAAATCGGCCGGCTCGGACACGCTGGTCGCGGCTCTCGCGGGCCTCGCCGCCGTACTTGTCGCCGCTTTCGCCGGTCTCAGGGCAGGCGTCAAACGTTCGTAAGCGCCCGGATCAGGCCTTGGGGGACGGCTTCCCGAGGTGTTTCCGCAAGCGCGACGGGGTCGACTTCTTTTTGTCCTTGTACGGGTTTCTGTCCCCCTGCCCCCGGAACCACAGCCGGATCGGTGTTCCGGGCAGGGTGAAGTCCTGCCTGAGCCCGTTCACCAGATAGCGTTTGTAAGCCTCGTTCAGCTTGTCGGGGTAAGAGCACATCACGACGAATCCCGGCGGACGGGATTTCACCTGCGTCATGTATCTCAGCTTGATGCGCCGCCCCCCGGGCGCCGGGGGCGGATGGGCTTCGACCATGGCGGTCAGCCACCGGTTCAGCGCCGCCGTGGGGACACGCTGGTTCCAGACCTCATAGGCCCGGATCACCGCATCCCGCAACCGATCAAGCCCCCGTCCGGTCTTGGCCGAAACGGTAATCAGCGGCGCGCCGCGAAGCTGTGGCAGCAGGCGTTCAAAGGACTGCTTGAGTTCTTTCAGCTTCTCCTGCCGGTTCTCTTCGACGTCCCACTTGTTGACGGCAATGACGACGGCACGCCCTTCGCGCTCGGCAAGGTCGGCAATCCGCAAATCCTGCTGCTCGAACGGGATTGCCGCGTCGAGAAGCACGACAACCACTTCTGCAAACTTCACCGCGCGAAGGCCGTCAGCCACTGACAGTTTTTCAAGCTTTTCCTGAACCTTGGCCCGCTTTCGCATCCCGGCGGTGTCGAACAGGCGGACCGGCACACCGTCCCAGTCGAAGGGGAGCGAAATCGCATCCCGGGTGATCCCCGCCTCGGGCCCGGTCAGAAGGCGCTCCTCTCCGATCAGCGCGTTGATCAATGTGGACTTGCCCGCGTTCGGGCGCCCGACAACAGCGATCTGCATGGGGCGATCCACCGTGGGCATCCGGATCGCGGCCGGACCGTCGGTGATTTCGCCCTCGATATCGACGTCCACATCGGGGGCTTCTGCCTCGATCAGGCCCGCTTCGGCGCCCTTTTCTTCCGCAATGGGGCGCAGCGCCTCGATCAGTTCGCCCAGACCCTCGCCATGTTCCGCCGAGAGACGAATGGGCTCGCCCAGGCCAAGGCTGTAGGCCTCGATCAGACCGCCCTCGGCGGCCCGCCCCTCGGCCTTGTTGGCGGCAAGGATCACTCGGGCGGATTTCTTTCGGAGAATATCGGCAAAGACCTCATCCGCCGGCAGGACCCCGGCGCGCGCATCGATCATGAACAGGCAGGCATCCGCCATTTCGACCGCTCGCTCGGTCAGCCGCCGCATGCGGCCCTGCAGGCTTTCGTCTTTCGCCTCTTCCAGACCGGCAGTATCGATGACCGTGAACTTCAGATCAGCAAGCTGCGCGGCACCTTCGCGCAGGTCCCGCGTAACGCCCGGCTGATCGTCGACAAGTGCGAGCCGTTTGCCGACCAGCCGGTTGAACAAAGTCGATTTGCCGACATTCGGCCGACCGACGATCGCAAGGGTGAAACTCATGGCAAAGGTCCAATGACGTCAGGGATCGGGCCTCTACACCCTTTCGGCATCAGCGAAAAGCGTGGAGTTGTCCGTCCTCGGTCACGACATAAAGGATGCCGCCGGCCACGACGGGATTTCTGGCGGCGCCGGATGGCAACTGGTCAACCGAAATCAGCGCGCCGCTCGCCGGATCGTAGTTCCGGATGACGGCGTCGCTCGACAGTACGACCAGCCGGCCACCGGCCAGTACGGGTCCGTAATGCGCATAGGTCGATTTGCGCCGCGTCTGCTTGTCCTCGGTGAAGAAGGGCAGATTGACACGCCACACGATCTCTCCGGTGTTCGCGTCCAGCCGCACGAGGCGGTTCTCGTCCGAGACAAGGAACACAGACCCTCCGGCAACCCAAACCGGGCTCATCGCGCCTTCTTCTGCGGTCCAGAGCATCTCGCCCGTGGTGGCGTTGAACGCGCTTGTTCGCCCGCTGTGCGTGCCGGCATAGACGCGCCCGTTGACCACAACCGGGTCACCGGTCACATCACGAATGACCGAGAACGCCCGCTCCGGGCGCGTGCCCGAGATGTTGGCGATCCAGGCTGGCTCACCGTTTCTGCGGTCAACCGAGACGAGTTGTCCGGACGCGAACGGAAACACGACGAAATTCCCCGCAAGCGCAGGGGACGGACCACCCACGAGGCCACTTTCCGATGGCGCACCAAGCACTTGCCAAAGAACGCGCCCGGTTCGCGAGTCCATTGCCCAGCCCACGGCATTTCGTGTCGTGACGAAGACCACGCCATCGGCCACCATCGGCGCTCCGGCAAGCGCGGCTTCCACACGCTGCTCCCAGAGTACCCTTCCCGAGGCCGGATCAAGGGCGACCACGCGTCCGAATCCCGTCGTCACGAAGAGCGTGCCGCCATCGGCCGCAAGTCCACCGGTCGAAGCGTCGCCCGACCGCTCTGTCGGGGGGGTCAGATCGCGCGTCCAGAGGACGGCACCATCGAGCCCCAGAGCGGAAAGCTGGCTTCGGGAATCGAGCGCAAAAATCCGCCCACCGGAAACGATGGGGTCGGACACCAGCCGCAGATCCCGGTCATTGCCGCTTCCGATATCTACCGACCAGACCGCACTCAGCGGCTGACGCAACAGGGGGTTGGGTGTCGCGTGGGTCTGAGAGCCGCCCTTGTGATCCCATTCGGCGTTGGCGACCGGACCGGGCAACCGCACGGGGGCGGTCCGGTTCACCGCCTCGGCGGTTTCATCACCGGGGCGGAGAGGTTCCCGCGGACCCTCGAGAATGAGTTCATCTTCACTGCACGCCACCAGCGCGACGAGGCACGTTACGGCGACGACCCTGATGACACCTTTCACCGGCAAGACCCCTTCTTAACACCAAATCCGTCTGTCGCGTCAGGGCTGCAGCGCGGACTGAGGTGCTCCCAGGCTCACCATCAACTGTGACGCGCGACGGCGCAAGTCCTGGGTCACGTTCGCATCGATGAGGATTTCCCGGAGTGTCTCGATCGCCGCGTCGGTGTTCCCTGCCTCGACTTCCGCAAGGGCGATCTGTTCCAGTGCAAGCAAGGAGAACGCGCTGCCAGTACTCACCAACCCGGAGAGTCTCTGGATACGGGTCTCGGGGTCCACGATGCCGGCCCCGACAATGGCGGCCTTGAGCGTCGCCAGTTCCTGATAGAGGCCGGGGGCTCCGGGATCGATCGACAATGTCTCGAGAAGCGTCACGGCTTCTCCGCTATCTCCGGCCTCGACGAGTGCCGTTGCCTGGGCAAGGGTCAGCACGGCTGATCGGCCAGCACTGTCACCAGGCTCGACGGCAGCCAGTGCATCGGCCCGGGCCGCCGCGCCTTCGACCTGAAACGCGCTCAGAACGGCGTCTCCTGCGGCCTCGGCTTCGGCGCGCGCGCCGGCCTTGCGCCATTCGTTGAACGCTGCGCCCCCGACGACTAGGACAACCGCAAGTACCGCGATCCACCCGTAGCGACGGTACATCGCGTATAGCCGGTCGCGACGCACTTCCTCGGTGACTTCGTTTATGAATGAGTCCTGATTTGACACTTGAAATCCCGCTCTGGACCTCGCTTTGGCACCTCTTATCGTGCGAATTCGGCAAATGCAAAGGTGCCCGGTATTGCGCCATCGGCAGATTTTTTCGCTACATACCCTTGCAATCTTGATGAAATGACAAGAACTGCGTATTCTGAACTAAACGGTTCAGCGCGTTTCTACGTATAGATAGATGACGCGCCCACAATTGTCCGTGAGACCAAGAGACGTCTGATGCGAATTTTCCCGATTCTGACCGCGATCATCGTGGTCGCCGTGTTGTATCTTTTGGTGTTCGAACGCGACCGCCTGCTTGACCTCGCCGGTGCCTCCTCCCCTGCTGAGCCTACGGAAGCCGAGATGTCCGCGACAGAAACTGGTTCCGAGCCTGACACGGCCTCGAGTGAACGTGTCGTTCCGGTCGTCGCCATGCGTTCGGAGGCCGCGACGGTGGACGGCGCCGTCATCCTGCGCGGCCGCACGGAGGCGGTCAGGCAGGTCGATGTCCGCGCCGAAACCACCGGACAGATTGTGTCGACGCCCTTGAGAAAGGGTGCCTTCGTCGAAGAGGGAGAGCTTCTTTGCCGGCTGGACACCGGCACCCGGCAAGCCGCGCTGTCCGAGGCCAACAGCCGTCTGACACAGGCGCAGGCGGCACTGCGCGAAGCGGAAATCAACAGAACCGCCGCGACCCGACTGTCTGAAGGCGGATTTGCCTCTGAAACTTCCGTCGCGTCGGCCGAGGCCGCGGCCGAAGCCGCCCTTGCCGGCATCCAGTCGGCCGAAGCGGCCATTGCCGTGGCACAAAATGAAATCGAGAACCTCGAGATCCGTGCACCTTTCGGCGGTCTTCTGGAAAGCGATTCAGCAGAGCTTGGCGCGTTGCTCCAGCCGGGCTCTCTCTGTGCCACGATCATCCAACTCGATCCGATCCGGCTCGTCGGGTTTGTTCCTGAAGCGATGGTCGACCGCGTCGAACTGGGCGCCTTTGCCGGCGCGCGCCTGACGTCGGGCCGTGAAATTGTCGGGCGCGTGACCTTCATCAGCCGGTCCGCCGATGAAAACACCCGGACATTCCGGGTCGACATCGAGGTTCCGAACACGGACCTTGGGATCCGGGACGGTCAGACAGCCGAAATCGCGATCCAGTCAGACGGGGAAACAGCACACCTTCTGCCGCAGTCCGCGCTGACCCTCGACGATGATGGCGAACTGGGCGTGCGCGTGGTCGCTGACGCGCGTGCCGCCTTCGCACCCGTCGGGGTTCTCAGGGACACCCCGGACGGTATCTGGGTGTCGGGTCTTGGCGAAACGGCAGATGTCATCGTGGTCGGGCAGGAGTTCGTGACGAACGGCGTTCCCGTCAAGGTGACCTACAGGGAGTCGTTTGAATGACCGGTATCGTCGATTGGGCCGCCTCGCGCGCCCGCATGGTCATTGCCTTCGTGATCCTGTCGATACTGGCAGGGGCGTTTTCCTATGCCGGTCTTCCGAAAGAGGGCGAACCGGACATCGAGATCCCGGCGCTGTTCGTGTCGGTGCCATTTCCGGGCATTTCCGCAGAGGACAGCGAGAAACTGCTCATCAAACCGATGGAAACGGAACTCGCCGACCTCGACGGGCTCGACTCAATGACGTCCACGGCCGCCGAAGGCTATGCGATCACCGTTCTCGAGTTCGAGTTTGGCTGGGACAAGACAAAGATCATGGCCGATGTACGTGACGCCATGAACAAGGCGGAAGGCCAGTTCCCGGAAGGCGCGGATCAATACACAATCGACGAATTCAATTTCTCCGAGTTCCCAATCATTATCGTAAACCTGACGGGTGCTCTTCCTGAACGCACTTTGTTGCGGGTTGCCAAAGACTTGCAGGACCGCCTTGAGAGTCTTGAACCAGTTCTGGAGGCCGCTCTGACCGGCCATCGCGACGAGATGGTCGAGGTGGTTATCGACCCTTTGAGGCTCGAGGCCTACAACGTTACCGCCGGTGAACTGATCAACGTGGTGGTCAACAACAATCAGCTTATCGCCGCCGGGGAAATCGAAACCGAGAGCGGCGCCTTCGCCGTAAAGATTCCGTCGTCCTTCGACGAACAGCAGGATATCTACAACCTTCCCGTCAAGGTGAATGGCGACAGAGTGATCACGCTCGGAGACCTTGCGGAAATCCGACTTACCTTCGAGGACCGGCAGGGTACCGCGCGGTTCGACGGTCAGAACACCGTCGCGTTGCAGGTGGTCAAGCGCAAGGGCTTCAACATCATCGACACGGCAGCGCTTGTGAAGGCCGAGGTGGATGCCGAACGCGCGTCATGGCCTGTGGAATTGCAGGAAGCGATCACCGTCGGCACATCCAACGACCAGTCCCGCACGGTCGAATCAATGGTTTCGCAACTTGAGGGCTCGGTCCTGACGGCGATCGCGCTTGTTATGATCGTGGTGCTTGCCACGCTTGGCGCGCGCTCCGCCCTGCTGGTCGGGTTCGCAATCCCGACGTCATTCCTGCTTTGCTTTGCATTCCTCGCGCTGATGGGCGTTCCGATATCGAACATCGTCATGTTCGGCCTCATTCTGGCCGTCGGCATGCTGGTCGATCGTGCGATTGTCGTTGTCGAGTATGCCGACAAGCGCATCCGCGAAGGAACGGGCCCGATGCGCGCCTATGTCGAAGCCGCCAAGCGCATGTTCTGGCCGGTGGTCTCGTCGACGGCGACGACGCTTTGCGCCTTTCTTCCCATGCTCTTCTGGCCGGGTGTGCCGGGTCAATTCATGGGCATGTTGCCGGTCACGCTGATTTTCGTTCTTTCGGCATCGCTGGTCGTCGCCCTAGTCTATCTTCCGGTTATGGGCGGTGTCGCCGGACGCATGAGCCGGTTTTTCGAACGTGGCTCGGACGCGCTGATCCGCACGCTGCCCTGGTGGCTCCGCGTGGCGCTCGTCCCCCCGGTGGTCTACACAATGTTCCTCGCTGCGATGCAGGTTCTGAATCCGGAGTACCTTCTCGGGGCTGGCGCCGGCAGCATGGGAACGGTCTTTGGCGCGATCATGTTCGTTCTGGCAGCCATGGCGTCTTCGGTTGTCCTCGGGGCCGCCAAGGTCGAGCGTCGCCGCACCCGCATCGACGCCGGCTATAGGCGGACGCCCTTTGGCCTTCTGATCAGCTTCATCGCAGGGAACCCGGTCATGCCGCTGGTCACCATCGGTGCCATTGGCTTTTTCGTCGTGTCGGTCTTTGGCTACTTCGGCCAGAACAACAACGGCGTCGAGTTCTTCGTCGACAGCGAGCCGGAGCAGGCCATCGTCTACGTCCGGGCGCGCGGAAATCTGTCGCTTGCCGAAAAGGACGCGCTGGTCGAACAGGTCGAGGACGAAATCCTGAGCGTGATGGGCGTGGACAGCGCGTTTGCATTCGCCGGAGAAGGTGGTCTGAACGCGAACACCGGCGGCGCGGCGGGACCCAACGACACCATCGGGCAGGTCCAGATCGAGCTGATTCCATGGGAACAGCGCGAAGCGTTCGCCGAGGCCAATGACATTCCGCTGGAGTCTCTCGATGGCGACCGCGTGCTTGAAGTTCTTCAGGCGCGGCTCGACCGGATTCCAGGCATACGGATCGAGATTCTGAACCTGTCCCGCGGTCCGGCCTCGGGCAAGCCGGTACATCTGCGTCTTAAAGGAGATGACTGGGACGAGCTTCTTGCGACAACACAGCTGGTTCGGGCCAAGTTCGAGGAAACCCCCGCCCTCGTGGACCACGAGGACAACAGGCCCCTGCCCGGCATCGACTGGCAGATCAATGTCGACGTCGAGCAGGCCGGCCGCTATGGCGCCGATGTCGCGACAGTCGGCGGTATGGTTCAGCTCGTCACACGCGGGATCCTCCTCGACACGATGCGGGTCGATACGTCTGACGAAGAGATCGAGATCCGCGTCCGGCTTCCCGAGGAAGACCGCGTACTTTCGACACTCGACACGCTGAAAGTCCGGACGAACGACGGACTTGTTCCATTGTCGAATTTCATCACCCGCGAACCTGTTGCGCAACTCGCGCAGATCAATCGCGTCGGCCAGAAGCGGTACTTCGACGTCAAGGCTGATGTCATGCCGAATATCGTCAAGTTCACGGATTCCGATGGTGCCGAAGTTGCCGTGGCGCGGGCTGTCGAATCCGGTGAGACCGTAACCTACGAAACGGTTGCCCTGCTGGGCGAGACAACGGAATTGGCCTTTCGGGAGAGTCTGGCAAATGACGAGCTCAGGGCCGTACCGGTGACACCCAACGAGCGGATTGAACACCTGAGCGCGTGGCTCGAAGGAGAACGTCCTTTGCCCGCCGGCGTTGAATATGAATGGACAGGCGATCAGGAGGATCAGGCCGAAAGCCAGGCCTTCCTGCAAGTGGGGTTCTCTGCCGCTCTGGGCCTGATGTTCATCATTTTGCTGGCCCAGTTCAATTCGTTCTACAATGCGGTCCTCGTTCTGCTTGCGGTGATCCTTTCGACGACCGGCGTTCTGATCGGTATGCTGGTGATGGAACAGCCCTTCTCGATCATCATGACAGGGACCGGCATCGTCGCCTTGGCGGGGATCGTCGTGAATAACAACATCGTCCTGATCGACACCTATCAGGAATACTCGCAATACATGCCGCGCATCGAGGCCATCGTTCGCACAGCAGAGGCCCGCATCCGGCCCGTGCTCCTGACGACGATCACGACTATGGCGGGTCTCGCCCCGATGATGTTCGGTTTGTCACTCGATTTCATCGGCGGCGGCTACTCTATCGACAGCCCGACGGCGCTGTGGTGGAAGCAGCTCGCGACGGCGGTCGTGTTCGGGCTTGGCATCGCCACCGTGCTGACGCTTGTTTTCACACCGTCGATGCTGGCCCTGCGGGTCTGGATAGCCACCGGGGCCTACCGGTCGTTCACCCGCCTCCGTGCGCTCAGCCATGGATCGGGGTCAAAGACCGCACGCGATCTCGTGCTTCAGAAGGCGGCCCGGAAGGTCCGGAATCCCGAGATCGTTTGGGAGATCGACGAGTTTCCCGCCAAGACCGCGCCGTCTGCACCGCTTCGCGCGGCTGAGTAGGACAGCTCTCGTTCCCGCAAGGTTCTGGCAGTCGCCATCCGCCGGATCCGGATTCAGCCCGTATCCTCTCGGTCCCCTTCGGCAACGATCCGGAGGGGAATCCGGTCCTCGTCGTCTTCTCCCGAAGCCTGGCGTTGCCAGAGGCTTGCATAACGGCCGTCCCGCTTGAGAAGCTCGTCGTGGGTGCCCTCTTCGACAATCAACCCGTTTTCGAGAACGAC
>JAAUYE010163954.1_pt1 | contig 11553 bp, 9 predicted proteins | sample 7278081 | NCBI WGS metagenome assembly JAAUYE01 (sample SAMN14350131, study PRJNA611818) | marine sediment metagenome | isolation source: surface marine sediment (0.6m) | place: French Polynesia: Moorea | collected 2018-08
GAAGACGGCCGTAGCCAAGGGTGCCGAGCCCGTCAAAGCGACGACGCCCAAGGCCGCCTGAGCCCGAGCCTGAAGGTCACGCGCGCCACGGCACGCGTGACCGACCGTTCGCCGTCGCCGAGTTTCCGGCGACGGCGGGCATTTCTTCTTTCATGAAACCCGGGCCCGGCGCCTCTGTCCGTTGGCCGTTTCAGCGCCCTCCGCGGTTGCGTTCCCTGCCTATACGCAGACACCGCAGTCCTTTTCCAGAATTGCGTATATCGCCTCCAATAGGGCCGTGGTGGGATAGCCCCCTCATCCTGCTCAGCGCGCATGCGAGCAGGATGTTTGCCGTGGAAACCAATTTTTTGGATGAAGGAGACCATCATGAAACGCTCATTGGTAGTTCTCACTTCGGCGATCCTGAGCGTTACCCTCGCAGGACCTGCGTTCGGGCACGAAGCCGGACAGTGGATACTGCGTGCCGGTGTCGGGACGGTGCTGCCGGAAGACGACAACCTGCGCCTGCCTGAAATCACGATCGATCCGATCACGCTCAATGCGACGGTACAGGTCGATGACGGCACGAGCCTGACGCTGACGGGCACCTACATGTTCACGGAGAACTGGGCCTTTGACATTCTCGCCTCGTGGCCGTTCACGCACGACATCGATCTCGATGCGACGATCTTCGACGGTGTCGAAACGGTTTCCGGCACCGTGCCGTTCGGCGAGGTCGAACACCTGCCGCCGACGTTCTCGATTCAGTATCACTTCCTGCCGGACGCGCAGTTCCAGCCGTTCGTCGGGCTGGGTCTCAACTACACGACGTTCCTGTCCGAGGATCTCGACCAGGGCATCATCGATGCCGGCATCGTCGACTACTCGCTCGATGATTCCTTCGGCCTGGCCCTGCAGGTTGGCGCTGACCTGATGATCAACGAGAAGTGGCTCGTCAACTTCGATCTTCGCTGGATCAACATCGAGTCAGATATCGAAGCCACGGTCGATGACGGTATCAACCCGCCTGCGACGGCAGGACTGGGTACTGTCGATATCAACCCGTGGGTAGCAGCAATCAACATCGGTTACAGGTTCTAACAACCCCTATTCGATGTGAGAGGAATCGGCCGGGGCCACGTCGCCCCGGCCGGTTTTTTTTGCGCGTCCGCTGCCCTAGTTGCAGTCGGCCAGGCCGTCGATCCAGGCGGCGACGCGCGCCACGTTGGCCGAGTCGACGACGTTCGAACCGATCGGCGGCATGCCGTGAATATCACGCCGCTGCATGCGCTCGACGACCAGTGAGTTACCCGAATTCCCCGGATCGATCAGGCGCGCGTTCGGGTTACCGAGCCTGCCGTTGAGCGGTACTGCGTCGCAGGCGTTGGTGTCGGCGAGTGCCGTCGTGTAGCGCAGGTCCATCGTCGAGGGCGTCGGGCCGTTCGGCCGGTGACACTGGGCGCAGTTCGTGTGCAGGTATGCCCGCACACGGTCGTCGAGCGGCGCGCCCGTATCCTCCGGGTCGGCGAGCTGGTCGAGCGTGCTTGCCGGTCCGGGCAGGGGCCCCGAGAACATCAGGACGTGATCGATCGTCTCGAGCTGGTTCGCGGTGCGACTCGTCGACGGGTAGGTGAAGTCCTTGTTGAGCTGCGCGATCTCCGGCCCCAGCGCGAAGTTCGCTGCGCCCGTGTGGCATTCCATGCACTGGCCTTCCGACGGGTAGATCCAGTCCTGGCCGTTGATGTTGACGACCTTGCCGCCGCGAACGCGCGTCGCCTCGGTCTGCGCCGTGTTCCATTCGTAGGTGTAGCCTGCCCAAACGCCATCCGGGTGCCGCATCAGGTGACGCGTCTCGATCAGGTCCCCGCCGAGACGGAAGTTCTTGACGATGACCGTGCCGTTCGGGAACAGGAAGTCACCGTCGGCCGCGATGTCCATCGTCGTGCCGTTCGGCAGGCCGATGTAGCGTTCCTTGGCAGCGCCGTCCGACCAGAACGGTGCGTTGAGGTCGTATGGCAGCAGGCCTGAGTACGGCTGCGTGATGTCGGCCGGGTCGACGCAGCCCGACTCCGAGAGCAGGCCCGGGATCGTATCCGGGGTCGGGGCCGCGGCTGGTTCGAGGCGGCGTACGCGGCCCTGGCCATTGCTGCCGTCAATATTGACGAAGTACAGCTCGCCGTCGGGGCCTGTGCCGAATGCAGTGGGGTTGAAGTTGCTATCAATGAGCTGGTCATTCGTATAGCCGCCCTGGCCGTCCGGACGCGCGGCCCAGAATCGGCCCGAACCGTAGTCCGCGAAGACGTACAGGCCCTGGAGCTCCGGTATTGCGCTGCCGCGATAAACGTAGCCGCCGGTGATCGAGTTGCCGATGCTGTGGCTGTACTCGGTGACCGGGTCGATCAGGCTGTCACCGGCATCGCAGTCGCCCGCATTGCCCGTGTTATTTGCGCCTTCCCGGCAACGCCAGCCGTAGTTGCCGCCGAGCTCGATCAGGTCGACTTCTTCCCAGGCATTCTGGCCGACATCGGCGAGCCATAGTTCGCCCGTGTCAGAGTCGAAGCTCCAGCGCCACGGGTTGCGCAGGCCCCAGGCGTAGATTTCGGGACAGTCCGTCGTGTTCGTGTCGTCGGGGGCACACTTCGCAAACGGGGCAAACGGGTTATCAGACGGTATGTTGTAGCCCGCGCCTGTGCCATTGACATCGATGCGCAGCATCGAGCCTAAGAGAGTGGTCGTGTCCTGTGCACGCCTGTTCGGGTCGTTACCGCTGCCGCCGTCGCCAAGACCGAAGTAGAGCAGTCCGTCGTTCGGTCCAAAGGCGATGTCCCCGCCATTGTGGTTGCTGAAGTCCTGTTCGACCTCCAGGATAATTTCCTCTCTCGTGCCAGCGCCCGGACTGTTTACGTCATCCAGGATCATTCGTGAAACTATCGAGCGATTGGACGGGTTGATGTTGTACGAGAGAAATATCTCCGGTGTTGCGGGATAGTTCGGGTGGAATGCCATTCCCAGCAGTCCGCACTCGCCACACGTGCTGATGCTGCGTGTAACGGTCAGGTCGATGTACTCCGTGACGCTGGTCGGATTGGTCGTGGGGAACGTGACAATCTGTCCGGATTTCTGCAGTGCAAACCACCGCGCACCGCCCGGCTCGGCAAGTATCTTGACGGGTTGTGCCAGGTTCGGGAGCGACGGGTAGGGATCGATTATCGAGATACTCGAATCGGCAGTCGGCCGCGCCGGTGCAACGCAGGTCTGGTTGTCCGGGCGATCGTCGAGTCCGGATGCACCGGCCGCGCCGTCGTCGTCGCGGATCGTGCCGGTTGCTGTGCCGTCATTGATATTCGCGTTTGTCGGTGACGACAGTGTCACCGTGAAGGTCTCGTCGGGCTCGATCTCGGTGTCGCCGATGATGTTGACGTCGACCGTGACCTCGGTGATGTCACTGGGTATGTCGATCGTCCCGCTGGCGGCCTCGTAGTCGACGCCTTCGGTCGCTGTGCCGGCTGACGTTGCGTAGGCTACGCTCGCGTTGGCAAAAACCTGGCCCGGACCCAACAAACCACCGGCACTGATTCGGAAGGACAGGACGACCGTCCCCGAGTCCCCTTCAGTGATGATGGCATCGTCGATCGACAGGTTGCGATCCACCTCTGTCGGCGGCGGAGGTGGCGGCGACACCGGCGGTGGTGGCGCAGGTGTACTGCTGCTACTGCCTCCGCAGGCAGCCAGCGTCGCAGAAATAATGAGCGCAAAAGCACAACGCGCCAGTACAGAAATTCTTCCAGGCAGTGTCGCGAGCATAATCGGGTCCCAAGCCAGCTCGAGGTTTCGATTATTGCACGCTGTTCGCGCAGGGCGTGTGACTCGTTACAAAATCATCGCCTGCCGCCGTCGCTATTCGGCGACAGTTACTTCGGCGTTTTCGGACCGCCGCCGCGGATGCCGAGCACCAGCGCGTCGAAGAGATCCCGCCAGACGTTGATACGGACGCGGCGAATCAGTGACCGTCGGATGCGTCGCTTGGCGATAGCGTGCGCCGCGGGCGGCAGCTCGCGAAAGCCCTGCATCGCGTCGCGGGCTGCTTCCATGAGTTCGCCGGGCTCAGCCAGCGCATCGAAGAAACCTGCTGCAACCGCGGCGTCAGGATCGAACACCTCGGACAAGGTAACGGCGCGCTGGTAGGCCGCAGGCGTGAGCCGATGCTCGAGCATGCCGGCCGCGACGCGCGGCAGCGTGAGGCCAATCGCGACTTCGTTCGCCGAGATCTTGAAGTCGCCACGGGTGCCGATCACGTAATCGGCCGACAGCATCAGGAACACACCCATCGCGAACGAGTGCCCGTTGCAGGCGACGACGACGGGGTGCGGGTGCGCCATCACGTGTGCTGTCAGGCCATAGCCGGCACGCAGCATGCCGAGTGCCCGGGCGCCGCCTTTTTTCATGACCTTCAGGTCGAATCCGGCCGAGAACACGGTGTCGCGACCGGTCAGGATTACGGCTGCGTCGTCTGTCCGTGCACGGTCGAACGCGTCGTAAAGTGCGGCGAGCACCTCCGGCGACAGCGCGTTGCGCTTGCCGTCGTCGATGCGGATCGTAGCGACCTTGTCGGTCAGCTCATAGCTAACAGCGTCGGTAGTGATGGCGGCGCTCCTCGGGCGGCAAGCGGGGAGTATAGCCGAGGCGCTAGAGCTGCTTGCAGGCGCGGAGCTGCCGCGTCAGCGTCATGAGTTCCGCCTTGTAGCGTTCGCCATCCTCGGCGCTGTAGCCGCGCCGCATCTCGAGATCGATTGCGTCGATCGCATCGCGGGTGATCTTCTCGCACTCGGCGCGATTTCCGGACACTGGTTCCGGCAACGGCGCGTCGACCTGTGCCGGGGACTCCTCAACAAGCGTTGCCTCACCCGTCTCGTCGTACGGGTTCACGAAATCGAAGAAGTCGTCCCCCGCCGCCGCCGGTTTATCCGCCGGTTCGTCCGGGGACGGGGGTTCAACGACGGGCTCTGCGCAAGGCGTCGCCTGGAAAGCAACCGTGCCGTCGGCCTGCGGGCAGCGATGGATCTCGGGATCAGCAGCGGCCGTTGAGCAAAATACTGCGGACATCGCAATGCTGGCGACGAGTACTTGCCGGGTTCGGGCCCACCGCAGGGAAGACAGCTTCATGTGCGAAGGATAATCGAGATTACCGTGCCACGCCGCGATCCCGTTCTCATCGCAGAGGTTCATGCGCGACAACGCTCTTAGGTATATCCGCGAATTGACACTGTTCCTGACCGAAGAGATATTGGTGCTTCGATAAGGGCAAACCTAACGAAAGTTAGCGACGCAAAGCCATGGGTCCTCGCTTCCTCCGAGAAGCCACGGAAGACTCCCCGAAGGATCCCAAGATCGCCGGGCTGCCGATCCGCAGCAACAGTACCGGTTCGACCAGATAAGCTGCTCATAGCAGCAGAGGAAGGGGAGACCATGTTTATTCGAACACCCGTTTTGGGTGCTGCAACCCTGTTCATATTTCTCGTAAGCTCACTTGCTCCGTTGGCGAACGCCGCGGAGTTTTTTGTAGATGCTGCCAACACCAGCGGCATCGAAGACGGCTCCGCACAATGGCCGTTCTCCACTATCGGCGACGGCCTGTCAGCGGCTACGAACGGCGACACCGTCACCGTCGCGCCGGGCGTGTACTACGGCCCGATCACCCTGAAGGACGATGTCAGGCTGGCCAGCTCGCAAGGGCCGGGGGTGACCATCATCGACGGTGAAGGTGTAAACGTCGTCGCTGTCTTTTCGCCGTACGAGGACAATCCCGTCGATATCTATCCGGATAGCTACATCGACGGATTCACTATTCGCAACGATGGCAAGCACCTGATGCAGGTCACGAACCGGTATTCGTTCTGGGCCCGGTCGACCTTCGACATTCGCAATTGCATATTCGATGGCGACGTCACGTTCACATACCAGCGGGCAATGTACATGTACCCCGGCGCACGGACCGTGATCCGGAACTCCGTCTTCCGCAACCTGGGGCACGCTACAGACATCATCTGGGCGCCTGCGCCGATCTTCATCAACAACACGTTTCATAACGTGCTGTCGGCATTCTTCGTCTACCAGCAGTCAGTCGTCACGATCAATAACACGATCTCGGATTCTTACTCCGCCTTTCACCTCTGGGGCGGCCGGAGTGGCGGCGGCTCGTTCCATGGTGCGCGCAACAATATCTTCAACGTAGAGGAAGTTTCCGTGCCCGTTTACCTGGATTCCGGAGAGATTCGTTATCCGGTTCTGTATCTCGAGGACGGCCTCCAGGTTGATCCACTATTCGTCGATGCGCCTGCCGGCAACTACGAGCTCCAGGCCAACTCGCCGCTGATCGATAGCGGTGTCGACCCGGCGTTCTACAGCACGTTCTATCCGTCCGGCTGGGTTGGCGATTACGTCGACGGCGTAGTCATCGACTACGTTGGCGATGCCCCTGATGTAGGCGCCTACGAATTCGGTGAGCAAACGGTAATCGGCGCGATCGAGGATCTCGCCGCGTCGTACCAGTCTGTTCCGACATCCGATTTCAAGAGCCCGGGCGAACAGCGCCGGGATGCGTTGAACAACAAGTTCCGCGCGCTCCTCTTGTCGATCGGGAACAACTATGAAGGCGCGACCGACTGCGAACTCATCGAAGTATTGACCGGCGCACGTGACAAGCTCGTTCATGACATCTGGGCCAAGGGTGACGGTTTCTACGGTGGCAATCCGAACAACGACTGGATCGTCACGCAGGAGGAACAGGATCGCCTGTACGAGAGAGTCCAGGGCACGCTGGACACCATTGACGAGGACCTTGCAGGCCTGGTCTGCAACTAGCGCCAAGGCTTGGGGAGGAGTTATGCGTTTTACCGATAGCAAGATTCTGCCGGGCGTTGGCCTGGCTCTCGGGCTCTGCCTGTACTGCGGGCCGGGCATTCAGGCATCGCCCGTTCTCGAGGGCGGTCACGCCGCTTTGACCTGCGTGGATTGCCACCTGTATGAGCCGGATCCCGCGCTCGATACAGTGGATACCGTCACCTTCGTTACCGCGACGCGTGAAGACCTTTGCGTCTCGTGCCACGACACGATTCCGCTGCGGGAGTACACCAACTCGCCAACCAAGGTGCAGCATCCGGCGCTCCCGGCGGTCACGCTTTCCGCGGAAATGTATGCGTTCTATACCAACTGGCTCGCTGCCTACAACGCGGAGAACGGCACGACCTTGCTGGGTTTCCGGTTCATCACCTATCCGGACGGTACGGCCAATCTCGGCTGCACGGGCTGCCATAACATACGGGGCGGCCCGATTTACCCGGACATCCCGATGCACAACGCGGAGATGTGTATTTCATGTCACGGCGGTGAGGGCAACTACGATCCCGGTGTGATCCGCGATGTCTTTTCTTCAGGGCCACGGGTTCTCTATAACCCGGTACTGCTCGGCGTGACCGACGTCAACGGTGCCGAAATCCTGGCGCCGTGGGATCCGGCCTATGATGGCGAACCGCCGGCCGACGGCAACACCGTTTCGGATCTCGTGCCGCTGCCGGTTACCTTCTTCAACAGGTTCCACAGCAATATCGCGGAGGAGTTGAACTACCGGGTGGACGTGACGGGCATGCAGAACAGTTCGTACGTCGAAACCGACCCGCGCCCGATGACCTGGTACACCGGTGTCGGCGGGGTCGCTCGATGGCTCGAAGAAAAGCAGATGTATTACTGGGATACCAGGGCCTTGCCGGGCGATACCTACCTGGTCGAGCTGACGCCGTTCAACCCGATAGACCCGACAATTGCCGGTCTCCCGTATACGTTGAGCCTGATCGTCGAGGCGGACCTGACGCCGCTCGAGCAGATCGAGCAGATCATCAACTTCGTTGAGTCGCTGAATCTGCAGTTCGGCATCGAGAACAGCCTGGACGCCAAGCTGGACGCCGCGAAGCAGGCGCTGGACGATATCAATGAGAACAATGACATCGCCGCCATTAACGCCCTGAACGCGCTTATCAACGCGACGCTCGCCCAGCGTGGCGGCAAGATCTCCGAGGCGGATGCCGACGAGATAATTGCGCTCGCACAGGCCGCTATAGATTCGCTCCAGCAAGGCTGAAGCCTGTCACCAATTCCGGGGACAGTTTACTTATCTCCCGAAAGAGACCGGTAAACCGTCCCCGACTTTCTTGCGGGTAGCACGGAACTGTCCACAAAAGATCACCCGGACCCCGGCATGCTCCGAAATCGAGCCCGTGGCGCCTGAACTGCCGGGGGTATACTCGATAGCCAGGCGCTCGTTTCTCCATCAACCGGTGCGGCGATTCTCCCGCTTACAAGGGGGAGTCGGGACTTGCCCCTTGCGGTAATAGCCCGGTCCTCGAGCAACCGACTAGTTGGATTTCGTGAGTCAGCACTTAACAGGTCATCCGGAGGCGTAACAATGGACCGCCAGCAGCGCAAGGATCTATTGGAAGGAGTGGGTATTGTGGCGATCGTCGGTTCACTCGTGTTCGTCGGCATCGAAACGAAGAACAGTTCAGAGCAGACGGAGCTGAATACCCGGGCGGTCGAGATTGCGGCGTACCAGCAGTTGATGAGCAATATCACCAACGCGAATGCCCAAAGCATCATGAGTGCCGAAGCAGCGGCAATAATCGCCGAAATGCGTGGCTTAAGCGAGTCGGAGCGGGAATCAACCCGGGTCAACAGCGCCTATTTCCAGCAGTTCCGGCACGGTGACATGGCGTTTTTCATGTATGAGCGCGGCGTAATCGACGAGGGTCGCCTGCAATCATCTCTTCGGCCGATACCCCTCTATCGCGAGCGCGGAAGAGATTTCTGGCAGAGAAACAAACGCAACTTTGTAAAGACATACCAGGACTACGTTGATGCACTATTGGCGGAAGGGTTCTGGGACATCTCGACCCTGGACGAGAAGTGACCCGCCTCGGCGCGCGTGGCTGCTGATCCGATGAGTGCCGACATCCGCGAACGTGACGAGCGAGAATGGTTCTGGACCGCCGTGGTTGCCGGCATTCTCGCCTTGTTCTGCTATTTCTTCTCCGCGGTTTTCCACGTTTTTCCGTGGGCGTTTGGCAGGGTCCTGTTCTACGCGTTCGGCCCGTCGCTGGCGCTGGCCGCGTTTGCCGTGGGATTCCTGCTTCGGGAAGAAGGCCGCTGGCGGCCGTTTTTTGCGACCGGCGTGCTTTTCATCTGCGTCGCCGGTATCGCCGTCAACATGATGGCCGTCATCCAGGATTCGAACTTCACGATGATGGCCGAGTCGATCAACGAAGCGGAATCCGAATCAACCAGGAATATGCTTAAGGAGATTCTCTGGGGCATAAACTGGGTGCAGCTTTCCTTCGATATCGTTTTCGACATCTGGATTGCCGGCGGTACGTTCTTTTTAGCGCTCGGCGCACTGCGCTATCTTCGACAGCGGCTTGTTGGCATCAGCGGTATGGCAATCGGCGCGATGGCTCTTGGCGTGAACTTCGCGACGCTCCCGCATCCGCCGGCGGAAGCCGGCCTGTTCGATCCCGGTCCTCTCGTCGCGACGTGGATGGGCGTGTTTCTCGGACTGACAATAATCCGCAATCGGCCCGGGCAAGCAGCTTGAGTTAATGAACGAGAGTCCGTCGGTGCCGGAAACGCGAGACAAACCAGCGCCGGAAGCAGTACCATGACGAGTTCAGCGGCATTTGCGTCACTTGATTCGCCCCGAGCGCATCCATGAGCTTCAGCAGCGCCTCATCACCCGGCCGGCAACTCGCGGTTGCTATCGTTGCTACAGCTGCACTACAACCTGTACACGCGTCGACCTTCATCGCGCCGGAGGACCGGCCGCGTCCCGAGATGCGGGCGTTTCGACTGAGTGAAGCACCCACGCTCGACGGCGTAATCGTCGGGGATTCGGCGTGGAACGGGGTCGAGCCGGCAACCGGGTTCACCCAGGTACAGCCTTTCGAGGGAATGCCCGCCACGCGCGATACGGAAGTCTACGTAGGCTACACCGACACGGCTCTCTACATCGGCTTCATCGCCTACGACGATGACCCGGACTCGATCATCGTTGCAGACAGCCGCCGGGACTCGTCGCTGGACCAGACCGACAGCTTCCGCGTCGTGATCGATGGCTTGCTCGATCGCCAGAATGCGTACCTCTTCGGCACCAACCCGGCCGGCCTCGAGTACGACGCACAGATTATCAAGGAAGGCTCCACCGGCAACTTCGGCTCGTCGGGCGGCGGCTTCAATCTGAACTGGGACGGCAGCTGGAATGTCGAGGCGCGCATTACCGACACGGGCTGGGCCGGCGAGATGGAGATTCCGTTCACGACCCTGCGCTACGGCCCGGGCGATGAGCAGGCCTGGGGTATCAACTTCCAGCGCAACATCCGCAGCAACAACGAGATCGCGTACTGGGCGCCGCTCAACCGGCAGCGCGACATCAACCGCGTCTCCGAGGCGGGCACGGTTACCGGCATCGCGCCACCGCCGCGCCGCAACCTGCAGGTTACACCCTACGTGCTCGCGAGCGGCGAGCGGGGCGGCTCGATCGATGGCACCGATACCAACGAGGAAGTCGGCGTCGACATCAAGTACTCACTGACTCCGAGCCTGACGCTCGACGTCACCTACAACACCGATTTTGCCCAGGTCGAGGTGGACGATGCCGTCATCAACCTCGATCGTTTCGGCATCTTCCTGCCTGAGAAACGGCCGTTCTTCCTCGAGAACGCGGGCCAGTTCACTGTTGGTAACGCCCGCCAGGTAGAGCTCTTCTTCAGTCGTCGCATTGGTCTCGTGGACGGCGAGCCGATCCCGATCGAGGGCGGCGTGCGCCTGTCTGGCAAGGTAGGCGCGCGTACCAACGTCGGCTTCCTGTACATGGCCGACGACGGCCTCGAGGGAGTCGCGCCGCAAAACGATTACGTCGTGACGCGCGTGAACCAGGAGTTACCCAATCGCAGTTCTGTCGGCGTGCTCTACGTGCGCCGGGAGGGCGACGGCAGCCTGACCGGGAACCCCCGGACCGACGAGAACCAGACCTACGCCGTCGATGGCCGCTGGGGTATCGGCGACAACCTGCTCCTCGAAGGCTGGTTCGCGAGGACCGACACACCGGAACTCGACGGCGACGACAAGGCCTTCTCGGCGAAGATGAGCTACGACTCCGAGCGCTGGGCGTCGCGGCTCAACTGGACCGAGGTGCGCGAGGACTTCAACCCGGAGGTCGGTTTCCTGCAGCGGGACGACTACCGGCGGGGCGAGTTCTTCGTTATGCGCCGACTGCGCCCGGACAACCTGTGGGGGCTGCTCGAGCTCCGGCCGCACATGTCGATCACCAACTTCTGGGACCTCGACGGTTTCCTCGAGACAAGCTTCCAGCACTTCGACAATCACTGGGAGTTCCGCAACGCATTCCGTGTGGACACCGGGGTGAACTACCAGAAGGACGGTCTCAAGGACCCGTTCGAGATCATCGACGGCGTGATCATCGAGCCCGGCAGCTACTCCGGCTGGGAGGGCCAGGTCCGGTTCAATTCCGAC